>ERZ827156.4550-NODE-4550-length-11204-cov-14.470446_pt1 | contig 11204 bp, 13 predicted proteins | sample MGYA00519919_ERZ827156 | MGnify/ENA primary metagenome ERZ827156 (study PRJEB31778, sample SAMEA3449269) | human gut metagenome | biome: human gut; feature: human-associated habitat; material: faeces | place: United Kingdom | collected 2010/2012 ... | reverse complement strand
CCGGTCGGGCTGACGCAAAAACGATTACTAAAAGCCTAAATGCGTATTGAAAAACCGATAGGTTGATGGACAGACTAAACTTTAGTGCGCACTCACCGGTCGGGCTATGGCAGTAACAAATAGTAGATGCTTTAATGCGTATTGAAAAAAGACTTCCTCACTAAATTTGTCAACAGTTTTTCGGCGGATTTGGGTGAGGGGGTTTTTGCTTTCGGGAAGGGAAGCTCAGGAAAAAGGTTCAATTACCCCTTTTGCACATGATGAAACGCAATTGGGCGGGGATTTTGACAAATTTTCGGACGAATTTACGGTCAATTGTATTTTAGTTGACGCAATTGCATCGCATGCATTAAACTGTGCACGCTAAAGGTTATAAGGCAATTTCGGCGCAGGTCGGGCAAAGGCGGCCTGCTACAAAATGAATAATCATGATGCGTCCGCCGAAGGCGGCGCACATTTCTCTCCTACCATGTGGCCCTGCGCAACGGGATCGTTTTATAACATCCCTTTGATGCGCAGGGTCACTTGTTTATTTTTTGACAGCGAACGAAAACAGAAATTACATCCGGTAAACGGGTTTAATTTATACAAAATAGAAGAGAAAAAGAAAAATCCACAGGAGGAAAGAAAAATGAACGACAAGAGCGTGCTGAAAAGCACATGGGCGGCGGCGTTCACCGTTGCGTCCGTTTGGTTCGGTACCCATGTCGGCGGCGGCTTCGCATCCGGCAACCAGGTAATCCAGTACTATTCAAATTACGGCTACACTTCCGTAATTTTCCCCATTCTTGCAATGGGCATTCTGGCCATCGTAATGTACATCATGGTCAAGTTCGCAAAGCTCAGCGGCTTTGACAACTACAAGGACACTTATGCAGCACTGTACCCCAAGCCGTGGATGGAGGTCTTCTTTGAGATCTTCTACATCGTCATCGTGCTTGCGGCTATCGCATCCGCCGTTGCAGGTGCAGGCGAAGTTCTCGCAAACTTCATCGGTCTGAACTATATCGGCTCGACAAAGGTCATCATGAACCTCATCATCATTGCGACCCTGATCATCCTGACCATCTTCGGCATCAAGCTCGTCCGTGCCGCATCGACCGTTCTGTCGATAGCCATTATCGTTATCACCGCACTTCTCGTCGTCTTCGGCCTGACCGCTGATTACGACTCCATCGCAGCTCAGATCACCTCTCAGCACAATCTTCAGTTTGCCGAGTACACCAACAATGTCGGCTCGGCTATCTGGAAGGGCATCCTCGTTTACGCCGGCTTCCAGTGCGTATCCATCCCCCCGATGATCGCAGCAAGCCAGGACCTGTCCCTCAAGGGCGCCAAGAAGGCACACATCCTCGGTTGGCTCATGAACGGCCTCGCACTTGCAGCTTCCGGCTGGATGCTCACCAAGTGGTACCCCCTGCTCGCCTCCATGCAGACCGCAGGCAAGGAATTCCTTGCAGCCGGCTCCGGCAGCCCCCTCGTTGCATATGCAAACGCACTGGGCATCCCCAACCAGACCGTGCTTGACCTCATCGGCATCAAGTGGCTGCTTATCGCATTCAGCGTCCTGCTGTTCTGCGCATTCATTTCCACCTGCGTCACCCTCGTTTACACCCTCATCCAGCGCTTTGAGGGCAAGTTCTTCCCCAAGACCATCAAGAGCGACAAGGTTCGCGGCATATTCGTTGCAGCCATCGTTATCGCCATCTGCTTCGGCATCTCGCTGCTCGGCCTGACCGACATCGTCAAGTTTGCTTACGGCTATGACGGCTACTACGCACTGCTCGTCATCGTCATTCCGGCATTCGTTTGGGGCATCCCCAAGATCAGGAAGCTCGAAGCCGCAAAGAAGGCAGAGTAATTATACAACAACAAAGGACACCGTCGAAAGGCGGTGTCCTATCGAGGAAACGATATGAAAATTGCAATGATCGGTTCCGGGGCAGCCGGCAGCGTTTTTGCCTGCTACCTCAAAAAGGGCGGCGCTGAGCTTACGCTCGTCGACCGCTACAAGGCGCACATGGATAAGTGCGCTTCAGTCGGCATGACCTTCGTCACTCCCGAGGGCGAGGAGCTTCTCACGGGGTTCAAAACCGCCGAGACCGCCGAGAATATCGGCGTGCAGGATGTCGTCATCCTCATGGTCAAGGCGACCCAGACCGACAGCATCATGCCCACGCTAAATAACTGCATCGGTGAGGACACCGTTGTCGTCTCGCTGCAAAACGGTCTCGGCAACGACGATGTGCTCGCAAAATATGTCGGCAAGGACCGCATACTATACGGCTTCGGCACGATAGGCACCGAGCTTCCCGAGCCCGCGAAATGCGTCTCCAAGCCCGAGAGCGGCATAATCATGCACTTCGGTGCAGCGGAGAGATCACCGCTTACCGACAAGGTCGGCAAGGCGCTTGAGGAGTGCTTCTGCAAGGGCGGCTGCCTGACCCGCTTTGAGGCGGATATCCGGCCCTTCGTGTGGAAAAAGGCGATTTCCAACAGCGGCTACAACACGCTGTCGTCACTGCTCCGGCTCAAGGTCGGCGAGTTTCTTGACACCGAGGAGGGCGTCGAGCTCATAAAGACCGTTTGGGCAGAGGGCTGCGCAGTCTGCAAGGCCGTCACGGGCGTCGACCTGTGGCAGGACATGCTCGAAGAGCTTCCGAGGCTCAAGACCGGCTTTGCCACCTATTATCCCTCCATGGCACAGGATGTGCTCATCAACAAGCGCCAGACCGAGATAGCCCTGCTTAACGGCGCTATCGCCCGCTACGGCGCACAGTACGGCGTACCCACGCCGGTGAATAAGGCTTTTACGCAGCTTATAAGCTGCATACAAAAAAACTACGAAAGACAATACAAGTAAAGGAGTAACAACAATGAAAATTGCAATGTACGGTTCCGGTGCAGCAGGCAGTGTTTTTGCCTCCTACCTCCGCAATGGCGGAGCAGATATCATCCTCATCGACCGCTATGAGGCTCACATGAAGAAGGTTGCCGAGGACGGCATGCACTTCATCATCCACCAGGAAGAAAACGGCGAGTACCATGACATCGAAAAGCAGCTCACCGGCTTCCGCACCTACACCACCGCTGCTCAGGCAGAGGCTGCCGAGGGTAAGGTCGACATCATCATCTACATGACCAAGGCCACCCAGCTCGAGCAGGCAATTCAGGACTCCATGCCCGTCGTCGGCGACACCACCGTTGCAGTTTCCCTCATCAACGGCCTCGGCAATGACGACAATCTGTTCAAGGTGTTCCCCAAGGAGCGCTGCGTCATCGGCTCCGGCGTTCTCGGCACCGCAATGCCCGAACCCGGCACCTGCGTTTCCACCCCTGCAGGCGGCGTTCAGATGAACTTCGGCGGCGCTGTCAAGAGCGACCTGACCAACGCTGCATGTGCTGAGCTTCTCAAGTGCTACCGTGACGGCGGCTGCGACGCTTACTGGCGTGACGGCGATCCCGGCACCGACAACAACATCTACAAGTTCATCTGGAAGAAGGTCTGTGTCAATGCGACCGTCAACACCGTCTGCGCAGTCCTGCGTCTGAAGATCGGCGAGGTCGAGGCTGACCCCTACGGCCAGTGGCTGTTCCACTCCGTCATCCGTGAGACCTGCGCCGTTGCTACCGCAAAGGGCGTTCCCATGGACGCTGACGAGTTCATCGCACACGATCATCAGGATATCGTCACCAACATTGCCGACTACTATCCTTCCATGTGCCAGGATATGCTGTTCCACCAGCGCCAGACCGAGATCGATGTTCTCAACGGCAAGATCGCCGAGTACGGCGAGGAGCTGGGCATCGACACCCCCGTCTGCAAGGTTCTGTCCCAGGTCGTCCGCTGCATCCAGGGCAACTACGACAAGCAGTTCTTTCTTAAGTAATTAATTTAGTTGACGGAAATCGACCCCCATATCGGTTTTGACCGGCCAAAATGCGCCCATAACGCCCGAAAGGGCACACTGACAGACGATATAGGGTCGACCCCCGCCAACTTTAGATCGACGGAAGCAACACTCCCGTCAGCTTGAGCGATCCTGAGTAATTCCGAGTGATTCTCTCTCTTTCGTGACGAACAAGGTGTCCTGCGGGGCACCTTGTTTTTCATTGAGCCGACGAAATCCAAGCACACTTTCGGTTTTGACGGGCAGCTTTCCGCTCCCTCAAAACTGCAAGCACCTGTCAGGCGAATTGTTTGAGACGATGCCTTGATTTGTGCGGATAAGTCGTGACAAATGACAGCAAAAATGTTAGACTGACAGGCAAAAGCGGCTCGGCTCTCGCCGACTTGAAGTTTTATTATTCGATCGAAAGGATTGTGCGAATATAATGCAATCAATAAAGAAAAAAGCGCCGGGCATCGTGCTGTGTGCCGCCGTTGCTGCCGTGGCGACCCTGCTTTGCGGCGTGAAGCTCGGCTCGTTCTCGCTTGAGATAGTCGGCGCACCCGTGTTTTCGATTTTGCTCGGCATGATCATTACCCTGTGCGTGCCGACGCTCGCCGGAAGTGACGCAGCCATGGCCGGCGTTAAGTTCACATCCAAGAAAATTTTGCAGTGGGCGGTCATCATCCTCGGCTTCTCGCTCAACATGAGCACCATCGCCAAGGTCGGCGCAAAGAGCCTGCCCGTCATCGTCTGCACCATCTCGACCTCACTCATCGTGGCCTACCTCATGATGAAGGCGCTCAAGCTCAACTCCAAGGTCGCCTGCCTTATCGGCGTCGGCTCGTCCATCTGCGGCGGCAGCGCAATTGCGGCGACCGCACCCGTCATCGACGCATCGGACGAGCAGGTGGCACAGTCGATATCGGTCATTTTCCTGTTCAATGTGCTTGCGGCGCTCATTTTCCCGTACCTCGGCCACGCAATAGGCTTCGGCAGCGGCGGCTTTGCCGTGTTTGCCGGAACGGCGGTCAACGACACCTCGTCCGTCACTGCGGCGGCATCGACTGCCGAGAGCATCTACGGCGTTGACGGAATTTTATCCTCCGCCGTCACCGTTAAGCTCACCCGCACGCTCGCCATCATTCCCATCACCTTGGTTCTCGCCCTGTGGCGCACCGCAAAGGCGAAAAAGGCGGGCGGAAACGCCGAAAACGCCTTCTCGTTCAAGAAAGCGTTCCCGTTTTTCATCGTGTGGTTCGTGCTTGCGGCGCTCGTTACCACCGGCGTGGGACTTCTGCCGGAAAGCGGATTTGTCAGCTTCTACGGCGGCTCGTTCGTGCCCGCAATGAAGTGGCTTGCAAAGTTCTTCATCGCCATGGCAATGGCGGCGATCGGTCTTAATACGAATATCGTAAGCCTCGTAAAAAACGGCGGCAAGCCCATTCTCCTCGGCTTTTGCTGCTGGCTGTCAATATCCGCAGTCTCGATCCTCGTCCAGCTTGCAACCAACCTGTTCTACACGAGCATTTAATATAGCTGCTACGCATAATTAAGTCGAAATAATGCGCATTACGCATGAAAAAGTCTGCTCATCAAACGATGAGCAGACTTTTTGTGTATAAGGACTCAACCACGCCGGAGGTAATATCGCAAGCAAAGCTTAAATGCGTAGTCTGCCGCTCGGACATTGGAATAAACGACTGATTAAAGCCCTAATGTAAATTGAAAAGATACTCGCTTGCTTCGATGGCGGGGAGGAGGTTTGCGGTATCGACTAGCTCGGTGATGCTTGAGTATTCCTTGATATCGCAGTCGGCAAGGGGGCTGACGCCGCCGTTGTAAGCGCCGCGCATGACGCTCGGCTTGTCGATGGGTAAAATCCTGCGCCCACCCTCGCACACGAGATACAGGCGGTAATCTACATCACGGCCGCTCGTTGCGTGCAGCGCAAGCTGCCCCAAAAGCGGGTACATTTGCTCGAACATTTCCGCCTGCGTGACCTCAAGCAGCCACATCTCACCGGCGCACTCCGGTTTCCGACCGACCCATTTTTTGATTATCCTCATTTTCTCCTCCTGCGCCAAATAAGGCAGAATAACTATGATAAGCGTCGAATTATAGCTGATAGCTATGAAAAGATGCCTTTTCTATTAGCTGCTCCGACACCTCGGGTATGTCTATATTACCGCCGCTCGACGGAAAGGCGGTGAAAAGGACTATACCTATTATATTGACAAGCACGATGACAGCAAGAATTATCCCGATGGCTTTCCAAATTCGCCTTGCCCGACGATTTTTTATCGCAAGCTGCTCGTTAATTCTCGCAAGCTGCTGGGCAACATCGCTTGCTGCCTGCTCGTTTTCGATTTTTTCGCCCAGCAGCTCACTGACCGACACCTCGAGTATCTCGGCAAGTCGAATAAGCGTGCCTGCGTCAGGCACGGACTGCCCCTTTTCCCACTTGGACACGGTCTGCCTGACCACATGAAGTCGGACTGCCAGCTCCTCCTGAGAGAAGCCCTTTTGTTTTCTTAGTGTTTTCAAATTTTCACTGAACACAGCGTTTCACGCTCCTTATCTTTGATGCCTCCACGCTACCACACCCGCCGTTTTTCGGCAAGCAACTGTCACTAACAAACCCGCAACCGTCCGGCGCATCAAGGCTTTTTTGGACTGACAAGTCCATGGATATCAATAGTTGATATCAAGAATTATCTCCGTGTCAAATTGCGCAAAGAATTTGACCACATCCGGCGGTAGCTCCAATACGGGGCGTTCAAACCATTTTGACTCAGTATAGATGCTAAGCACGGGAGTTTCCCCGAGCTCAGCCAGCACTTCTTTGATGACGCCGGTCTTGGGCTCAATTATATTTATCAGCTCACGCAGAGGATCCTCGGATTTTTTGTAACTTAGTGCGCCGAAGAGAAACGGCAGCACCAACCCGGCGATCGCCGCAATTGCGATGCTTAAATAGACTGCTCCGTCGGCGTAGACGGAGGTCGCAAAATCAAGCGCCAAAAACAGCACAAACGCCTGAACAACACCGGCGGCAATGAGCACGACCTTAGCAGAAATGCTCTTACCACTAATTTACCATCATCTGTCGAAATCGTCAATAAAAAAGCAGACAGGCGGGAAGCCTGTCTGCGTTGGGTGGATAAATACAATAAAGTAGATGACGAGCGATTGCGATTTATGCCCCGTGCCGCTCACTTGAGCAGGACGCTCGCAACGGCGGCGCATTTGCCGTCGGAACGGCGTGCGCCGAGCAGCCAGCCGCCGTCAATGGCTTTCTTGCAAATGCGAAGCTCCTCGCCCTCCATGCAGGCGGTGATGTACCGCACCTCCATCGTGCCGATGGGCAGCTGCGCCACCTCGTCGGCGGTGAAGCAGTCCAAAAACGCACGGACATAGGCGACATTGTTCATGTGGCGGCCGATGTCGATGCTTGAGGTGCGCACGGTAAAGGTGTAGACCTCGTCGGCGTCGGAAAACTCGTCGTGATAGTGGGTGAGCTTGCCGCCGAAGGGAAGCTCATTGTAAAACTGAAAATCCTCGGGGAAGCCGAAGCCGGAAAAGCGCACGAAGCCCGTGTCACGGTCGAGCACTACCCATTCGGTCACGCCTTCGGCGATGAGCTTATCGCCGCTTTTGATGTCGTAGCCGCGGTAGCCGCGCACGGCGTTGGGCTTGCGCCAGACCGGCCAGGTGGAGACGGTGATCTTCTCCATGAGCTGAGCGTGCCCGTGAAAATCAATCCTCGTGTGCGTTGCGACCCAATACTTGTTGCGCTCGGCGAGAGCGGCGGTGCCGTTGCCGATCTCCTCGGCGTGCAGGCCGGCGGCATTCTGGAACAGGGTGAAGGCGGCGGTCGGATTCATGACCGGCTCTTTGCCGCACAGGTCGGGCGTGACGGTCGTGTCAAAGGAAAACTTCGGCGTACTGCTCATGGTTAAAACCTCCCGAAAAGGATAATTTCTCGGGTGAATTATACCACGGCCGCCGCAGCAAATAAATGAACACTTGATTAAAATGCTGCCGATTTGTGCAAGATGGAGTAAATGTAAAAACACTCGGGCGGCAGAAAGTTTACACATTTGTGTTGATTTCCGCATCGAGGCATGCCTATTATATAGTCAGCAAAGCGTGAGGCCATAGGGTATCTACTATAAAAATGTTCAATAAACTCAAAGACAAAGTCATAAATTTCTGCCGCTGGGTGTGGGGCGAGTGCAAGGATGTAAAAACATTTTTGCTGCTGCTTGCCGTGATAGCGGTGGTCTACTCGCCGGTGTGGGTCGGGTACCTGCTTTCGGCGATATTCGGCTGGACATGGGCGTCGGTCATTGCCTCGGCCTGCCTCGTGTTCTGGGCGGGTCCGTTCACGCCCTTTTTCCCGATCTGCATCGCCATCACACTGGCGATAAAACGCTGGAGCGAAAAGCGGAAGCGCTAACGCAGTGCTGAAAGAGCAGTCCGAGAGGACTGCTCTTTTGGTTTATCCTATGTTGACAAGCTTGATGCTGTTGTCCTTGTAGCTCGCAATACCTATAGCTGTGTTCTTCACCCTACCGCCAAAGGCATTCTTTGCCGAAAACTTTGTTGTGATAAGCAGGTCTCCAACTTCGACCCGCTTCGAGTAGCCTGCTTTTTTGAGCATGCTGTTGACTCGCTCTTTTGCGTCTTCGTCCGACACATCAATATAGGTCGTCTCAATGTGCTTGAAAGATCCTTCATCGTTTAAATTTGCCTTGATCATTTTCTTCAGCCCGTCGTGTGAGCCATCCCATGGGCTGAACTGCCCTCTAATCCAAAGGTTTCTTGCACTGTTATAGTCTTGGCTCATTGATATGATCTCATATTCTCCGTCGGAGGTTATCGTCACAGTTGCAAGTGCGGGCGGGTCTTCCTTCTTCGATTTTTCCGCAATCGTCACAATTGCACTTGTCTTTCCGTCCTTTTTTAAAGCGGCAGAGATCGCATTTGCTATGGCTTTTACTACTTCTTCGTTATTCTTGCAGCGAACGGCGGCTGCAATGGCCTTTTCATCGGCCTTTTCTGAAACAACGGTCTTGATGGACGCAAGCTCGCCGTCGTTGTTTTTGACTATCTCCCATATTTGTTTTTCGAGCTCGGTAGACAGCTGTACCCCCGGTGTTTCCTCCGGCTTGGGCGTTTCCTTGGCGGCGGGGAAGGTGTGATATTTTATCAGCACTTCGACATTTTCATCGAAGCCCTTGCCTTCCGAAAACGAGCTATCGCCGCCGATGCTAATCTCCTCGACCTCGCCGTCCTTGGTCAAAAAGCCGATGACAAGGTCATCGATCGCCTGCGTTTTGATGTTTGTAAATCCGGCGGCCTTGAGCTCCTTTATTACATCCTGATAATTCTCGCCGCAATAATGAATTGCCGATGCCGGAGCGTGCAGCGCTCCCGAGGTCTCGACCAAATGTATCACAAATGAAACACACACCAGCAAAACCACGCATGCTATGATGATATACTTTGCCCTGCCCTTTGGCATTACCCTCTCAAGCGTCTCCTTCATGTGCTATCCTCCCTGTTTTGTCTGATAATTACACAATAGCAGAATGTAACACAAAAGTAAAGTGAATTCTTAAAACATAATGTGTTATGGCTTTAAGGCATTTGTTAATACTATAATGTTGTCAAAGTCGATGGAGGTATCACATTATGGCCAAGTTTATAGTTACACCCAAAGAGGATAAGTCCGTTACCATGACTATACGCATCGACCGTGCCCTGCAGGAGGAGTATAACGACTTGGCGGCAAAAACGAACCGCTCCCGCAACGAGCTTATAAGTATGGCTTTGCGGTACGCTCTCGACAACATGGAGCTGATAAAAGATTAAAAACCTGCGGCCTTTTGGGTCGCAGGTTTTGCATATATGCGCTAGTCAAGCTCCCTTGCCAGATACAGATACTCGGCATCGGGGTCATCGTGGGGGATGACGGGGGATAGGTCAACATAGACTGCGGTGGGGTCGCCGGTGGCGGCGTAGAGGGAGAGACCGTCCGAGGTGCCGAGAAGTGCGCCCTTTTCGTGGGCGTAGTCGGGCGGGAGCTCGGTCAGGCCGTAGCGCTTGCCGTTAAGGGTGAATACGCCGCTGCGGACGAAATCATAGCGCATGTACACCTCGCCGATCTTGACGATGATGCACTCGTCGGGCGAACGCCCCTTGACGGAGTAGACCTCCCAGTCGCCTACCGTATCCGGCAGCTTATTGCCGCAGTCGGCGCTCGTGGCGGCGGCGCTTCCACCATAAAAATTATGGTCGTAGACGATGTGGGCGGGGATGTTGAAGTAGTGCGCAGGCTGCCCGGTCGAGCTTGCGGCGGTGGGTGCTGGCAGCGGCGCAGGCTGCGGGTTTTGTCTCACGAGGTAAACGCCGATGACCACAACTGCGCAGGCGGCAACGCAGGATATCGCAGCCCGCCGCACGACCGGCCGCTTTTTCGGCGGCTGAGCGGGAGCTTGTTGCGGGGCGGCTTGCACACGGCTCATGACGGCATCAAAATCGTCCGGCACACACTGCTCGGCAGCTTCATCTATAAGGTCAAAAATGCTTTTTTTCATAGTAAACCGATCCTTTTTGCTTCGGCACGCAGCTTTTTGATGGCATTGTTGTACATCCAAAAAACCGTGCCTTTCTTCATATTTAGCTCTCTTGCGATCTCGGTGAGGGACAGACCGACGACATGCCGCAGAAGCACAACATCCGATTGCTTGGCGTTTAAAATTCGCAGCAGGTCATCGAGCACGGTTTTGTTCTCGAACGAGGCCAAACGGCGGTCATCGCAGCCGGCATCGCCCAGCTCATCGAGAGAGCTGAGGCGCTTTTGCTTTTTGAGTGCATCCAGCGCCTTGTTTTTGGCGATGGAGAGCATCCACGAGCGGCCGTCGCCCCTTGGGGTAAATGAGCTGCTTTTGACCCAAACGGTGACAAAAGTATCCTGCATCACATCCTCGGCGAGCGCATGGTCGCCTAAAAAGTGCAGAGCATAAAAGTACACGGGCTTTCGCATCTGCCGATACAGCATTTCAAAAGCCGCAGTGTCACCCTGAGCGGTCATTATTATTAAAGCGTTGATGTTGTCCTTGGGCATATCCTCACCCCCCTCGATATATAAACGATCAACGATGGCAATGTATTGGTTTTAATAAAATTTTTTGCTAAGCCAAAATAAATACCAATTATTAACTTTTCTTTGTGCTGCCAAAGAAAAGTTGCAAAAGAAACGCAGCCAAAGGCGTTTAACCACCCTTTGGAATCCCGGTACGGGGT
>ERZ827156.4549-NODE-4549-length-11208-cov-2.593831_pt1 | contig 11208 bp, 7 predicted proteins | sample MGYA00519919_ERZ827156 | MGnify/ENA primary metagenome ERZ827156 (study PRJEB31778, sample SAMEA3449269) | human gut metagenome | biome: human gut; feature: human-associated habitat; material: faeces | place: United Kingdom | collected 2010/2012 ... | reverse complement strand
CACTAAAAGGTAATGCAGGAAAGACTGTCACAACGATCAAAGATGTGAAAGCAGGAGATACTCTGCCAGCATGGAACAAAGCAAAATATAAAGCAGCTGGTAAGAAAGGTTATGTATTTGCAGGATGGACATACAATGGAAAAATTGTTACAAAGATGCCAGAAAGCGACAAGAATATTACATTAACAGCTAAATTTGTTAAAGTAACAGTTGGAAAAGCAGGTTCATTATCTGTCAGATCCAAAGCAGGAAAAGGTGTAGGATTTGTAGCAAGATCAACACAATCTGTCAACAAATATGGAGAAAAACGAGGATTTAGATTCCGTTATTCCACAAGCAAAAAGATGAAATCTGCAAAATACAAAACAACAGGTTTAGCGAAAAATGTTTATACAAAAACAGGTCTAAAAAAAGGCAAGAAATACTATGTACAGGTTCGCTATTACTACTATGATTCAACAAATCAGAAAGTATACGGAGCATATTCTAATGCGAAGTCAGTGAAAGCAAATTAAAAATGAAAAGCCATCTGGGATATTTCACTCTCGCCAGATGGCTTTTCTTGCTTTATAATAATGGAAGAAATAGACAACAAAGCAGAGAAACGAAAGGATGCAGACATAATGAAAAAGTATAAAGCAGTATTTAGTGATATTGATGGAACATTATTAAATTCAAAACATCAGATACCAGAAAATACAAGAAAAAAAATAAAACAGATCAACCAAAATGGAATCCCATACGTCTTAGTATCCGCAAGAATGCCCAAAGGCATGACAGCTATCAGAGCAGAATTAGAGGCGAAGAGTCCAATGATCTGCTACAGCGGAGCTTTAGTTGTTGATGAAGAAGACCATCCAATCTACAGTGTGGCAATGCCACAAGAAGTTGCCATGAAGTTATGCAGAAGAGTCTATGAATTGAATCCAAAGATTTCGGTTAACATTTACACAAACGATGAATGGCTGGTAAAAGATAAAAAAGAATATTGGGCAGCGCAGGAAAGTGATATCACAGGCGTGATTCCACAAGAAGTGTCTTTTGAAGATGAAGAAGTCTACAAAGAAGTACACAAGGTGTTATGCATGGGAGATAAAGAAGATATTGCAGCGTTGGAACAACAGTTAGTAAAAGAATTCCCACAGATCAGAATTTATCGATCCAAAGATACCTATTTAGAGATCATGTCCATGAAAGCATCCAAATCCGATGCAATCCATATGTTAAAAGACCATTTTCATGTGAAACAAGAAGAGATAATGGCATTTGGTGATAATTTCAACGATATCGATATGATCAGATATGCAGGACTTGGAGTCGCCATGGGAAATGCAGCAGATGAAGTAAAAGAGGCAGCGGATATTGTCACAGACATCAATGACAATGAAGGAGAACGCCAGATCCTGGATAAATATTTTAGATAGACGGAATTATTACAAGAAAATTTAGCACAAGGGTAATAGTAAGAGCCGCAAAATAAACGTAATCTTAGAGATTAGAAAGTTTATTTTATGGCTCCTTTTTCTTATATATAACAAATATTTATATAAGAAAGTTGGAAAAGTTGCAAAAACTATGTAAAATAAGGTTAGAAAAGTTGCAGAATAAACAAAAAAGAGCATAAGTTATACTAATTTCAACACCCTAAATCAAAGAAGATTTCAAATATATAATGGGCAGGAACCGTATGAACACGTTCCTGTCCATTATATATTTGAAATCTTCATTCACAGCATAAAGTGTATTGGTTGAATGTTGAATTGCAAAATATCAGGTATTGAAAATATGAAATAAATATAGTATATTAAAAACATGAAAAATATACAGATATATAACAGGATGGGAGGGAATCAGTTCAAATGGCACAGCAAAAGAAAATAAAGAATCATATAAAAGCAGATCATATTTTAAAAAATTTCTGGAAAGATAATAGTAGATTTGCAGATTTATTTAATGCTTGTATATTTGATGGAGAGCAGGTGTTAAAACCTAATGATCTGACAGAAGTAGATACGGATATTTCATCATTGCTTCAATTTAACGGGCATGCAGAAACGATACAGAAAGTCTTAGATGTAGTTAAAAAAACAGCATTTGGTATTGATTTTGTAATTCTAGGAATTGAAAATCAACAGAAAGTTCATTATGCAATGCCATTGCGTCACATGGTAGGAGATGCATTTTCTTATTTAAAAGAATACAATGAATTAGCAGTCCAAAATAAAAAGCAAAAGAATTGGAGAAATTCAGATGAATTTTTATCAGGGCTAACAGCAGAGGATCGTTTACATCCAATGATTACAATCTGCATTTATTATGGCGAAAAAGAATGGGATGGCCCTCGTTCATTGATAGACATGTTGAAAGTACCAGAAAGATTTCAAGCGTTAGTATCAGATTATAAGATGAATCTTATAGAGGTAAGAAACAGCGAATATCTGAAATTTCAGAATTCAGATGTCAGTACAGTTTTTGATATCAGTAGATTCATTTATGATAAAAGATATGATAAAATTAATGATATATACAAAGAGCAATTAATACCTTCAGAACTGGGATTAGTAATTGGTGCGATTACAGAATCACAGAAATTGATTGATGATGCAATAAAGCTAGAGAAAGAAGGAGGGAAGATGAATATGTGCAAGGCGCTAGAGGAATTAGAAGAAAAAGGAAGGATAGAAGGAAGAAGAGAAGGAGAAATCAAAGGAGAAATCAAGAATAAAATTCTACTCATTCAAAAAAAATCCCAAAGAGGAGATTCTATGGAGAAGATAATAGATGATCTTATGGAAAGTATAGAATTTGTTCAGCCGATTTACGAAATGATCAAACAAAATCCAGAGTTATCAGTTGATGAAATCTATGGGATTATCAATAAATAATTTTCAAAATAGAACATCATCAATTTATCAACGGCAAAAAAGAAGCATAGAATGAGAAATAAAATAGGAACCGCAGACCAAATGCAGTTCCTATTTTATTTAATAATTTTAAGATTGAGATGTAATTGATATTATTTAAGAGAGATTATTTCTTTTTAGTTTTTAAAGCTTTTTTAGCAGACCAAGCAGAGTAAACATTCTTAGATTTGTTGTTTACTTTTGTTACTTTGTAGCTTCGAACTCTTACATAATATTTCTTATTCTTTTTCAGCTTCTTTAAGACTTTAGAAGCAGATTTCGCAGAAACTTTGACTGTTTTTGCGTTCTTAAAGTTCTTAGATGTGCTGTACTGAATCTGGTAAGCAGCAACTCCGGAAATCTTCTTCCAAGATACTTTGATAGAAGTCTTCTTAGCTTTGCTTAATTTCACAGTTGTCTTCGCAGGAGCTTTGACAGTTGTTGTGTTTGTTACTGTAGTTGTAGCTGCTGGTTTTGTTGTAGCAGGTGCAGCAGTAGTTGCAGCATCTTTTGTTTTTAAAGCTTTGACTGCATTGATCGCTTCTGTTAAATGAGAGATCTGCTCACTGACTTCTGCAGAAGATAACTCTTTTTTGTTCAGTAATTCTTTAGATTCATCTAGTTCAGTTTGAAGATTAGCAAATGCAGTTTGCTTGTTAGAACTATCAACATAGGAATCTTTCTTCAAAGATTCAGCTTCTGTTACTAATTTCTGAAGAGAAGCTTTTTCTTCGTCGCTTACAAGAGCCTTTTTGGATACAATATTGTCTTTTGTAGCTTCAAAGTTAAGTGTATAATCTTCATAACCAAGAGCATAAACTGTTAAACTCCAATAACCTGTACCATCTGTATTTTCAGGTAACTGGCAACGAATAGAATCTGTTAATCCAAGCTGGATTCCCATAGATTTATGCATCCAGTTATCAGCTGCAAATTTTGTTCCGTAAGAAGCTAAAGCTTTTGTACGAGTGCTGTCATTTCCGTAGTATGTCCATTTAACAGCCTGCATCTTGTCACCTAAAGCACCATAGTCATCTCCATTTAGATCAACACGAAGAAATTCTCCATATGATCCAGAAGCAGCTTTTACAGTTGGAGTGATTTTTACAGCTTTCTGTAATGTCTGATCTTTAATACCAGAGTCAGTACCAGTTGTTCTGGCTTTGAAAGAGAAGGAACCGTCAGAACCTTTGACCGCTTCCTTTAATCCATTTGTATTTGCTGTTACATTTGCAGATGCTTCATAAGAACTTAAAACACCTTCTGCATATCCACCGATCAGTGTACCATTGTTTTCAACAACAGAGTATTTTGCTTTGAAATCGTTGTAGTCAGAAGCCTTTACTTTTACAGGAACATATTTGATTCCAGAAACACTATAGTGATCCATTTTTTTTGTGGAATTGTCAGCAAATGTTAAAGTTCCTTTGTTAAAAGTAACTCTTCCTTCCACGTCTTTTAGATGTAAATAAGTGGCTGTTACTTTACCATCAGAATCTTTTACCTGTTCCCAATTAGAGATCTGATAAGCACTTCCATCGGTTGTATAGATCGTAGTAATGCACTGGAAACTTCCTCTATGAAGACCATGGTTTGTTGTAGCACGAGTAACGGCATCGTATCCACCATTATCAAGTTCACTATGACTATCTAATGTATCAGAAGAGCTGTCATTACCGGCAGAATAAACACCCTCAGATGCCCAATATTCATTCCAGGTAAGTCCAGCATAGCAATAAACATATTCATCAGACTGTTCATTAGCAGCCTTAACAATGTGAGCAACATGAAAAATATTCGCTGTCACAGGAGTCGCAGTTAAAACCATTGCACCGCTCATAGCGATAGCAAAGGCTTTCCCGATTAATCTTTTACGCATATAGTTTTTCCTCCGTTTTCTGTAATATAAAATAATAGCGTGTACGTAGTTAGAAAACTCTAACTGATGAAAGATATGATACCACACGAAAGGTTAGTGAACAATAACTGTAAATGAGAATAATTATCAATATTTTGCTATCCATTAAGTGCAGGCACACTCTTATGGACACTGGACAGGATATTGATAATTATTCTGGAAGTTACTATAATTAAGGAAGTCATATTAAGATGAGAGTGTCAAAAGTACAAATTGCTTATTTGTGCAAGCACAAACGCAATTTGTACTTTTGACACTTACATCATATTAAGAAATTCGTAAGAATTATATCCGCAGAAACGAAAGAACCACCTGATACACTAAAACCATCAAAGATACGAGGAGGAAAAGTATGAACCAGCCAAAGATCCTGGTCGTTGACGACGACAAAGAGATCGTAGGAGCGATCAAGAAACGTCTGGAAATGGAAGACTATGAAATCATAACGGCATATGATGGTCTGGAAGCCATGGATATCCTGATGGAACAAGAAGTCCAGCTTCTGATCATAGACGTTATGATGCCGAAGATGGACGGACTATCCGCAACGATGAAGATCAGGGAAAGCAAGAACATCCCGATCATCATTCTTTCAGCCAAGACAGAAGAAAGCGATAAGATCCTGGGACTATCTATGGGAGCCGACGACTATATCAGCAAACCATTCCGCCCAGATGAACTAGTAGCGAGAGTGAAATCCCAGCTGCGAAGATACATGCAGTTTGGAGGAATGAACGCAGCAAAAAGCAATAAGGAACAGATCATCAATGGCGGACTGATCCTTGACATGAAAGGAAAAAGGATGATGGTAGACGGAGAGCCAGTGAAACTGACTGCAACCGAATACAAGATCGTAAGCCTTCTGATGAACAACCTGGGCAGAGTATTTTCAGCAGATGAGATTTACGAACGCGTATGGAACGAAGAAGCCTATGCAACAGAGAATACCGTTATGGTCCACATCCGTCGTATCCGCGAGAAAATAGAAATAGATGCAAAAAATCCAAGATATTTAAAGGTGGTGTGGGGAATTGGATACAAGATCGAGAAAATGGACTAACAAGATATTGATCACACTTGTGATGATCGCCATGACCCTGTCAGGGATATATGGATTCAATACGATCCATAACATGGCATTGACAGGGGATAACAGCTTCAGTCTGGATGAACAGGATCAATCAGACTATATCAAACACACACAGATGTCACTGTTTGACAAATGGGCGGATCAAGAAGGTGATAAAGTCTATTATACACAGGCAAATCATGTGTCAGAAAGTTTACTGAATAAGATAAAAAAAGAATCGTTTGTGAAAGTAACGATGAAGGTCAAACCATATGATAAAAAGATGGTAACGACAACATCAACATATGGAACAGAAAATGCGAACTATACTGGGGGCAGGATTGAACATTTTCATATAGAAAGAGACAAGACAGAGAAATTAAACAAAGACGGAAGTTTCAAAGGATGGGATCCGTATGATGATTACGATGAGTACAGTGAGTACATTGTGCCTCAGACAGAATACTATGAATTCTCAGGAGATAATTATACACTGCGGGATATATTCCCAGAACAGCTTCTGATCAATGATGAGAAGAATCAGCGTCTGGAAAATGCAGACATTGAGATTTCTTTGACAAAAAAAGCACTAACAGAGATTGAAAATTTCCGAAAAGGATCAACAAAACAGATCACGATGGGAATCAAAACGATCATCATTGTTTCGATCATCGAAGTGATCGGAACGATCCTGCTGTGCATCTTATTTGCACTTCAGGAAAAGCGAACCAGATTTTTTAGAGGGCTTGACAGGCTCTGGTGGGAGATCATACTAGTGACAGCAACTACGCTGCTTGGACTGGCGATCGCATTATGCTTTGCAATCTGGGAATATACGATAGAATATACACAGGGCGGGATCACAGGTTCAACGATCGAGATGATCATGACACTGAGTTATATCTCAGTCCCATTTTTCATCGTGGCATTTGCCGTATGTATTCAGACTACGGTATGGAGGATCCGCCAGAAGAATCTTCTGGATTCAACATTTTGTCTGGGATATATTCGAAAATGGAGCCGTCAGGCAAAGACAAGAAGAAAGCTGGAAGACGAGGCGATGTCATTTGCACAAAAACATGCAAGAGACAGGATCAGACAGTACAGGGTCTTACGATATATTTTAACTGTCGGTACACTTGCTTGTATCATCATGGGAATGAGTGGAATAAATATCCCATCCCCACTTGTTTATAGCAGCAGTCATTTTTGTTTTCCTTATCAGATATTTTTCAAGATATTCAGACAAATATGCAGAAGAACAGAGAGATTTAAGCATGCTGGTCGATCAGATCGAACGTATTTCCAATGGAGAATTGACGGCAACGACCGATATTTCACAAGAATCTGCGTATTATGAATACAGTCAGAAACTGACCAATATCGGGCAGGGAATGGAAAAAGCATTAGAAACACAGATGAAGGGCGAGAGAATGAAGATCGATCTAATCACAAATGTATCACATGATCTTAAGACACCGCTGACTTCTATCATCGGATACGTCGATCTCTTAAGCAGAGATCAGACATTATCTGCAGAATCAAGAGATTATGTAACCATCCTGATCAACAAGACCGAACGCTTAAAATCTATCATTTCTGACCTGTTTGAACTTGCGAAAGCAACAAGTGGAGATGCGAAAGTAGATCTGGAAGAAATGGATATGAAACGTCTGGTAGAACAGACACTGGGGGATATGGCAGATCAGATAGAAGAATCTGGATTTGCGATCAGATATCAGTGCGAAGCTACACACACAAGATTTATCGGAGACAGTAGCCGCATGTACCGAGTGGTACAAAATGTCATAGAAAATGCCTTAAAATACTCCCTGAAAGGAACCAGAATCTTCCTAAGGATCACCGAAGCAGATCACAATATAAAATTAGAAGTTATAAACACAGCATCCTATGAGATGAATTTTACAGAAGAAGAGATCATGGAACGGTTTGCCAGAGCGGAAAAATCACGTACCAGCGAAGGAAACGGATTAGGACTTTCCATCGCAGACAGTTTTACAAAGAATTGTGGAGGAGAGTTTTCGATAAGAATAGACGGAGATCAATTCCTGGTTACTATACAATTTAAACAACATTTAGATGTAAACAAATAGATTTCATATATTTTTTGACAAAATTGTAAAAATTGAAAAAAACTATGTTGAAAGGGTAGAAAACATAAATATAAAAGTATATACTAGTGGTGTCGACAATATGCAAATAGACCATTTGAGAGAGTGGTTTTTAAATCCTTTTTTTCATGAAGTTTTGATACATGGTGACTTATGGAACGGTTGCGTATTTGGAGACATCTGCTTTTAAAGTCTCTTCAGACATTAAGATCTGGAGGGGCTTTTTTCTTATTTCATAGGAAATTTCGATGAAATCCCCTATGAAATAAGAAAAAAGCCCTCCGGGCAGGATCGCACTGCGGCGGAAGGGAAATTTGTCGCTGAAGCGACCCGCCGCAGGCGGAGAATCCTGCAAAGCAGGATTCTTTCTTACTATTAGAAATAAGACGTAACAGCATTTGATACAAACAAATGCTTCTGGTATAATAAAAAGAAAAGAGCATGCACGGAAAGGACACGAAAGAATGAAGAGACGTTTAATCAGCCTTGTCCTTGTATTGATGCTTGTCATGACAGCAGGATGCGGGAAGAAGAGTACAACAAAGAAACTCAAGACAGAAGATCTGGATGAAACAACCCTGCAGGGAATGGCAAAAGATATCACGAAGGAGATGTCCTTAAAGAATAAGATCGGACAACTATTTATGGTATCTGTTTATCAATTAGATGAGGCAGAAAGCAAGAATCAGACAAGCGTGACGAGTCAGATGAAGAAGACATTGAAGAAGTATCCAGCAGGTGGGGTGATTATGTTTGCGAAGAATATCAACACACCTGATCAGACAAAGAAGATGACGGATGAGCTTCAAGATGCCTCCTATATTCCACTATTTATGGCAGTGGATGAGGAAGGTGGACAGGTTTCAAGAGTCGCATCAAATCCCAAGATGAAGATGACAGTATATCCATCTGCACAGGAAGTTGGAAGAACTTACAATAACAAGAAGATCGCACAGATGGGAAAGACACAGGGAAAGGAATTAAAAGAGCTTGGATTTAACATGAATCTTGCACCAGTCGCAGACATTTTAACGAATAAGAATAACACAGAGATCGGAGACCGAAGCTTTGGCACAGACTCAAAGAAAGTTGCTGATATTATTACAACACTGGTAAAGAACATGCAGAAACAACAGATCTCAGCGACATTAAAGCATTTTCCAGGAAGTGGACAGACTGGAGGAGACACACACCGCGGAAGTACAGAGACCTACCAGACGATCAATGCATTAAGAGATACAGATTTTAAACCATTTAAAGCAGGAATCAAGGCAAAAGCTGATGCAGTGATGGTGTCACATCTGATGCTGTCTAATGTGACAGATGAGAAGGAGCCTTCAAGCCTGAGCAGCAGAGTTGTATCAGATATTCTAAGAGATGAACTTGAATATAAGGGCGTTATCATGACCGATGCGATGAACATGAAAGCGATCACAGATAACTATAGTTCCGGAGAAGCAGCAGTGAAAGCAATTCAGGCAGGAGTTGACCTGATCGTGATGCCGGATAACTATAAAGAAGCATACAAGGTAATTAAGAAGGCACTAAAAAGTGGCAAGATCAAAGAATCAAGAATAGATAAATCTGTAAGAAGGATCATATATACAAAGCTTAAGCGAGGAGAGATCCCTCCAGATACTACATTATTAAAAGAGAATCAATAACAGGGATGCTTGCAGATTTAAAATGAATATGTTACTATCAAAAATGTGTATTTTACAAAGGAAACTAAAGATTGTATAACAGAAAGGTCAAAAGATCACGATGAGCAGAGAGAACTTTGATAAGTTGGGAGAAGAATGTGGAGTTTTCGGTATCTATGATTTCGATGGCAATGATGTAGCATCAACAATCTACTATGGATTGTTTGCCCTCCAGCACCGAGGACAGGAAAGCTGTGGAATTGCAGTATCTGATACGAATGGTCCAAAACGTAATGTCACATCTCAAAAAGGTATGGGATTATGTAATGAAGTGTTTACACCAGATTCCCTTCAGGCATTAAAGGGTGATATCGGTGTAGGACATGTAAGGTATTCAACAGCAGGAGAAAGTGTTCCTGAGAATGCCCAGCCGCTGGTATTAAATTATGTAAAAGGTACTTTAGGACTTGCACATAATGGTAATCTGATCAATGCGTTAGAACTTCGTGAAGAGTTAGAACAGACGGGAGCGATTTTCCAGACAACGATCGATTCCGAAGTTATCGCATATCACATCGCAAGAGAACGTGTGAATACACCATCCATTGAGAAAGCAGTTGCGAAAGCAATGCAGAAGATCAAGGGAGCCTATTCACTGATCGTTATGTCACCAAGAAAGCTGATTGGAGCAAGAGATCCATACGGATTTAAGCCGCTTTGTATTGGTAAGAGAGATAATGCATTTGTATTAGCATCTGAAAGCTGTGCATTAGATACGATCGGAGCAGAATTTATCCGTGATGTCAACCCAGGAGAGATCGTAACGATCACAAAAGATGGAATTCAGTCTGACTGCAGCATGTGTTTGCCACAGGAGAAGACAGCAAGATGTATCTTTGAGTACATATATTTCGCAAGACCAGACAGCGAGATTGATGGAATCGGAGTATATCACTCAAGAATTCAGGCAGGAAGATATCTTGCACAGGATTCACCAGTAGAAGCAGATTTGGTTGTCGGAGTACCGGAATCAGGAAACGCAGCAGCACTTGGATATTCTCTGGAATCAGGAATTCCATATGGTACAGCGTTTGTTAAGAACAGTTATGTAGGAAGAACCTTCATCAAACCGGGACAAAGCAGCCGTGAATCAAGTGTACAGATTAAGTTGAATGTATTAAAAGAAGCTGTCAAAGGAAAGAGAGTCATTATGATCGATGATTCCATTGTCCGTGGAACGACAAGTGACCGTATTGTATCCATGCTTCGCGAAGCAGGAGCAACTGAAGTCCATGTAAGAATCAGTTCACCACCATTCTTATGGCCATGTTACTTTGGAACAGATATTCCAGAGAGAGAACAGCTGATCGCATATAACCGTTCCATCAACGAGATCTGTGAAGTTATCGGAGCAGACAGTTTAGGATATTTAAGAGAAGAAAGACTTTCAGAGATGGTACAAGGACTGCCAATCTGTAAAGGATGTTTCACAGGAGAATATCCAATGGAACCGCCAACAAGAGATATTCGTGGAAATTTTGAA
>ERZ827156.4546-NODE-4546-length-11211-cov-13.088024_pt1 | contig 11211 bp, 10 predicted proteins | sample MGYA00519919_ERZ827156 | MGnify/ENA primary metagenome ERZ827156 (study PRJEB31778, sample SAMEA3449269) | human gut metagenome | biome: human gut; feature: human-associated habitat; material: faeces | place: United Kingdom | collected 2010/2012 ... | reverse complement strand
CACTGGAGTATCTGAAAAAAGGCGGACGTATTACACCGGCAGCAGCAGCACTGGGAACCTTACTGAAACTGAAACCGGTATTGCAGATCCAGGGAGAAAAGCTGGATGCATTTGCAAAGGCACGTACGGTAAAACAGGCAAAAACAATCATGACCGAGGCTATGAAAAACGATTTTGAGAAGCGTTTTCACAGCCCGGATGGGGAGAAGATGAATCTGGAACTGGCCTATACATTTGACACTGCAGCCGCTGAGGCATTCAAAGAAGAAGTGCAGGCTGTCTTTCCGGACAATGAGATCGTCATGCAGCCACTGTCATTATCCATTGCCTGTCATATCGGACCGGGAGCACTTGCGATCGCATGTTCCAAAAAGATTGAAGCGTAGCAGGCAGCTTTTGGAAACTTTCATATGCTAACAAATTAAAGTTTATGACTTGTAATTTCAGTGGGAATCCTTTATAATCATAAAGTAAAAACGGATGGGTTTTTACACCTGTCCGTTTTCGTGCGTAAAAAAGTGCGCACGGAAAGTTAAAGCAGACATACAGGAGGAATAAAAGATGGTTAAAGCAGTTGTTGGCGCTAACTGGGGCGACGAAGGCAAAGGCAAAATTACGGATATGCTGGCAAAGCAGGCCGACATCATTGTACGTTTTCAGGGAGGTGCGAATGCAGGTCATACAATCGTAAATGATTACGGTAAGTTTGCATTACACACACTTCCATCCGGAGTATTTTACAGTCATACAACAAGTATTATCGGAAATGGTGTGGCACTGAACATTCCGGTTTTATTTAATGAGATCAAGTCCATCACGGACAGAGATGTGCCGATGCCAAAGATTCTGGTATCCGATCGTGCGCAGATTGTAATGCCATATCATATTTTATTTGACCAGTATGAGGAAGAACGTCTTGGAGGCAAGTCATTCGGTTCTACCAAGTCTGGAATTGCTCCTTTTTATTCAGATAAATATGCAAAAATTGGTTTCCAGGTCAATGAACTTTTTGATGACGAACTTTTGAAAGAAAAGATTGCACGCGTGGCAGAACAGAAGAATGTTCTGTTAGAGCATTTATATCATAAGCCATTGATTGATACAGAAGAACTTTTGAACACACTTCATGAGTATCGTGATATGGTAGCTCCATATGTATGCGATGTATCCCTGTATCTGGATAAGGCTTTAAAAGAGGGCAAGACAGTTCTCTTAGAGGGCCAGTTAGGTACCTTAAAGGATCCGGATCATGGTATTTATCCAATGGTTACATCTTCATCTACACTTGCAGCTTATGGTGCAATTGGAGCAGGAATCCCACCATACGAAATCAAGCAGGTAGTTACTGTATGTAAGGCATACTCTTCAGCAGTAGGAGCTGGTGCATTTGTCAGCGAGATTTTCGGAGATGAAGCAGACGAGCTTCGTCGTCGTGGTGGCGATGGCGGAGAATTTGGTGCAACAACCGGACGTCCAAGAAGAATGGGATGGTTCGACTGTGTGGCAAGTAAGTATGGCTGCCGTATGCAGGGAACAACAGATGTTGCATTTACAGTATTAGACGTACTTGGATACTTAGATGAGATTCCTGTATGTGTTGGATACGAAATTGATGGAGAAGTAACAACAGATTTCCCAACAACAGGAAAACTTGAGAAAGCGAAACCAGTATTAGAAGTACTTCCAGGATGGAAATCTGATATCCGTGGAATCAAAAACTACGAAGATCTTCCAGAAAACTGTCGTAAGTACATCGAGTTCGTAGAAGAGAAGATTGGATATCCGATCACTTTGATATCTAACGGACCAGAAAGACATGATATCATCAGACGTGGTTTTGAGGATTAATTATTAAGGACAGATCAATATGAGCAAAGAAAATGCAGATAAAGAACAGAAGAGAAGTTTCAAGCGTGAGGTATTTAGCTGGATCGCATGTATTGTTGTAACGATTCTTCTGACAGAATTTATCTTGAATTTTGTAATTATCAATGCGAATATTCCAAGTGGTTCGATGGAGAATACGATCATGACGAATGATAAACTGATCGCTCTTCGAACATCCTATTGGTTTAACGATCCGAAACGTGGAGATATCATTATCTTCAAATATCCGGATGATGAGACAGAATGGTTTATTAAGCGTGTGATAGCACTTCCAGGAGAGACTGTGTTGGTAAAAGACGGTAAAGTATATATTAATGGAAGTAAGAAAGCACTCAGTGAGCCATATATCAAAGAAGAACCAGTAGAAGATTTTGGACCATATAAAGTACCAAAGAACGGGTATTTTGTGATGGGAGATAACCGCAATTACAGCAAGGACAGCAGGTTCCCGGATGTTGGAAATATCAAGCGGGCGGATATCATAGGAAAAGCATGGCTTAGAATCTATCCATTTGATAAAATTGGATTTATCCGGCACCAGTAATAAAATCGGAAGAGCAGTTAGAGGGTAAAGTGATTATGGCAGAAGAGAAGAAAATCGGAGCAATCAAAGAAGAGTTACAGGCAGCAGAAGACAGTATGCTGCCTGATTTTATAGCAAGATATGAAAAAGATGAACGAAGCGGCGTAAAGAGCCTTGTGGAAAAAGCAGGAAAGTGGAGATTATTGAAGATGTTCAGTTACCAAACCGTTAGCCGGTCAGTTACCGAAAGGAAACGAGGTAACGCGAAGTGGATCGGATAATTTAAAACGCCGATATATTGCACTGATTGTCATTGTTTTGCATACTAAAGAACGCTTATAAAACAAGTAATTTTGCAACTAAAGTTATAAGCGTATGAAAGTAGAAAAATTCAAGGTTTTGCTCTACCTCAAAAAGAGCGGACTGGACAAGTCGGGCAAAGCCCCGATAATGGGACGCATCACCGTGAACCGGACGATGGCGCAGTTCAGCTGCAAGCTCTCCTGCACTCCCGGGCTGTGGAATCCCCGTGAAAGCCGGCTGAACGGCAAGAGCAGGGAGGCGGTGGAAACAAATGCGAAAATCGACAAGCTGCTGCTTGACATCAATGCCGCCTTCGATTCCCTTCTGGAACGCAAGGGGGAATTTGACGCCGCTTCCGTCAAGGATGCCTTCCAGGGCAGCATGAAGACGCAGATGACCCTGATGAAAATGCTGGATGCCCTTAGGGATGAGGTGAAGAGCCGTATCGGGATAGACCGGGCAAAAGGGACCTATCCGGCATACGACTTTACCTGCCGTACCATGCGCGAGTTCATTGAAACCAAATTCAAGACGAAAGACCTGGCCTTCGGGCAGCTTACGGAACAGTTCATCCACGACTATGAGAATTTCATCCTTGACGAGAAAGGGTATGCCGTGGACACCGTACGGCATTACCTGGCAATTCTCAAGAAAACTTGCAAAAGGGCTTATCAGGAAGGACATTCCGAGCGGTTCATGTTCCAGCACTATGTCCTTCCGAAACAGACCGTCAAGACTCCCAAGGCACTGAGCCGTGAAAGTTTCGAGAAAATCCGTGACGTGGAGATAGCCCCGCACCGCACGACCCACCGTCTGGCAAGGGACCTGTTCCTCTTCGCCTGCTATACCGGGGTCGCCTACAGCGATGCCGTGACCGTCACCCGGGAAAACCTGTACACCGGCGAGGACGGCAAGCTATGGCTGAAATACCGCCGTAAAAAGAACGAGCTCCGTGCAAGCGTGAAGCTGCTGCCGGAAGCCGTCGCCCTGATAGAGAAATATCATGATGACAGCAGGGACACGCTGTTCCCGATGATCCACTATCCGAGCATGAGAAACCACATGAAGGCGCTGGCCGTGCTGGCAGGGACAAAGGAGAACCTGTGCTACCATGTCGGACGCCACTCGTTCGCCTCGCTCGTCACCCTTGAAGCGGGCGTTCCGATAGAGACCATCAGCAGCATGCTGGGGCATAGCAACATACAGACGACCCAAGTCTATGCCCGCGTCACCCCGAAAAAGCTCTTCGAGGACATGGACAGGCTTATCGAGGCTACCGGAGATTTGAAACTTGTTCTATAACCCATAAACAATGAGAATCGTGAGAAGTACCTTTTCCATACTATTCTATATCAACCGCGGCAAGATAAAGGCTGACGGAACCACGGCGGTCATGTGCCGCATCACCATAGACGGCAGGAACACCGCCATCACCACCGGGATATGCTGCAAGCCGGAAGACTGGAACGCCAGAACCGGAACCATACGCACGGTAAGGGAAAACGCCAGACTGCAGGAGTACCGGAAGTATATCGAACAGACTTACGAGGAAATTCTGAGGACGCAGGGTGTCGTCAGTGCGGAGATTATCAAGAACCGGGTGACAAGGCAGTTCGTCGTTCCGACACACCTGCTCCGGATGGGCGAGATAGAGCGTGAACGTCTCAGAATACGTAGCAGGGAGATCAATTCCACCTCCACATACCGGCAATCACAGTATTTCCAGAAGTACCTGGCGGACTACCTTGCTTCACTGGGGAAGAAGGACATCGCCTTTGAAGAAATAACGGAAGACTTCGGCAAGAATTACAAGGCATTCCTTATCAGGAACAAGAATTTCAGCACCTCGCAGACCAACCGCTGCCTCTGCTGGCTGAACCGCCTCTTGTATCTTGCCGTGGACAACGAGATCCTGCGCACCAATCCGGTGGAGAATGTCGAATATGAGAAGAAAACCGCGCCCAAGCACAAGTATGTCACCCGTGAAGAGATGAAAAGGATACTGGCCATGCCTCTGAATGAAGGACGTGCGGAACTGGGCAGGCGTGCATTCATCTTCTCCTATTTCACCGGGCTTGCCTATGCCGACATCAAGCAGCTCCATCCGTGCCATATCGGGACGACGGCGGAGGGGCGGCGGTTCATCCGCATCAACCGGAAGAAGACCGGAGTGGAAGCGTTCATCCCCCTGCACCCGATAGCCGAACAGATACTGTCCCTGTACAATACCACCGACATGCACAGTCCCGTATTCCCGTTGCCGAGCCGGGATTCCATCTGGCATGAGATACGGGAAATCGGCGTGATCCTGGGCAGGCACGATGACCTTTCGTACCATCAGGCCCGGCACGGGTTCGGGGTCCTGCTCATTTCAGAGAGCGTATCCATCGAGAGCATAGCCAAGATGATGGGACACTCCAATATTTCTACCACACAAGGGTATGCCAGGATAACGGAAGAAAAAATCTCAAGGGAAATGGACAGACTGATGGAAAAGAGAAGCCGGAGCCGCACACATTCCGGCTCTGACAGCCAATAACCATTTCGCAGCCGCCTGCTTCCTCGCCGTCCATGAAATTAGTACAGACTTCATTGAAAGTGAAAAGGTCGGGCGGCCGTGCCGTTTCGGGCAGAATCTTCCTTTGCAGGCAAAGCGTATTCAGCCCGAAAACCTTTCCCCTTTCACGTCTGTACAAGGAAGGCTGACGGCAGCGGAAACAAGCGACCGACGGAAAAGTCGATACAACAAAAAAAACAGCATACAGACAGTAGGAAAATACCGGTCCGTATGCTGTTCTGATTTTCTATAGGAGTGTATAGGAGGGCGTTTTTTTGAAAGAGAAGAAAAAAGGCAGGCGGCAAACTGCGCTCCCTCCAAAAAATCAATCCTTTTTTTCGACCACCTGCCAATATCCGCCCTCCTTGTCCGGCTGAACTGCTTCTGCCTTCATTCGCTGTTTTTATACAAAAAAATCTGAGATATAAGGTATCACAAGTGATTTGACAACATACATTTAGCCGGTGTCCTCCTTATATCTGCTGCATTGTGATTTCATTTTTGTATTACTTGCCATTGCCATTATTGTAAATGACATCCAAAAATTCTTCCGCAAGTCTTATATCTTTAATTCTTATAATATTGTCTTCTTCCGTCGGATAGCCAAGGATATTGATACTGCCATACCAGACGGAGGATTTGTCAATAATACATGAACATAATGATAATTCAGGTACAATCTTTACGAACAGCCCCTGTCTTCTGAGATAATCCGACTGCCCGTTTTCTGTCAATGTAAGAATGGCCACTTCAATACCGTCTCTTTGGAGTTCTTTCAAGATATTGACAAATTTATTTCGTTCCATATGATAGAGCTTAGGGGAAGATATCACAATGGATTGTCTTGAGGCTTTTAATTCTTTTATAAACGGCTGACAGAATGTTATGCCGTTGAATATCTGTTCTTCATGCGGAGACGACTGTAAACCTTCGGTTACATCAAACAATGTCTGACAATCCTTGGAAAGTACCCGATAGCCGATAGCGGAATAGCCTTTGAGCCTCTTGCGATACATACTCTCACAGACAGGTTCGTGTATATCGATATAATCATAGATACGGACATCGGCTTTTCCTTCGTTCTCCCGGTGCAGACGGCCTGCATACTGGGCAACCAACCCTTTCCATGATATGGGGAGGGCTAAAAAGAGCGTATCAAGCCGGGGATAGTCAAATCCTTCTCCTACATATTTTCCGGTAGCGACTATTACAAGAGGGGAATTTTGCGGAATGTCATGCAATCCTTGCAGGACTTCACGCTTGCTTTTGGCTGTTCCTTCTCCCGTCAGTTGAATGACGTTGGCGATATGCGGTTTTAACATTCCGGAAAGCAGCTTTACATGCGATGTCCTACCGGTCAGGATAATCGGTGTCCTTCCTGCCGTTACTGCATTTAACACATCCTCTATGATGAGCGTATTCCGTAACTCGGATTCAGCAAGCGATTGTGACAATAAGGTGAACGACTGCCTGTTGTCAGTTACAGAGCGATAGGATGTGAATCTTGGAACAAGATAACGCAGGAATGACTGCTTCTGTATCTGGGTCTTGGCATCTGCCGAAAAGCGGATTGGTCCGCACTGCATGAAGATAATGGGTTGCAGTCCGTCCTTGCGAATAGGTGTGGCAGTAAGTCCATAGACATGATGTGCCGTAATATGTCTGAGTACATTCTCAAACGTTATGGAAGAAACATGATGACATTCATCCACGATCACCATCCCATATTCCCGTACAAAAGGTCTTACCTCGCCATTTTCAAAACATGATTGCATAAGGGCGATGTCAATGACTCCGTGCAAGGTGTTTGAGGTTGAATCCAAGCAGCCTATGGGAGAAAACACTTTTTTCCTGCCACGTTTTCTTGACGTGGCAGGCTCGGCAAATTCTATCTCAAGAAAGTCGGTAAGGCGTTCGTGCCATTGCAGGAGCAGCGCTTTGGAATGTACCAGCACGAGTGTGCTTACCTTTTTTCGGGCAATCAGAGCAGCTGCTGTTACTGTTTTCCCAAAAGCGGTCGTTGCCGCCAATACCCCGTTCGTGTATGGCATTAAGGAATTGATGGCATCAAGTTGCTCGTCACGTTCTTTGCCCTTGAATGCAACGGAAACAGGCTTGCCGTGATTGGTTTCATCAATCATTTCATAAGCAACTCCAAGAGATTCCAGCATGGTTGTTACGGCATCCTCACAACCGCGGGGCAGGGCGAGGTAATCATCCGTAAAGTCTGCACGGCAAATAATACGCGGAATGTTATAGGTAGAGATGCGCATTGCTTGTTTGCTGTAAAATTCCGGATTTTTGAATGCGGCTATACGCTTGAGATGATTGGCCACCTTTTCGGATATGGAGTTTAGGGGGATGTATAGTCTGTCCGATTTTTTAATTTTCAGTTTTCCGTTAAAATCTTTCTGCGTGACATCCTGAGATACAGGAAGCACCCAAGGCTTTGTTTCTGAAGAAGTTGCCAACGAACCGAAATCTTCTTGTCTGTGCTGGACCAATAACATGTCCAAGTCATGCTCATTAAGCTTTTTTACATTGTATAAATAAGCCCATTGGTTTTTGAACTGAAGGAAGTTTTCATCCACAAAGACACTGTTTCCCATTTTCCGTGCCCTGCCTTGCAATGGAAGGGCTATCAGATTTCCGAATCCGCCTTCAGGCATTCTGTCCTGATTGGGGAAGAAACGGTCGTATGAATTGAAGGTAATATGTCCGTTGCGCTTCATGGCCTCAGTAAGGATGGCATTGCCTAATTTCCTGGCTTTACCGGCAGCAACCGGTTCTTCGAAAAATATCCATACATGCGCCCCGTTACCGGAGCGTGAACGTTCGATACTGTACGGAATTCCCCAATTCCTACAAACGACAGTGAAAGCCAGCACATCTTCCTTATATCCGCGAGTGCAATTCTTGTCATCAAAATCAGCGCAAAGAAAAGAGCATTTATTGTCAGGGGTGACAGCATATAAACCTATAACATCACACCCGTATTCATCTTTTCCCTCCAAATGGCGGTAGATTTCCCGGCTTGTCAGAGGAGCAAGGTTGCGATTCGGGCAATCCGAGCACTTGTATCGTTTCTTGTCGCAGACTCCTCTTCGCCATTCATTGGTACAGACCGGTTGATAGCCTCCCTTTCCCGTTGTCCTGCTGAACCATCTTCGTGCAAAAACATCCGTTCTTCCCTTGAAAAAGCTGCTGAACAATGCTATTTTCTCATCAGGCGTGAAATTGACAGAAGGAAATATTACAGGAGAAAAAATCGGCTCCTTATCAGAGATTTCTGATAAGGAATAGACAATGCCGTGTTGAAGAAGAATTGATTTCAACTCTTCGTTCTCGGCAAGCAGTGCATTATATTTCCTGACAAGCGTGTCGTATTTCTTTTGCAGCTCTTCCATCCCGTTATGCTGCCATCAGTCCGCAAAGCAAAGCGATTCCGAAACTTAGAAATGTTCCGGCAAGGACATATTCGGTTTTTGCTGTATCCGTATCCTTGAACCTCAATATGGATTTTGCGGCTATGATAAAACCGATTGCTTCATACCTGCCTATTATTACAAATATGATTGTGAGAATACGTTCCAGGTTTCCTATCAATGCTCCGGCATTTTTGATATTCTCACAGGATAGTGTTTCTCCGATTTGGTATCTTTTCAAAACCAGCTTAATCAGGACATTGGCAGGTTTGATGCACAACAATACCGCCAGTATGAATAAAGGCATGGAGAAGTTCCCGGTATAATCCACAAATTGTACAGGCAATTCAGTGGTGATATCAAACTCGGTAGCCACAGCAGCCAATATTGCCAGATGTGCAGCCTGGTCAAGGGCAAATCTCCACAATCCTTTGGGACAATAGACTTTGACAAGGTCAATGGCCAGATGTGACAGGGCAATAGTCAAGGCATAAAACCCGAAATCGCTGACCGGGACCAAAGCCCATGATACTACAGCTACAAGAAGCGAATGTACATACAGGAAGCAGCTTCTGAACTTCTTTTCCTCTTTCTGTGAGCAGTATTTGTCATTTTGCAGGTAGAAATCGGCTATGACATGGCCCAACAGCAAACTTAAAAACAGCCAGCTATTCATATTCGTTAAAATTTATCTGTTCAAAAAACTTCAAGGCTTCCTCTATGCAATACCATTTTGTAGCCGATGAAGCCTTGTTTACACCGGATTGTGATATTCCCAGATTTCGGGCTATATCCGTTTCCTTCAATCCAAGCAGTTTGTAATAAATGACCTCGCTTTGGCGCAAGGTCATGTCATTCATGATGGCATCGGTCAGCAATGCGATCGTCTGTAAGGAGCAGGATAATTGTCTTTTACTTGTACATACAGACAAAGTTCCTTTATTCAAGGCATTCATTCCCTCAAGTGAACGCCCCGACATATAAATGGCCTCGCCATCCCAAATGCCCTGTTCCGTGTTCACTATACGCATGTTTCCAATACCGATAGCCGTCCTTATACCATATGTCTGAAAGTTCTTCGCTTTCTTGTTTTCTGTAATCGGGAAAGACTTGATATATGATTTGATTACAAGAGCTATACGAAAGACATTGGATACATTCTGCATTACACATTCGATATAATCGCCTTTGATTTGACGACCGTAAAAATCCGGGTATTTTGTTTTGAGCAAAGCAAACAGTGCCTCTATCCTTTGCTTTAGTCTGATAGTTTCATCCACGGATAACGAAGTGGATGAAACTATATCTGCCGAAATGGTTGCAAACATATTACTATCTATTGTTTTGGCTGTAAATGTATGAATATAATTTGGCATAGCCAAGAAATATACCCTAAAAATGGTATAGTATTACGATATACCCAATAAAGGGTGTATCTGTATTGCATTACAAAACCAATCCGCACCACAGGTTCACTAAATGATGCGGATTCAGAAATAAAGAGTTGAACTTGGCGGATACCCATAATACGGGGTAATATTACAACCTGGTTCTACCATTCTGACAGTACGCCTCCTTGTACCCGTCCATTAACGTACGTTCAATGTCGGAAGCCCTGTACAGGATCCTGCCGCCTATCTGAATATAGGGCAGTATGCCGTTGTTTCGGTAATCCTGAAGGCTCCTGCGGCTGACCTTCAGTTTAACGGCCAGTTCCTTGTCAGTGTAATAGCGTTCCCCGTCCAGCGACGGTTTGTTGGCACCACGTATTTTCTCCACCTTTTCTAAAAGGTCTTCCAGCGATGAGAGAAAGACTCTCACGCGTATGTCGTTTTCCGGTGTCAGCAGCCGGATATTGCCATTGTCATTCATAAGTCAGATATCTGTTTGTTGGTTGGTTCGTTGGTTGATTGGTTTGTTGGTTACATTGCATTTTCTTTCCTTGCCGGCTGTAATACACCGTTTCATTTCCGCCACGGGAAAGACGGCCTTCACATCCTCCGGCCTGTAGTACACCTTGTGGCTTATCTTGGTGTATGCCAATGTTCCGTTCTCCCGCATCGACTGCAATGTTCTAGGGCTGACGCAGAGCAGCCTGCACACGTCATCGCTGTCAAGCCACTCCTTTTCTCCCAAGTCCTCATGTTCCCGGCAGAGGCATTCCACCTTTTCCGCAAAAATCTCGAACCCCGAAAGCATCCTCTCAAAAGTTGCCTTCTCTATGACCACTACTTCCATAATTCCTAAATTTTAAGTTTGACATTTGTTTTTTTACTATAGCCGGAACGGCGGACAGATGATACCGGAAAGGGTTTCCGGTGTCCGTAAAAGCGTTCCGGAAGCGAAGAAAATAAAAAAATCAAGACGGGCTGCAAACCGGACGAGAGGTGTCACCGGCAGACATCCCTTTTCACCGCCAGGGGATAATTTCGGATGGTAAGAAGCGGAAAAGGACACACTTATTTCTTTGAAGCAAAGGTAGCCGTTCCCCACCGGAGCGCAAGGCCGGGCCCTGC
>ERZ827156.4544-NODE-4544-length-11214-cov-3.072856_pt1 | contig 11214 bp, 10 predicted proteins | sample MGYA00519919_ERZ827156 | MGnify/ENA primary metagenome ERZ827156 (study PRJEB31778, sample SAMEA3449269) | human gut metagenome | biome: human gut; feature: human-associated habitat; material: faeces | place: United Kingdom | collected 2010/2012 ... | reverse complement strand
GGCGTCTGTTGCAGATATTAATCACGAGAAACAGGAATATGAAGAACTGACCTTAAGCCGTACCGCACAGCATACAAGAGCATTTATCAAGGTACAGGACGGCTGTAACCAGTTCTGCACCTACTGTATCATTCCATTTGCAAGGGGAAGGGTGCGAAGCAGAAAGGCTGATGACGTGCTTGCAGAAATCCGGGGACTTGCTGCAAAAGGCTATAAAGAGGTGGTACTCACCGGAATCCATTTGAGTTCCTATGGAGTGGACACGGGAGATAACCTGTTACATCTGATAGAGTTAGTGCATGAGGTAGAAGGAATCGAAAGAATCAGACTCGGCAGCTTAGAGCCAAGGATTGTGACAGAAGAATTTGCAGAAAAACTTTCCTCCATGGGAAAAATCTGTCCGCATTTTCATCTGTCCTTACAGAGCGGCTGTGATTCCGTGTTAGAGCGCATGAACCGCCGGTATGATACTGCAGAATATGAAGCGGGCTGTAACATTCTCCGGAAGTATTTTAAACATCCGGCAATCACGACGGACGTCATCGTTGGATTCCCGGGGGAGACGGAGGAGGACTTCGAGGAGACGATGCGTCTTATTGAAGAAGTTGGGTTTGACGCGAGTTTTTCCTTCGTGTATTCCAAGCGCCCGGGAACGCCGGCGGCGGATTTGCCCGACGATACGCCGCAGGAAGTTAAATTAAAGCGTCTGCAGCATCTGCAGGCCGTCAACAACGCCAAGGCCGACGAATTGTCCCGCGCGATGCTGGGGAATTTGGAACGATGTCTCGTGACCGGCGAAGCCCGCCGCGGAGAAGGGGTTCTCGCTGCCCGTACGGACAATAACCGCGTGGTGAACTTTAAGGGTGATAAAGCGTTGATCGGCACGATGGTGAATCTGCGGATTACCGAGGTGTATCCCCACACGTTGGGCGGCGTTTTGGAGGCGAAGTGATGCCGGCGGCAGACAATTCTCAGGTGTATTCGGCCGATCTCACGCCGCATGAACTGCAGACGGTCGTGGGTGCGTTGGACGAAAATCTGCGTCAGGTGGAAAATGCGTTTTCCGTGCAGGTCATCCGACGCGGCAGTCATTTCCGTTTCGTGGGCTCAAATGCTGAAAAAGCCGCAGCCGTCGTGCGCCGCGCCGCCGAACGCGTGCAGGCGGGAAACGATCTCACCGTAAACGACGTGCAGATGATGATCATCGCCGAAGAACGGGGCGGGGAAACGGAGGACGAAGACGGCGTACAACTTAAGACGCGCCGCTCGGGACTTAAACCCCGTACGCCCAATCAGAAGCGGTATCTGAAGGCTTTGATGGAAACCGACGTGACCTTCGGCATCGGACCCGCGGGTACCGGTAAGACGTATCTTGCGGTGGCGGCTGCTGTGGATGCTTTTGAGCGCGATGCCGTAGAGCGTATTGTTTTGACGCGCCCCGCGGTGGAAGCCGGCGAACGCCTGGGATTCCTGCCCGGCGACCTTTCGCAGAAGGTAGATCCGTATCTGCGCCCCCTTTACGACGCGCTTTTTGATCTTTTCGGTTTTGAAAAGACGCAGCGTCTTATTGAAAAACAGGTGATTGAGATTGCACCGCTCGCCTACATGCGCGGTCGGACGTTGAACAACGCTTTCGTGATTCTTGACGAAGCGCAGAATACGACCGTGGAGCAGATGAAGATGCTCCTGACGCGCATCGGTTTCGGTACGCGCGCCGTCATTACGGGCGACGTCACTCAGGTGGATTTGCCTCGGGGCGTAAGAAGCGGCTTAGCGCATGCGCAGAAGGTGCTCGCCGACGTGCGCGGTATTTCCATCGTGCACTTTACGAGTGAAGACGTAGTGCGTCATCCGTTGGTGGGCGCTATCGTCCGCGCGTACGATGCGTATGCCGCCAAGGAAAAAGCCGAGGAGAAGGCGCGCCTGGCGGCAGAAAAATTGGCTTCGGAGGCTTAACGATGGCAAAACGGAAAGCAGGAAAAAAAGCAACGGTGACGTTTGAACGCACGGACGGCGCCAAGAAGCGGCTTCCCACTCGGGCGGAAATGACGCAGTGGATTGAGGCGGCAAGTTTTGTGCCGTTTGAAGGAGCCGTGCGCTTTGTGGGTAACGAAGAAGGTCAGGAATTAAACCGCACCTACCGCCACAAAGACTATGCGACGAACGTCCTGACGTTTGATTACTGCCACAAACCCACTGCTCAGGCCGACATCGTCATCGCGACGGCTGTCATTGCAAAAGAAGCGAAAGAACAGAATAAAAGCTTCCGGGAACATCTGGCGCACATGCTCATCCATTCGGTTCTGCATGCCCAAGGGTGGGATCACTTGACGGACGAAGAAGCCGAAGCCATGGAAAAAGTGGAAACTGAAATCCTTTCGGGGCTGGGGTTTGCCGATCCCTACAGCGACCGGGCCCGAGGCCATTGATTGACTTTTGCCGAGCGACGTGCCGAAACCTGAAAGTTTTCAAGGCGCGTCGGTAATTGCTGATGACAGACGAAGAACATACGACGCACGACAACGGACTGCTGCAGCGGATCCGTACGGCTTTTCATCACGAAAAACCGGAAAGCCGGGAGGCTTTGATTGCCGTTTTAAAGCAAGCTCAGAATGATAAGCTCATCACGCCCGACGTCATGAAGATGATGGAAGGCGCACTCGAAGTTTCCGAACTCTGTGCGGCGGATCTGATGGTGCAGCGCTCGCAGATCGAAGCGGTGGACTTGTCGGAAAAGCGGGAAGTATGGCTCCCGAAACTCATTGCTCGGGGACATTCGCGGTTTCCGGTGGTGGACGGCGATTTGGATGAAGTAAAGGGGATTCTGCACGCCAAAGACCTGCTGCGGCTTTTGGTGGAACCCGAGTACGACATTGCCTCGCACCTGCGGCCCGCCCGGTTTGTGCCGGAAACGCAGCCGCTGCGGATTCTGCTGCGGGATTTCCGTGTGAGCCGCAACCATCTGGCGCTCGTGATCGATGAATTCGGATCCGTATCGGGCTTAATCACGATCGAAGACGTGATTGAGCAGATCGTTGGCGAGATTGACGATGAATTCGATCGGGTGAATCCGGAAGGCGACAACATTACGGCTGTTGATCCGGAACATTGGCGCATCCGGGCGGCGACGACGCTCGAACAGTTCAACGACTATTTCGGCAGTAGCCTGGAAGACCATTATTGCGAAACGATCGGGGGGCTCATTACGGATCGTTTTGAGCATGTGCCGCACAAGGGGGAAGCCATCGAGATTGAAGGGTTCCGCTTCCGGGTGATGCGGGGGGATGAGCGGCAGGCGACGCTTTTTCTCGCAGAAAAAGTGGTGGCGGCGACGGGCGGCGACCGGACTTCAGAGAAGGAAACACAGTCGTGAACGCTTGGCTCACGTTAAACGACCGAAAGGGGGTGGTGTGCCGCGCTCTGTTGGCGGCGGTTTCCGGTGCGGCCGCGACCTTGGGGTTTGCGCCCTACGGTTTGTGGTTTATGACGGTCATCGCGGCCGTTGTGGTGTTTTATACCGTCGAGAAAAGCCGGTCTGTGAGGGAAGCGGCCGGACTCGGTTGGCTTTGGGGCGTGAGCTACTTCGCGACGGGGCTCTCCTGGACGCACCGCGCGATGGCCGTTTACGGCGGCGTGGGTGACGTTGTGGCTGCGGGCGGCGTCTTGGTGATGGCGTCCGTGTTGGCGCTCACGTATGCGGTGCCGGCCGCCGCCGGACGGTGGGTAAGAAAATCGTCCGGAACGGCGGCCTTGGGCCTTCCGGTGTTATGGGTCTTGGCGGAAATCATCCGCAGCGACGTGCTGGGATTCGGGTGGCTTACGACGGGATACGCGTTTGATACGACGATTCTCGCGGCGTGGGCACCGGTGGGCGGCGTGCATGCCGTGGCTTTCGCGGGACTCTTGATTGCCGGGACGGCTGCGGCGTCGTTGGCCCGCATGACGAATGTTTACGTGAAGACGGCGGCGTCATTGGCGGTCGGGGCGGCGGTTTTGGGGACGGTCGCGTTGGATCCCGTGAGTTGGTCGCAGCCTGCGGATCGGATTGCCGTGCGCATCGTGCAGCCTGATCTTCCGGTGGCGATTTCGGTGACGCGCAAGGATCAGGAAAATCGTTTGGCTCGGGTGGAAGCCATGTCGTTGGCTTCGCCCTTGGGGGCGCGACTCGATCTCATCGTTTGGCCCGAAAGCGTCTATGCGGCGCCTCTGTCGCGGCTTCCTGCGAATTGGGCGCTTTTGCCGCAGACGATTGCCCGCAAAACCGGTGCCGACGTGATTTTCAATGCGTTTGAAGAACCGCAGCCGCGGCAATATTTCAACGCTTTATGGCTTGCGGCGCCCGACGGTGCGGAAAGCCCGGTGTATGCCAAACGCCATTTGGTGCCTTTCGGGGAATTTGTGCCGTTCGGTTTTCGGTGGTTTGTGGACGCGTTGGGGATTCCGATGGCTGATCAAAATCGGGGTACTTTGCCGGCGGCCCCCTTAAGGGCGGCGGGCAGCACATTCGGCGCCGCCGTTTGTTATGAAAATTCCTTTGCCGGCGAAATGCGGGAATGGTGGTCATTGTCGGAGGTGCCGGCGTACCTTGTGACCGTCGCCAACTTGGGGTGGTTTTCTGAGAAGGCGGCCGAACAATTTACGCAGCTTTCCGCCATGCGCTCCCGAGAATTGGCCCGTCCTCAGATTCAGGCCGTAAACAACGGCCGTTCGGCGTTTATTGATGCCGCGGGGCGCGTGGAGCGTCTGACGACGGCGGGGGCGCAGAATGCGGATACGGTCTTTACGACGGCTAAAGGCGCGGCAACACCCTTTGCCCGTTGGGGAAACGCGCCGCTCACTGCGTTGCTTGTCGCGCTGCTGGCTGCGGCGGCTTTGTGCCGGCGGCGCAGAAAATAGAGCTCTGCGTTAAAATTCCCCGTTTCGGTGTCGTCAGAAATGACGGTGCCACGATTAAGAAGACGTGCCGGACGTTTCTTCGGTACGCCGAAAATTTTCCGGGTTAGTAAAAAATGATTACCTTTCAGGAAGTAATTCTGCGCTTGCAGCAGTATTGGAATAAGCAGGGCTGCGCTCTCTTGCAGCCGATCGACATTGAGGTCGGGGCAGGGACGTCGCATACCGCCACTTTCCTGCGCGCGCTCGGCCCGGAACCTTGGCGTGCCGCCTACGTGCAGCCCTCGCGCCGTCCGAAGGACGCCCGCTATGGTGAAAACCCGAACCGTCTGCATCAGCACCATCAGTTCCAGGTCGTTTTGAAGCCCGCTCCCGTCAATATCGTTGACCTTTATCTCGACAGCCTGCGTGCGTTGGGGATCGACACGGAAGTGAACGACATCCGCTTCGTGGTAGACAACTGGGAAAACCCGACCTTGGGTGCCTGGGGCCTCGGCTGGGAAGTGTGGATGAACGGCATGGAAGTGACGCAGTTCACGTACTTCCAGCAGGTGGGCGGCCTCGAATGCAAGCCCATCACCGGCGAAATCACCTACGGGCTTGAACGCCTCACGATGTACCTGCAGAACTGCGACAACGTGTTTGATCTCGTCTACACCAATTGGAAAGACGGCATGGGTAAGGAACACACCCTCACCTACGGCGACGTCTTCCATCAGAACGAAGTTGAACAGAGTCACTACAACTTCGAAGCGAGCGATCCGGAGAAACTCTTCAAGCAGTTTGACTACTTTGAAGGGGAAGCCAAGCGCCTCATGGAAGCGCAGCTTGCACTGCCCGCCTACGAAATGGTTCTTAAGGCCGGCCACACCTTCAACCTTTTGGATGCCCGCGGCGCCATCAGTGTCACGGAACGTGCCGCGTACATTTCCCGCATCCGCAAGTTCAGCCGCGAAGTCGCCCAGAGCTACTACGACTCCCGCGAACGTCTGGGCTTCCCGATGTGCCAGGGCGCCAAGGCGCAGTAATTCGTCAGAAACCGACAGAGAATTGAAATCGAGATAGACATGACCAGTTTGTTAGTTGAACTTCAGACCGAAGAACTGCCGCCGAAGGCATTGAAAAAACTGTCCGCCGCTTTTTCCGACGGCGTCGCCTCTCACCTGAAGGCGGCCCACTTCATGACGGACGAAAGCACCGTGAAGTCTTTTGGAGCCCCCCGCCGTATGGCCGTTCTCATTACGAACGTGCTCGCGAAGTCCCCGGACGAAGCCTTCCGCCAGAAGTTGGTGCCGGTAAAGGTGGGTATCGGTGCGAACGGTGAGGCGACGCCTGCGCTCGTGAAGAAAATGTCGGCGCTCGGCATTGAATGTCCGGTAGAGGCTTTGAAGCGCGAAAACGACGGTAAGAACGAGCAGCTTTACTACGAAGGCGTGCGCGCGGGGGTTGAACTCGCCGCGGGTCTTCAGAAGGCGCTTGAAGCCGCCGTGAAGGCGTTGCCCATTCCGAAGGTGATGAATTATCAGTTGGCCGACGGCGTGACGACGGTGCAGTTCGTGCGTCCGGTGAAGCACCTCACCGCGCTTTACGGTGCGGACGTGCTGCCCGTGACGATGTTCGGGCTTGAAGCCGGCCGTACGACGATGGGACACCGCTTCCATACGCATGCTCCCATTGAAATTTCGTCTGCGGATGCTTACGAAACCGAAATGAAGGCGGCGAAGGTGATCCCCGATTACGCCGAACGCCGTGCGATTCTCGTCTCTAAACTCGAAGAGGCTGCAAAGGCCAACAACGGGACGCTCATTGCGCCCGAAGACCTGATCGATGAAACGACGTCGCTCACCGAATGGCCGGTGATTTATGTGTCGGAATTCGAAGAGAAGTTCCTCGCGGTGCCGGAAGAATGCCTGATTCTCACCATGCAGACGAATCAGAAGTATTTCCCGATGCGCTCCGCCGACGGCAAGCTCATGAATAAGTTCGCCCTCGTCTCTCATATTGAGGCAAAGGACGGCGGCGACGCCATCGTGTCCGGCAACGCCCGTGTGGTGCGCGCCCGTTTGGCGGATGCGGAATTTTTCTACAAACAGGACTGCAAGGAAACGCTCGAGAGCCGCGTGCCCGGCTTGAAGCATGTCGTGTACCACAACAAACTCGGTACGCAGGCCGAACGCATGCTCCGCGTGAAGGTGATTGCCGGTCGCATTGCCGCCGCGATCGGTGCTTCCGTTGAAAAGGCCGAACGTGCGGCGATGCTCGCCAAGGCCGATCTCCGTACGCTGATGGTCGGTGAATTCCCCGAACTTCAGGGCATCATGGGTGAATACTATGCCCGCAACGACGGGGAAGCGCCGGAAGTGGCCGTTGCGATCCGTGAACACTATCAGCCGCGCTTTGCGGGCGATGCCCTGCCGTCCTGCCCCGAAGCGGTGGCCGTGGCTTTGGCCGACAAGATCGAAACGCTCGTCGGAATGTTCGGCATCGGACAGCTGCCGACCGGCGAAAAGGATCCGTTCGCTCTGCGCCGCCACGCTTTGGGCGTGCTGCGCATGCTGATCGAAAAGGAACTGCCGGTGTCCTTGGATGCGCTCGTCGCCGCTGGGTTCGAAGTGGAACAGGCGGTGCCCGGCGTGAAGGACGCGTCCGCAGAACTTCTGAACTTCTTCTTTGATCGTCTGCGCGTGATGATGCGTGAGGCGGGGTATTCCGCTCAGGAAGTGGAAGCCGTCCTCGTGAAGCGCTGCATGAAACTTGCGGACATCAAGTCGCGTCTTGCGGCCGTGAAGAGCTTTACGGCGCTCCCGGAAGCCGAAAGCCTGACGGCCGCCAATAAGCGTATCGGCAACATCCTCAAGAAGATTGAAGGCGAGAAGCCCACGGAAGTGAAGCCCGAACTCTTCACGGAACCGGCGGAAAAGGCGCTTTACGAAGCCCTCGGCAATCACGAGCCGATTGCGGACGCGCTTTATGAAAAGGGCGAATTCAGCGCCATGCTGGGTTCTCTCACGCCGCTGAAGACGCCGGTGGATACGTTCTTTGCGGACGTGATGGTGAACGCAGAAGATCCGGCGGTGCGCGCCAATCGTCAGGCGCTTCTGATGAAGCTCTACAATCTGATGAACCGCGTAGCCGAACTTTCGGCTCTGGCGCACTGAGCGTCATGCGCACGTTAAGAGGATGGCTTTTTTACGCGGCCTTTGCCGTGACGATGGTGCCCGTCGCGCTCGTCATCCTCTTGACTGCGCCGGTGAAAGACGCCGCTTGGCGTTATGACGCCGTCGTCCGTCCCTGGTTGGGCTTCGTCATGAAGTTGCTCAAATTTTTCTGCGGCATCACGTACGAAGTCACCGGGGCGGAAAACATTCCTCAGGACGGCCGTTCGGTCGTCGTCTTAAGTAAGCACTCTTCGGCGTGGGAAACGCTTTTTCTGCCCTATTTCGTACCTCACCGCATGGGGTTCGTCTACAAAGAGTCGCTGCACCGCATTCCTTTTTTCGGTTGGGCACTGAAGTCCATGGGCATGATCGCCATCAATCGGCAGAAAGGCGTATCGGCGTACGCATCCTTTTTGCACCGCGGTCGAGAATTTCTGAAGTCCGGTTGGTGGGTGATCCTGTTTCCGGAAGGTACCCGCGTGGCCTGGAAGACGCAAAAGCCCTATAAAACCGGAGGCGCGCGGTTTGCCGCCGCTACGGGGGCCTGGGTGCTGCCGGTGGCGCACGATGCCGGGCGTCTCTGGCCGAGAAATACCGTTGCCAAGACGCCGGGCGTCATTCATGTAGTGTTCGGTCCGCTCATTAAAACGGAAGGCGAGACCTTTCAGACGATTCACCAGGCGACGCAGTCCTGGATCGAGAGGGAGGTCGCCCGGATGGTTGAGGCGGACGCATGACGCGGACGCATGACGCGCATGGTGCCCGTCAGTATTGAAAACCGTACCGTGTCGGTTCCCGATGCGGTATTTTCATATCGGCTGTATCGTGAAAACCGACGGACATTGGTATTGCAGTTGGGGGAAGCGGGGCTCGAAGCGCATGCGCCTCTCAGCGTGCCGACAGTCGAGGTGGAAGCGTTTTTAGCGGAAAAACGGCAGTGGATTCAAAAGCATCTCACGCGGCAGGAAGAAGCGCAATCTTGGGCCGAAGGTTTTCAATTTCGTCACGGCGGGCGCTTCATATACCGGGGACGCGTTACGGGGCTTCTTTTGGGGGCGGCGAAAACGACGCTCGTCGAAAGAGGCGGGTATCCGGTTTTGTACGCGGCCTTGAGAGAAGATGCATCCGAAATTCAGGTGCGCGGCTTCCTGCGGGGGTGGCTCGCGGCGCAGGCCGCAAAAACTTACCCGGGGCGCGTGGCGTTGCTCGCACAAAAGACGGGGGTTGCGCCGTCGGCGGTGCATTTGACGGACGCCGTCTCTTTTTGGGGGCAGTGCGACAGTCGGGGCGTCATCAAATTATCCTGGCGTTTGATGCTCTTTGACGAAGCGGTGAGTGATTACGTCATTGCGCATGAATTGGCGCACCTCGTTCATATGGATCATTCGCCTCGGTTTTGGGCCTTGGTGGCCCGCGTTGATCCCGGTTACAAAAAACACGAAGCGCAGTTGAAAAGCATTCGCATTCGCGAAATTCCTCTTTGACGGCGATTAAGAAAAACGCTGCTCTTCCTAAGAAAGTCTCTCAGACATTGGGTACTTCGCCTTACGCGCTGTGCTAAAGTGTGGTGTGTCAAAAAGTGGGAAAAAGTGGGGCGCCGATCAAGTGCACAGGATCGACGTTTCATTTTCCGCTTTCTTTCAATGGTCAACGTGCTGGCAGGGGCACTGAGTGTTTCAGGGTACATCGCTTTTGACGCTGGACGCCAAAGGGCGCATGACGATACCGACGAGGCATCGTGAGGCGCTCAAGGAGGTGACGCTCACGCGTCATCCCGACGGTTGCGTGCTTTTGTACCCGCGCCCTGTGTGGTTGGAACGCCGTAAAGCCCTGTCGCAGCTTCCTTTTTCGGCCCGCGCCCTGCAGCGCATCGTCATGGGAAGCGCCGTTGACCTCAACGTGGATGCCGCCGGCCGACTTCTGATTCCTGCTGAGCTGCGTGCTTTTTGTTCCCTGGAGAAAGACGTGGCGTTGGTCGGTATGGGCGAACACTTCGAGCTGTGGAATGCCGAGAAGCTGCGGGCGCAGGAAGAAGCTGCGCTTGAAGGACTCGCCGCCGCAGCCGCTGATTTTCATTTCTGACGGAGGACGCCCATGATTTCAACCACGACTTCCGCGGAATTCATTCATAAGTCCGTCTTGGGGGAAGAAGCCCCCGAAGCGCTCGTGACGGATCCCGACGGGCTCTACGTCGACGCGACGTTCGGGCGCGGCGGACACACCCGTCGTATCTTGGCAAGACTAAGTCCGAAGGGGCGCGTCATTGCGTTTGACCGGGATCCCGAAGCGGTGGAGGCTGCGGCGGCGCTGACGGATCCGCGCTTTATGATCATTCATGCCCCGTTTTCCCGTATGGCCGAAGAACTCGCAGCGCGCGGAATTTCCCGGGTGACGGGCGTCTTGATGGACATCGGTGTGAGCAGTCCGCAGATTGATGACGCCGAACGCGGGTTTTCGTTTCGCATGGACGGGCCCCTTGATATGCGCATGGATACGGACTCCGGCATAACGGCCGCCGAGTGGCTTGAAAAAGCCGGAGTATCGGAAATCGAACGGGTGCTGAAGGTTTATGGGGAAGAGCGGTTTGCGGGGCGTATCGCCCGTGCGCTTGTTTCCCGTCGTGCCGAAAAGCCCTTTTTGAGGACGGCGGATCTCGCGCAGGCTATTGCCGCCGCGGTTCCTCGGTCAGCGAGTGACCCGAAGCAGCATCCGGCGACCCGCAGTTTTCAGGCGATCCGCATTTTCATCAACGGGGAACTGGATGAACTGAAGGAGGCACTTTCCGCGGCCGGTGCGCTTTTGGCGCCAGCAGGAAAATTGGCGGTCATCAGTTTCCATTCCTTGGAAGACCGCATCGTCAAACATTTCTTGGAGGCGGGAGCGCATCCGGAGCGGCTGATTGACAGCCGTATCGTTCTCGCAGCCCGGGAAATGCCGGCGCCTTGGTGGAAGGACGTGGAACGCGTGAAGCCGGGAAAGTCGGAGTGCGACGTCAATCCCCGCGCAAGAAGCGCCGTGATGCGGGTGGCCGTGCGCACGGATCGCGTGTGGGATGAGAGCGCTGGAGGCGTGCCGTGAGGTTTTCGCTGAGCCGCCTGTCCGAACCGCTCATCCTCTTTATCGGGGGAGTGTCGGTCGTCGTGCTCTGGGTGAGCGCCTGTTC
>ERZ827156.4539-NODE-4539-length-11230-cov-5.900940_pt1 | contig 11230 bp, 7 predicted proteins | sample MGYA00519919_ERZ827156 | MGnify/ENA primary metagenome ERZ827156 (study PRJEB31778, sample SAMEA3449269) | human gut metagenome | biome: human gut; feature: human-associated habitat; material: faeces | place: United Kingdom | collected 2010/2012 ... | reverse complement strand
CAAAGACCTTGCGGAAATCATCAAATACGCACATCAGTACAAAGACAACCGCTCCTATCATATCGGCTACAAAAAAGCCAAGAATCCTGACACATATTTCCGCAGATACGAAAGCCAAATTATCCTTTATGGCGGCGCCAGACGTATGCTGGAACAGGCGGGCATAAACTTAAAGGGCTTGAATGTCGATAAACTGAAAGCAGAGTATCAGGAACTGATGAAGCAGAAAAGTGAGCTGACTTCCACCTATAAGGATTGCGAAAAGGAAGTGCGTGAGCTGAAACGGAAACAGGAAAATCTCAATCAGTATCTCGGACGGACACAGCCCGATCCTGCACAGGATCAACAGGAGAAAAAAGATACTCCGAACCTGTAAATGGGCAAAAAAATAGAGGTGCGCTGGCACCCCTATCCTAAACCTCTTGCAAAATCTGCAAGGCTGGTTTATAATCAGATTAGAAAACCGAAGGATATTGGAGTGTCCAACGGTTGCACAATCGGAAACTTATAAAGCGTTAAGTTTATTAACGGATTACAGGCTATCCCCTATTGGCGTAGAGGATAGCCTTTCCGTTTATTTGCGGTTATGTTTATTGTCTATGTATGTCAAGGCTGCAAATACAACCAGTAAAAGTGTAAGCACTTCTAAAGTATTCATACCGACCTCCTTTCTGTTTCCAGAAAGGACAACCGCAAGACTATCCCTACTGCTCTAATCTGACTGAAAAACATTATATCATGTGGTGTCGAATTTTGCTAGTACCGACTCACATTCATTCTGCCGCTTCCAGAGAAATTTCTGCAAATTCCTCATCTGTCATGTTCTGGAGCTTACCTAACACCTGCTCTCCAAGCTCCTCCATATCGCTATCCTTTATGTGCGGCATTACCTGTCTAATCTGTCCAATCATATCCGTCCTGTCCTGTGTCTCAAGCACACACATGAAATTGATTTCTTCTACTGTGAATTTACTCATCTTCTTACATCTCCCTCTGTGATTTTTTCTCGGTTTCCTTTTCCGGTGAAGTACGTTCCGCCTTATCCCTCTGCTCTATGACTGCCTTTTTCTCTGCCAACTTCTCCTTTATGGAAATTCTGCCTTTGGTCTGCTCCTGTTCCTTTTTCTCGGCTCCGTTGTTTAATACATTATCAATCATGTTGTAATTCTGTTCGGTAAGCTCCTCCACCTTTGCAAGCGGCTTGTATTCTGCCAGCTTGTCAAGCAGCTCCTTTGCCCTTCTCGCAGTCTGAACCGCTTCGCTGTCATCAATCTCCACACCCTGTCCGAAAATGTCCGTAATGCCCTCTCTGACGCCTTCAGAAATGACCGCATTGAGAAAGTCATTCAGATACCCAGTATTTCCGTTTCTGATGTCCTCAGTGATGTTGACAACCTGTGCTTCTCTGTCCTCAACCGTATCCTGATACTGATAAGTGTCATAATCATAAGAAAACTGGTCTATCTCCGTAGCAAGGATAGCCGCCTGCCACTTCTCCAGTGAACCACGCACCTCAATGTCCGGTAACTTGTCAATCAGCTCCGCTATAATCTCGATTGCTTTCGGATCGTCTGTTATGTCCGGTACATAATCCAAGACCTCCAGATCAATGACCTTGCCGGAGAGAATATCCATTTCCACGTCCTCATAATGCTCGGTTCCCTCGGTATGTATGTTGATGCCGATGCTCGGAATCCCATTCATTCGCTCCGGCGGTATGCTTTTCCACACAGCGATTGCTTCCTCCACGCTTGCGATATTCTCATGGAACTCTCCCAGACTGTGAAATTCGCCACACTCTGCAACCGTTAAGGTAACGGTTTTCTCCGGTGTGGCTTCCACCGCAGACGCTTTCTGCATTGCCTGTTTCTCTGCAAGATAGCTTTCTACTCTCGGAAGATAAGTTGCAAGTGTTCCGGTCTTGCCCTCTGTGATAGGATTGATGTCAACCTTTATGCCGCCGATCATAAGACCGTCCTCGTTAAAGGCATTGAATAGATCATCCTCATGCTCCCTGCCCTTATACTCCACAACCACATCCAGATCGGAGCCTGCTTTCTCCAGACCTCTGCATCTGCTTCCGGACACCACCACATCCAAAAGCTCAACATCTATCTCATACTCGTCGAGCTTTGATTGCAGATATGCCCATACCGTCTGCTCTATATCATCCTGTGTCCGTCCGTTGATCCCATTAAATAATTTCTCTGTCTTTGCCTTGAAATCAGCAACAACATTGTCTGCTTCCGGCACTTCCTCCCGGATACGCTCATTTAACTGTTCACGCTCCACCGCTTCTGTTTTCTCCATAAGTTCCTCATAGTCCACCGGAATACGCTTATCCTGTTTTGACAGTCCAAAGTCCTCCAGAATGTCCTTTAACGCCGCATGAATGGAAATATCAGGATTATCATACACACCACCGTCAATCAGCCTGTAATCCGTATCAAAAACGGAATAATCATATCCCTCCGTACAGGTCTGTATACTGACAAATTTATCTTTTATGGCAAATGCCATCTGCTCCGGCTCTTTCACCTCAAAATACGGATTGTCCCACTCCGTAATCGGTACATCTTCCTCGATGTGCTTCTGATTGGCAGTAGGCATTAACTTCTCCATCTTTCCCTGTTCATAGAGCGTATTGAACCGGCTCATATAAAGGGAAATATCATCAAGACCGCCTTGTTTTAATTGATGTTCAAAACGCTGCTTCACAAAGTCTTTCACTTCCTCCGGTGACATATCCCGGTGGACTCTTACTTTTTCGATACCGATACTGTCACTCAACGTCTGCAAATCGTCCATGAAGTGCTTACTTTCCTTTGCTTCACTGCTGTGGGTAAAATCAAGGGACAGGACGTTTTCGTTATTCCTTACATGGATTACATCAAACTCAATGCCATGCACACTGACACCAAAGGTTGTCCTTGCCTTGTCATCACTGTACTGCGCATCCTTGCCACGATAAGCCTGAAATGCTTCCATTGCTTCAGAAATACTGTCAAAACGCTCCAGCTTGCTCCTTTCCGGACTGTTCTCTGCCCATGTGCTTAAATCGGCAATGACATAGTAGGATACCTTGTCATTTTCAATGTCCATGTGCTTCTGAAGCTGTCTTGCTTCCATGATGCGCTCAAGCTGTGCCCTTCCGTTTAACATATAGGAACCGATGTTATTTTCCTTGTTGAAGGGCATATTCGCCATTTCCCGCTCTGCTTCATATAAGGCAGCCGCAGCTTCCTCATAGGTATCGTAATGCACTCCTGCAGGCGTGATGTCCTTGATCTGGTTCTGCAAATGCAAAAGTCTGAAATCCCCGTCCGCATACGGATCGTCAATGGCAAAGTAATTCTGTTCAAAGTCAAGCATACTGACCTCACGCCATTCGTTGTAATTGACGAGGAACACTTCATTTTCCCTGTCCGGTTCATCGTCTGCATGTTCCTGTGCTATCTCCGAAAGGATCTCCGTTGTTTCATCAATGACCAAAGTCTGTTCTTGTGTATGCTCTGCCATAAGCTCCTTTGTAAATTCCGGCACTTCCCTGTAACCAAAGGAATCCACATAATGGCTTGTATTCTCTCCGTTCTGATGAAGCACCACCACATCACTGACGGAAAGGGAATGTCCCCGAAAATCTGCCGGACGATCTATATTAAAGCGGGTGTAAATATCTTCAAGGTTTGTGCCCCCCTCTAACGGTGCGGTATAAAGCAGATCATAATTCTCCTTTGTAACCGCAATGCCCTTGCTTTCAAGATAGTCCATTCCCATAAAGTGAATGTCCCTTGCTTCCTCTGTATCTTTGAGCTGATATATGCCAAATCTGTCCTCACTGCCAAATAGAAGCTGTGCTTCCCTGTTTGCAGGGCTTTCCTCTAACTCCTGTTTCATACTCTGGTGTTCCAGATAGGCACTCCAATCGTCCTTTTCCACTCCGAAAATGCCCTCATGCTCCTTTAATTCTTCCAAATCTTCAATGAGCGTTTCGGAACCGTCCTCATGGAGCTGATACACAGCCACATCTTCCCCGAAAAGCTCTGTTGCCTTATCCTTTGTCAAAGGCAGCATTTCATTCCAGGAATAACCATACTCATGCATCTCAGAAAGACCTATCCTGCCATCCGGAAGTGCATCAATCTCCGCCTGTGCATCTATGACAGTAAGCGCTTCATTGACAGGCTGATTTTCTATCATGTATGCAAGTTTCTCCGCCAATTCTCTTGTCTTTTCCATGTCATCGAGCTTGTAATTGTAATTCACAATCAGATTTCTCTCATCATCCGTAAAGACCGTTGCCCCATGCTCCATGCGGTTGATAAGGTTCTCTGCCTGCTGTATGGCAGACAATTCCGTTGATGCACTCACGCCTATATCTGCATCGTATGCAAAATCAAAAAACTGCGGTGCGTGTTCATTCAGTCCGGCACTGGAACTAATCAAAGTCATTTCTGCCCCATGTTCTTTCAGATACAAATTATAATCTCCGTCCCACTCATTCTCGTTAAGCAGCGCCATATCATAAAGCAGCTTTTTAACTTCATCCGGGGACATATTTGTGATTTTGGAAATCTCCCATTCACTTCCCATCGAACCGGAGAATTTTACCACTACATCTCCGGCAGCAACAGGCTCCATTGCTCTATCATAGATTTCCTTTCGTTCTTTCATATCCACAAGTTCCTCTGTATCGGTATTGTAGCGGACATCAAGGTGGTATTCTCCAAATTCTTTTGTATCTTCGTTGGCAATCTCGGTAGTCCATGCCCCTTTACTCTCCAGATATGCTTGAATACTCAGCTTATTGTCCTCACTCATGGCTGAAAGAACGTCCATAAGCTCCTGTCTGTCCATGCCCACAACACTCACAAGGCTGTATTGTGTCAGATCATCATTCTGTATCAGAAGAATACTCTCCTTATTCTGTTCCTGCTCCACTGCCCTGTCCTTCTGTAACTCTGCTAACCTGTCCTCAATGCCTGTGATCAGCTCCGAAGCGGTCTTTCGTATGATATCAAGGGAAGATTTCAGTTCTTTCATATCCCGGTCACTGCTCCATCCGGCGATATACCCAAAGGAATAGTCTGAGGTATCAATGCCGAAGTGCTGACACACCGTATAGGCAACGCTCTCTGCTTCCACTTCCTTTGTGTTGCGGTCTTTGTCTAAGACCGCATCTATATCCTGATTCTGTTCCCGGTCATGGAGCTTTGCGTGTGCCACCTCATGGATAGCGGTCTTTACGGTCTGGCTCTGGCTCATGCCCTCCTGTATGGCAATCCGGTGGTCTGTGGTGTGGAAATATCCCTTTGCCTCCCCTTCTATATCTTCATAGGTAATGGGAACCGGGGAAACCTCCGTAAGTGCCTGCATAAAATCCTCATAGTCCTCCACGCTTCCCGAAAGCTCATTTACCCCTATATCCGGCAGCTCTTTTCCGTCCGTCTGTGACACATCAAAGACCGGAACCACACGAAAGGCGGGTATCTTAATCTCCACTTCCTCCGTAATGGGCATTCCGTTCTTATCAAGCATAATCTCTCCCGTTACCGGATCAAGTTTCTCCTGTTCTTCCTTAATCTTGTACGGTGCCGGAGCAAGGATACGGATACCCTTTTCCCCTTTCTTAACGTGCCTGTCAAAATTCTTCTGCCAAGCCTTGAATCCGGCCACTAACGTAGCGTCTGGCTTTTGCATCGCAATTAACATAGTATTGTTAAAGCTGTAATTATGGAATTTTGACATGGTATTCAGATAAGTCTTGTACTTCTCGCTTTCAAAAAGCTCCTTGATACCCTGCTCCAGCTTCTCCGTTATTTCCTGTACTTTCTGTTTTTCTGTTTTAGCATCTGCCATTGTATTTCCTCCATCTGCTTATTTTTTGCATGACAAAAGGCAGCCATTATTGACTGCCCTTGCACAATTACGATATTCACTTATATCTTTATTATTACTGCCCTGATTCGTTTTGATTTCTGCAATGTACTCCTGTCTCCTTTCTGCACCTGTCGCTGTAAATGTTTTTTACAAATAAAAAAGACAACCAAGATTTTGTTTCTTAATTGCCTGTTTCTATGCTATTAAATTTTTATTGAAACGATAGCCGACTCCCCAAACAGTCTGTATGTAGATTGGCTTGCTTGGATTATCCTCTATCTTCTCCCGAATATTCCGGATATGGCTCATGACGATGTTGTAATCACCGGAATAGGATTCCTTCCACACAATGTCATAAATCTGTTCCTTGCTGAACACTATTCCCGGATGCTTTGCAAGAAACTTCAAGATTTCAAACTCGGTATATGTAAGCTCTATCTCCTGATTCTCCCGAATGATCACCCGTTGAACTTCATCAATCATAAGACCTTTGAAATTCAACAGATGATTATTCAAATCTGACATCTGAGTAATTTCATCTCTGGTATTTATAAACGATAGTATGCGGTTCATCATAGCATCCTCATTATCCTCAAATGTCAGAACTAACATTTTCCCATACACATCACCTGCCTTATTACATTTATCTACTGCTAAAGCTCTGGTCAATACAAAAGAATAATTCCTATATCCAACCAAACAATGTGGTACTTGCTATTTGATCTTTCTTATTTATTTTTCCTATATGCTATAAAGGAAATTATTTTTCCGGTTGTTCCAAACTGCTATCCTCTTAACAATTTGTTATTCTGCAACTCTATACCCTGTTTTTGACAACAGCTCTATTGCTTTTGAAAAATTTTTTGATTTTATTAAAACATAATCCGTATTAAACGTAGATATAGCAAAAATGCCTATATTATTTTCTGCCATCAGGCAAGATATTTTTAAAAGGATTCCGATTAAGGAAAAATCCAATGTTCCCTGTATTCTGAATGCCTTCCATTCATCATCTCTCTGTCCTCCTTGAGATATAGAATCGAAATCCTTTTCTGCAATTACTCTTAATCTGAACTTCTTTCCTTTTGCAAAAGGAGTGAATAAAGCCTTTCCCTCTTATTCACCCACTCATATTCATAATTTGTTTAAGAAATTACTGCATTCTTTCTCCTGTATGTATCATTATCTTTCTGGCTTAACTCCCCCTCAATCTGAGCCAGCTTTTTCTCCAATACCTTAACCTTTTCTTTGTCCCCCGCCGCAGCCTTTATCTGCTGTTCAAGCTGTTCCTTTTCCTCCTTGAGTTTCTCAATCTCTCTGTCAACATTATCTGTATTTGTCGTACATTTCTCTGCCTTTTTCGCTGGCTCCTCCTTTGGTTGAACATCTTTCGCCTTTGCGACTCTCTTAGGATCATCATACATTACTTTTGGATTACCATTTTCATCTTGCCCTAAACGATACAGACCACTTGGCTTGCTACCAGATTTTTCGCTACTAATATACTCGTCCTTTGGAACGGGAATACCTTCGTTTTTATCCTCCCCCCTTTGATCTTGTGAAGCTTCTTTTACTTTATCCTGCCCTGTCTGTACCCTATCTAAATACTCATTTTTGTAATCCTTATAATTACTGCTTATTTCCATTGACATAAAACGTCCTCCTTTTCTTTAATACACTATAATGTTTTTACAATCTCTTATTCGTCATTCATATATCTGTTTTTAACAGATTTGTTGTGAAATGCTTTCTGATTGTTGCGGAATGATTAAAAGAACACTTAAAACAAATATATCTCCATCTATTCTTACTTCCATTGCTCCATGATATTTTTCTGCAACTGCTTTTATGTTAGCAAGTCCTGTCCCACTGCGAATGCTCCCTCTCCCACTATGGCTATTAATTATTTCAATTAAAAGAAAATCACCTTGCACTTTTCCTGTTATGTGAATATATTTCTGATTATCATGGGGCACTCGGTTACAAGCTGAGATAGCGTTATCTAATGCATTAGAAAAAATAATACAAAAGTCAATATCAGCAATTCCACATGGATATGGAGAAATAAATGAACATTGTACTTCTATCTGATTGCTCTTAGCTATCCCTAACTTATTTCCAATTAAAATATCAAGTACAGGGTTATTTGTACTTACCGGAAATGACATATCTGCTGTTAAATTTTCCATATCACTCATATACTGCAATGCTGTATCTATATCGCCATTCTGTACCAATTCTTTGACAATAGATATATGATTTTTCACATCATGTCGAAATGCTTTTGTTTTCTCATAACGTACTTTTGCTTCTTCCACATACTGATTTAAAGAATGTTTTTCCAGTTCTAATAAAGATAGCTCTCTGCTCAATTTAAAACTATCCACTAATTTTTTATACGCAAACATGATGCAAAACAGACTGGCTATCCCCAATATCTGTATAAACAGTAATGGAAACGGACTTATGCTAGGTAAACTCCCATCTGCTTGTATCGTAATCGTATGTCCATAAATATTTGAACTAATATATTCACTTACCAAAAAAATCACTAAAGTCGGTATTAAAATCAGAAGAACATATTTTGCCCCAACGTTTTCATCATATGAAAAATTTTTATTTATGACCTGATAACACAAAACAGATGTAACAAGAGCTAAAATACTGCTCATTACCATAAATAAAACGCTAACCGCTTTAGGATTTTCCTGAAAAAACAAGGGAGATAAAATACACGAAATCGAATTAAAAACTCCATAGCATAAGTGCATTATTTCAATCATTACAACTGCATATAACCCGACAAATATATTGTATGTTCTACATATAAAAAATCCTCCTGCCATCAACAGCAGAACATATACCAATAATTCCATAATACTGCCGGTTGGAAAAAACATCATAATTGTCATTCCAAGAAAGGCAAACAATATATAATAAATAAACTTTACCTTTTTCTTAAGAAATCTGGTAAAGAAATGAAAAACCGTCAACATTTCAATGCTTCCCATAATATATACATTGAAAATATCTAATCCATCCATTCTTTCACACTCTCCGTTCCTTCATATATTTCAAAACAACACTTGAAAATTCCTTGCTCCGTAAGCGTGATACAGGTATCTGTTTGTCATTTATCATATACGCCATCCCATTTTTATAACTTTTCAGATGGCTCAAATTAATTAAATAACTTCTATGGCATTTAAAAAATCTCCCATCTAGTTTTGTTTCAAGATTTTCAATTCTGTCATAGTAATCAATAACTTCCTCCGTTTTTAGATGCAGATATATTTTTCTGTCTATAATTTCACAAAAAACAATGTCATCAAAGGCAATAATATTACTCTCGTATCCCTTTTGGACAAGCAAACTTGCGTCTTTTGCATTTTGCATAGCAGAAAATAATCTCTCCATCGTTTTTTCAAAGCATTCTTCTTCAATCGGTTTTACCAGATAATCATATGCCTGGACTTCAAAGGATTGAAACACCATTTCCTTTAGAACTGTTATAAAAATTAGGTATCCTTTATAATTTTGACTACGCATCTTCCTTGCAGTTTCCATCCCATCTATTCCATCCATTTGAATATCTAAGAACAGAATATCTATATTTTTGTTGTGTCTCAGTAATTCCTCACCACTCCCGAATTGTGAAACAGTTATTTCTACGTTTTTTCTATGAAAAAAATCAAATACCAGCTTTTTGATTTTATCTAATATGTATTTTTCATCATCACAAATTGCTATGTTAATCACACGACCACCTCTTTCCTTAAAAAATTTATTTTAGCATCTATCCTCAAGTGAAACAATTATAATGCTTTGAAATGTAACTGTAATGATGTGTAATGCTGAATAGTCTAATAAATATATCGGTGAATTCTTATCAACTTTAAATTTGCCTATTGTTTTCGTCTGAATTGATTTTCTCCATCGCAACCTTGCCTGTTTCCTCTGCTCGTCACTTAATCTTCTCTGCTTACGATAACCACATAACAGGAAAAAGCAGATAGATTGCTACCTGCTCTTTCCATAAACCTTTATAAACTTGCTTCCTGACTCTTGGTCTTTGATTTTTCCGGTTCTTTCTTCTGCTGTTCCGATTTCACTTTCATCTGTGACAGCTTTTCCTTGACGGACACCCTGCTTTTTTCCTTATCCTTTCCGGTATCCAGTCCGGCACAGATCTTATCCAGCTTCGCTACTGCACCGTCAATCCGCTCCACCTGTTTCTTTAAGGCTGAGATATGCTTCTTCACAGGCATATTCAGTACCATTGTAAGGGCAACGCCCTCTTTTTCGTCCGACACTTCCTTTGTACCTTTTCCGGTTAAGAGCCTTCCCACGTTGGCTACGCTGTTCCCTATCTGCTTGAACTCGTCCCCGATACTGTCTATCTGGTTGGCGGTCTTTTCATAACTGGTAAGCACATCAACCATCTTCTCCCGGCATCCGGAAAGCACCGACTGCACACCGGAAATTCCTTTCTGAAGAACCCTGTTCATTTCCTCCCTTCCCTTTTCCTTAAAGGCGGTTACTGCCTGTGCTGCGGTGTCAATCAAATGGTCTTTCAATTCCGATAAGCGTTCTGCAAGACTGCTTACCTTCTCCTGAAGGTATGACACCTTATCCAAAAGCTGACTTTCCGCTGCTTTCGGCTGGCTCTCCTGCATTCTTTCAAGCTGCTTCCGTACTCCTTGCAGTTCGTCCACCATAGCGGAAAGCTGTAACTGCATCCCGGCGATATACTGCAAGACCTCCATAAAGTCCTGTGACTGCTCTTTCATGCCCTGCTGTCCCAAAAGCTCCATGAACTGCTTCATAACGTCCATTTCCTCTGTGTTCTGTTCTTTCTTTGGTTCGTTTGCTTCCATAGCACCCTCCTATAAACTTTCTTCTTTTCCTTTGCTCTTTACAGTCTCCGGTTTCTCCGGCATCTTCTGATCGGAAATTTTCTGCTTCATCTCGGCAAGTTTCTCCTTGACGGATACCCGCCCTCTGGAACCGTCTGCTAACATCCGTTCCTTGTCATGCTCTGCGATACGCTCCGACATCAGAAAACTTGCAACAGGCTTTAACGGTTCATCAGCCACCGCCTGTATATCTTCTGCCCTGTCCGGCTCGCCCTCCTGTGCCTGTGCGCTCTGCTCTCCGTTTTCGTCCTCCGGCTCATCATCTCCCATATCCAACGCATTATCGCCCTTTTCGTCCATATTAAGAAGCGCATTTAACTCTGCAAGTCGCTCTAGCTTCTCCGCCAGTTCCTGCTCCTGTGCAAAAGGTTTCGTGACCTCCACCTTTGCGGTTTCAAGCTGATGTTCCACGTTGGAAAGCTTCTGCTCCACGT
>ERZ827156.4529-NODE-4529-length-11247-cov-4.321658_pt1 | contig 11247 bp, 10 predicted proteins | sample MGYA00519919_ERZ827156 | MGnify/ENA primary metagenome ERZ827156 (study PRJEB31778, sample SAMEA3449269) | human gut metagenome | biome: human gut; feature: human-associated habitat; material: faeces | place: United Kingdom | collected 2010/2012 ... | reverse complement strand
CCACTTCGTATTTGATTTCTGCCATGTTTCCTTACCTGCCTTTGCTTTGTTTGTTATCATAATATAAGAACGCGGCGAAGATTTCAACAGGTAATTGGAAAATAATTTGAAAATTTTGAATTTACTTGCAGGAGCCGCAAGCGATCTTCACAGAATGGCACGTTCTGCCAAGGAATCCCCCGCCGGGGAAGCTGGCACGCGAGGCGTGACGGAGGGGGTCAACCATAAGGCTCCTCTTCCCGCAGGCGAACCAGTTCTTTTACCGCCTCCGGGTCATCCGGTGCGGGCTGGCGGCTGTTTCGCTTCTGCTCCGTGCTGAACAGCCCGGGGGCATAGTGGGCCATCACGCTGGTCTGCACATCCCCGGCCAAAAATTCCCGGGCGTTCTTCTGGTAACAGGCGGCCGGGGTACCGTTGGTCATGGGCACACCCTGCGGGGCGCTGTTTGTGTCCGGGTGCGGGGTCTGGCCCGGTGTTTCGATCTGCGGCGGCACCTGTGTGCCGGGGGCAGTGGGGTCGCCGGGCGGCAGGATGACGGGAGCCTCCGGCTCTTTGCCCAGCGGCGGGCTGCAGCGGGAGCAGCTGTTTTCCGGTGCGGAAGAAGCACCGGGCTGCTCGTCCATCTCGTGGCGGATGAAGGGCGTGAGAGAGTTCATTGAAAAAATCACCTCCGGGGATAGGATGCCCCGGAAAGATGTAACTTATAAAGAGGCAGTGAAGCAGGACGGCAGGGAGTTTCTCCAGCGAATGTCCTGGGGGTGGGGCCCCGGCGCGCAAGCGTTGGGGCGGGACTGGAGTCCCGAGCTGTTCGCGGAGAAATCCATCTGCCGGCCTGCCCTATTCTCAGCACACCGCGCCGGGCTGGGGCTTTTCTGCGGTGGGCGGCACAATGGCGGCGTCTGCCGCCTTTTTCTTTGCATGGGTGCGGCTGGGAGCCTTGGCCTTCTTTGCGTTCTGGGGCTTGAGCAGGGCCGCGTTCAGCACCTGTGTCAGGCTCTGCATGGGCAGGAAGGTGAGGTTCTTCTTCACCTCGTCGTCCACCTCATACAGGTCGGGTTCGTTGTCCTTGGGGATGAGCACCGTTTTCATGCCCTCGCGGTAGGCTGCCATGCTCTTTTCGCGCAGGCCGCCGATGGGCAGCACATTGCCGTGGAGGGTGATCTCGCCGGTCATGGCCACATCCCCGCGCACCGGCAGGCCGGACAGGCAGGACACCAGCGCCGTGGTCAGGGTGACACCGGCCGAGGGACCGTCCTTGGGCACAGCACCTTCCGGGGCGTGGATGTGCAGGTCGCACTTCTTGAGCCGCTCCGGGTCGATGCCGTATTCCAGCGCATGGACCCGCACCCAGGTGACAGCCAGCTGAGCGCTCTCCTTCATCACGTCGCCCAGCGAACCGGTGACCGTGATCTTGCCGCTGCCGTTGTCCATGACCTGCACCTCGATGGGCAGGGTCTCGCCGCCCACGCTGGTCCATGCCAGACCGTTGGCGATGCCGATGGCATTGGTGCGGTTGAGGAAGTCAGGCTTGATCATCTTGGGGCCCAGCAGCTCTTCCAGATTGGAACCGGTGACGGCGAAGCTTTCCACCTCGCCGGAAGCGATCTTGCGGGCACACTTGCGCAGCACGCTGGTGATGGTACGCTCCAAGTTGCGGACGCCGGCTTCGCGCACATAGCCGTCGATGATGCCGTACAGCGCACTCTGGGAAAAGGTGACCTTGCCGCTCAGGCCGCATGCCTTGAGCTGCTTGGGCACCAGATGCTTGCGGGCGATGTTGTACTTTTCCACGCGGGTGTAGCTGGGCAGCTCGATGACATCCATACGGTCCCGCAGCGGGCCGGGGATGGCGCTGAGGTCGTTGGCCGTGGTGATGAAGAGCACATGGCTCAGGTCAAACGGCATATCAATGAAGTGGTCGTTGAAGGCAGCGTTCTGCTCCGGGTCCAGCGCTTCCAGCAGAGCGGCAGCCGGGTCGCCCCGGAAATCGCCCGCCAGCTTATCGATCTCGTCCAGCAGCATCAGCGGGTTCGAGCTCTTGGCCGTGATCATCGCACTGATGATCTTGCCCGGCATGGCACCGATATAGGTGCGGCGGTGGCCGCGGATCTCGGCTTCATCCCGCACGCCGCCAAGGCTCAGGCGGACATACTTGCGGCCCAAGCTTTCAGCGATGGAGCGTGCAATGCTGGTCTTGCCGACGCCCGGAGGGCCGACGAGGCAGATGATCTGGCCCTTGACGTCCGGGGCAAGTTTCCGGACGGCCAGCACCTCAAGGATGCGGTCTTTGACCTTTTTCAGGCCGTAGTGGTCGCGGTCAAGGATGCGCTGGGCCTTGGCGATGTCGAGGTCATCCTCGGTGAAGGTGTTCCACGGCAGCTCCAGACAGGTATCCAGATAGGTGCGGATGACCGTGCCCTCCTGATTGCTGCTCTGCATCTTGGAAAGGCGGTCCACTTCCTTGAGCAGCTTCTTCTCACGGTCGGCATCCAGATGCAGATCGGTGATCCTGCGGCGGTACTCCTCGGCTTCGGCGGTGGTGTCGTCGTCCTCGCCCAGCTCCTCGCTGATCATGTGCAGCTGCTCGTGCAGGTAGTAGTCGCGCTGGTTTTTGTCCATGGCTTCATCGACCTTCTGGGCGATCTCCTTGTCGATCTCCAGCATCCGGCGCTCCCGGTGCATCCGCTCCACCAGAAGGCGCAGACGGCCGATCAGAGTCCCCTCTTCCAGCACGGCTTGTTTGTCCTCAAAGCGGAACAGAAGGTTTGCCGGGATGTACTCGCAGAGGAAGGCGGGGTCGTTGTTGGAATTGACCGCGAACACCACATCCTTGCCGATGCGGGGGTTCAGGTTGAGCAGCTCGTCGAAGCTCTTTTTCACGTTGCGGAGCAGCGCATCCGCCTCGGCCTCTTCTTCGGGCTTCACGGGGCGCACCGGCGTGGGGCGCACCGAGGCCAGCAGGAAACTGCCGTCGGTGTCGATCTGGGTGAGCTTGGCGCGGTATTTGCCCTCCACAAGGATGCGGACGAGGTCATCCGACACCCGCATGACCTGCTTGATCTCGGCTACGACACCGTAATGATACAGGCCGTCGGCGGCGGGGTCGTCGGCCTTCATGTCCTTCTGGGCAATGAGGAAGACGTTGGAATGATTGCTGACCGCCCACTCCACCGCAGCAATGCTCTTTTCGCGGCCCACTTCAAAGTGAAGCAGGTTGTTGGGGAAAACCACAAGCCCCCTCAGGGCAATGGCGGGCAGATGGAGAATGTTCCGCTCCACCCGGACCGTAACTTTTTCAGACATATGCAAAACCTCTTATTCTCCACGATGTTCGTGGGTGTTGTAACCGAGACGACCCAGTGCGGGCAGGATGGCGCGGAGGGTAACGGACGTCAGTGCGCCCATCACAAGCCCCAGCACCAGCATGACCGGCGCGTAGTAAAGGGAGACGGCGGTGGAAAGGATCACGCTGGCTCCCAGAAGCTGACCGATGTTGTGGGCCAGTGCACCGCAGACCGACAGGATATACCATGTCGGTCGCACCGGGAAATGATAATACAGCAGCCACATCACCAAAAGCGAGAGCAGACCGCCGCACAGCGAGAGGAACCCCGCCGTCCAGCCGGACACCAAAAAAACGAAGAGCGCCTTGAGGATATCCAGCACCAGCGCCTGTTTCGGCCCCATAAAAAACAGGGCGTACATCACCACAATATTCGCCAGCCCCAGCTTCATGCCCGGCAAAAGGCCGGGGATGACGAGGGTGCCCTCGATGAACGAGAGCGCCATCGCCAGCGCGAACAGCAGCCCGGAAAGGGCGATGCTGTGGGTCTTGGAATCATTGCGGCGGTTCTTTGGCATGTTGGCTGCTCCTTTGGTCGTTATTCTTCTGCGGCTCCCTGCTCGTACTGCTCCTGTTCCTCCATGGCCTTTTCCCATGCGGCGAACAGTTCTTCCTGATGGAAGCGCAGGTCGGCAAGTTCATCGCTCTTTTCCCGCAGAAGCTGCGGGTCGTTGTACACTTCCGGCGAGTTGATCTCGTTGTCCAGTTCCACCTCGCGGGCACCGCACGCCTCCATCTCGTCCTCACAGGCCTTGATCTTGGCACGCAGCTCGGCGCGGCGGCGGCGCTGCTCCTTGCCGTAACCGGCCTTGGCAGGCTCGGATGATTTTTCGGGCTGGGCGGCGGCAGGAGCACTGCGGCCCATCAGAGCGTCGTAGCTGGGGTAGAGCGTCGCCTTGCCGTCCTCCAAATAGAGGATCGGGCAGCCGAGGCTGTTCATCAGGTGGCGGTCATGGGTGACCATCAGCAGGGTGCCGGTGTAGGCCATCAGCGCCTCGGTCAGGTTCTCGCGGGTATAGATATCCAAGTGGTTGGTGGGCTCGTCGAGGAAGAGCAGGTTCGGCCGCTCCAACACGATCTCAGCAAATCGCAGCCGGGCCAGCTCGCCGCCGGACAGGGCTTCGCAGGGCTTGAAGACCGTTTCGCCCCGGAAGCCCAGCTTCGCCAGATGGCTGCGGACCTCCAGCTCGGTCATCCGGGGGTATTTGTTCCAGATGACGTCAATGACCCGGCCTTGACCCAAACGGTTCTGCTGCTGGGCAAAGATGCTGGAGCGGGCGCCGGTGCCAAGCCGCACCATACCGCCGGAGGGGCGGCGCTTGCCGTCCAGCACCTGCATCAGGGTAGATTTGCCCGCGCCGTTGGGACCCGCAATGACCAGCCGCTGCCCGCGGCAGACTGTATAGGTGAAAGGTTCCAGCAGGGTGCGCTCCCCGATGCGGATGGTCAGATTTTTCATCAGCACCAGCTCGTTCCACGGTTCCACGTCGTATTCGAAGCGGAACTTGAGCTGATTCGTCTCATCTTTGGGCGCTTCGGTGATCTCCAGCTTTTCCAACTGTTTGCGGCGGCTCTGGGCCATTTTGGTGGTGGAAGCGCGCACAAGGTTGCGGTCCACGTAATCCTGCAATTTCTCTGCCAGCGCCACATCGGCGTCGTGCTGCTTCTGGCGCAGCGCATCGGCCGCTTCCTTCTGGGGCAGATAGGCCGAAAAGTTGCCCTTGTAAGTCGTCATGGTCTGGAACGAGACTTCCCAGATCTTCGTACAGACGTTATCGAGGAAGTACCGGTCATGGCTGACAACGAGGACCGCACCGGAATACCCCTTGAGGTAATTTTCCAGCCACTCCATTGTTGCAAAGTCGAGGTGGTTGGTGGGCTCGTCCAGAATCAGGACGTCCGGCTTCTGGAGCAGCAGCTTTGCCAGCCGCAGCCGGGTCAGCTCGCCGCCGGAGAGGACCGCGATGTTCTTGGTCCATGTGTCCTGCGCAAAGCCCATGCCGGACAGCACCTTTTTGATGTTGACGTCCATATTGTACCCATCGGCTGCGTCGATGATGTTCTGGAGCGCATCGTGCTGTTCCAGCAGCGAAGCATCCTCCGGAGAGGCCGCCATCCGGCGTTCCAGAATCTGCATCTGCGCCATGGCGTCCAGTACATGCGCAAAGCAGGAGCGCATCTCGCCGTAGATATCCAGCGCAGGGTCGAGTTTTGCGTTCTGTTCCAGATAACCGAGGGTAACGCCGTGGGTCACGCTGAACTCGCCCTCGTAATCTGTATATTCGCCGGTCAGGATCTTCAGCAGGGTCGTTTTGCCCGCGCCGTTCTGGCCGACGATGCCGATGCGGTCTTCCCGCTCGACACTGGCGGTGACGTCGTGCAGGACGATCTTTTCACCGAAGCTCTTGCCCAGTTTTTCCAAATGTATCAGCATTGTTGTTCATCCAATCTTTTGTTGCCACTTGCCGCACAGCGCCGGAACTTACAGCTGATGGCGGCGGTTCTTCACCCCGACGTTGGCCAGTTCCTCCGGCTCCATGACCAGAGCGTACAACTCTTCAAGGTTCGAGATCTCATACGTCGGGCAGACCTTGCCCGGATTTTCGGCGTGGTTCGGGTTATACCAGCAGGTGTCCAACCCAGCGTTGATGCCGCCCTGAATGTCGCTGGTCAGGCTGTCGCCCACCATCAGCACATGCTCCCGGTTCTCCACGCCCAGCGAGCGGAGGGCCGCATCGAAGATCTTGCGGTTCGGCTTTTCACTGTCCAGCTTTTCGGAGACAAAGACCTCCTCGATGAAGTCCTTCATGCCGGATTCCGCCACCCGGCGGGACTGCACCCGGTCAAAGCCATTGGTCACGACGGCCAGCGTCGCCACCTCGGAGAGTTCCTTCAGCACGTCCAGCACATTGGGGGCGGCGAGGTCGGGGTGGGTGGAGAGCTGGTCGAGATAGAACTTATTCATCTCCGCCCCATTGCCCGCAGCATCGACCGCTTTCAAAAAGCGGGTGAAGCGCTCGGCCATCAGCTTGTCGCGGCGGAGCTGGCCTTTTTCCAACTGACGCCACAGTTCTTCGTTGATGGTGCGGTAGGTCTGGACCGTTTCGGCGTCCGGCTCAATGCCGTAATTGCGGAGCGTGTCCGCCAGCGCCTTGCTCTCCGCGGCGTCGAAATCAAGCAGGGTATTGTCTGCATCGAACAGGATGCAATAGTATTTTGCCATAGATCGGTTTCCCCTCTTATCGATTGTTTTTCAGGGGACCTTGTCCCCTCACCGGAGCCATTTTTTCAAAGCTTCAGGAACAGCGAGAAGCCAGCCCCGCCCCGGCAGAGCTGGCTTCGCCTTATTCCTCGACTACTTCATACGTTTCATCGTCGGTTTGTTCCGGACGGTTGTCCTCACAGCGGGAAGTATCGGAATCAGAGCAGGGATTTCCCGGGCACTTCGACATTTCGGATTCCAAAACGCCGTTGTCCACATTTTCCCAGTCCATCTCGTACCAGTCCACGCTGCCGTCGGTCACATTCTCTTCTCCGGGAAGGCCCGGAACACGGATCTCTTCACAAAACATCCGCTCACGCTCCCTTCTGCACAGCTTATGCAGCGGAGCGCAAAAAGGTCAGCGGCTGGCAGATCCTTCGGTTTCCGTGTTTTCGGCAGTGCTCGAAGCGGGCAGGTCGTTCTCGGCCTTGGACTCGCTGTGGGAAGAAGCGGTTTCCTCGCTCTTGGATTCACTGGCCGACTCGGCCTTGGATTCGCTCTTGGACTCCGATGCGCTGGACGCCGAGCTGGAAGAATGCTCCGAGCTGCTGGAAGTGCTTTCGGCGGTGCTGTGGGAAGAGCTGGACGAGGACGCGGGCTTTTCCTCCGAATTGCCGGAGCTGCTGGATGTACTGCCGGAGCTTGCTCCGGAAGAAGACGAGCTGGAGGAGCCGGAAGAAGAGCTGCTCGACGCGCTCGAATGGGACGAACTGCTGGAGGCGGCCTCGCCGCTGACGGTCAGCGTCAGGGTGTTGCTACTCACCTTGCAGTCGTTGTAAGTGACCACAGCGTAGATCTTATAACTGCCGTTTGCAACAGAGGATGCCGGGACGGAGACGGTCGTCTGGCCGGCAGCGGCCTTAACTTCCTCGCCGTTGGCGTACCAGCGGATCGTATCGCTGCTGGCGTACTTGCCGCTGATTTTTGCGTGGAAGATATAGGAGCCGCTGAACAGGCCCTTGCCCTCGCTGCTGACCTCCACCGACACGGCGGCGAAGACGGCGGTCACATCGAGGTTCTGCTTGAACTTCGTGTCCGTGCGGGTCTTGCTGGTCACGCCGTCGCTCCACTTGACGAAGACATGCCCTTCGGCGGGCACAGCCGTCACACTGACGGTCTGGCTTGCATCGGTGATGCTATAGCTCAACGAAGTCTTGCCGGATTCGTTCCCGGAAGCCAGCGTGCCGCCGCCGTTCTTATCGACCTGATAGCGAGCTTCATAGTGGACCGCCTCGACCGAGCTGCTGGTGCTCTCGCTGGCGGCTTCCGAGCTGGGGGCCTGAACCGCAGAGCTGGGGTTCGAGACATATTCCAGCGTGCGGATCGGAATGTTGTTGGTATCCGGGCGGTTGTCGGTGGTCTCGCAGGCGTGGGTGCGCAGATAGTTCAGCGCAGCCTTGAGCCCGGCGCTCTTCAGATGGATGTCACCACTGGTGTAATAATCTGCTTTTCCATAGCCGTCGTCCCCCTTGAGGGTCTCGGCGGTGTTCAGGAACTTGAGGCCCAGCTGCTCACACATGCTGAGCAGAGCCATGTTCATATCGTCGATCTTGGCCTGATCCATGTGGGGATAGGTCGAGTGGTCCGCCGGGATGGGCGGGATGGTGTTGACGATGATGTCGGTGTACGGGTAGCTTTCCCGGATAGCCTGTACCAACGCGGTGTAGTTGCTGATGAAGTCAGCCACTTCCATGCCGGTATCGTTGGTGCCGAGGGTGATGACCACGCGGCGGGGCTTCATCATGGCGACAGCCTGTGCGATGGTGTAGGAATTGCTGTCCTTCTTAAAGGTGACGATCCCTTCGTGCAGCGCCACCTGTGTGCCGATTCCCTCCTTGGCGCAAAACTGCTGCAGGGAGATCAAGCCGTTGTTGTAGAGGCGGACGGTGTTGGAATCGCCGAGAAAAAGAGTTTCGTCCTGATAGGACTGGCCCGCGTCGGCCGTCTCGGTCAGCAGGGCGGAGGAGGTGTTGTCGATCTGGTAATGGCCGGCCAGATCATTGCTCCCCGCCGGAGTGTCTGTCGTCACGGAGTCCGCATCGGGGACAGCCGGGGTCTCCCCTTTGCCCCGCTTGAGCAGGGTCAGGGTGATGCCGATGGTCAGCAGAGCCGCCAGCGCGCATACGACGCAGACCAGAACCGCCTGCCGCTGCAAAGGAGTCATGGATTGCTTGTCCGATTGTGTCCTAGGATTCATATGATTCACCTTATCGTTGATTCGTTGTCAGGTCAGACGTTCAGAAGCGCGTCCGCAAGGGCGGCGCAGCTTTCGGTGTAGAAGACCGGGTGGAAGGGTTCCAGCTCTTCCCGGCTGCCGTAGCCGTACAGCGCTGCGGCCGCATCCAGATGGCAGTCCGCCGCGCCGCGCATATCGTCATTGCGGTCACCGACCATCAGCACCCGCTTGCCCTTGGCACAGGGCTGCTCCAGCACATAGCGGACGACCTCCGTCTTGGTATCGCGGCTCTCGTCCATGGACGCGCCGCCGATGAAATCAAAATAGGGAGCCAGCCCCTGCTCTTCGAGGATGGGGGTCACGACCTTGGTGGGCTTGGAGGTGGCGGTACAGAGCACATAGCCCGCTTCCTTCAGGCGGCGGAGCATTTCAGCGGCTCCGGGGTAGGCATTGCCTTCATGGCTGCCCTTGGCCGCGTAGCTCGCACGGTAAAGCTCGGTGGCCTTCTCGATCTTCTCCGGGTCAGAAAAGTGTTCGCCGAAGCTTTTGCGGAGCGGCGGGCCGAGGTAGCGGCGAAGATCGACGCCGGTGATGTCCACATTCATTTTATGGAAGACCTCTTCCAATGTATTCAGGATGCCGGGGGCGGAATCGATCAGGGTCCCGTCCACGTCGAATAAGATCACGTCATAGTGCTGCAAGGCTTTTCCCTCTCTTTCACACATATACATGGGATAGTATAGCACAGTTTTCCGTTTTCATCAATTCCGACAAATCATTTTTCCCTCTTTTGTCGAGATTGTTCATGAAATCGCCACAAATAAAAAAGCCTGCCCGGCAAACGATGCGGACAGGCAGGAGCAACCGCCGTTATTGCGCGGTGGATGTGCCGGAGCAGTTCTCGGCAGAGGGGTAATAGAGGTTGTTGGAAACAAACTCCAGCTTCTCCTTGAGCACAAGCTCCAGATTGGCGACGGCATGGACCATGTTGGTGGCGGAGTCGTTGATCTCCAGCAGCTTGCACAGATCCACTTCCTCCATCGCCATGGCCGTTTTCATCTTCTGGCTCTCGGCGCAGAGGATGTGGCTCAGGGCAGATTCCTGCAGCGCGATGCTCTCCAGCAGATCAATGACCGCCTGATCGAGGGTGACGCGGGGCAGTGCGGGGCATTCCAGAGGGGTGCAGTTGGTATCAGCCATAAATGGGATCATCCTTTCTATATAAGGTGTAGCCCATTGTATGCCCGTTTCCCCGCCATTGTCACTTCTCCGGCTCGGTGTCCTTCTGGGCCGAAAGCTTCTCGATGACATCGCGGTAACCGCCGGCGCCGTACTGGATGCAGCGGTTGATGCGGCTGATGGTGGCTGTGCTGATCTCCACCTTCTTCACGATCTGGTCGTAGGTGCTGCCGCCCAGCAGAAGCTTCGCTGCTTCCAGCCGCTGCGCCATGTCGGAGATCTCTTTCACGGTGCACAGATCCTCGAAAAAGTTGTAACACTCCTCCCGCGTTTCAAGGCTCAGGAACGCATCGAACAATGCGTCCGTCATCGGGTTCTTTCTGGGGTTTCTCTCAGCCATAGCGGCCTCCTTTGCGGCAAGTACCGGGTCATAAAGGTGATCGATGATTTTGTATTATTACTTTAGCACTTGAAAGTGTGAAAGTCAAGTATTTTTATAAAGTGAGGCTTTTTCATTTGACATCGTGTGAAAGTTTCTTCGTTTCACACGTGAACAAAAATCACCTAAAAGTTGTTACGGATTTTTTTATTGAATTGGCACATCCACTGAACTTGTTCCAAATATATTGACAAATTATGAAATCGGCGATAAAGTATACACAATTTTCGGGCAAAGATGCCACGGCGTGACCTCTTTGCTTTACGAAAAGAAAGGAAAGAGGTAAAAAGAAATGAACACGCTGGTCATCGTTTTGATCGCAGCTGTGTGTCTGTTGGGAGCTTACACCTTCTATGGACGCTGGCTGGCAAACAAGTGGGGCATCGACCCCAAGGCTAAGACCCCCGCAGTCGTCCACGAGGACGGCCGCGATTATGTCCCGACGAACGGCTGGACCGTTTTCGCCCATCAGTTCAGCTCCATCGCAGGTGCCGGCCCTGTCACCGGTGCCATTCAGGCTGCCGCCTTCGGCTGGCTGCCCGTTCTGCTGTGGGTCCTGATCGGCGGCATCTTCTTTGGTGCTGTGACCGATTTCGGCGCTCTGTATGCTTCTGTCAAGAACGACGGCAAGTCCATGGGCATGCTGATCGAGAAGTACATCGGCAAGACCGGCCGCAAGCTGTTCCTGCTGTTCTGCTGGCTGTTCTGCGGCATCGTCATCGCAGCATTTGCTGACATGGTCGCCGGCACCTTCAATGCCTTTGGCACCGATGGTGCTCTGGTGGAGGCCGCACAGACCAACGGTGCTGCCGGCATGGTCTCCATCATGTTCATGGTGTTCGCTGTCG
>ERZ827156.4526-NODE-4526-length-11251-cov-3.074134_pt1 | contig 11251 bp, 9 predicted proteins | sample MGYA00519919_ERZ827156 | MGnify/ENA primary metagenome ERZ827156 (study PRJEB31778, sample SAMEA3449269) | human gut metagenome | biome: human gut; feature: human-associated habitat; material: faeces | place: United Kingdom | collected 2010/2012 ... | reverse complement strand
CCCCGCCACGAAAACGGGCCGGCCGGCCGCGAAGCGCTCGATTTCAGGCAACCGCTTGGCCCGAGCGGCAATCGAGCAGACCCGGTCGAAACGCGTGTCGCCCGTCACCGATACGCAACGGACGCCGATGCGTCCGAGCAACGCCCGCGACTCATCGTTCTGCACGAAAATATGGCTGAACGCGCCCAAAGCCCGGCGAAACAGACCGCCGTAAGGCCGGAAAAATATCTGGCCGCGCCGGAAAATCGACGAAATCAGGTAGAGGCGCGTTCCCTCCTTTCGCATCGCGAGCAGGTAGTTGATCCAGAACTCGTACTTGACGAAAACGGCCACTTTCGGCCGGAAGACGCGCAAAAAGCGCCGCGCATTGCGCGGAGTATCGGCCGGAAGGTAGAATACCCAGTCGGCGCCGGCATAGTTTTTCCGCACTTCGTAACCCGACGGAGAAAAGAACGTCAGCAGAATCTTGTATCGGGGACATGCCTCGCGGAGCGCCTCGATCACCGGGCGTCCCTGCTCGAACTCCCCGAGCGAGGCGGCGTGAAGCCATGCGACCTCGTCGTCCGGTCCGACGACCTCGGCCATGCGGCGGAAAATATCCTTGCGTCCGCGAACCCACAGCCGGGCCTTCGGATTGAACGGCGCGGCCATGCGCAGCCCGGCATTCATCAGCAGAATGCCCAGATCGTAAAGCAATCGCATAGGGTTATTTCAGAATATCCTCGAGCCCCTTGCGGTTCAGTACCGTGATCCGGTCGCCGGAAAGGGCGACCAGACGCTTTTTCTCCAATTCGGCGAGCACGGTCTGCACGGCGCTGCGCGTCGCGTCGAAATACTGCGCTATCTCGCGGATGTCGGGCATCTCGACCGAGGGGGAAGCTTCGGTCGAATGCCCGAGCAAGTAGCCGGCCGCCTTCTCCTTCAGCGAGCGGAACGACAGGAAATAGATTTTTTTCGACCAGACGTTGGCCCGGTTCGAGATGATGTCGATGAAGTTCGACATAATCAGCACGTTGCCCTGCATCAGCTCGAACAGGTAACCCCGATGCAGCGTCATGATCGTCGCGTCGCCGTCGGCCACCACGTCGATCGGCAGTTTGTTGTAGCCGCCGAACAGGAAAGCCGGCGCAATCAGCTGCGGAGCCTCGAGCGGCTCGATCGTCACGGGACGCCCCGACGCGGCGGGCATCTCGCCGTGCACCTTCCCCCGCACGATAATCATCAGGCCCGAATAGGCCGTATCCCGGCGGGCTATCAGCTCGCCGTCGCGGTAATCGGCCAGCGTGTAGTCCCCGCGGCCGTCGATAACTTCATGGATCTGATCTTCCGTCAACCCTCTGAACAGCGGGCACTCGGTCAATATGGAATACATAGCGTTCGCATTATGTTTGTTTTCCGTTGCTGTCAAACGACGGGTGAAATTACCTATTTTCCCGACGATTTCCAAAAACTCGCGCGATACGGCTCCGGCAGTACTGTCGAACGCCCGCAGGAGCATCCGGCGCGAAAAACCGCGCCCGGACACACGCTCCGCAGAGCGCCCTGCTCGAAGCCCTTTCCCGAAACGCGACGATATTCGAGTCTCGTCCTTTCGGAGCGGACGACTACGGGCCCGTCCATCGCTTCCTCCGGACACGGTCCCCGCCATCCCGTCTTATCGACTTTATCCCTCGGACCGGCTACCGCCCGGCCCCGAAAGACGCCGACTCCGGAATCGCCCCCGGCCGCGGACGGTCATGCAGTATGAACGCAGGCCGCCGTTTCCGCCTCGCGTAGTCCCGAAAGCTCCGGCTTAGTCCGAACGGCCGCCGCAGACGCCTCTCCGTTCGCAGACGCGGACCGGTCCGAAAAATCAGAGAGAAACGCCTCCGGCTCATACGCAATATACTCATTTTTTTTGCAGAGCGGCACGCTTTTTCTTCCGGACAGCCGGAACGCAGGGAAAGCGGCAGCGTTTCCGGTCGCACTCAGAATCCTCAAGCGGCATTTCTCAGGACCTTTGCGCGCATCCGGCAATCCGAAAGGCCGGATTCGCACGATATAAGAGACGGCGGATATGCACCGATAACAAAAAAAACTTATTTTTACGACCGGTACGGTCTGCCGGAACGCCGGCTTCCGAACCGTAAAGCGCTTATGCCGAACATCCGGGAGCATCGTCGAGCTGCCCGCATGCTCGCATAACGCCAAGAACGAAACTACGAACCCTAACTTCCCGAAACCCATGCCGCAAACGGAAATTCCCGCCGCCGCTTTCGCCGACACCAAGCCGCATTACGACCTACTGGACGGATTGCGCGGAGTGGCAGCCCTGACGGTCGTCTGCTTCCATCTGTTCGAAGCCTACGCCACCAGTCATCTGGACCAGAAAATCAATCACGGATACCTGGCCGTCGATTTCTTCTTCATTCTCTCCGGCTTCGTCGTCGGCTACGCCTACGACGACCGGTGGGAAAAGATGACCGTCGGCGACTTCTTCAAGCGCAGGCTGATCCGCCTGCAGCCCATGGTCGTGATCGGAGCCCTGATCGGAGCCGTCATGTTCTACTTTCAGGGCTGCCCGGTCTGGGATGTCTCGAAAATCTCCGTGACCATGCTGCTCGTAGCCACGCTGATGAATGCGCTGCTCATCCCCGCGACCCCCGGTTCCGAAATCCGGGGAGTCGGCGAGATGTATCCGCTCAACGGCCCGAGCTGGTCGCTGTTCTTCGAATACATAGGCAACATTCTCTACGCGCTTTTCCTCCGCAGACTTCCCACTCGGGCTCTGGCCGCGCTGGTCCTGCTCGCAGGCTGCGGCCTGACCGCGTTCGCCGTATGGGGACCGCTCGGCGACATCTGCGTCGGCTTCGCCCTGACGGAAGAGAACATAGTCGGCGGCTCCTTGCGCCTGCTGTTCTCGTTCTCGGCCGGGCTGCTGATGTCGCGCGTATTCAAGCCCGTCCGTGTCAGGGGAGCTTTCTGGATAGGCGCTCTGGGAGTCGTCGCGGTATCGGCCGTGCCCCGGATCGGCGGCAGCGAGCACCTGTGGATGAACGGGCTGTACGACGCCGCTTGCGCCATCGCGGTCTTCCCGCTGATCGTTTATCTCGGAGCCTCGGGCAAGACGACGGACAAGGCGACGACGCGGATATGCAAGTTCTTGGGCGACATATCGTACCCCCTGTACATGGTACACTATCCTTTCATATACCTGTACTACGCATGGGTCAAGAACGAGAACCTCACGTTCGCCCAGTCGCTGCCCGGAGCCGCGGCCCTCGTCGTCGGCTCGGTCATACTGGCCTATCTGTGCCTGAAACTGTACGACGAACCGGTCCGCAGATTCCTGACAAAACGCTTCCTGAACATAACGAAACGTCCGTAAGGCCGGCTACGAGCCTCTCCATGCATGCTTCCGCACATCCGCGCGGGCATGAGAAAAGACGGCTCGTTTCCGTGCCGGCAGGTTCGCGCCGCACTTTCCCGTCGCCGGTCCGGCGACGAGGCTTAACCTTTTCTTAACCCAAAAGCAACTCTATCTTAACCGTCTCTTAAAGTTGCGTTCATTCTCCCGGACTACCTTTGCGGCAAACCGATGAGAATGCCTTTGAAAAAGATCGCCCTTCTGCTCGCGGCGCTCGGCCTGACGGCCGCCGCCTGCGCCCAGAAACTCAAGGGAAGCGACACGCTGCTGCCGCTGGCCCAGAAAGCCGCCGAAAACTATTCGGAGAAAAATCCCTCGGCCCATGTCACCGTCACGGGCGGAGGCAGCGGAGTCGGCCTGTCGTCGCTCCGCGAAGGCACGACCGACATCGCGATGGCCTCGCGTCGGATCAAGTTCGACGAACGGGTCCGGATGCAGCAGGCGGGCCGTCCGGTCGAGGAACTGACCGTCGCGTTCGACGCGCTGGCCGTCATCGTCCATCCCTCGAACCCGGTCTCCCGACTGACCCGGGAACAGCTCGAAGGGATTTTCCGCGGCAAGATCACAAACTGGAAGCAAGTGGGAGGCGAAGACCGCAAGATCGTCGTCTACTCGCGCGAAACGAGTTCGGGAACTTACGAATTCTTCAAGGAGAGCGTGCTCAAACACCGCAACTACATGCCGGCCGTACTGAGCATGCCGGCCACGGGCGCGATCATCCAGTCCGTCAGTCAGACGCCCGGAGCGATCGGTTACGTCGGACTGGCCTATCTCAACCCGGAGGTCAAGGCGCTCGCCGTTTCTTACGACGGAGGCGGGAGCTACGTCGCCCCGACGTTCGACAATGCCCGGTCGAAAAGCTACCCGATCGTCCGGCCGCTCTACTTCTATTATACGAAATCGAACGAGGCCGCCGTCCGGCCGCTGGTCGACTACCTGACTTCGGACGAGGGACAGGCTATGGTGGCGTCCATCGGTTTCATTCCGATCCGTTAAAGCCCGTCCGAGCGCGACCCAATCACCGAAAACCGTGAAACTGAAACCGAGAAAAATAGCGGAGGCCGTCGCCGAGAAAATCCTGATGGCGAGCGGCTACCTGACCAGTATCGTGATCGTACTGATCGTCGTCTTTCTGTTCCGCGAGGGAGCCGGTCTGTTCGACTCGCCGGCCGTCGAGCAAGGCTACGTGCTGGCCGTCAACCGGGCGAACCCGGTGCAGAGCCTGACTCCGGAACAGATCATGCAGATATTCGACGCCGACCTGACGAACTGGAGCGAGGTAGGAGGTCCCGACGACTCGATTCTGGTCTTCCGGCTCGACGACATCACGAGCTACGCGACCGAGCAGGAGCTCGGAGCCGACCTGAGCCGCGCGCCGCAATGTCTGAGCCGGATCGTGGCCGATCATCCGAACATGATCGCCTATCTGCCCGAACAGTACGTCGCCCCCGACTTCGCCGGCAAGGTTCTCGGCGAGGGACGGATCACGCCGGCGAGCTTCTTCGCCGGGCGGCAATGGTATCCGACCGCCGCGCCGGCCCCGCAGTACGGCCTGATTCCGCTGCTGGCCGGCACTCTGTGGGTCAGTCTGGCGGCCATCCTGATCGCATTGCCGCTGGGGCTTTCCGTCGCCATCTACATGGCCGAGCTGGCCGACTCGCGGCTGCGCCGGATGCTGAAACCCGTGATCGAGCTGCTGGCCGGCATTCCGTCGGTCGTCTACGGATTCTTCGGGCTCGTCGCGGTCGTGCCGCTGGTACGCGACGTCTTCGACCTGCCGGTCGGCGAGACGGCACTCGCCGGCAGCCTGATTCTGGCAATCATGGCGCTGCCGACGATCATCACCGTCGCCGAGGATACGATCCGCACGACTCCCCGAGCCATGCGCGAATCGAGTCTGGCGCTCGGCGCGACGCATTGGCAGACGATCCGCCGGGTCGTGTTGCCGTACTCGGCCTCGGGCATCGCCGCGGCGGCCGTGCTGGGCATCGGCCGCGCGGTCGGCGAAACGATGGCCGTGCTGATGGTAACCGGCAATGCCGCCGTCGTGCCGCACTCGCTGCTCGAGCCCGTGCGGACGATTCCCGCGACGATCGCCGCCGAGCTGGGGGAGGCTCCGGCCGGAGGCGCCCACTACGAGGCGCTGTTCATGCTGGGCTGCATCCTGTTCCTGCTCACGCTGCTGCTGAGCATCGCGGTCGAGATGATTTCGGCCCGACGGCCCAAGACGATGTAAACAAGGAAACCGCGCCGACGCCCGGAGAAAGATTCCCCGCCGGCGCGCGAGAAACGAAAAAAACAATAACGAACGGACAACATGATAACGTCCTCGAAAATATCGAAACGCAAGAAGCGCTCGCAACAACTCGCTTTCGGGCTGTTCCGACTGACGAGCCTGCTGGTCGTGGCCATACTGGTATGGATTCTGGGTTTCATCATCGTCAAAGGAGCCGGCGTCGTCAGTTGGGAATTTCTCACCTCGATGCCCGAAAACGGGATGACCGAGGGAGGCATCCTGCCGGCTATCGTCGGCACGCTCTGCCTGGTGGCGGGCAGCATCGCCGTCGCGTTTCCGCTCGGCGTGATGTCGGGCATCTATGTCAGCGAATACGCCCGCGACAACTGGCTCGTCAGAGTGATCCGCGTCATGACGAGCAACTTGAGCGGCGTACCGTCGATCGTGTTCGGCCTGTTCGGCATGGCGCTGTTCGTCCGTACGCTCGGATTCGGCGACTCGATCATCGCCGGCTCGCTGACCCTCGCCCTGCTCGTGCTGCCGATCGTGATCCGGACGACCGAAGAGGCGATGCGCTCGATCGACAACTCGCTGCGCAACGGCAGCTACGCGCTCGGCGCGACCAAACTGCAGACCGTCTGGCGCGTACTGCTGCCGATGGCTTTCCCGAACATCGTCACCGGGCTGATCCTCTCGATCGGCCGCGTGTCGGGCGAGACGGCACCCATTCTGTTCACGGCCGCCGCCTATTTCCTGCCGAAACTGCCCGACAGTATTTTCGATCAGGTCATGGCCCTGCCTTATCACCTGTACGTGATCGCAACGAGCGGAACGGATCTGGAAGCCTCCCGTCCGATGGCTTACGGAACGGCTCTCGTGCTGATCGCGATCGTATTGCTGATCAATCTGCTGGCAAACGGACTGAGACGCTATTTCGGCCGCAAAGTGAAAACGAACTAACGAAACCCTATCGTCATGATCAACATAAGTGCGAAAGACGTCAACTTCTATTACGGCAGCTTCCACGCGCTGAAGAACATCACGCTCGGCATCGAGCGTAACACGGTCACGGCCTTTATCGGCCCCTCGGGCTGCGGCAAGTCGACTTTCCTGCGATTGCTGAACCGGATGAACGACCTGATCGAGGGAACGCGCCTCAACGGCGAGATCCGGATCGACGGCGAGGACATCTACGGCCGGGACGTCGAGGTCGTCGAGCTGCGCAAAAAGGTAGGCATGGTTTTCCAGAAACCGAATCCGTTTCCGAAGACGATCTATGAGAACGTCGCATACGGACTGCGCGTGAACGGCGTCCGCGACCGCCGGCTGATCGACGAGCGCGTCGAGAGCTCGCTCAAGGGAGCCGCGCTGTGGGACGAGGTGAAAGACAAGCTGAAGAAATCGGCCTTCGAGCTGTCGGGCGGGCAACAGCAGCGCCTCTGCATCGCGCGGGCGCTGGCCGTGCGGCCGTCGATCCTGCTGATGGACGAGCCGGCCTCGGCGCTCGACCCGATCTCGACATCGAAAATCGAGGACCTGATCTACGAACTGAAAAAGGAATACACGATCGTCATCGTCACGCACAACATGCAGCAGGCGGCGCGCGTCAGCGACCGTACCGCATTCTTCTACATGGGCGAGCTCGTCGAGTACGACCAGACCCAGCAGATGTTTCTGAACCCCTCGAAAGAGGCCACGCAGAACTACGTGACCGGCCGGTTCGGCTGATTCGGTACCTTTGCGCCGCAAGCGCCTGAAAGAGACCGCTCCCGAACGACTGCGGAGAGAGAAAAAACGACAACCGCAGGACCGGGCGCAAAGCCGTCCTCCGCCGGATCGGACACCCGCGACGAGAGGCTTTCCCGTCCGAACGGGACGCTCCGTAAACCGCCGATTGAAGCAAAAACATCAAATACCGAAAATCCATGCGACATACCGAAGAATCGATCAAGCGCGTCAAAAAAAGCTTGGCCGAGATGTGGCTTCTCGTGCAGGGGCAGGTCGAAAAAGTCTCAGCCGCCCTGCTCGAGCGGAACCGCGAACTGGCGCTCGAAGTGCGCAGCCGCGAAAAAATGGTCGATGCCTACGAGCTGACGGTCGACCGCGAGTGCGAGAATTTTTTCGCGCTGCTGACGCCGGTAGCCGTCGACCTGCGCATGATGCTGTCGATCGTCAAGATCAACAACAACCTGGAGCGCATAGGCGACTTCGCCGACGGCATCGCCGTCTTCGTCGTCGAAAACCTCAACGACAAGATCACGCCGGAGCTGATCGAACGGCTCGAACTCAAACGGATGTTCCAAGAGACGCTGTGCATGCTGAGCCTGTGTAAGGCGGCCCTGGCCAACGAGGACAGCGCGATGGCGGGCAAGGTCTTCGCCAAAGACAATCTGGTCGACCGGATCAACGCCGACGCGATCGCCGTGCTGGCCGAGCACATGAGCGCGCATCCCGACGCGATCACGGACTGTCTGCACCTGCATTCTGCGATCCGCCGCATCGAACGTATCGGCGACCGGTGCAGCAACATCGCCGAGGACATCGTGTTCTATCTGGAAGCGCGGGTACTCAAACACCACGATACCGGACCGGCCGAAGAGAAGTAACGGACCGCCCGAAGAGCTCCGGATTTTCCCGTTACCCGAGAAACCTCCCTTGCGCCGGAAGCGGGCTGCGGCGCCCTTCCGGCGCCGTTTCTCCGCACCTGGACACGGGAACTTCCGGTTACTCCAACGAGGGCAAGCGTTTCAACATATCCCTGATCCGAACGGCCGTCCGGGGCATCGGCTCGGCTACCGTCAGACCGACCACCTCCCGCGCCCGGGCAATGTCGCCAATCAGCCGGACGACCTGATCGACGGTCATCCCGTCCGGAACGACGCCCACGGCCGCAACGAGATCGGCCGGATCGAGCACGTCCAGATCGAAATGGATCAGCACCCTCGAGGCCCCGCAACTTTCCAGCCACTCTACGACCGCGCGGCTGTCGCCGGCCACGTCCTGCGGAGCGAGGTGCGCGATGCCGAGCTCCCTCTGCCGCGCCCTGATTTCGTCGCGCTCCCAATCGCGCAGACCGACCAGCAGCACGCGCGACGGGTCGATGCGCGCAGGCAGTTCGGCAAGTATCTTCGCATCGCCGAGACCCATGCAGGCCGCGAGCGCCATCGCATGATAGCCGGAATAAGCGTCGCCGGGCAAGGTGATGTCGGGATGAGCGTCTATCCAGATCACGGCCGCGTCATCCCCGTACTTCCCGGCCAGAAAGGCGAACGGAGCCGCGCTGACGGAGCAGTCGCCCCCGAACGTCACGATCCGGTCGGGATCGCCGGCACGCAGCATGCTCACGGCGGCCCTCGTCTGGGCAACGATCGCATCGCGGTCGAGCACTCCGTCCGTCACCCGGCGCTCCGCAATGCCGTCGGCGACGGGAACCGTCAGCGTTTGCACGCTGCTGTGCGGAGCCAGAAAGGCGAGCAGCTGCGCTCCCAGAAAATATCCTCTCGCCGCATCGTCGGGATTCCTTATCTCGGGAACCCATCGGACGATGTCGCCGCCCTGCCACTGGGGATAAATCAGGCGAACCGTTCTCTTTTCGTTTTCCATATCGCGAAATCTACAACAAGATAATTACCATATCGATACGCCAAGAGCTCCCGCATGGAATCTCACAGTCGCGGACTGCGGCTACGGACCGCGCGTCCGATCCGCTTTCCCGGCACCCCTTCGCCGAAAGGAACTTCGTTTCGGGACGAAAGCGTTGAAAATTCGACAGCCGGATACAGCAAGACATCTATGCGGGAGTTCTATACCGTATCCGCAGCACGTTTCCGGAACGCAGACAGACCGGCTTGCGCACCCGATCCGCCTTGCGTGCGGGACATATCCGGTCCTTCCTGTGGCGACAGGGCATCCGCGACGCCTTCGTCATCGCCGGCCCCGTTCCCTTCAGTCCCGCCAAACGATCCGGGGAAACGCGCTTCGCAATGGCTTCCGGACCGCAGGGAACGAAATGCCGGCACGCGTCGTCCCCATTCAACCGTATCTCGATACGTTGCGTCCGGAAAATTGCCGACCCGCAAGCCCCCCGCACTCAGGAGACAAAAGACCTCCGGACCCGGAATTTTCGCCGAGAGCCGGAAAGCGTTCCGGATCCGCGCCCGACCGAAAGGCCGGCCGAACGACCGGGAGCCGTCGGGCTCGAAAGCAAGAGCGGCAAGCGTTCTTTCCGCACGGTCCGTCACCAGCGCGGTGTCATCGCATTCGGAAAATAATGCAGGTCGCATTCCCCGTCCGGCCGATACTCGACCGTCACCAAATCGAACTGCGTATCCGTATCGAAGCCGTAGAGCGCGACATAATGCTCGGCGGCCCGCATCAGCGCCGCGAACTTGCGGGGCGTCATCGCCTCCTCGGGCGGCGAGAGCGCGCCGCTCCGGCGGCACTTGACCTCGACGACATGGAGCACGCCCTCGCGCAGAGCCACGATGTCGAGTTCGTAACGCCCGCTGCGCCAATTTCGATGCAACAGCTCGAACCCGTTGGCAATAAGCCATTCGGCCGCCGCCTGCTCGCCCCTCAGGCCCGCCTCGCGCGACTGCACGGCTAATCCAGTAAGAAATTCAGATCGTCGCCGGGCCGTACCTCGTAGGGCGCCTGCCCCTTGCGGAAGATCCGCATCGGACGTTCGCCTATCAGCTCGATCCGCCCGTTCTCGACACGCAGGACACATCCTTCGCGAAGCCCTGCGACCGTCATGCACGGATTGGCTTCGACATACTCGAGCAGCCGCTGTTCGCGCGTCTCGCCGGCATGACCGTCGGGATGGGCGTCGGTATAGTGCGGATTGATCTGGAACGGAACGAGCCCTGCCGCCGTGAACGTAGCCGGCTCGACGATCGGCATGTCGTTGGTCGTGCAGATCGTCGGACAGGCGACATTGCTGCCGGCGCTCCAGCCGACGTACGGAACGCCTTCGGGCACCCTCTCGCGGATCACCCTCAGCAAGCCCTGCTCCTGCATCGCCTTCACAAGCGCGAAAGTGTTTCCTCCTCCGACGACGATCGCCTCCGCCTGCGACAGCATGCGGACCGGATCGCTCTCGCGATGCACCGAACGCACATCGATGCCGAGTTCCGAAAAACGGGCCTGCACTTTGGTCAGGTAATCGTCATAGGAAAACGTCACGGCCGCATAAGGCACGAAAGCGACCTGCCGGACACCGCCGAGGAAATCGGCGATCTGCCGCTTGGGGTACTCGAGATAAGCCTCGCCGGCATTGGTCGAATTGCTGATCAGCAACAGGCGCATCGATGGTTTTCTCTTCATATCGCATACGTTTAGTTTGTCTATTTCCGCTTCGATCACGAGAGGATAATAGCGGTACTCCAGAGCGTGCACCTTCTCGGCCACCCGCTCGGGCGTATCGCCCGGCTCGACCTCCGTGCGGTAGCGGGCCACGATGTCGCCGCTGTCGTAATGTTCGTTGACCCGGTGGATCGTGATGCCCGTCTCCCGATCGCCCGATTCGACGACGGCCCGGTGCACCCGGTCGCCGTACATGCCCTTGCCCCCGTGCCGGGGCAACAGGGAAGGATGCACGTTCAGAATCC
>ERZ827156.4520-NODE-4520-length-11276-cov-4.225648_pt1 | contig 11276 bp, 22 predicted proteins | sample MGYA00519919_ERZ827156 | MGnify/ENA primary metagenome ERZ827156 (study PRJEB31778, sample SAMEA3449269) | human gut metagenome | biome: human gut; feature: human-associated habitat; material: faeces | place: United Kingdom | collected 2010/2012 ... | reverse complement strand
TGATGCCCGGTCAGCAGATGACGCCCCAGCAGATGGCTTACTACCAGCAGATGGCCTACTATCAGCAGATGGCCTATTACCAGATGGCCTACCAGCGCCAGATGCAGCAGAACCAGAAGTAATTTTCAATGCCGTGTTTGTTACAAACAGAGGAGAGAAGCTTGTATTCCTTGGTGTTGGTACAGTAGGCGGTGGGCTCTAACTCGTAGACTGTGTCTTGGTTGACGGTCAGGTCGGGCATGGCCGATGCGGGTACATCGAGGAAGTAGGAAAGGATGACGCGAATAACCGCTCGATGCGCGACCACGAGGATGCTGTCGCGACTGCCGATCAGTTTCATCAGCACGCGATGACATCGCTCCTTCACATCCAGATACGACTCTCCTCCGGGGTATCGGTAGATCAGGCGGTTCGCCTTCCGCCGCTCGAACTCCTGCGGGAACTGGGTCTCAATCTGCTGATACGTCATCTGGTCGAAGTCTCCGCCGTCCAACTCGCGCAGCAGATTGCAGTAGTTGATGTTGTACTCATACTGCAGGGGACGGACCGTCTGATACACACGATGACTCGTATCGCACAAAATGCTCACCTGCTCCTCCTTGCTCTTTTCGTTGATGAAGTCGTGGAGCACCTTGCTGAACTGGATTCCCCGTTCATTCAAATCGGGGTCCCCGCCGAGAATGCCCTTCACATCGTAGTCTGTCTCGCCGTGAATGCAGAGCCAGATCTTGCGCGGGTGGATGTGCACATTCAGTAGGTAGAAGATGACCTCGCTCTCCAAGACGCCGTTGCACTGATTCGCGGTCAGGTACTGACCCACCTAGAAATGAAAGCGAGAGTCATGGGCCACGTTGTAGAATTTGATGTAGGGAATGTCCTTGTCGTACTTCTCGTCAAGCGTTTCGTAGATGGACTCGTACTCCTTCAATCGCTTCTGGAAGTCGTTCCGAGCCTCGTCTGGATCCATCTTGGCGTAGTCTACGATCAACAGAATGGTGTTGTATTACCTGAATTCTTCAGCTTCATCTCGTAATTCGCCTTCAGTAGCACAGGATCATTGCAAATACTCTCGATGAAGAGTACGTTGAACTCAGCATGCCAACATCGCTCTAACACTTTGTTACTACCCATGATTCCCCGCGATAAAGGCAACCGTCTTTCCCTTGTTGTATTCGTGGCGTCGAAGATACCCACATCTCCTCCTTCGTTTAAGAAGCCCATCAGATCTGCAGGTCAGATTCTCCCACGAAGTGTACCGTCTAGAGCCAAGGTGGCAAACTTGTTGCGCAGATTCCGACTTGCAACATTGTTCGGGTCGAAGAAATCCGACGGTTCTGAAGAATAGCCCAACTACCGGAAAACCCCCACTCCCATCCAAACCTTTCTCCTATAGTCTCCGGCGTTAAACGCTTTCGTGTTGTATCCGATCCAATTCAGGTATCTGTGTAGCATGTTGACGATGTAACTCTTCCCTCGCGCCTACGGTAAAGGTGTTGAGTGACGGTTACGGGAAGGCCGATCATTACGATCACCGTCTTCTTATCAACCACATTGACATTCTTCAGAATCTCCGTTACGCCTAGCGGAAAGATACAGATGAAGAGTCTACGTATTTCTGAGTTCGACCGCACCTTTCTTGGGTTGCTAAGGGAAGCCATTCAAAGAAGAAATGGGAGTTTCATCAGGTGGGAGTTGAACAAACACTTCACCCTTTCAGGGACTTAATCCGACTTTTCCTCCGGCTTCTTGCAGTACTTCTCCACATACGTATTGTACAGACTGGTCATCTTGTCAAAAGCAATGTTGAAGAGCTCAAGGACAAACTGGCAATCATCGACAAGGGCAAGATAGAGAAGGGCCACAAACTTGATGAATGCGTAGTACTTGAGGCAGTACAGGCAGGAGGGGAGGAACTGGGCCAGAGCGAAGACAACCCAAAAGGCGCACCACTTCTTCTCCTCTCCCTTCTCCTCGCTCACGCTCTTGACGCAGGACACCAGAGCGACAACGAAAACGCTGAGCGTGTAGAACAGCTCCTTCGGGAAAAACAGCTTGATCAGCACGACAGTGACCACCGTCAGCGCCATCAGGATGTAACGAATGGGCACCTTGATGGTCTTCTGCACCTTCTGCACGCAGTCTACGCATAACGGGATCATCCGTACCGCTCACCGCAGTGAGGCACAAGTCCCTCGTAGAAGGACTCCACCGAGTTCCACTTGTTCTTGATATCAGTTAACGAAACCATGGTGAGGACTTTCAAAACGAAAAAATGAACTGGCACCCAATTGTGCAGTATTGGGACCGTCCCGGTTAGAATGTGTCTTCCATTCTCTTCTCAGGTATGCATTGCGTGTGGGGTGCGTTGCTTTACTGTAGAGAGCCATAAGGCTTCGTGGGCAAAAGAAAAAGAAACTCCGAAGCGGGGAATCGAACCCCGGTCGTCCGCGTGACAGGCGGGAATACTTAACCACTATACTACTTCGGACCTGCTTTGTCTCCTCCACTTCCATATAACAAGGCAAAATCACTTCTCGTCGACTCTTCCCTCAGACAGCTCCGATGGACTTCCAGTACTACAAGCGTCTCTTCATATCGATCGCTGGTATCTATTCCGTGTATCTGAACTACGGACTCGTGCAGGAGAAGATGTTCGCGTGTGGATGCGAGAAGTGATCCCACTAGATATCGCTATGTCAGCCCGGAGGGAACGCGCTTCAAATACACGTCGGTCTTGCTCATCCTCCAGTGCTTCATCAATTTCCTAATTGCCAGCATCGGTTCGTGCTTGTAACGAGGATAACACGCAGGAAATGCGTGCTTCGGAGCGAAACCCAAGCCCTTCTCTACACAAACGCCCAAGAAGGATTTGGTGGGGCGGTGCATTGTCCTCCGTAATCGAGGAAAGGAGTGGATGTAGTATTTCCCCGTAATCGGTAGTGAGCGCTGCATCATCCAGGATATTGTTCTGGATGGAGGAACGTCAACGCTTACACTGAAAACGAGCATGGGAGACGTTGTCGAGAAGACTGTCCGCGATTCAGATGTGGTTGTTTCTGTTCGCGATAACGAATAGGATATCTGCTTTGTGAAGGACCGACTGTCCGATTACTGGATCTACGGCGTCTGCTACACACTGGCCATGATCTTCTCCAACAGTTCGCTGAAGCACGTGAACTACCCTACTCAGGTGCTGGGCAAGTCATGCAAGATGATCCCTGTACTGCTTGCGGGTACGATCTTTGGAAGTGGCGACTATGAGCTTTCTTCACCCCTAGCGCGGAAGTACTCTCTCCGAAAGTACGTCAGCGTGTTCATCATCACCTCCGGAATCGTCCGTAGCCCCACTTTCCCTCCCTCACGGATAGTGTTCCAGATGATGTCGAAGAAGAAGCGAATCAGCCAGGAGTCCAACAGCACCTTCGGTCTCATTCTGCTCTTCCTCTCGCTCTGCATGGACGGCGTGTGCGGCATGCAGCAGGACGTTGTGGTCCCCCGTTTCAAGCCCTCTCCGTTGCGCCTCCAGCAGATGCTGAACGTGTTCGGAATGCTGGTATCCTTCGCCACCGCCATGCTGAAGGGCGAGCTTCGACCCGGCGTGCAATTCCTCCTCCGCAACCGACAGTGTTTGTGGGTAGTGTTTCCAGATGGATGTGAGACGTAGTACGCGGTGCAATTCGGTCTGTGCAGCTCGGTGGGACAGATGTTCATTCTCTACACGGTGAGACACTTCCCGCCACTGGTGCTGTCCACCATCACCACTACGCGCAAATTCTTCAGCATTCTGATATCGGTGCTGTTTATGGGAAATGAGATTTCGTTCTATCAGGTGAGGCTGTGAAGCGGAGTTGACTGGTAGTGGATCGGTGTTGTTTTAGTCTTCTTTGGCATTTTCTTCGACAAGATGGGGAGTCAGAAGGAAAAGAAGCATGGGAATTAGTTGGTTGTGTTTGTTTATGCACCTCCATTTCTGTGTTACTCTTCCTATCGCTTTGAGAGCCATGATGAATGCATTCCACAGATGAGGATGACACCTCACCAATCGAGAAGACAAGTCGTGCAGAGCAGAGGGATGAAAAATGAGAAAGAATCGTTTCTCCGCAAGACCATTGCATCTTCGATACAAACACAATGACGCCACGATGGAACAACCGTTTCACTCGTTCCCAGATTGTGCAGAAAAGCAGTACGAAGGTCAGCAATGCAGCAGTACTTAAAGCGTGCCTTGAATATTCTGGTGTTGTTAATTGCGTATGTTCGCATCAATGTGTTCTCCTTCCTGTTGCATTTCTTCATTCCTTTCACCTCTAGGTGCGCTGTTAAATGGATTGTGCTGGGAAGGGGATCGCCGTATACGCTGGTTCACAAGGTGATTGTGGAAAAGGGGAATGAACCATAGCTGGCATCCATTCTGGAGCCCCGCTATGTGTGCGTGAAGGGATCGAAGCCGATTCGAGGCGGCAAGACCATGTACTTTGTGAACCACCGTTCCTGGGCTGACTTTTTCGTCGATGGGTGCAACTTTCCTTCTAGAGTCATTCGTAGTGATATGATATCGAACTCGAGCTATCTCTCGCGCATGGCAGTTATTTTCGCTTTTCCTCCTGCCTGCCTTTGCGGCTACCTCCTCCAGTTCGTATGGTTCTTCAAGAGACAGCGCGGCATCAGTCGCGAGTGGTTCACCTCCTTCTTCAAGAAGAACTGGGCCATCCGGTATCTCTAGCTTCCTCTCTTCACGGCTAGTCCGAACAGCGGAGTGATCGTGTATCCGGAGGGTCATCGCTTCAAGGGCGAGGGCACGCTGAATCTGAAGACCGGTGTGATGGAAGTGGCCTACAACCTGGGTGTTCCCTGCCAGATCGTGCTTTCCAACGGAAAGGAGAAGCTGATGGACGAGATTAGCCTCCAGATCAACAAGCACCAGCTCATCACCATCTGCGTTTCCGACGTCCTCGACCCGACTCAGTTCAAGACGAAGGAGGAGTGGTTCGAGTACGTGAGGGAGCAGTGGAAGAAGACGTACGAGCAGCTGAACCAGGGCGAGCCTGAGGGCGAACCGTTCTTTGCGCCGCTTCCCGGACTGAAGAAGGAGCAGGAGGAGGAGTCTCTTCCTCTGAAGAGACGCACCATTGCCTCTGTGTTTGCAGCTGCGATTGTGGCCGTGACTGCCATCGTCGTGCGGATTATTCTTCGTTTCCTATAAGTTGTGCGTGATTGTTGGAAGAAACACCACCATCGGAACTGTTCTCGCAGCCACGCTTCCTTCTTCCGCATTTCCCTGTCCCTCTTCTGCTGGTTGTATTTTTTGATCAGTCGCTTCAGTCGTCTCGCTCCGTACTTCTTCAGCAGCCGATCTCGCGCCTGGATCACTTCGGGGTCCTCATTCTGTTCCGTGTGTGTTACTCGCAGTGGACTACACATCATAGCTCTCCTATGCCAACGACTTTAGTTCCCGCGCTCCAACGCCCAATCGGTTGTTCTTTAGTCGCGTCGGAATCGGTTCCAACCGGCCGCTCCCATCCGCGCCGAGTCCAATTCCCTCTTCCCATCCCATATCCGTCATCACACGAAACATGGTTGAATTGGGGTCCATATACGGATTTATATACACGTGTTCGCCCCGCTTCCGCTTCAGCTGGTGGCAGATGGACTGCATATGCGTAATCCAGCCCCCTTCAGGTAGTGGCACGCTGCACAGGCCGCAATACATAGCACCCTTTTCATCAAAGCGGGGACTGCACTCCAAACATCCGCACCGCTTATTGTCGAAAAGAGGCGTGGAAGAATCCACAATGACAGACTGCGTCGATTCGCTCTCGTGCTTCTTTTCAATTTCTTGTATTCGCTGAAATAATCGCTTCGCCTCCTCCTCTTCTGGTCCTTCACCCATTTCCGCTTTCTCCGCCACTGTCGCCTTTTCGAAGTCATAGATTCCGCCATAAACACTCCGATATGCGTTTCTTTCCAAAGACGGGGAAAAGACACGCCCCACACTCGCATCAAGGGGAGGCGCATTGGATGCAGGAACAAATACCTTGGGACGAAATACATCTCGCATGTAGTCGATTCGAGACGGAGTGTAGGGAATGCCACTCACATCGTCCACTTCCTCTTCCTGACTCATTCCCTTCTTTCAGTCCAATGAACAGAGAGAATGGCAAAAGAGTAATGAAAACCAAGCTCAACGAGGAAGAGGGAAATCGGCACAAATTGTGGCAAACTGCGTTGTGTGTCAAACATCAACGAACTTGGTGGCGATGTCAAAGTCTGGTTTTGTGATCAAGAACCTGGATCCGACTATAAGCGAAGTGAGCATCACGGACCGAAATAAGCGACAGGTTGACATTATCACCGAGCTGCGCAATTTCAAGCATATAGATAGTATATCCTTAATGCAGGTAGTGTACGAAGTCGTCTGTCAGCGTAGAATGGAAAGGGTTTCAACTCCTGTATTGTTCTGTGCTCCAGTTTCAACGAGAGTCTTCGCAGCGTATTCGGATGACCCGTAGTTATTGAGGCCGTGTCCAGATACAACGGCAGTCGGATGAGGGGAGTGATGATTTCCGTTCAGCCCATCAAATCGAAAGAGCAAATGGAAGGTGAGAGCGAGAAGTCGGCGTTCATTTCCGGCCTGAAGGATGATCTCGACTTTGCTCTCTTCAGTCAGCGCATGAAGACTGTTTACTGCATCTCTTCCATGTTCCCGCTGTTCCGTTGCGACGGCACCTTCACGGGAAAGGTCTACGTCGTGTTTGACACGATTCAGGAGAGGGACGCTGCGGTGAGCTATCTCAACGGAACCACATACGACGGCGCTCCCATCCAGGCCGAGAAGTTCACGAAGGAGTACACGACATCGCAGCAGCGCAATTGCTTCGTCAAGTTCATCCCCCTCACCTGGACGCAAGCTCGGCTCACGGAGTACTGCTCCCGCTTCGGCGACGTGGAGTCCTGCATCATTCGCGACGCCGAAGAAGGCGCTGAGTTCACCACCGGCTTCGTGTGCTTCGTCACGAACCAGGCCTCCACGCTGGTGTGCTCGCTGACGCGCGAGGACGCGCAGAACCCGGAGAAGCTGGCGTTCGCGCCGTACCTGTCGGCGACGGAGCGGAAGAAGCTGAAACAGCGGGAACGCGCGAAGGCGGAGCAGGAGCAGGAGCAGGCATGCGAGGAGGGTCGTGTGCTGCTGCTGCGCGGACTGGGCGAGAAGAACACGGCGGAGTGGGTGCGGCAGCAGCTGGAGGCGTTCGGCGAGATCGTGGACGTGCACCTGTTCTCGGGACGCGTCGGCGGCAAGCACTCGTGGTAGGGGGTGAGGGACGTGTGGGAGGTAGCTATGTGACCTTCGCCGAGGAGCCCAGCGCCAGCAATGCGCTGCGGTTTCTGCGCGGACAGCGGTTCCAGAAGCAGGGCATCTACTCGCTGCTAGCGGAGTCGAAGGACCGGTTGGCGAAGAAGAAGACGAAGGAGGCGGCGAAGAAGACGAAGGCGATTCAGATGAATGCGGAACCGAAGGAGCTGGAGTTGGATCTGACCCACATGGTGGCACAGAAAGAGGGGCATGACGGGTAGAACGACCAACTGTATGGATTTGGAGCGCAGCCTTCATCTTCCATTTTTGAGTAGGGGAGCACTCCGTGCGTTATATGTAGTGTATTTATGGGGAATTTTTGAACTGTTTGTTGGAAAAGGCGGTGTGCTCACATTTCTCACAGCCATGAGCTCTGAGGAAGCGAAACTCGAGGAAATCAATGCGCTTCTCGGAAATGATATTGCGGCGCTGCTGAAAGAGGGAAATGCGAAGCTGTTCTTTGAGAGCAATGCGGAAGCCAAGAAAAACGACAAGACCAGGAAATTGTGCATCGTGTATATCATCGGCGAGTATCTTCTGATTTGCCGCCCCCGTAAGTATGGGAAGAAATACTACGTGAAATACCAGCTGCGCATTTCCGACATCCATGTGGTCGACGACCCGTCGCAATACAACGTGGATGGAAGCACGCCGCCTCCTAGGCGTGATGCCTCGTCCCCTGTGATTATTTCCGCCAGAAATCACTTCAACCTGGTGGACATGTACTATATTTGGTGAGATCCGCGGTGGTGGGTGATGATCAGGTTGCCGAGCCACTCCATCGTCAACTCGTTCGTCAACCGCTTCAAGGATGCGTACAGCGCTTTGCAGGAAAGGGAGACCATTCGCCCCTACTGGAAGCCCTTTTCCCACCCCATCCTGTTTTCCTACCACAACGAGCTCCTTCGCCAGTACTCCTACATCGTCGTGTCGGGAGCAGGGAGTCCGGACGTGAACGGCGAGTACTACCCCATCGGCATGCTGAACGACGCCTTCGTCTGGGAGAACAAGCAGCACATGTTCCTCTCCCGGGAGTACATCGACAGTCAGTTCGGGTGGATCTTCGGGAACATGCAGATTTGCTACTACGGCGTGAACACTCCCTCCTCCTTCCCTCCGGACCAGGCTGCATGGCGCTGCTACTCCGGAAGGGAGCCAGCGCCCCAACTCCAGATGCATCTCGGCGGCGAGTGCCAGAGCGTGTTCAACCTCCGCAACCGAGTCGCGACGCTGCAGAAGGTATTCCGCTGGAACCGCGACCTGGACCTCCAAGTGCTGTCGACATCGCCTCTCCTGCTCACCCACAGCCACTCCCTCTGCGAGGAGCTCTATTTCAGCGAGCTCTTCTACGCGCAGAGCCTCCGCCTCGCCCTCGCCGTGTTCCGTCCGGCCCTCGCCGACCCTCTCGTGAGGAGCAAGTCCTCGCCCAGCAGTCCGCAGGAGCCCGCGCCGTCCGAGTCCAGTTCCCGCCTCTGCCCTTGATGACGCATAGAGGGCTTCTTCTCTCTGTTGCGCCGCCACGTCGCCCGCGACCCGCCGCTCTCCGTCGACGCCGCCGAGTCCGTGTCCTCCTCCTCCTCCGAGTCTCTGCCGCAGGGCCGCGACCGCGTCATCGCACAGCTGCCCGCGCTCGTCAATCTCAGCGAGCGTCTTCAGGCCGCGGTGGCGGCGAGCGCGGAGGGCGAAGCAGACCCCGAGCGGGAGGCCGAGGCGATTCTGCGATGCTTTGCGGAGCTGCGACCTGACTTCGCCGCCTACGGGGATTACGTGGACGGTCTGCCCGCCACGCTCGCTCTGGTGGCCGCCCTCCGCGCCGACCGCGCCACGCACTACGCGTTGGCGGTTCGTGTGCTGAGAGAGCGTCACGCGTAGGACGCCGAGGCGAGCGTGGCGCTGCGCGGCCAGTCGCTGGAGTGCTTCCTGCTGCTGCCCGTGGAGGTAAGGCCTTCTCGTCCACTCACCCGTAGCGCATTTTCGTCTACGAGGCGCTGCTCGGCAACGCCCTCGCCCGCCTCGCCCGCTCCGCGCCCGCCGCAGCGCTCGCCCGCACGCTGTCCCAGGCACTCCTGCCGCTGAACGACCGCGTAGCCATTGATCTCTCCCTTCCCCGTAGGCGCGCTGTGCGCTGCACCAGCTGCCCGTGACGCCGCCGCTGGACGCGGCGCTGACGCTGGGCCTGCCGCTGAGCGCGCTGTGGCGCGACGGCAACCGGTTCTACGGCAGCTTCGACGCGGCGCTGGGCTACCGCGAGGAGGTGGAGAAGATCGGCACGGCCAGCAGCCTGCGCGGACAGCTGTTCGTCTTCGACGAGGCGTGCTTCTTCGCCGTGCCCAATCTCCTTCGCCGCAGCGGGCAGTTCACGGCGCTGTGTCGGTTCGCCATGGCCTCGCTCTGCGTCCAGAAGAGCCCCGTGGAGCCCGCGCGCATCTTCGTCCTCGCCGCGCAGCCCACGCCCGCGCAGCCCGCCGTCGAGTACTCGCTAGTGTTCGACTCGCCCGCCGACAAGGCCGCCTGCGAGAACACCGTCCTGATGCTCCAGCGCACGCAGCTCAAGCCCAAAGAAGTAGGGTTGCCAACGCGGCTCAAGCGAAGGTGCTGGAGCACGCCACGGACCCTGTGGCGACGCTGGACCCCGAGCTGGAGAAGGCGCTGAACCCGCTGTCGTCGCCGTTCGCGCTCACTGGAGACAGCCTCGCCATGCAGCGGTACGGGTCGGGGGGTATCCCCACTTTTAGACTGGACGTGTATCGCGAGCTGCTGCTGTCGGAGCAGATGTACATCAACGACCTGACGGTGCTGAAGGAGGCCTATGCCGTACCGCTGTACGGGGACCTGACCAAGAAGAACTGCTACTTGAACAAGCTGGAGTTGGATACGGTGTTCGGCAACTTCGAGGAGTTGTTGAAGGTGATGATCGATGAAACGCCTCATGGTCAGATTCACGCCGATTTCTTCAACTCCATCAAAGCGCACATCTCGCAGTCTCGCCTCTCGCAGCTCATCGTCCAAGAGTTCCTCAAAACCTCCAACCAATTCTATCTCTACACCGATTACTGTTCCTCCTACTGCGACGCGCTCCGCCTCCTCCAACGCCTTCTCGTGGAGCGCCCGGGTCTGGAGCAGCGTCTGGAGTTACTGCAGAAAGACCCGCGGTCGAAGGGTCACGATATCTTCAGTTACCTGATCAAGCCGATTCAGGTGGGCGGTGGGTATGGACTTCACGGCAGAGGATCTGCAAGTACTCGCTGTTCTTCACGCGGCTGCTGGGCAAGATGGAGGCGAACCACCCGTTCCGGTCGGACTTGGTGTTGCTGAACGGAAAGGTGGTGAGCATCGTGACGACGGTGGGCGAAGATTGACAAGCTGATGACCAGATCAACGAGAAGATGACCACCAACGAGGCCTACAACGAACTCAACCGCGTGTGTTTGGAGATGGACCCGCCGCAGAAGGGGCTCGTGGAGCTGGGTCGCCGCATCGTGCTGACGGTGGAGTGTCGGTGCGCGACGAACCGCCGGGAGAAGAAGGACACGACGCTGCTGCTGCTGAACGATCTGGTCGTGCTGACCTCGGTGCCGGCGCGGTGCGGTGGTGACGTGTAGAGCACGCACTCCTTCTTCGGGAAGAAGGGCGCGCCCGTGTTCTGCGGGTCCTTTCCGATCCGCGCGTACACGCTGGTGCCGCGGACGGACGTGGAGAACGCTTTTGACTTGGTGCCGGAGAGCGAGGGCGGGGCGACGGACCAGTTCTCCGTGTACTGCAGGAGTGCGCAGGACTACAGCGACTTCGTGCGGGAGTTTACGCAGCTGAAGAGGTGACGATTGTGACAAGCAAGTGACTTCGTGTAGTTGAAGAGGTGAGGACTGTTTGGTACAAACACACGACTTCTTTTCCACCTTCTCCCAGTTCTGAATCAACAAGCGCG
>ERZ827156.4518-NODE-4518-length-11279-cov-3.454562_pt1 | contig 11279 bp, 10 predicted proteins | sample MGYA00519919_ERZ827156 | MGnify/ENA primary metagenome ERZ827156 (study PRJEB31778, sample SAMEA3449269) | human gut metagenome | biome: human gut; feature: human-associated habitat; material: faeces | place: United Kingdom | collected 2010/2012 ... | reverse complement strand
AGGCGGAGTTGCAGTTTTAGCTCATCCAAATTTATACGATAATTTAGAATCGGTGGAAGATTTGGTTAAGTGTGGTCTGGACGGGATAGAAGTATGGACGCCTTATGCGGATAATGAAAAAACCGAACACATAATAAACTTAGCTGATAAATATAATTTAGTAAAGACGGGCGGAAGTGATTTTCATGGAATGTATTCGAAATCAGTGTGCCCTGTTGGGAGCTGTACAACGCCAAAAGAGCAACTTGAAAATCTTATTAAACGTAAAAATAATTTATTTAATTTTTAAAGGGGAAGAGTATAATGGTGTATAATTACAAAACTAAAGGAACATGTTCAAGAGAGATAAGCGTTGAAATCGACGATGGAAAGATAACAGATGTTAAATTTGTTGGAGGATGTAACGGTAATTTAAAGGGGATAGGTGCGATTATCAGAGGAATGGATGTTAATGAAGCAATAAAGCGTTGCAAAGGGATAACTTGTGGCAGTAAAGCAACATCGTGTCCGGACCAATTAGCTATTGCTCTTGAGGAAGCACTTTCACAAAATAAAAATAATTAATAGATATAAGTAGGTTGGCGTCTTTTTAGGACGTCAACTTTTGTTGTTAGCTTATTTTATCAGTGCTTATGAGGGGTATGGACTATTGATATTATAGTGAAAATGTATTATAATTATAATTAAAATTTTTAATTGATTACAAAAAGGATGGCATTTTATGAATATATTGGTTGTGGGATGTGGTAAGCTAGGAAGAAGGCTTGTTGAGGACTTATATCATCATGGTCATAGTGTGTCGGTCATAGACAAAGACGAAGACGCTCTAAAAGCTTTAAGCGATGAATTTGAAGGTATAACCGTGGTTGGAACGGCAATGGATATAGAGGTATTAAAAAGTGCCGGAATAGAAAGCTGCGATGCTGTGGCTACGGCAACAGCCGATGATAATTTGAATATAACGGTGTCCCAGATTGCAAGAGAGTTTTTTGGAGTTAAAAATGTTGTAACGAGGATAATTGACCCGGCAAGGGAAAAGGTTTTTAACAATTTTGGTTTAAGAACGGTGTGTGAAACGAAGCTGTCTTGCAGGGCTATTTTCTCTGCTCTTATAGAAGAAACAGAAGAAAAACAAATAACATTTGATGCGTGTACGATGTCGTTTTTCCTAAGGGACGTTGAAAGTATATTGGTAGGGAGGACGATTAGCTGTATACCAACCCGTTTAGGTGAAACTGTGTTGGGTATTTTGGACAAAAGCGGACATATTACGCTAAACAACGGTAAAGATGATGCGGTTTTAAATTCGTCTGACAAAATTATATATGCGAAATTAATTGATTAGAAAGGAGAACGTCAGTGAGAGTTGTAATAGTTGGCGGGGGAAAGTTAGGGTATTATCTAGCTCAAAATTTGACAGAAAAAGAATATGAAGTCGGTCTTATAGAAAAGGACAAAGCTAAATGTGAAAAATTGGCAAATGATTTAGGAATAGAAGTAATTTGCGGCGACGGAACGGAAATACAAGCTCTTTTAGATGCCGGAATATCTAAAGCGAAGTTTTTTGTTGCAGTAACGGGCAGAGACCAAGACAATTTAGTTTCGTCTCAACTTGTGAAACGAAAATTTGCGGTTGATAAAGTAATAGCAAGAGCAAATAATCCAAGAAACCTTGAAATACTTAGAGAATTAGGTGTGGATAACGCTGTGAGCAGCACAGAGATAATAACCCACTTAATAGAACAGCAAATAGACAGTACTGGTATGCAGCTTTTAGCAAGCTTGAACAAAGGACAGTCTGCGATTTGTGCATTAACAATTCCTCTTTATGCGAAGGTTGAGGGGACGGCTATTAAAGACATAAATTTACCGCCGTCATCATTAATTATATCTGTGGTTAGAAATGAAAAGCTTATAATCCCTCAGGGTGACACGGTTTTGTATAGCGGTGATGAAATAGTGGCGGTGTGCGAAGCTTACGGGCAAAAGAGTCTTAAGGATATATTTATGAAAGTAAAAGAAAGCTAAGAGAATTATTGTAAACGTTTGGATGAGTGTGTTTGTAGCTCTTATAAAAAACGTTAATTTTGGAGGCGTGTGTATAATATGGAATTATCTAAAGTTATGAATGGAGTAAATGTTATAAAATCTTATGGAGATTTAGGGGTGGACATTACAGACATTGCATATGATTCAAGAAAAGCTCAAAAGGGAGGAGCTTTTGTCTGCTTAAGAGGAGCGGATGTTGATGGTCATGATTATATAAACAGTGCTATAAAAAATGGAGCAAGCGTTATAATATCTGAAAAGGACATCAATCTTGAAGGCGTTACCGTGTTGATGGTGGAGAACACAAGAAAAGTATTGGCACTGATTTCTGCAAACTTTTTTAATCACCCAGCAAAAGAGCTCACAACCATAGGAATAACAGGTACTAAGGGAAAAACCACGACAGCTTGTATGATAAAATCAATAATAGAGAAATCCGGTTCTAAAGTAGGAATGATAGGTACTTTAGGAGTAGTAATCGGGGACAAAATTTTAAAAACCAATAACACGACTCCGGAATCTTATGAAATACAAAAAAATATGAGAGAAATGATTAATAGCGGCTGTAAAAGCGTGGTGATGGAGGTATCTTCTATAGGTCTGAGGGATCATAGGGTTGATGGTTTTGAGTTTGATTATGGTATATTTACTAATTTCTCGGAGGACCATATCGGTGGAAATGAACATAAATCTTTAGAGGAATACTTACAATGTAAAAGAGAGCTTTTTAGAAAATGTAAGGTAGGGATTATAAATAAAGATGACGCTAAATTTGACGCTGTGCTTGAAGGGCATAGGTGTCGCCAGATTAAAACATTTGGATTTGATGAAGGTGCCGATTTAAGATCGGATGACATATGTTTAGTGTCTGAACCAGGATATATTGGCGTTAAATTTAGAGTTTCCGGCGATGCTAATATGCAAATACGGGTTCCTATTCCGGGAAAATTCAGTGTGTATAACGCTATGGCAGCAATAGAACTGAGTAAATGTATGGACATTGAGGATAAATTTATAGCTGTGGGGTTGGATAATGCTAGAGTAAAGGGCAGAGTTGAGCCGGTTAATGTGGAAGGAAACTACACTTTGCTTATAGACTACGCTCACAATGCTTTAAGTATGGAAAATGTTTTAAAAACTTTAAAGCAGTATGACCACAACAGATTGATAACCATTTTTGGAGCAGGAGGAAATAGGTCTAAAGTTAGAAGATATGAAATGGGAGAAGTATCCGGTAAGCTTTCGGATTTGTCTGTAGTGACGGAAGATAATTCAAGATATGAAGACGTTATGGACATTATTGAAGATATAAAAATAGGTCTAAATAAGGTTAATGGGAAATATATTGTAATACCAGACAGAAAGAAAGCTATAAGATACTGTATGGAAAACGCTCAAGACAAAGATATAATTGTTTTAGCGGGTAAAGGACATGAGGATTATCAAGAGATAAAAGGTGTTAGGTATCCGTTTGACGAAAGAGAAGTAATAAAAGATATTATTTCTGAAATGAAAAATGAGATGAAAATTTAGGAGTGACATAATGGAAATATTGAGTGCAGAGGAAGTTTTGTTTGCAACAGAAGGAGAGCTAGTTTGGGGAACGCTTGATGCAAAGGTTAATTCTGTTTCGATAGACAGTCGTAAGGTAAGCGAAGGAACTTTATTTGTTCCTATACACGGAAAAAAAATAAATTCTCATGATTTTATTGAAGAAGTGTTAAAAAAAGGGGCTAAGATATCGCTTACGGAGGAGGAACGTGATTTTACGGGATGTGTTGGAACTATAATAAAGGTAGACAACACAATTTTAGCACTACAAAGGTTAGCTAAATATTATAGAAATAAGTTTGATGTAACTGTAATAGGAGTTACCGGAAGTGTTGGCAAAACCACAACTAAAGAGATGATTGCTTGCGGAATTGGAAATAATATGGAAATTTTGAAAACAGAAGGCAATCACAACGGTCAAATAGGAGTTCCGCTCACTCTTCTTAACTTAGAGTCAAAGCATCAAGTTGCTGTTATCGAAATGGGAATAAGCGAGATAGGCGAAATGCAAAGATTAGCTGATATAGCTAATGTTGACATTGGAGTTGTAACTAATATAGGATTATCTCATATTGAAAATTTCAAAAATATTGAAACAACGAGAGATGAAAAATTAAAGCTGGTTAAAAAGCCTGATGGCTATTACTGCTTAAATGGAGACAACCCGATGCTAATGCAGGTTTCGGAAGACTTAAAAGATAGAGTTATATATTTCGGACTCAACGGGAAGTATGCTTACAAAGCCGAAGAGATAAGTTCAAGTGGCGGAGAAACAACGTTTGTATTAGTTACAGATGAATTTAGAGATACTGTAAAAATACCTTGTATGGGTATTCACAATGTGTATAATGCTCTTGCAGCGATAACTGTTGCGGCATTGCTTGGAATACATCTTGACGACGTGAAAAAAGGTTTGATGAATTATAAGGGTATGGCGATGAGGCAACAAATATTAAAAATAGGCGATATAACAGTGATAGATGATTCTTATAATGCGAGCCCTGATTCTGCCAAGGGAACTATTGGAATTCTTAGAAATCTGGAATCGGATGGTAAAAATATTGTTGTAATGGCAGATATGCTAGAGTTAGGGGAGAAGTCTGCTGATTTACACCATAGGCTTGGCAGATACATAGCTTTAGAAGGTGTAGATGTTTTAATAACAGTGGGAGAAATGGCTTCGTATATTGCTAAAGGCGCTGATGAAGCGGGTCAGCAAATTATAATAGAGCACTGCGAAAATAACGATGAGGCATTCGAGAAGTTGATAAATTTATTATCTCCGGGCGACAAAGTTATGGTTAAAGGGTCAAGAGGAATGCATACGGATGCTATTGTAAAGAAATTAAAGGAAAAATATAAAAGCTACTCTGTGTAAGAGTAGCTTTTATTTACGCTTATTGTATTGAGGATTCTAAATATTCTTCTAATTCTTTGTCTTCTTTTTTTCTCTTTCTGTCCAGAAAAAGAACTACAGCAACAGTAGCTGAAGCAATAGTTGCAATGGCAGCTAAAATACCAATTATTATCCCCAATCCACAATTATTAGATTCTTTTTTCATATTAAAACACCCCAATCAAAAATGTATCTTTATATATTATACATATAATAAAAGATGTAAGTCAATTAAAAGATGAGAAAAATTTTTATATTTTAGGATTATTTTCAGACAAATTTGTTTGAGAATCACCAAAGTATATATTGTACCAAACAATAAATATATAAATAGTCCATATTTTTCTACTGTTATCCCATTTACCGTTGAAATGTTCGTTAAGAAGATTCACTAAATACTCGCAATTAAAGAATTTTTTAGCGGTTTTAGAGTAAAAAGCTTCCTTAACAATGTTGTAGTATTTTTTGTCTTTTAGCCAAACCCTCGTTGGAACAGGGAATCCGAGTTTTTTCTTTTCAGCGGTGTCTTTTGGTAGGTGCTTCATGGCAGCCATGCGCAAAGCATATTTAGTGTTTTCCTTAGGAGTTTTCAATTTAGTGGGGAGAGATGCCGCAACTTTAAACACTTCTATATCTAGGAACGGTACTCTTAATTCTAAGGAGTTTGCCATACTCATTCTATCTGCTTTTAGTAGAATATCTCCAACCATCCAAAGATTTATGTCTAAATATTGCATTTTAGTAACATCATCATAATCCTTAGCACGTTCATAAAATGGTTTGCATAAATCTTGAGGTCTGGTTGCGAGGGAAGGGTTACTAAGCAATTGTTGCTTGTCTTCCTTGGAGAACATGAATGCATTACCTATAAATTTATCTTCCACCTTATTTTCGCCACGGATGATAAATCCACGTCCTTTAAAATTGAACGGAATAGCTTTAACGATTTTGGCTAATGCACTACGCACACATTGAGGCAATATTTTTTGATAATTCTTAAAAACTCTTGGTTGGTCATATATGGTGTATCCGCCGAATAATTCGTCTGCGCCTTCTCCCGACAATACTACTTTAACATAATTACTTGCAAGCTGTGCCACAAAATATAACGCTATACAAGAAGGGTCAGCAAGAGGTTGGTCCATAAAGTATTGAACCTTAGGGATAGAACTCCAAAATTCATCTGAAGATATTAATTTTGAATGATGCTCAACTCCGATTTTAGAAGACAAATTTTTTGCCCAACTTATTTCATTGTATTTTTGACCGAAATCAAAACCAACAGTAAAAGTTTTTTGACCTTCAAAGTAAGAAGAAACGTAGCTTGAATCAACCCCGCTTGACAAGAAACAACCAACTTCAACATCGCTGATTTTATGAGCGTTTACAGAATTTTCAAAAACCTTTTCGATTTTATCAGTTGCTTGTTCGAGTGTCATATTCTCGTCAGGGTGAAATTTAGGTTCAAAATATCTTTCAGTGGTAACTTGTCCGTCCTTATACCACAGATAATGACCCGGAAGTAAACAATACACGCCTTCAAAAAAGGTTTCCGGCGGCACAACATATTGGAACGACAAATAATTATCCAAAGCCTTGTAATTAAATTTTTTCTCGAAAGTCGGGAAAGAAATTATGCTTTTTATTTCAGAACCATAAACGAAGTTGTCTCCTATTTTGGCGTAGTGAAGAGGCTTTATTCCAAAGAAATCTCTTGCTAAAAATAAGCTTTTGTCTTTCCTGTTCCATATAGCAAAAGCAAACATACCTCTTAATTTGTTAAGCAGTTCAGGACCCCACTCTTCAAAACCGTGAAGCAAGACTTCAGAGTCAGAGCTGGTATAGAAAATATGATTTTTTTCAATAAGTTGCTCACGCAATTCCTTGTAGTTATAAATTTCACCGTTGAAAGTGAGAACGAGAGTGTTATCTTCATTATACAAAGGCTGATTTCCGTTTTCCAAATCTATAATACTTAGCCTTCTAAAGCCCATAGAAATATCGTTGTCAACGAAAAATCCAACGCTATCAGGACCTCTATGAGTAATTAAATCGGTCATTTTTTCAAGAGCTTTATTACGGTCGATGACCTCACCGGTGAATCCACAAAGTCCACACATGACATTTCCTCCAATAAAATTAAATCTTAAAAATATGTTTATAAGTTTATTTTAAGTAACTTAAATACAGCTTTAGTATACCATGAAAATATGTGGGATACAATATATCTATGGCTCATAACAATAATTTAATTTTATATTGAATAAACGTATGTTTATGGTAAAATGAATACAAATAACTTAGTAATTATGGTGATGAAATTGAAAGTAAATTTATTATCTCCTGCAAAAATTAATCTAGGGCTTGAAATATTGGGCAAACGCAGCGATGGGTACCACGAAGTGGACATGGTTATGCAGACTGTGGGATTGTTTGATGAGATTTGTGTTGAAGAAAGGGAAGATAAAAAAATCAATGTGACTATAAATAGAGATGTGGGTTGTGATTCAAAAGAGAATATAGCATATAAATCAGCGAAAAAATTTTTTGAATACACTAAAATAAATGGTAAAGGCGTGGACATACATATTAATAAAAATATTCCGATATGCGCAGGGTTAGCTGGGGGAAGTAGTGATGGCGCTGCAGTGGTAGTAGGCATGAATAATGTTTTTAACACGAATCTTACGCAAAGTGAAATACTAAAAATATGTGAAAAAATAGGTGCGGACGTTCCATTTTGTGTACTTGGTGGAACCGCAAGAGCTACCGGAATTGGTACTACCTTAACTAAGATAAATTCTTTAGATGAGATTCAAGTTGTTATTGTGAAACCTAGTTTGAGCATATCAACGAGAGAAGCCTATAGTAAAATAGACAATTCTGAATTGTTGAATGCTAACAGGACGAACGATTTAGTAAAAGCTATCGAAGAGGGAAGCACAATCAAGATAATTAGTAGTGTGTTTAACCGCTTTGAAGAGGTTAACGGTATATCTGAAGTTAAGCAGATAAAAAAGGTCTTAAGAGATAACGGGGCAGAAGTGGCGTGTATGAGCGGCAGCGGACCAAGCGTTTTTGGTTTGTTTTGGGAAAAGGATAAAGCAAATGCAGCGTTTAAAGAATTAAGAAGGAGTAATTCAGAAGTCTTTTTATGTAAAACCATAAATTATGGGGTGAAAATAATATAAAAGTAAGTGCTAGCAAATATTTTGTTAGCATATTTTATTTTTGAAATAAAATATTTAAAAAATGAAAAAATTTTACAAAAACACTTGACATTATATATATATATATATATATAATGTACATGTAATCGATTACGAAATATATAATTTAAAAATAAATATTGAGAAAGGATGATTGATTATGTCAGATTGCAAATTAATATGTGCTATTAAAGATAACGTAAAAAGAGTTAGAAATATACCGGGAGACGTATTTAATGATAATATAAAGAAGGAAGAAATCAATGAAATTATAATTCCAAACGGAGTAAAACAAATAGAAGATAGTTTTACAGGCTGGGGTTTTGAAACTATAACAATTCCGAATAGTGTGGAACTTATAATGATGGATGCATTTAAAGCATGCCCAAACCTTAAAAAAATTGAAGTAGCGAAGGGCAATAATAAAATATGTATGAATATGTATGCTTTTGCGCTCTGCCCAAACCTTGAAAATTTGAGTATATATAGTAATGACGCTATAATAAGTTCGAGGGCTTTTGAGGACTGCAAAAAACTTGAAACTGTGGTCATAAAGGGTGCTAACGCTGACATATATCGTAATGCTTTTATTAACTGCGAAAACCTTAAAACTGTGATCATAAAGGGTGCTAACGTTAACATAAGAAGTAAAGCTTTTGAGGGCTGCAAAAACCTTAAAACTTTAAACATACCTGAGAATGCAGAAGTTGCAGAAGATGCATTTTTGGGTTGCGATAAAGTGCCTGACAAATATAAAAAATAAAATTAAATAACGTAATTACATAAAAAGTTAGATAAGAATAAATCTAAAAGGAACCTTTTTAGGTTCCTTTTTTATTGCAAAAATTAAGTAAAAATTTTTAATTATTCTTCGGATAAGGTCCATTTTAAGGTTAATTCTTTGCTCCCTCTTCTTACTGTCACCTTTACGATGTCTCCGGCAGTATGCTTCTTTATCGCACTTTCAAACTCAGATACTGTTTGTATACTTTCCGAGTCTACCGACAATATAAAATCATTCTCTTTAAATCCGGCTTTTGAAGCGTTCGTATTCTGAGGAACTTTAGTAACTAAAACTCCCGTTCCCTTAACATTATACATATTAGCAACCTGTTCCGACGCTATATCCACTAACGATATTTCTGTTTTTATGCTCCCTTTTATATATCCATTTTCTTTTATCTCTTTTATAAACGGTTTCACATTATCTATCGGTATGGCAAAGCCTATCCCTTCGACCCCTGAACCGCTCGACTTTGCAACCACTATCCCAACGACCTCTCCCTTACTGTTAAATATTCCGCCACCTGAATTTCCCGGATTTATTAGTGCATTGGTTTGCAGTAAATTCATGGTTTCTCCATTTATTGTTATATTTCTGCTAAGCGAACTTATTATTCCGTTTGTAACGGTTCCTCCAAGTTGTCCTAAGGGGTTTCCTATTGCCACCACTTCTTCTCCCAGTTTTAACGATGACGAGCTTCCTAAAGACGCTGCTTTTAAGCCGTTGGCATCAATCTTTATCATGGCTATATCAAGAGATGAAGATTTTCCAACCACTTTAGCTTCATACGTGTTTTTATTATTAAGAGTGACAGTAATTTTGTTTGCCCCCGAAACAACATGAACATTAGTTATTATATAACCGTCTTCAGATACTATTACCCCGCTCCCAGCTCCGGAAGATATATATTGTTTCATAAGCTGGTTGGTTTTTACAGTTTCTGTTGAAATCTCCACAACACTATCCGTTGCAATATTCGCCACGTTGACTACAGATAATTTATCATCAGTCTGAACATAAGAATTTGAACCTGATGAAGTTTCGTTTTGCTTGTTAGATTTATCACTCATATAACTTGCTCCGAGCATTCCTCCGCCTACTCCTAATGCCGCTGAAGAAACAACTAGTATTAAGCTCACATAAAGCATAGTCTTTTTTTGTATGTACTCCTCGCCAAAATTCATTTTACTTCTAAAATTAAAATCATTTATATTCATAAAGTATCCCCCTTTAACATTTATCGTAAATACATTATACACTATTTCAATTAAATTTGTTGAATAATTCTTCGATTTATTGGAATATTTATAATAATTTAAGAATTATAAATAATTAAAATATTATAATAATAAAAAACTGTTTTTATATGTTCTATTGAAACAAATAAAAAATAGGTGTATCATAATAAGTATGGATAATTATTTTAAATTTAAGAGGTGACTTTTTAATGAAACATTTCGTATATGCAGACAATGCTGCTACTACTGCTGTTTCAGAACAGGTTTTAAATGCTATGATGCCATTTTTTAAGGATAATTACGGAAATCCTTCAAGTTTGTATAGTATCGGCAGAAACGCTAAAAAAGCTGTGGAGCTTGCAAGAGAGACTGTCGCTAAGTGTATAAACGCAGACCCCAGAGAAATATTCTTCACTTCCGGAGGAAGCGAATCTGATAACTGGGCTATCAAAGGTATTGCTATGGAACAATCTAAAAAAGGTAAAAAACATATAATTACCTCAACCATAGAACACCACGCTGTTTTACATTCCGTTGAATGGCTCGAAAAACAAGGCTTTGATGTTACTTATATAAAAGTCGGGGAAAATGGAATTGTAAATCCTCAAGACGTTGAAAATGCTATCACAGAAAATACTGCTTTAGTTACAATAATGTATGCTAACAACGAAATAGGAACTATCCAACCTATTTCAGAAATAGGCGCTATATGTAGAAAGAAAAACGTACCTTTCCACACAGACGCCGTTCAAGCAATAGGAAATGTTGAGATAGATGTTAAGGCTCAAAATATAGATATGTTGTCTTTATCAGCACATAAATTTCATGGTCCTAAGGGAATCGGCGCTCTCTACGTTAGAAAAGGAATCAGACTCGGAAGTTTTATCCACGGTGGAGCTCAAGAAAGAAGAAAAAGAGCCGGTACTGAAAATGTTGCCGGTATCGTGGGATTCGGCAAGGCTGCAGAAATGGCTCATGCTAATCTGGAGCACCATCGGGCACACTGCAGTGAGCTGCGTGATTATTTAAGAAAAGAAATCGAAGAAAAAATC
>ERZ827156.4514-NODE-4514-length-11286-cov-23.729054_pt1 | contig 11286 bp, 9 predicted proteins | sample MGYA00519919_ERZ827156 | MGnify/ENA primary metagenome ERZ827156 (study PRJEB31778, sample SAMEA3449269) | human gut metagenome | biome: human gut; feature: human-associated habitat; material: faeces | place: United Kingdom | collected 2010/2012 ... | reverse complement strand
GGCCCCAGTCCGGAATACCCACGCCCACGCCGGCGTTCTTCATGGCGCAGGCGATGCCCACCGGGTCGCCGTTGGCCACCGCCTCGTCATAGGCGGGCTTGATGGCCTCCAGCGTCTCCACCAGGCCGGTGGAGTCATCCACGATCTGGCCGTTGGGCAGCACGCCGCCGGGCCGGATGGCGTTGCGGTAGCGGATCTCCCAGGGGCTGATGCCGATCAGGTCGGCCATCTGGTTCAGCAGCGTCTCGGTGCAGAAGCAGGTCTGGGTGACGCCGAAGCCCCGGAAAGCCCCGGCCGGGGGATTGTTGGTGTAGTAGGCGTGGCCCTCGATCTCAAAATTCTCGTAGGCATACGGCCCTGCGGCGTGGGTGCAGGCGCGCTCCAGCACGGGGCCGCCCAGGGAGGCAAAGGCCCCGGTGTCGGAGGTGACGCTGGCCTTGACGCCCTGAATGATACCGTTCTCGTCGCAGCCCATGGTAAAGTCCATGTCCATGCTGTGGCGCTTGGGATGGACGAGAATGGATTCCTGCCGGCTGAGCTTGAATTTGACGGGCCGCCGGGTCAGGTAGCACAGCAGCGCCGCGTGGTGCTGCACGGACATATCCTCCTTGCCGCCGAAGCCGCCGCCCACCAGGCAGTTCTGCACCAGGCAGTGGTCGTAATCCACGCCCAGCATGCCGGCGCACTCGTGCAGGGTGGTGTGGGCGCTCTGGTCGGTGGTCAGCAGCTTCACGCCGCCGTTGTCCAGCGGCAGCGCCACGCAGCACTCCGGCTCCAGAAATGCGTGCTCGGTCCACGGCGTGGAGAAATGGTGCGTCAGCACATATTTTGCGTTTTTGATGGCGCCCTCCGCGTCCCCGCGGGAGACGTGCTTATACGCCTGCACGTTGCTCTCGTCGCCCTCGAACACCAGCGGCGCGTCCGGCGCCGCGGCCTCGGCGGGGCTGTGGACGGCGGGCAGGACCTCATACTCCACCTTCACCAGCTTTTTGGCGCGCTCCACCGTCTCCTGGTCCACGGCGCAGATCAGTGCCACGCTGTCGCCCAGATAGTGGGTCAGCTCGCCCACGCCGATCAGCGTGGGCTGGTCCTTTTTCAGATGCCCCACGTTGACCTTGCCGGGGATGTCCTTCTGGGTGGCCACACAGACCACGCCCGGCAGCGCCTCGGCTGCGGAGGTATCGATAGACAGCACCCGCGCCCGGGCATACTGGCTGCGCACCGCGCCGCCGTAGCACATGCCGTCCACATACACGTCGTCGGGGTACTGGCCGTAGCCCAGCACCTTCTCCTCCACATCCAGCCGGTGGACGCGGGAGCCCATTTTCCAGTCGTCAGCGGAGGCCTGGGGCAGCTTGCCCTCCCGGAATATCCTGGCCGCCAGCAGAATGCCGTCGATGATCTTCACATAGCCGGTGCAGCGGCAGATATTGTTGCGGATGGCGAAGGCGGCCTCCTCCCGGGTGGGGTCGGGGTTCACGTCCAGCAGCCCCTTGGCGGAGATGACCATGCCGGGGATGCAGAAGCCGCACTGTACCGCGCCGGCCTCGCCGAAGGCGAAGGTATAGACCTGCTTTTCCCAGTCGGACAGCCCCTCCACGGTGACGATGCTCCTGCCCTCCAGCTTGTCCGTCTGGGGGATGCAGGCCTTGGTGGGCTTTCCGTCGATCAGCACATGGCAGGTACCGCAGGCACCCTCGCTGCAGCCGTCCTTCACAGAGGTCAGGTGCAGCGTGTCCCGCAGGTAGCGGATCAGCTTCTGGTTCTTCTCCACAGTGACGGCCTGGCCGTTCACGGTAAATGTCGCCATAGTGTATCTCTCCTTCATGCCCAGCGTCTGGGCGTATATTCTATGTCACTATAGCACAGGAACGACGGAAAAACAAGCCGGAAAAGTCCGGTATTTGGGCAAAACGTGATAGTATTCGGAAGATAACGACAGCAAAAAGAGGCCGCCCGAAGGGGCGGCCTGCGGAGGATCTTTATTGTACCGGCAGCACCGGCAGCATCACCTTCAGGCAGAACTGCCCCTGCCCCGCGGAGAACTCGCACAGTCCCCCGTTGCGCTGGGCGATGGCCCGGATGCTGCGGCAGCCATAGCCGTGGCCCGCCCGGTCGCTGACGGGCACGCCGTCCCGCATGGGCACCTCACCGGTGCAGGGGTTGCGCACCTCGATCAGCAGCTTGTTCTGCCGCACCCCGCAGTACAGCGACACCTGCCGCTGCGCCGCCGGCAGCTCCGCCACGGCGTGCAGGGCGTTTTCCAGGGCGTTGCTCAGCAGCGAGCACAGCTCCGTGTCGGAGATGGTCAGGGCGTCCGGCAGCCGGGCCTCCACGGTCAGCTCCGTATCCTGCCGCTGCGCCTTGTCCGTAAAGGAGGAGCACAGCAGGTTCACCAGCTGGTTCTCGCAGAAGCGCCGGGGCGTGATGGCCTCGATGTCCGCCTGGACCCTTCGGATATAGTCCACCGCCTGGCCGCTCTCCCCCGCCGACAGCAGGCCGTCCAGCATATTCAGGTGGTGGCGCATATCGTGCTGATAGACAGCGGTCTGCGTCTCCATGCGGCGCAGGCTGTCCATCTCCGCCTGGGACTGCTCCAGCTCCGCCTCCAGCATGGACCGCTGCATCTCCGCGTCGGCGCGCTTCTGCGCCTGGGCGTGAAAGGCCGGGAGGAACAGGATGTAAAACGTCACCAGCACCGTGGGCAAAAACTCGTTGATGGCCTGTATCCCGGCATACAGGGCGTTGGAATAGACCGTGGTGGCGTAGTCGAACAGGTAATACACCATGGGCAGGCTGCCGAACAGCAGCAGCGCCGACCGGGAGGAGGTCATGGTGGCGTAGGCGGGCTTCACCAGAAAGCGGTTGAACAGCCAGAACAGCGCCACCAGCAGCACCAGATAGACCAGATCCGCCAGCACGGCGCTGCGCGTCAGCGCCTCCACCGCGTTTTTCCCCCATTTCAGGGGCTGGCAGCACAGATAGGCGGTACAGGTGCTGACCGCGGCCACATCCAGGGGCTTTTTCAGCGCCAGCACCAGGATCAGCACCAGCGGCCCGTGTACGATCAGCGGATAGAGCCGCTCTGTGGCGGACACGCCCAGCACCAGGCCGAACAGGGTCTGCAGCAGCAGGAACACCGGGCACAGCAGCCCCACCAGGCGCTTCTGCTGCTTGTCGGCGCAGCCGCCGGACAGTGCCACGCTTAAAAACAGCCCGTAGATCAGCACCATTCCATAGTTGAACACATCCAGCAGGGAGCGGAGGTCCATGTCAAAGACCGCCGTGTCAAAGGCCATACTCATGCGTCGCTCCCGGAAAACAGCAGCTCCAGATAGTCCTTCTGCAGCTGGCTGTACAGCAGGCGCGACACCGGGATATTGTGCCCGGAGAAGGTGATGACCCCGGCCGGGGACAGCTTCTCCGCCTGCAGCATGTTGACGATATAGGACCGGTGCACCCGCATGAACTCCGGCCGAGCCAGCAGCGCGCCCTCATACTCCCGCATGGGGGCGGTCATCTCATGCACGGTGCCGTCGGTCATGTTGAAATACAGCTGCTTGCCGTTGACCTCCACAAAGCTCAGCTGGGCGAAGGGCAGGCGCACCAGCGCCCCGCCGGAGCGGATGGTCAGGCCGTCCTGGGGCCGCTGCTCCCGCAGGTACAGCTGGTCCAGCACCGGATACAGCAGCCTGGCGCTGACGGGCTTCAGCAGATACTCCAGCGCCCGGACGCCGTAGCTCTCATAGGCAAAGCCGGGCGAGGTGGTCAGAAACACGATGTCCGCCGCCGCGTCGAACAGCCGGATCTCCCGGGCGGCCTCCATGCCGCTCATGCCGGGCATCAGCACATCCAGCAGATACAGGGTGAAGCGCTCGGTGCGGGCGGCATCCAGCAGCTGCGCGGCGCTGCGGAAGCTCTGAAAGCGGACGTTGGCCCGGCGGTCCGTCTGCCAGGCCTCCAACAGGGCCGTGATCTTCTCCAGCTCCTCGATCTGGTCGTCGCATACGGTGATATACATGCGCTTCCCCTCCTCTTCTCTCGGCCTTTCGCGGCTTTTCGACGTTTGTTTTCATTATAATATATCACACCTGCCGCTGCAAGGCCAACATTTCACGGGTCATAACGCGCATTTCACGCCGCGCCGCCCCCTGCCCGCCCCGGGTCTGTTAAGATGACCGCAACGCAGACGCATCTGCGGAGGGGGTGTTTAGGGATGAACTGGATCGTTTGGTCGGTGGCGCTGGTCAGCACCACCGCGCTGGTGGCCCTGTGGTTCTGGGAGGTCCGCCGCAAGCTGCGCGAGCTGTACAGCATGGTGGAGAGCGCCCGCAGCCAGCTGACCGCCCACCAGAAGCGCGCAACCACAGCCGCCGGCAACGCCGACATGGCAGAGATCCTGCACCGCAGCGAGAGCATCTACCGGCAGGCTGCCGGCCACTACAACGCTGTGCTGCACAGGCCGCTGGTCTATCTCCCTGGCTGTCTCATGGGCTTCCGCCCGGAAAAGTGACCACCTGGGTGCATATATCCAAATCAAACAATAAACACAAAACACACGATCGGGGGGGTACTACTACGCGCGATGAAATGAAGAGGACTATGTTCGAGCTGTTCGGGGTAGGCGGCGAGGACGACAAGATACTGGCCGCCGGCGGGAAAAAGCAGCCCGCGGCAAAGCCCGAGCCGGTACATACCGCGCCGGCGCAGACGCCGGTGCAGCCCGTGGTAAAGGAAAAACCCGCCAGCTATCTGGCCGCGGGCACGTCTCTGGAGGGCACCCTGCGCTCCGACGGCGACATCGAGATCGCCGGCGCCTTCAAGGGCGAGATCATCACCACCGGCAACGTCACCCTGCGCTCCACCATCCAGAGCAACGTCACCGCCGGCAGTCTGAAGCTCATCAGCTGCTCCCTCAACGGCGACGTCAAGACCACCGGCACCGTCACCGTCAGCGAGGATTCCCAGGTCACCGGCAACATCAGCGCCAAGGAGCTGCTGTGCGCCGGCAAGGTCAACGGCGACATCGAGGTCTCCGGCGGCACCACGCTGGAGGAAAAGGCTCAGATCAGCGGCGGCCTGGTCACCAGCACCCTGGCCGTGGTCAAGGGCGCCGTCATCCACGGCGGCGTGGAGATCAAGTCCTTCTCCGCCCCGGCCAAGGCCGACCCCAAGCCCGAGCACAAAACCAACAAGGCCAACTGACGGCCGTCACGCAATTCCCGTCCGCACCGCGGACGCTGATACCGGGAGGTATATATCATGGGTCTGTTCAGCAACAACAAAAAGCTCTGTCCCCTCTGCGGCGCGCCCACGCCCCGCCTGCTGCCCACCAAGGTGGAGGATATGCCGCTGTGCAAGGAGTGCGCGGCGAAGATCGACCTGCCCGGCGGCACGCTGGACACCATGCGCGTGGCTGATCTGGAAACGTACATGGCCTGCTACGAAGAGAACAAGCCCCTGCGGGACGCGTTCACCGAGACCATGCGCCGCAGCTTCGGCTTCCTAAGCGGTTCGCTGGTGCTGGACACCGACCACCGCCTGCTGCGCTTCGGCGCCGGCGACAGCTTCGTGTTCGGCCCGGAAAACTTGAAGTCCTTCCGCATCACGGAGGACGGCCGCCCGCTGTTCGAGGCCAGGGACGGCGTGCTGTACTGCCATTACAGCGATGTGCCGGACAGAGTGACCGCCATGCAGCCGGCCATCGACCGCTTCTACATGGACGTGCACGACTACGAGCGCATGGAGGAGATGGATCGCCGCATGCACCGGGACGATGACGACCACCGCCCCGTCCGCTTCCGCCCCACCTTCGACATGAAGGAGCCGGTGGAGAAATTCGCCGTGGAGCTGACGCTGGCGCATCCCTACTGGCACAGCTTCCGCGAGGAGATCGGCGCACCCGATTTTGACAGCTACGACCCCAGCGCGGCGGAGTATCTCAACGAATACGAGGACGATGTCAACGGTCTGCATGAGCTGGCTGCCGCCCTGCTGCACATCATGGATGCCAGCGGCACCGAGCAGTGGGACGAGGATCCCTACGCTGCCTCTGCCTCCGCCGCCTCTGCGGACAGCGCTTCTGTGGCCGCTGCCGCTGCCGCCGCTGCCGTCGCCGCGGTGCAGCAGTCCGCCGCGCCGGTAGACACCGTGGCGGAGATCCAGAAGTACAAGGCGCTGCTGGACGCGGGCGTCCTCACCGAGGAGGAGTTCGCGGCCAAGAAAAAACAACTGTTGGGGATCTGAGAATGAATAAGATGAAACGACTGAGTGCTCTGCTGCTGGCGCTGGTGATGGCGCTGTCTCTCACCGCCTGCAGCGATGAGCCCGCGCCCTCCGGCGGGGACGGCAGCTGGGCGGTATACTGGTATCTGTGCGGCAGCGATCTGGAGAGCGAGGGCGGCTTCGCTACCGGCGATCTCAACGAGCTGCTGGAGGTGGCGCTGCCGGAGAACGTCACCGTGGTCATCGAGACAGGCGGCGCGGCACAGTGGCAGAACGAGGTCATAGACGGCAGCCTGCTGCAGCGCTACGTTTACGACAGCGAGGGTCTGACCCTTGTGGACGAGCAGCCCCCCGCCAGCATGGGCGACAGCGAGACGCTGGCGGATTTCCTGCGCTTCGCCAGCGAGAACTATCCCGCCGACAGAACGGCGGTGGTGTTCTGGAACCACGGCGGCGGGTCCGTGTCCGGCGCATCCTTCGACGAGCTGTACGACTACGATTCCCTGACCCTCAGCGAGATGTACGCCGCCTTCGCCTCGGTATGGGAGCCGGACACCGAGTCGCCGCCGCTGGAGCTGGTGGGCTTTGACACCTGCCTGATGGCCACGGTGGACACCGCCTACACCTTCTGCGACCTGAGCCACTATCTGGTGGCCTCCGAGGAGACGGAGCCGGCCAACGGCTGGTATTACTCCCACTGGGTGCAGGCACTGGCGGACGATCCCTCCATGGACGGCGCAGCGCTGGGCAAGGTGATCTGCGACGCCTATTACGAGGGCTGCGAGGCGGTGGAGACGCAGGACAGCGCCACGCTGTCCGTCACCGATCTGACGAAGATACAGGGGCTGCTGGATGCCTATGAGGAATTCGGCGCGCAGGCGCTGTCCGCCGCGGCGCAGGATCCCGGCTTCCTGTCCCGGTTCAGCCGCGCGGCGGCCGGCACCGAGAATTACGGCGGCAACACCCGCGAGCAGGGCTATACCAACATGGTGGATCTGGGCGGCATTGCCCGGCACACGGCGGACACCCTGCCGGGCGCACAGGCGGTGCTGGACGCGCTGGACGAATGCGTGCTCTATCAGGTCAACGGCAAATACCGCAGCGAGGGAACGGGGCTCTCCTGCTACTACTCCTACAGCGGCGACGTGGACGATCTGAACGGCTACATACAGCAGGGTGCAGGCGCCGCCTTCAAGTACCTGTACGCCTATCAGCTCACCGGTCAGCTGGATCAGGACGGCATGGACTATATCGCGCAGCTGGGCGTGGATACGCTCGCGCCGGTGGAATCCCTGAGCACCATGGGCTGGAATGACGCGCCGCTGGCGCTGACGGACGACGGCTACGCCACCCTGACGTTGGGGCCGGAGGCGGACAGCATACTGGCCGGCATCGGCTTCAGCCTGTACTGGCTGGACGAGGAAAACGACGCCATGCTCTTGCTGGGCACCGACAACGACATGACCTGCGACTGGGAAAGCGGCGTGTTCAGCGACAACTTCCGGGGCGTGTGGGGCAGCATCGACGGTCACCTGGTGTACATGGAGCTGTCCAGCGAGGGCGAGGACTACAACCTGTACTCCGTGCCCGTGCTGCTCAACGGCGAGGCATACAACCTGCAGGTGGTCTATGACTTCACCGCCGAGGAATGGCGCATTCTGGGCGCGCGGCAGGGCATCGACGACAGCGGCATGGCCGACAAGGAGCTTCGGCTGCTGAAGCCCGGCGACGAGATCACCACGGTGTGGTACCTCTCCGACTGGAGTGAGGACAGCGGCTTCGAGGCATACGAGTCCGAAACGCTGACCGTCACGGCGGACACCTCCTTCTATGAGCAGGCGCTGCCGGACGGCGAGTATCTGATGATCTTTGAAATGCGGGATTCCCAGGGCAACAGCGCCTATTCGCAGGGCGTCGGGTTCACTGTGGACGGCGAGGATATCACCACGTCGGTCTATGAATAAACAGGGTATAAGCCGCTCTGCGGTTTATATAAATACATCCGCCGGAATCGGCGGGAAACAAGAATTTTGGAGGAATATCACAATGAAGAAGTTTTTTGCCTGCCTGCTGGCTCTGGTCATGGCACTGAGCCTGATGGCCTGCGGCGGTAACACCGGTACCGATGACGCCAACACCGGCGACGATACCCAGGTGGAGGACAACACCGGTGACGATGCCGCCACTCCCGGTGAGGGCGACAGCATCATGGCCATTCTGAAGGACCGCTTCGTAGCCGCTCCCGAGCTGGCGGGCACCACCTGGACGTTCATCGGCGGCTATGTACAGGGCAAGCAGATGACCGAGGATCAGACCAACGAGGTGCTGAGCCAGCTGGATAACGAGTACGCCTTCTATTTTGATGAGAACGGCGCCGTCTCCCTGACCGAGGGCACGGACACCACCACCGACGGTACCTACTCCATCAGCGAGGACGGCCTGATCGCCAACATCATCATGAGCAACGATACCAAGTACGCCGGCACCTTCATCGAGCAGGAGGACGGCCCCGTTATGGTCGCCATGCTGGACGGCACCGGCATGAACGCCCTGTATTTCCATCTGGTGATCGAGGGCTAAGCACTTATACGCAAAAAAGAAGCACCCACGTGGTAGCAGCGCATAAGACAGGTTTATAAGGTTTAGAGAGAACAGCGTGGCGGGAGTCACGCTGTTCTGCTTTTTGCTGCGTGGGTGAGCATTTCGGCAATGATGCTCTCCGGCAGGAAACCAATGCAGGCAAGGCTGATATGCACACCCTGCACTCGCTGCCCGCTGCTCTTATCCGGCGCGGAAACATAGACCCTGTTCACAAGATCATGCAGCACAGCGGGCGTCAGTTCCTGCAAGTTGGGATATTTCTTCGCCCGGAGGATGAACTGCTCAATGCTGTCGGCTTCTTCCTCCTGCTGGGCAATCTCCTGTTCCAAAAGCTGCATTTTCTCCGTCAGCTCTGTTTGCTCATTTTCATAGTCGGCGGACAGCTTTTCAAATCGGCTATCATTGATTTTTCCGGAGATATTGTCCTCATAGAGCCGTTTGAACAGACGGTCAAGCTCTTCCATCCTGCGCTGTGCCTGCGTGAGCTGTCTGCGCTTTGCGGCGAGGCCTTTCTTGAAGTCCTCCTTACGCTTTGCACCCAACTTATCGCGGAACAGATTCTCACAATCGGAGATATACCAAAGCAGGATTTGCAGAAATTTCAGCACACCCTTTTCCAGAACAACCGCGCGGATGAAGTGCGTCCCGCACACGTCTTTTCCCTTCTTGCGAGAGGTAGAGCAGACGAAATGATCCTGTCGTTCTTCAAAGTTCCGCGAGGTGCAGTAGTACATTTTTTCTCCGCAATCGACACAGTAGGCAACGCCGGAAAAGAGGTTGCTCTTGCCCGTTCTTGCCGGTCTACGTTTGTTGCGACGAAGCTCTTGTACCCTCTGAAAGGTATCCTCATCCACAATGGCTTCATGGGTGTTACGGAATATCTTCCATTGCTCCGGTGGATTCTCGATAGTCTTCTTGATTTTGTAGGACTGCCGGTGCGTTTTGAAGTTCACGGTATGCCCGCAATACTCCATCCGTTCCAGAATTGCGGCAACGGTGCTGCCGTTCCAGTTGTATGGATTGTCAGGCAAAGCACAGCGGACTTTTCGTTTTTGCCTGTCCTGATAAACGGTGGGCGTCAACACATGATCCTCTTTCAGCATCCGAGCAATCTGCGTCGGACCGTTCCCGTCCATGCAAAGGGAAAAGATGCGCTTGACCACCTGTGCCGCTTCCGGATCGACGAGCCAATGCTCTGAATTATCCGGGTCTTTGACATAGCCATACGGCGGAATAGTCGTCAGGTGTTCGCCGGATTCTCCCTTGATCCGGAGTGAGGTACGCACCTTCTTGCTGCCGTCCCGAACGTAGTATTCGTTGATAATATTGACGAACGGGATGAACTCATTGTCTTGCTGGTTAGCACTGTCCACACCGCTATTGACGGCAATGAACCGCACGTTATTCTGTGGGAATGTGATCTCGGTATACATCCCCACTTCCAGATAATTTCGACCGATGCGGCTCATGTCCTTCGTGATGACCGTACCGATCTTCCCTTCTTCCACCAGCGCCATCATGCGCTGCCAATCCGGTCTTTGAAAGTTTGCGCCTGTGTAACCGTCATCTACAAAGAACTCCGTATTGCGGAAGCTGTGTTCCTTTGCATGTCGGCTGAGATAGGCTTTTTGATTCACAATGCTGTTACTGTCGCCCTGTGATTCATCGTCACGGGACAAGCGGCAATACAGCGCGGTAATTTTGTCAGACTGCTTCATAGTAGATTCCTCCATCATCTGAGGACAGTCTGCCAAGACAAGGTTGCTGTTGGTCACGATCACACACTCCCTTCGGAGTCGATCAGCTTCACCGCCTTTTCGGGAAGGGTGTGCTTTCCGTCAAAACTGGCAGTAAAGCGGTAGATGGTGTTTCCTTCTTTCAGGCGTACCGTGATCTGCGGTAACTCCCGCCAGAGAGGAACGGGGGCACTGCGGCTGCCGTCCGATTCCACTTGGACGTTACGTTTCTTGCTATCCATTTGCACCTTCCTTTTCATTCAGATTTCCGAACATTGCCGCATAAATCTCCCGGAGCAAAGTGCGTGATATGACCTATTGTTATTCAGTATATCACGACAATTTCCGGGATTCCACTGGGCAATGTACCGGGATTCACAGGAGAATTACAGGCGGTTCGCCGGGTCGCACAGCCGTCCGTGCCAGTCAAGGAGTCGGCTTTGCCTCGCTGCGCGTCCTTGACAGGCTCGTTCGCCTGTGCAAGCCGGTAATCAAGGCGGCGATGCCGCCAGTTGCCAATGAAAATCAGCTGCGTTCCAAGACTTTTTTAATCTCTTGGCCTAATTATAACAAGAACAAACGTTCGAGTCAATGCGATTATGAGAGGAAGAGCAAGCACAGCAAGTGTAGCTACACTTGCGAAAAACGGCGTGGGTTGACCGGGATTTCCTTGCAGTGCAGCAAGCAAATCCGGTGAGTACCCACACCGAAAAAACAGAGCGTT
>ERZ827156.4512-NODE-4512-length-11292-cov-2.486251_pt1 | contig 11292 bp, 9 predicted proteins | sample MGYA00519919_ERZ827156 | MGnify/ENA primary metagenome ERZ827156 (study PRJEB31778, sample SAMEA3449269) | human gut metagenome | biome: human gut; feature: human-associated habitat; material: faeces | place: United Kingdom | collected 2010/2012 ... | reverse complement strand
CAGAGCAACGGCAAAAGTAAAATCATTCCCCGGAGTAACCTGTCCCTTCTGTTTTTCCAGCAATAATTTCGTATTCCCGGCACTTTTCAAAGCAGTTGCTTCGGAAACACTATAGGCGCCTGTCACCTCGAATACCTTCCCGGAGGGATTCGGTACTTCTATATCCTTCAGTTCCTCAGGCCTGTAAATCTGCATTTTAGCAGACAGATTCCGAACCAGATCGGCGACCATAGGTTCATCTTTTTTCAACTCAATAGTTGTCACGACCTTAACAGCTAAAGGAGAAAGTCCATGCCGTTTCAATTCATCACCAATATAAGCCCAAATACCGGTCGGGTTACACTGCTTACGGCATCCTACCCCCAAATGAAGTACAGCCGGATGATAATATAAAATCGGTGTTTCACATTCATACAAACAGGGAGTAACGGCAATAATCAGCCCATAACGTCCTGCCGGAATATCCTCGAAATGATAATAGACATCCACATGGGCCGGTCGTGAATGTTCAAGCCGGTCGGTTCCCTCATCGCGTATATCCAACAACAGGGCCGTCGGCCGCTGGTTGACGAAAATGGAAATCAGCTCATTCAAGGAACGCCGGTATTCCATTTTCCAGCCATTCTCTTTACCTAACAAATCCAAAGCCCACAATCCGGTATTATCACTTTGGGTCGTAACCACAGGCTGAGCCCCTAATATACGGGCTAACCGTTCGGTCAGGGCATTTGCGCCACCGACATGGCCGGCCAGAACCGACACAACAAAATGTCCGGTAGCGTCCACATTGACTACGGCAGGATCTGCATATTTCGAAGTCACACAAGGAGCGATCGCCCGTACACAAATTCCCATCGCCCCGATAAAAACAAAAGCTTCGTAATCCCCGAAATGCCTTAAGGTAAAATCAGTGATCGAATCGATCCGGACACACCCGCTCCGTTCCGATACAGAGAACAGGTCCACTTCCTTACCTAGTTCTTCCCGGATAATTCCGGCAGTTCGTGCCCCGGCATCCGAAGCGATTATCATAGCTGTTTTCATTGTATTTATTATCATATTTAATTAGCTACAATTATAATTCAATTATATTCTCATCCAATAAAGTCATTTTTTCCACACCGGAATCTGTCACTAAAAATGTATTTTCAATTCCCACGGCTCCGATTCCTGCCAATACGAACTTCGGTTCAAAAGCAAAAGTCATTCCCGGTTGTAGTATATCCTTCGAGCGGGTGGTCAATACAGGCAATTCATTTATTTCCAATCCAACCCCATGTCCGACGAATTTCGCCTGCAAATGAGTACCCATAAAACAATCCTTCAGCCCTTCTTGTCCGGCCATTGCCAAAGCATCCCTATACAATTCGGCACAGGACACCCCGGGTTTTGCCGTTCGTTCCATGCGAGCCTGTATTTCCAAAGCGACACGATGCACCCGGTAGGCCCGGTCCGGTAATTTCCCGATTGAAAACACCCGGGTCATATCCGTTTGGTAGGCGGTATAGTTTCCCGACATATCCGCCATTACCGTAGTTCCTTCCCTCAACAAAGTCCCGTTCGCTCCCAAAGGCCCCGAAGCATGTATTCCTTTCCCCCCCAAGGCAAAGTCAAAAGGGGAAGGTTCTCCGGCATTTTCTCCTGCCAACAGACTTCCCATAAAGATATCCATATTCGAACCAAAAGCCCGGAAATAACCCAGGGAACCATGCATCCGCATCCGCTTTTCAATCTCGATCTGCAATTCAACATCCCTCATCCCAGGCCGGTAACAGGCCGGAATCTCACGATAAACCGCCTCATGCCTCCTGGCAGAGATACGCATTTGCTCTATTTCCCAAGGCGTTTTGATCATTCGGATGTGCCGTATCAGGGCAGAAGCGTTACCCGTTGCTTCAGCCCGGAATACATGTTGCAAACGGATACATTCATTATAAGAAAGCTCGTCCTCCTCAAGAAGTAGCTTGCGGGGCATTGCCAGATTCAGGTCCCGAAAAAGTTCCGGCATTTGTTCCGGTTTCCGGATAACATGTACCTGATTTGTTTCGGGTACAGTCAGTCGTTTGACAAACCAATAAGGCCGTCCCTCCGCCGGAAGATAAAAATAACCGTTAAACACCTGCCCTGACACATAGTACAAATTCACATTCATCGTCAGCAAACATCCATCAGCTTCTTCCTGCCGCATAGCCTGCTGAATCCGTCGCCATTTCAACTCCAACTCGTTCTCCATTTGCTTTCTTTCCATCTATCTTCAAAACATACTGATAAATAACATCACATTCAATACGGTCACAATCCCTCCCAAAATATATAAGATCCATTTTGTAGAAGTCCGGTTTTTATATTTACCCATGACTTTCCCGGAAGAAGTCAGATATACCTGCAGGAAAATCGTAACGGGCAACTGAATACTCAGGATCATTTGGGAATAGATGAGTCCCATAAACGGATTAGAAACCAGCATGATAATAATCAATGCCATCACCAGTGAAAGCAATACCCCCCAACGGGAATGACTGTCTTTGATGTCGTAAGGCTCCCGGTAAATGCCGGCAAAGATCGAACCGGCAGCCATTCCCGAAGTAATGGTCGAAGCGATGCCGGCAAACAACAAAGCCACGGCAAAAATCACAGCGGCATTATTTCCTAAAAGCGGTTGCAATAAAGCACTGGCATCCTGTAACTCATTGACCGTACTACCGCTTTTGAAAAAAGTGGCTGCCGCCAATAGGATCATGGCACTATTGATTGCCCAACCGATCATCATGGATAAGAAAGTATCCCAAAACTCATAACGCAACTGCCTGCGAATCACTTTATCGTCTTCCAGATTCCATTGCCGGCTCTGGATTACCTCCGAATGGAGAAAAAGATTATGCGGCATCACCACAGCTCCCAAAACACTCATGATCACGACCATCGAACCTTTAGGAAAAGAAGGAGTCACCCACGCGAGAACCGCTTCTCCCCAATCGATATGTACCAGGGACAGTTCGTAAATAAAAGATAATCCGATAATAGACACAAAAGCGATGATCCAACGCTCGATCACCCGATAGGAATTGGTAAAAAGCATAATACATACGAAAACGGTAGTCAATATAGCTCCGATCCGCACCGGAATACCGAACAACATTTCCAAAGCGATCGCTCCTCCCAAAATTTCGGCCAGGGAGGTGGACACCGAAGCTCCCATAGCCGTCCACAATATCATTTTAGCATATTTCGGCCGGATATAGGTCATGGTGGCTTCGGAAAGACACAGCCCGGTAGCAATCCCCAAGTGAGCCACATTGTGCTGCAAAATGATCAACATGACCGTAGACAACGATACCATCCACAAAAGGGTATAACCATAATCGGCACCGGCAGCCAGATTCGAAGCCCAATTCCCCGGATCGATAAATCCCACAGTAACCAATAAACCGGGACCGATATATTTTAAAATCTCCAGTCCTCCTAACCGGGGATGGTGTTTTGCCGTTTTCAACGACTTACGGATAAAGTGAAACATAAACATTCATTTAAACTTAGTTTTACGACTCAGGCCTGTATTGGTTTAAAATACGACTCAGCACAAGCTTTCAATACCGTTATCGGATTGTGATCGTCCACAGCAATCCGGCATTCGTCCGTCAGACGGAAACCGGACCGGACCGCTTCCTGACGAAATAAATTCAGACTCTCTTCGGAAACCGAATTAAAAACGACAATACCTCCTACAGGCATAATACCGGCTAATATCGTCAGGATACGGGCAAGTTTTCCACCGTGTCCACCGATAAAAACAGCATCAGGAACCGGATAAACCGATAAATCGGCTTCTGTAAAATCACCGATAACTCCCGTTATTCCCGGAGTACCGAATTTCCGGCTATTCTTTTCAAGCAATTCACGCCCTTCCTCCCGAACTTCAAAAGCCGTGATATGCAAATGAGGAAATTGCAATTTGGCCTCGACAGACACGGAACCTGTACAAAAACCGATATCCCAGAAGCTATGCCGGTTATGTAAATCCAGCATACTGAGTGTAAGTAAACGGACAGGCATCTTGGTAATCATTTTAGCACGCCCGTCCAATAGACAAAATCGATTTTCAGGAATACCGAAAGGGCGGCTCCGCAGCCCGGTCCTTTCAAGCATCAGACAATTCGGAAACGCAAAATCCGAACGCAACACCTCAGGCAATTCCATCGTCCGTACCCGTTCGGTCACATTTCCCAGCATTTCACCGATATGCATCCGGTAGCCGGCATACCCGTATTCCAACATACGCCCGGCAATCGCTACCGGAGTATGCTGACGGTCGGTCAACACCCCGATCTTTTCCTTTCCTGCAATCAAAGCCCGGTCGAACTCATGCCACGGACGCCCCGTAAGGGAAACGACCTCCATATCCTGATAAGGAATGACCAAACGATGAGCCAGCATTTGTAAAGAATTGAACCAGGGGAAGACTTGTATCTCCGCTTCCGGTAAACGGCTCTTTACCGTATTGGCAAATCCGAAAAAAAGCGGATCACCCGAGGCAAAAACCACCCCTTCGCAATAAGCGGCATATTTCTCAAAAACCTCCTCCAGAGGTACGGTGATATCGATCCAAACATACTGTTCCGGCAGACGGTCGCGCATTAACTCATAATGACGCTTCCCCCCGGAAAATACCCGATGAGTTGTAATGATCTCCCGAACTTCAGCCTGAAATTCCCTTTGGCCATTATCGTCGATGCCTATGATATAGAATTTTTTCATTTATCTCTATTTTCATTCCGGATTCATCAGAAAACTATCGGTCCAACAATCGCTGGAACTCCTTCAAATACAATCCGATCTGATAGCCGCTGACAAAACCGTGGTTAACCGATAAAGCCACCGGCATGATCCGCTTACCTTCCCGTTCTTCTATCTTACCGAAAGTAAAAATCGGAATATTCTGGTGAGGTTCTCCGGGAATAGCAAGTTGTACATTTGTAAAACGATACCAGGGATTCACACTGATCAACAAAATATCCCTACCTTGTCCGGCCTCATTATGTACCTCTCCTTCTCCACGCTTTGCAGCCTCGATAAGAGGCCGGGCAGCAGCCAGGAAATCTTCGAATGTTTCTATCGCAGGCAAACGGACAGAACGATAACTGCCGTCGGCATTTTGTACAGGCGTAAATAAATCGATTCGTTCATAAAGTATGACCTCTTCTCCTACTTGCCGGTAATGAAATTCCTCGATGCGATTAGCCGCCGTTACAGCTGCATGCATATAATACAATGAAAAGGGCTGTTGTCGTTCTTTTGCCTTCCGGTAAGCCGTCGTACAATCCACCTCAACCGTAACAGAAATCATCGGATTAAGAAAAGTCCTGAAAAACAGGTATTCTTCTTTCCGTGTCCAATTTTGTATATCGATTACCTTATCCATCCTACACCATCTTTAAAGGTCTCTCCCCGGCAATAACTGCCCTGCATCGTCGAAACAAAGAATGGCATTCACAATCGTTGCAGCCAGATTGCTCCCTCCTTTCCGGCCTTCGATAATAATTTTAGGAACAGCCGTAAAAGATTTCAGCATATGCTTGGATTCACGTACATTTACAAAACCGACCGGAGCACCGACCACGCCGACAGGACAAGCCTTTCCTCTCCGCATCAGGGAACACAATTCCATCAATGCTGTCGGCGCATTACCGAAAACATAAAGTGCATCGGGATGCTCTTCCGTAGCCAGCCGGATACCTGCTTGGGTACGGGTAATATTCATCCGGGAAGCCATCTCTGCAACCCGCGGATCGGCCAAATAACACTTCACTTCCAAACCTAAACGTTCGAGTGCCCCTTTCCGGATCCCCGAAGCAGCCATCGTGACATCCGTGACGATAGTCTTTACTTTCCCCCCGCTTAAAGCCCGGTAGATCGAGTCCACCGCCCCCTCGTCGGCATAGAATATATTTTCCATATCGAAATCGGCAGTGGTATGTATCGTATGCAATAAAACCCATTTGCGATCCAGCGGGATATCGGGATGCTTCAACTCCGAAGCGATCGTCCGGAAACTACGGATCATGATCTCCTGACCTGGTTTTGAAACAAAACCCCCGTCCCCGTGTTTCATTTTTTGGTAATATCCGCGGGGGGTGATCATTTTTCCTTGCCAGTTATAGGACTGGGAGTTTCCCAAAAGTACTACGGTGAACATATCTATCTGTTCCGGATCGAAATCGGCCAGGGTGGTCACGGTTACCTCCTGCTCCGGCCGTCCGGCCTGACGGACATAACCCACCGGGGTATTCCCTGCCCGTTGTTGCAGAAAGATTTCTTTCAGACGGTATAATTGCCAATAACGCCCTTCGCTTTTGGGGTTGTATACAGCAGTGATAAAATCGGCAGCGGCAGCAGCCTCAATCCGTTTTTCTATTTTTTCCCAGAGTCATCAAATCAGACAGCGAAATCACACAGAAATCATGTCCGACAGGTGCTCCAAGCAAAGAAGCCGCTTTCTGAAAAGCACTGATACCGGGTAATACTTCGATTTCGATTTCAGAACCTCTTTCCCGTTTCATCTCCCAGACTAAAGGCGCCATTCCATAGATTCCGGCGTCACCGGAACTGATGACACAAACGGTTTTACCCTGTTCGGCATACCCGAACGCCATCTGAGCCCGGTCCCATTCTTTTCTCATCCCGGAATCGACACACTCTGCCCCTTCCATGACAAAGGGCTGTATAAAAGAAAAATAATAGTTATATCCGACCACGACATCCGATACCGACACCGCTTTTTTCACTGCAGGAGTAATATCATCCTCACAACCGGGCCCGATCCCGGCTACATATATTTTACCGTTTTTCATTTGAATTCATTTTAAAGACAAAGATAAAAATAATGTGATAATCCATTTCATCTATTATTATAAATAAAGAGACAAGGATTCTGTGGCTATCTACCACAAAACCCTTGTCTCTTTATGCATTTTTAATCAAAAACGGTAAGATATCGTTCCGGTAAAATTTCTCGGTTTACCATATACCGTCGTACTTTTAAAATATTCTTTGTCAAAAAGATTATCCACATTTAAAGCCAAAGTGACTTTTTGCTTTATCGTATAGAATAATCCTCCGTCTACAAGAAACAGAGCAGGATTATAAACCCGGTTGGCTACATCGGTAAATATTTTATCCTGGAAAGTTCCGCTCAAATGGAAGGACAAATTTTTCAATAATCCTTTAGGTATGGTATAATCGGCATACACATAAAAAGTAGTGCGGGGAATTCCTGTAGCCCGTACATTTTTACCAGGATCGGTATATTCCGGATAGTCTTTACTCTGATTGATTTTCCTGATCCGGTAGTCCTGCCAGCCCAAGCCACCCGTAACAGCCAAGGTAGAAACGGGATGTACCGTCAACTCCAGATCGAATCCCCGCGAATCGGCAGTACCCACCTGAGCTTGTATCGTTTTTTGAACCATTTCACCGGTTGTTTCATCTTTCTCTTCCTGGGTTCCTAAATTTTTCACCACATTATTTTTCCGGATATAGTATACACTTCCTGAAAAATCGATCCGGTCAGCCCACATATACCGTACTCCGATTTCAGCCTGGTATCCCTTTTCAGGCTTAAAGACTTCACCTCCGTCTTTAGAAGGATTAAACCGCTTTCCATTGCGGTCGAGATAAATTACCCGGCTACTGTACATCGTATTATAAGGTTTGAAATGAGAACCAAAAGAAGCATAGAGAGAAATCTCCTCCACCGGAATATACACTAAACCTGCCCTACCGGTAAAGGCAGAAGTCTTTACTTTCTTCCATTCACTCCGGTCTGCCTCATCGTATTCCTGCCGTCCGTCTTTTACTTTAGCAGTAGCAGTACGGTAATTATAAAAATCCATACGGGCAGATCCCATCGCTTTCCATTTGTTATTTATATCGATCACGTCATGTATATATAATCCTGAAGTTCTCCAATCCCGAATGGATGCTTTGGAATATTTATAATCCCACCAATTTCTTACCAGCTGCGGATTATGCAGCGATACCAGCTGATTCAAGCCAGGTCCCCATACATCTCCTTCATTCCAGCCATTATACTGTGTATAATTAAAATAGGAATAGGTAAAACCCAATATATATTTATGTCCCACTATTCCGGTTTTAAAATCTCCCGTTAATTCCAGCATATTGGTCCATCCCCGGCTGTCAGGACTGAAACAAAGCGGAGAACCTGTTTTCAGGGAGTCGGTAAGATCAATATAATATCTTTTACTGCCGCTTTCATAATAATATCCCCCACTGAAACGGTTCACCGTATCTGTCCGGTAACTCATTCCTTCAACCGCAGCATAATCCAAATCACTATGATTCCAGCTGAACCGGTCCCGTATTTTCATAAAAGAGGCGAGTTGCTGCGTATAGGATAAAGAAATATCAGTCACCCGGCGTTTCATCATATTATTATTGAAATCATTATATATGGTATGGTAATCGGCAAAGGGATTCCGGGAACCTTTCGCCATAACCACCTTCCCGTCGGGACCGAAAATATCTGCACGATTATAGGTTGGAGCAGACCCTATTTCCGTATCGTATTTGTCATCACTATAACCTAACGTTCCCTCGAAATAACCGGTCTTACCAATATTTGCCGCCAGTGATCCCGTTGCTGAAAAACGGTCAGCACGTACATGCCGGTATCCATCTCCTGTCGAATAATGTGCTGTTGCCCGATAAGTCAAAGGACCTGCCAATTTCCCACCGAAATCCAGACTTGTCGACTTCACCCCCCAATTCCCATAACTCAACCGGGCTCCGGCAGTAAAATCAGGAACGGCTTTTTTACGCACAATATTAATCACTCCACCCATGACAGAATGCCCGCTCAACACGGCTGCCGCTCCTTTCAACACTTCGATAGATTCTACGGAGGACAAATCACCGAAAGGTACATTGTTTAATAACGAACGCTCATCTCTAAAACCATCTACAGCCACTACCGTCTCATTCGATCCCCGAACCGAAAAGCGGTAAAAAGCCCCCAACTGATCTTTCACCGTAACTCCCGGTAAAAAACGGACAGCATCCTCAAGATTCAGAATATTCTTCCGTTCCAAAACATCCGACGACAAAGTAGTCACCGTCATCGGTAATGTTTTTAAAGGAACATCCAGATTCAAAAGGTTTACTTTCTTCTTGATTGTTTCTTTCACAATGGCTTGATCTAACTGGAAAACCGTATCCGTTATACTTTTCCGCTGATTTTGTCCAAACACAGACACCATCATCGGCCACATTACAAAAACTAAAATTAATTTTTTCATTTTTAGCACTATTAATAACAATTCAATTCTATTACTTTATCTATAAGATTATCGGAATAATTTCCGGATTTTTCTTCCCAACCACTTGAAAGTCAACACAACCCCGGATAGAGAAAGGAAAGTTCCTCCGAGCATCAACACATACATCACAACGTTCCATAACAACGGACGTTCGGCCAGAAATTTAAAATTCAGACTGTGCAATCCACTATACAAAACTCCTCTCAAACGTCCATTATCATCGATTTGCCGATGGTATAAAGTTTCGGGATTGAAATAATGGCGGGTATGCAATTCATCGTCTATCACCACTTTATACACCGGAAGTGTCAGCATATTCCGGCGGGAGAAATAATCATCATCCCAATCCGTCATCCATTCCAGAGTATAAGGGGTATCCTGACCGTGAATTTCACGAACCGTTTCACGCACCATCTCTTCGGTCAGGGTAAAAGGCGACAAACAGCTCGTATCCGCAGCATCGATAAACTGTTTTTTACTGCCCGAATTCACGACATAATAAGGATATTTTCCAAAGGATGCCCACTCGATACTTTTCACATCAGACAGACTATCCACGATTTTCCGGTAATCCAAGGCATACAGATCGGCGGCCAACATTCCCCCCTCACGTCCCCGAAAACGTACTTCACGGTTCCTGGTTTTACCTTTCTGCATCCAGGAAGGAATACCAGCGACATCATTCCGCTAAATACAAATGTCAGAGCAAAAACACCGAAAACCACACCGGTGATATGATGCCAACGTAACCACCATTTTTTATAAGGCGAACGCAACCCTTTCTTCCGGTTTTTCCAAAATACCCAAATCCCGATCCACAAACCGGAGAAGCACATGATAGCTCCCAATCCGGACGCCCAGATCATAAAATTAATCCAAAGCGCTTGATTTTGCCGTAGAGAAGTAAAATACACCCAATGAGGAATAGCCCCCAGCCAAGCCCAAAAGCGGGAATTCCGGTCAGTCCATTGCAACACTTTACCGCTTTTCGAAGATATATACATCTCTTGCCGGGCATCATCTTCGAACGAAAACTTATAAATCGGAAATTCTTTGGTCAAATAACCGAAAGGAATCCACTGATCCAACCGGTTTAAGGAATCTACCCGATAAGCAACCGATCCACCCAATTGTCCGGCAATCCGGCAAATCTCGTTAAAATCAGGTTTACCGACAACCTGCAATGAATCGGCATACAAACCGGCAGGTAATTGCCGCCCTTTCAGATGAAATACCGGCCGGTCGAGATACATATCTACAGACAAACCTCCTAAACGACTACTGTCGGGCAGTACCTGCAATAAAGAATCTACAGCCGGAAGCGGACCTGTCAGAGACTCCTGACGGGCTAATTTCAATTTCTGATTTACCCGTGGGAAACTATGATAAATCATTACAATCCCAGAGATAAACCACATCAGAAACAAGATACTGAGTAATAAACCGAGTATCCGATGAATTTTTCGGAAAATTTTTGTCAACATGTTTTTATCTATAATCTTATTCCTGTCCACGGGAATAGCATTATTATTATTTTCGGCAGGTTTCCTGACTCAGTCCGGAAAAGTAACCTTCCAGTCGCGTCGACCGTGGTTGTAAGAAAACTTTTCACCTTATACGAACCTCACAGTAGCGGGCACTGTTCCGGAATTGCACCGGATTCCCTCTCATTTTATGCAGAAAACATAAAATTCACCGAAAAATTAAGAAACACCAAATAAAACGTTCGTTTAATTTAGTTGAAAATCTATGAATTTCATAATGTTTATAAAGTCATGGAACCCTGCGGGCACCTGGTTAATTGACAATGAAACAGTATACCCGAAGAATAGGATATATTGTGTTGATTGTCAATGATTTTATTCTCATTTTCTTTTCTCATTTTTCTTCCCTTCTTTATCTTTTGATGGAAGCCAAGCTTCCAATAATTGTCCATCGTCCATTGACATCTGTCCAT
>ERZ827156.4509-NODE-4509-length-11294-cov-12.612510_pt1 | contig 11294 bp, 8 predicted proteins | sample MGYA00519919_ERZ827156 | MGnify/ENA primary metagenome ERZ827156 (study PRJEB31778, sample SAMEA3449269) | human gut metagenome | biome: human gut; feature: human-associated habitat; material: faeces | place: United Kingdom | collected 2010/2012 ... | reverse complement strand
AGGCAGATGTCATGACAACGCCCGCTGCGAAAGCATGTGGGCGCGAATGAAGAACTAGCTGTTTTACAGCCGTGGCAGAAGAAGCACGGATTACACGACAGAGTAGCTGAAAACAATGATCTGGCGCTACTACATGAGTTATTGGAATAACAGGCGGATATGCTCATCCATTGGCGGAATGCCTCCGGCAGAGAAGCGCCGCAGATATTACTCGGATAAGACAGGCAAACCGGCGGCCGCAATGGAATAAATATCCATTGCACTGCTGCTCAAAATTTTTAAGTGAAATGTGTAAAGCTATATTGACAATATCATTTTAATAATAAAGTCCTCCTTGTTGTGTTTGGGTTTGTCTGTATTATATCACAGCACTTATCTATTTTGGATTTGTAACTGCAAAAAGCACACGCCGTTATAGCAGATGCCTGTTTATTTCGATAAGCCTGTATTCTCGTAAACCTTTCGATATTTCCTTGTGTATTCCGAGGGAGCAGTATTTATCATTCATAGTGTGTATTTCATTGATGACCGCTCTGCACAAATCAAACTTGCCCATTCGGCGCACACATCAAGCAGACATCAGAACAGCCCCACTTTCTTACGGATGTACGGAACGACAGGCTCGTTCTTTTCGCAGATTTCAATAGCCTCCATAAGCAGCTTCGCAGATTGTGAACAGCATCATCTATATGTCGGCAGCGGAAACATTGCCTTATATTTCCACAGAGCTGTATTCCGCGTTCTGGTGCGGCTCTGTAAGAGTAGTCGGGGCTAAGAAGCCGAAAGATTCCCTGCTGTGCGCTTGTGATGTCGCAACTCTTACTGACGGTGAGCGGTTGAAGGTACTCAGACTTCGTGCCAGGCTGACTATCAGGCAGGCCGCGGAGGCGGTCGGAATTTGCCGGCATACGCTGATGAATTATGAGAATGGGGAAGCAATAGATACATGTCAATGCGGAGGTTCAGTAAATTTTAAGCAGTATAAACCGTGTGGGCGGAAACCAATAGATTTCCACCCACACTCGTTTTCTTTTGTGACGCCAGATCTTTCCGGCAGTCCCTGACGTTTGATTTATTCCCTGTTTTTCAGAACCTCGGCAGGCGTGATCTTACCGAGTTTTCTGACAAGAATAGCGGTTATAACATAGTAAACGGCCATTGTTCCGGCAAAGATTATCGGATAAATATACAGCGGGAATTCAAGGTTTATTCCGCTTGTGACATTCGGGATAAACAGCGGAAACACCTTATCTATGATAAGCTTTGAAAGCGGAATTTCTATGAGCGCGCCTGTTGCTATAAGCAGCGCATTTCCGTTGAGATAAAGCCTCTTTACGTCCCTTGTCTTGTAGCCGAACACCTTGACGAGTGAAATTCCGAACGAGGCGCGCTCTACCATTACGTTAAGCATAAGGAACATTACCGCAAAGAAAATTATTATCGCTATCACGATCAGCATAACGATCATCGACATCATAAGTTCCGTGAAAACAGCCGCGGAACGTTCGATATCAGTCTTTGTGGTCGTACCGTAAAGTCTGCCCTCGTCTATATCAAGCGGCTCATCGGAAAGAACGCAGTTGTAATAATCATCGCCCTCGCCAAAAAGTTCCCGCATGCTGTCGATATCCATAAATACCATAAGCCCTGCGCTTTCGTCGCATGTATCGGCAACAGTGAAAGCATAGTCCATGGAATTCGCGCTGTCGGTGAGTATGAATTTATCTCCGGTAGTTACTCCGTAGCGTTCAACCACTGATTTGCTCGCTGTGATAAGGCTCTTGCCCTTGTGTGTTTCTGCATTGTAATATTTGTTATCGCTGTCGATACCCATTACGGTTACGTCCAGATTATATCCCAGCTGTTCCTTTGAAAGCGTTTTTGCAAAGCAGGCTTCTCCGCCCTCGGGGACGGTGGATTCAGGGTATTTCAGCGTATACATGTATTCATATTTTGTGTCGCGGATAGTATCTATCCTTACGTTTTCGCAGAGGTAATAGCAGTCAACGCCGAGCATGAGAACAAGCAGCGAAAACAGCATACTCAGAAGAACGGTTATCCCCGTACGCATCTCGCGCAGCATCTGCCTTATCTGGAATCTGCGGATAAAGTTCTTGCTCCTGATCATGACGCTGCTGTAACGCGCTGTTTTCTGTTCGTTGCGGATAAGCGAAAGCGCAGTCTGCGAAAGGCGCTTATTGATGACGAGCGTGTTCACTGTCATTGAGATAACAGGCGGCATTACAACACTGTATATTATGAGGTACACAGGATAAACCGGCGCAAATTCAGGGAGCGAGAAATACGCATATGTATCGAGCATCTGATAATTCAGACCCACCGGTGAAAAGCCGATAAGCATACCGATTATTCCGCCTATGAATGCAACGATGGTCGGCAGGGTTATGTAATGCGCGATAAGATCCTTTTTCTTTGCACCAAGCGCGTAAAGAGCGCCGATAACGCTGCTTTCGCGCTGTATCTGATGAATCACGAAAACCGAGATAACATAAGCCAGGAGCATCATAAGTATAACGCCCACGCCAAGTCCCGCAAGCCTGTTCATTATCACATCGCCCTTTGCGCCGGCGATACGGACATTCTCCGCCCTCTTTACAAACATCGTAAGGTTGTCGAGGTCAACATCGAAAACCTCGTCCAGCAGCTTGTCGGTTTCCGTTTTAAGCTCAGAAATTCCGTCCGCAAGCTCAGAAGCGCCATCGTAGGCGTCCTTCGCGCCGTCCGCCAGTTCCTTCGAACCGTCAAGCGCGTCCTTCACGCCGCCGGAAAGCTTCTCAGAGCCGTCCAGCGCCTCCTTTGCTCCGGCAGACAGGAAGTTTGCACCGTCAGTCGCTGTGCGAACGCCGTCCGCGTAAGTCTTTGTGCCGTCCGCATAGGCTTTCACGCTGTCAAGCGAAGCCTTAAGCTGTGCAAGCTCTGCGCTCTGCGTCATACCGATCAGCATATCCAAAGTTTCACCGTAATTATCGGCAGTGAGCTCGATACTCTGTCCCATTGCGGCAAGGCTCTGCGACGCCTGGGCAAGAAGCGCGCTGAATATTTCGGAAGAGCCGCCCGATATCATCTCCCCGGAATCGTCAAGCGTTTTCATACCGTCCGATAATTCGTCCGCACCGCCGGAAAGTTCGTCTATTCCGTCTGTAAGCTTCACCGAACCGTCGTAAAGCTCGCCAAGCCCGCTGTGGAGCTCGTCTGCTCCGTCCGAAAGGTCCTTCATGCCGTCCTTAAGCTCCTGCGAACCGTCATAAAGCTCATTTATGCCGTTACGGAGATCGTCGCGCTGCTGCAGGGCTTCCCCGACTGTTTCAAGATAATACTTATCGGTAACGTCCTTGTAGTTGAACTCAAAATCCTTTATAGTTTCCTTGAGTTCCTCGTCAGTCGCTTTGCCGTTCAGGAGATAGGCATAGCAAAGGTCCTCAGCCTGCTGCGAGGTATCGTTTCTGATATAGTCGTACTGTTCGTCGGAAACAAACAGAAGTCCGAATCCGACGCTTGAAACCGCCGTATCTGAGAACTTGTCAAACGGGGCGTCATAGTCGGGAGTTGTGCCTATGCCAACGATCTCAAATTCGATACCGCCGGCTGTAAGCCTGTCGCCGACCGCCAGGGAATGTTCCTCACAGTAGCGTTTTTCAGCGACCGCTTCGTTCATCTTTTCGGCATATCTGCCGCTGTCAAGCTCCACAAGGTCGATATCGCTCCTGTTCTTAAAAACGCGGAGCTTTGAGCCGTCCACGGCAAAGACGTCAATACTGAAATGCCTTTCAAGCGTGACGCCCATGTCGGTTATCTGCTTTTCCTGCTCATCGGTGAGAGGGATAAATACTCCGAACTGACCGTCCTCCACCCTGTTCATTTCGCCGTGTTCGTCCGACCTTACTATGATGGTATCTGCGCTGGAAACCACCGCAACGATAACATACATTCCAAACACGATAAGCAGCACCAGTGCGGCATATCGCGCAAAATTCGATTTAAGCTCGCGCAGGAGCCTTTTCCTAAGTACCTTGTTCATTACAGATCCTCCAGCTCGGCAGCAGGTATGCGGGTTTCGTTAAGATAATCCTTTCTGATGAGTCCGTCCTTGACGATTATAACTTTATGCACCATATTCTTGATTGCATTGTTGTGAGTTACAATAAGCATTGTCGTGCCATATTTCTGGTTGACCTTTTCAAGAAGGACAAGAATATCCCTGGAAGTTTTCGAGTCGAGCGCTCCGGTTGGCTCATCGCACAGAAGCAGCTTCGGATTCTTTATAAGCGCCCTTGCTATTGCGCATCTCTGCTGCTGACCTCCAGAAAGCTGCGACGGGAACTTGTACCTGTGCTCGGAAAGTCCCAGCGTTGTGAGAAGCTCTTCCATGTCCAGCGGAGATTCGGAAAGGTATTCGCAGACCTGAATGTTTTCCTCGACAGTGAGGTTCGGAACAAGGTTATAGAACTGGAAAATGAACCCGAGATTTTCCTTTCGGTAGTCTGCCAGCTTGTCGGGCTTCAGGCCGAAAATTTCCTTTCCATCGACCTTTACTGAACCGCTGTCCATCGTATCAAGACCGCCTATACAGTTGAGAAGCGTGGATTTCCCGGAGCCGCTCGTGCCCTGTATAACGCACATCTGCCCCTTTTCAACGCCTGTGCTCACGCCCTTCAGGACCTGAATATAGCTTGCGTCGGTTCCGTAGCTTTTCTTTACGTCTTTGATCTCCAGATACATTTTCTTTCCTCCGAATTCTAAAAAGTTAACCACATAACACTGTTATGCAATATGCGTATTATTTGCCGCCCGAAAGCGGCTTATAAATGCAGAAACGCTCTTTCGGACGTTTCGTTTTACCAAATGGCAATCTCTGAAGTTAACCCAGGATAACACTGTTATGTCAAACCTATTATTTTAGCCGCCGACCGGCGGCTAAAATTTCAGTCCTGAACTATCATAGTGAACCAGATATTTATCAGGAACTCCATTATCCTCCTCATGTGGAGCTTTGCCTTTTCCACATCTCTTTCATGCGTCAGAAGGTGCGTGTATGCGTCAACGCTGATGTGGGTTATCCAGTGGAGCATATATTCGTCAACGTGATATCCCGGCATTTTCTGCGCTGCCCTGTCAGCCGAAGCACGAAAGCCCCGCTCAGTCATATCGACCACCATATCGACCGCGTTTTCGTACTCTGAACCCTGCGCCTTTGTCAGCAGGAGTATAAACACGTCATAATACTGATACATATACTCGACAAGAGCGTCAAGTCCGCCGTGTGTTTCAATGTGGTATTCCGCTGTCAGAACCGCCGGATCGTCGCTTGCCATTTCCTCGGCGTCATGCATATAATGCTCGTTCAGCAGCCGGCAAAGCTCTTTAAGCGGCGAATCTACAATGGCGGCAAAAAGGTCGTTTTTATTCCTGAAAAAGAAATACAGCGCCCCGGTCGTAACGCCTGCGTCGGAGCATATTTTTCGCAGCGAAGCTTTCATATATCCCTTTTCAGAGAATTCATCCAGCGCACTTTTCAGCAGCTTTTCTCTAGTTTCAAGTTCGTCGCCCATTTTGTCACCTTCCTTCCCACCTCACATAACATCGTTATCTTAGCACAAATATGCGCTCTTGTCAATAGCCCTGCACTGATTTCAGCATATTATACAAAGGAACAACATAACGTTGTTATGTACATTGTATACTCCAACAAATAAAGCTTCAGCTTATGGTCACCTCTTAAAACCTCATGTGAGCAAAACCGTTTTTTTGAGGTTCCCTTTCAATAATAAAAGCACCGGAAGTGAACGAAAATCACTTCCGGTGTTGTTTATTATATCAGAACCCGCCGTAATGCTTCAGGGTTTCTGCTGCTATCTCAGAACCAACCATCATAGCCTTTTCAATATCATTTTCAAGCATATATGAGCATACAAATCCGGCGTGGTAGCTGTCGCCGCACCCGGTCGTGTCAATTACGGCATCGACCTTTACAGCCTGCACCCTGAATTCCTGCCCTTTAAAGTATGTGACGCTTCCCCGTTCTGCAAGGGATATATTGAACAGGCAATCATACTTACACGATAATTCCCTGAACTTCGGCAGTAGTTCCTCCGAGCCGCTTATCATAAAGAAATCAATGTACGGTGCAAGACGTTCCATATCAGCAAAATCCCTGTATACGTCAAAATCCACCGCAAGCTTAAATCCGGACGTTTTCTTCAGTTCAACCACCTGCGAAAAACACGAAGCCCAGAAGTGAACAAAGACCACATCGGATTCGGATAATATTCTGATTTCGTCATCGTTCAGAATGATGTCATCAAGTATTTTTCCGTTCCATGAATCATCTTTATAATACCTGTCGCCGTCTGCTGTAAGGTATGTCATATTATTGGCAGTCTGATACCTTCCATCAGTGCGTATATGGCTTTTATCAATATCAAGCCCTGATATTGAATCCATTATCGCTTCCGCATATTTATCTTTTCCGACAATTCCAAGCAGTGTAACGTCTATCTCATCAAAGCGAGAGGCATGGGCAGCAAAATTCAGCGCTTCTCCTCCTGGTCTGATTATGTCTGTGCCGTCAAAAACATCGGCGCATATACACGGCAGCGCAGTAAGCTTTATTCTTTTCATTCTACAACCTCGCAAAATTCGACATAATAACACAAATCAATTATATCACAAAATGTAAATCAAGTCAAGGGCTATCATGGGACTTATCGTCGGAATTATCACCGGTCTGCTCGGCATGGGCGTGTGTGTGATCCTCACAATGCCGGTTTTTGCACTGATTGCTGACCTAATAATGCGTTCCGGAGAGTACAAAAGCGCCGTTAAGGGCGTTATGGGCTACGGCGTTTATTCCCTTGGCATGATCGGCAACTATAGAGTGGCGGCGGGATACTCATTGCGTCCCTGCGCTGGGCGCTGACCGCAGTCCCGTTTATTCTCCTGCTGTCGGAACGGAAATTCCGGACGGCGTTCATCTACGCCGGAGTTTATACTGCGGCTTACATCTCGCAGACACTGCTTATGTCGATAGCTTACGGCGCGGTGAATTTCCTGTTTGTTGCGCTGGGTATCGCGGCGCGGTTCATGCCGGGTATCGCGATGGCTTCCTATATGGTCGGAACGACCACTGTCAGCGAGTTCATGGCTTCCATGGAGCGTATGCACATTCCGCAGAAGATAACGATCCCCATGTCGGTGATGTTCCGGTTTTTCCCCACGGTCGGCGAGGAATACGGCAGCATCGCCGACGCCATGCGAATGCGCGGAATACGCTTCGGCGCACGGGATATTATCGCGCTCCTGCTGTGCGCGGCTGCATTCGCGGCGGCAATGATATTCAGCAAATTCATCTGACAGGAAAATAACATGATCGAAATACAGAATGTGAATTTCAGGTACAACGGCGGACTTGACGAAGCTGGTCTGCACAACATTACGCTCACCGTTCCGGACGGCAGGGTGCTGCTGGTCTGCGGCGGCACCGGCTGCGGAAAATCCACGCTGACGCGGCTCGTTAACGGGCTTATCCCGCATTTCTATGACGGGGAGATTTCCGGAAAGGTCACCGTGAACGGTCTGGATATCGCGGAGGCTCAGCTGTATGATACCGCGAAACTGGTTGGTTCAGTGTTCCAGAATCCGCGTTCGCAGTTTTTCAATGTGGACGCCACCAGCGAGCTCGCATTCTCCTGCGAAAACATTGGAATGCCGGAATCCGAGGTGCGCTCCCGGGTGGAAAGAGCGGTCAAGAACTTGATCTCCGGCCGCTGCTGGACAGGAGCATTTTCGAAGGGGAAGCCCCCCGCAAAGCCGTAGCTCTGTGGGGACTTTTCATTTTACAAGGCTCATTTCAGCAATTCCAGTATCTCTTCGGAGGTCATGCTCATGATATTTCCGGAGTTCTCCCCTCCGCTGAGTACGATATCCGCAAGCCCGGATTTTGCCTGCTGCAACTCGCGTATCTTCTCATCGATGGTGTTCCGGGTGATGAGCTTATAGATCTGCACGTTTTTCTTCTGCCCGATACGGTAAGCGCGGTCGGAAGCCTGATTTTCAGCCGAGCTGTTCCACCACAGGTCGTAGTGTATAACAACGTCCGCGCCGGTAAGGTTAAGCCCCGTGCCGCCCGCTTTCAGCGATATCAGGAATACGCTGGTGTCGTCGCTGTTGAAGCTGTTCACCATTTTCAGCCGCTGCGCGGGTTTTGTGGAACCAGTCAGCATGAAATACCGTATTCCAATGCCGTCAAGACGCGCCGCGACAATATCCAGCATTGACGTGAACTGCGAGAATAAAAGCAGCTTGTGCCCGGAATTAACGCAGCTTTCCACAAGCTCCACGCACTGCTCCAGCTTGGCGCTTTTCCCGGTGTAATTATCATAGACCAGCGCCGGGTCGCAGCATATCTGCCGTAATCGCGTCAGCATTGCGAGGATCTTTATTTTTTCGGTGTTATCACCATTTGAAGCCGTCACCGCGGAGCGCACCTCCGCAACGTTCGCGGAATAAATTCCGCTCTGCTCCTTTTCCATTTCCGAAAGCAGCACCGTTTCCGTTTTTTCGGGAAGCTCGGTCAGCACCCCGGACTTCATCCGGCGCAGGATAAACGGCTTCACAATGCGCTGCAGCGACTGTTTTGCCTGCTCGTTTCCGTCCTTTACGACCGGGGATTCGTAATGCTGCCGGAAATACCTGTAGCTGAAAAGATAATCCGGCATGATGTAGTCAAATATGCTCCAGAGTTCCGCAAAACTGTTCTCTACCGGTGTTCCGGTCAGCGCAAACCGGCAGCGGCTGTTCACGGATTTCACCGCCTTTGCCGTCTGCGTGGAGCTGTTCTTGATGTACTGCGCTTCGTCCAGAAATTCATAGCGGAATTCATGCTCCTGATACTCCGCGAAGTCCCTTGCGATAAGGGAATACGAGGTTATCACAACATTGTATTTTCCCATTTCCGCGAACTGCGCAGCGCGGTCGGAAGCCATTCCCATGACGGCAAGCACCCGCAGTTCCGGCGCGAATTTTTCAATCTCGCCCTGCCAGTTCAGTACAAGGGAAGCCGGACATACGACAAGGCTTCTGCCGCCTTTGGAGCGCTTTTCGTCAAGCATCAGCGCTGTTGCCTGCAATGTCTTTCCAAGTCCCATATCGTCCGCGAGGATTCCGCCCAGCCCGTACGCAGACAGCGTTTTCAGCCACCGGAAACCGTAAATCTGATACTCGCGCAGAATACCGTCAAGCTGTTCCGGAACGCTGATTTTATCGGAGTAATCCAACATTTCACGGTAGGAACTTACCTGCCTGCGGAACTCAGAGCTGCGTTCAATTCTGACATTCTCAGAGGTGCTCCCAAGGCTGTCAAGATACAGCATTCTGAACGCCGGAACCATGATTTTTTCTTTCATAAGGGACTTATCTGAAATGTCAAGACTTTCAGTGATTTCAAACAGTTCGGAAAGCCCGTCGTCAAGGATCGAGAAGCTTCCGTCTTTCAGCTTGTGGTACTTTTTCCCCAGACGATAAGCCGCGAGAAGCTCCCGCAATTCCTCCGGAGTGTAGCCGTCCGCAGTAAGCTCCAGTTCAAGCACGCTGCCGCTCGGGCGCACTCCCAGAGCCGGACGGACCGCAGGACGTATTACTGCTTTTCTGCTGAAACGGTCGGTCGTGTATATCTCCATTTTCTCTGAAAGCGAGGGTATTCCCTCGGTCAGCAGGCGGTAAATTTCATCGTCACCGTCAATGTAATACGGATTCTTTTTATCGTCCCGAATGTCAAAATAATTCTTAACCGACAACTCGCAGGAAGCCTCTGTGAAATGGTCGCAGAACGGATTTTTTCTTTTGCTCTGCTCCGGTGTAAATTTCTCGTCGCCGTAAAGATACTCAAGCCTTGCAGCGACTTCTCCGCTTGCGTCCATGTCGATATAAAGCCGCGCGCTCAATTCCGGAGGCGTGAAATCCGAGAGCACTTCCAGTCCGGAGAATTTCACATATTTGCTCACCGGACGAATCACCGCAGTGTAGAATGCCGCGATCTCCTTTTCGGAAATCAGCAGTTCTTCCTTTAATGCGGCGTAAAGCAGCGCTCCGACTGCGTTTGTGAACTCCCTGCCGCAGACGAAAATCTGCTTTTTGTCGCTGTCGATGATAATGCAGAAATTCTGCTCTGCATTAAATATTTCTATTTTCCCCACCGGGCGCAGAAAATAGCGTCCCGTGTCAGTTTCCGCGATGTCAAAGCTGATTTCCGGGTCGGTAAATTTCACTTCAAAATGACTGCGGCCATAATTAACTCCGCTTTCCCTGACTATCTGGAAGAAGCGCACTGCGTCCTGCCCCTGTATCAGAAACCTGCGTTTCCTGTCGGCACCTTCTTTAAAGGTCATGAAAATACTGAATGTTAATTCAAGCAGCGCCGAGCTTTGCTCGTCCAGTACTTCCGGGCTGTGTACGAACTCCAGTTCCTTTCCGTATTTCTTGTTCAGCCTGCCCTGGAAAGTCTGATACATGTCATAAATATCATTCACGACATAGAGTTTTTCGCGCCCTATTTTCAGCGAGTACTTAAGCCCCTCGAACGTTGCCTCAAGCTCCGGCACAAGCCGTATTCCGTGTTCCTGCGCATTAATAACGGCTCTTTCGGTATAGTGATGGATAAGTCCCCTGGCGTAATTTGAACTGCGGTTCGATATCGTTTTGTCATATATGCTCTCAAGATATATGAGCGCGGCGGCAAGGTGCTTGCAGTATCCGCGGTCGTACGGGCAGTCGCAGGAAAGCCCCGAAAGCTCGCCCTCCGGGGTTATCGACGCTGTAACGTTGTAGTTCTTTGTTCCTTCAACGATGAAGCGGTAGTTTCCGCTGCCGCAGTATATCACTTCTTTCAGTTTTTTCTGGCGGAAATATGTCTGTCCGCGCTGAAAAATCGCATAGCTGAAATCGCCCTTGTATGTCCTTATATTCACGTGTATTCCTTTTCCGGTGGCTCTGGAATCGTTTTGCTTCCATTTTATCACAAATACACGCTGTTGTCAATTGCTTTAGCAGTAAACTGTTTAATCCGACGATGTCCGTCGAGCTGTTAGACAAGAATTTGTCGAACAACTTGACATAGCCTTGTCAATATAGCTTTACACATTTTACTCAAAAATTTTGAACAGCAGTGCAATGGATTAAATATCTGATGTTGTATAATAAAACTTGACACCCCACGCTCAAAATAATATACTAAAATCAGGAGGGTGAAGGACATGTCAGAAGCAAAGAAATACGACAGG
>ERZ827156.4508-NODE-4508-length-11297-cov-3.452055_pt1 | contig 11297 bp, 10 predicted proteins | sample MGYA00519919_ERZ827156 | MGnify/ENA primary metagenome ERZ827156 (study PRJEB31778, sample SAMEA3449269) | human gut metagenome | biome: human gut; feature: human-associated habitat; material: faeces | place: United Kingdom | collected 2010/2012 ... | reverse complement strand
CGAAAACAACCAAAACAGAGACAATTTTGGCTAAAAATCGTCAAAAACCGGCTTGGACGTCGGTGGACGACCATGGACGAATTTCAGAGGTAAGTCATTGAAAAGGAATAAAAAACCCGGGCTGTCATGGACAGTCCGGGACGTATTCCTGGTGGAGGTGGCGGGAATTGAACCCGCGTCCGAAGCGATTTTTCTGCCGGCTCTACATGTGTAGTCAGACTATTTGAATCTCGCCGAAGTCCCTGCCGACTGACAGGCCGAACTTCGACCAGCCGCTTGATCTTGATACCTGTGTCGCGGCACCACAAGTATCCAGTCCCTGTAAATGACGATGCTGTCGGTTACCCGACCTGAACCAGAGACCATTCAGTGCATCGCCCGCGGCCCTTAGGCGGCGAGAGCGAAACGCTCGTTGTTGGCGTTTATAAGTTTCTAGCGGTTTAACGAGGTGACTAGACCTCGACATGCACCGTGCAGCGTCCTACACCCCGTCGAAACCGGAGCACCCCCACACGTGAGGAGTGCATCATAAAGCGTTTTTTGCCGAAACGTGTGATTTTTCTCAGAGATTTTGCAGTTGGAAGCAGAAAAGCACCAAAATAGTGCGTTATGATCCCTGATTGTGCAGTCGGGGTGCTTCGGCAACGGCAGAAGAAGCGAATTTCTGTGAAATTTCGTTTTGGCACGGTTTTTGCTTATAAGTAGGCATCACCGCGCCCGGCTCGGCTGAGACGCGATCCGAATACCTAGAACCCAACCGGTTTTTTCCAATTGAGGAGAAAAATTATGACGTCCCCCGCTGACGTTTTGCAGATGGTCAAAGACAACGACGTGAAGTACGTCGACTACCGTTTGACGGATACCCGTGGCCGCGAACAGCACATGACGGTGCCCGTGCATCAGCTGACGGAAGATACGTTTGAAGACGGGCAGGCGTTTGACGGCTCTTCGATGGCCGGTTGGCGAGGCATCGAAGCGAGCGACATGATCCTCATGCCGGATCCGGAAACGGCGCACATGGATCCGTTCCGCGAACAGAACACGCTCATCATGACCTGCGACGTCGCCGAACCCGATACGGGTAAGGGCTACGCCCGCGATCCCCGTTCGATCGCCAAGCGCGCCGAAGCCTATCTGAAGTCCACCGGTATCGGTGATCAGGCGTTCTTCGGCCCCGAACCCGAATTCTTTATTTTTGACGGCGTCACTTGGGATTGCTCGCCGGAGCACACCTTCTTCAAGATTCTTTCCGAAGAAGCCCCGTGGTCTTCGAAGATTGAATACGAAGGCGGCAATCTCGCGCACCGTGCCCCGTTTAAGGGCGGTTACTTCCCGGTGCCCCCGGTGGATAGCTTGACCGACATCCGTGCCGAAATGGTGACGCTTTTGGAACAGCAGGGCGTTCCCTGTGAAATCCATCACCACGAAGTGGGCGCTGCCGGTCAGTGCGAAATCGGTACGCGTTTCTCCACCTTGGTTCAGCGCGCCGACTGGACGCAGATCCTGAAGTACACGGTTTGGAACGTTGCCGCGGCCTACGGCAAGACTGCGACCTTCATGCCGAAGCCCATGACGTGCGACAACGGTTCCGGCATGCACGTTCACCAGTCCATCTGGAAGGACGGTCAGAACCTTTTCGCCGGCAACGGTTACGCGGGTCTCTCTGAGCTCGCTCTCTACTACATCGGCGGTGTGATTAAGCACGCTCGTGCTTTGAATGCCATTACGAACCCGACGACGAACTCCTACAAGCGTTTGGTGCCGGGCTTTGAAGCGCCGGTGAAGTTGGCGTATTCGTCCTGCAACCGTTCGGCGTCGCTGCGTATTCCTCATGTGCTGAGCCCCAAGGCCCGCCGTGTGGAAGTGCGCTTCCCCGATCCGATGGCTAACCCCTACCTCGCGTTCTCTGCCCTTTTGATGGCAGGTCTCGACGGGATTCAGAACAAGATTCATCCGGGCGACGCCGCCGATAAGAACCTGTACGATCTGCCGCCCGAAGAAAACGCGAAGATCCCGACGGTGTGCTCGAGCCTTGATATGGCGCTCGATTACCTCGACCGCGACCGTGAATTCCTCACCCGCGGCGGTGTGTTCAGCGACGACATGATCGATGCGTACATTGCGCTCAAAATGCAGGAAGTGACGCGTTACCGTGCGTCGGTGGAACCCTGCGAATACGACATGTACTACGCCGGCTGATTGACGGAGTGACTTACGCCTTCTTTTCGAAAAGGCGGAAAATGAGGCATACCGGGCGCCGCAGCGGAAAGAGAGGTTTTCTGCTGGCGGCGCCCTTTTGTTTTCAGGGTTCGTGTATGACGCTTTCTGCGACTTTTGACAAACGGTTTGCCGCGGCGGCGGATTGGCTTTCCACGGCGGTTTTGGCGGTGGATCGCTTCGGCAGTATTGTCTGGTGCAACAGCGCAGCGGAGGTGCTGCTCGGGTGCTCCCGGCGGAACTTGCGGGGAACCGACTTGGGACTCTTGGCCCCGCAGGCCCGCGAGTGGGTGATGCGGTTTAAGGACGATGAGAAACTCACGCATTTCGGCGCCATGACGCTTCTGCAGCGACCTTTGACCGAACCCGAGACGGTGTATGCCGTCGTAAGTCCTTTTGCCGGAAGTGACGGGATTTTCCTGCTGGAAATTGCGGCAGTGGATCATGCGTTGAAATTCGCCCGGGAAGAACAGGAAGCGGGGTTGAGCGCCGCAACCAAAGTACTTTTACGAAACCTCGCGCACGAAATCAAAAACCCTTTGGGCGGCATCCGCGGCGCCGCTCAACTGTTGGAAAGCGAGTTGGCAAGTGCCGAAGAACGGGAATTCACGGAAGTCATCATCAGTGAAGCCGACCGTCTGCAGAGTTTGGTCGACCGCATTCTGGCGCCCTATCGACGCGAGCGTCGCATCGGCGAAGTGAATGTTCTGGAAGTGTTGGAGCGGGTGAGAAATTTGCTCTCGGCCGAATTTCCGAAGGGGCTCACGATTCTTCGCGACTATGACGTGAGCGCACCGCCCATTGAAGGGGATAAGGAGCAGCTTATCCAGGTGTTTCTCAACCTCATGAAAAATGCGGCGCAGGCAATGGTGCAGCTCATCCGAGCAGAGCGGGCGGAAATTACGCTCAAAACCCGTATTGCGCGCCAGGTGACGATTCAGCGTCAGATCTGCCGCACGGCGCTTAGGGTGGACGTGATTGACAACGGGCCCGGCATCCCCGAGGCGATTCGCGAAAAGGTGTTTTACCCCTTGGTGACCGGACGCGAAGAAGGGACGGGGCTGGGGCTGTCGCTCGTTAAAAACTACGTCGAACAAAACGGCGGCGCGATAGAGGTGGAAAGTGGACCGGGACGCACGGACTTTGCGCTTTTTTTCCCGTTGGGCAAGCATTAACGACAAGGATTTTGAATGAAACCGATTTGGGTAGTGGACGATGATCGTTCGATTCGTTGGGTGCTGGAAAAAGCCCTGCAGCGCGCCGAGATGCCCTGCCGGCTTTTTAAGGAAGCCGAAGAAGTCGTTGAGGCTCTGAAGACGGAAACGCCGTCGGTGCTTTTAAGCGACATTCGTATGCACGATATGACGGGGGTGGAGCTTCTTAATCATGTGAAGACCGTGCACCCGGAAATCCCCGTCATCATCATGACGGCTTTCGGGGATCTGGACAGCGCCGTGAGTGTGTTTCAGGGCGGGGCCTATGAGTATCTTGCGAAGCCTTTTGACATCAACCGAGCGGTCGAACTTTTGCGCCGCGCCTGCGAAGAGCGGGCCGCTGCGGAACCTGCGGAAGAAGCCAAGGCCGAAACGTCCGACATCGTCGGACAGTCGCGGGCCATGCAGGAAGTGTTCCGCGCGATCGGGCGGCTCTCTCAGAGTAATGTGACGGTGTTGATTACCGGAGAATCCGGCACCGGCAAAGAAGTGGTGGCGCGGGCCCTGCATCAGCATTCGCCGCGAAAGCACGCGCCCTATGTGGCGATCAATACGGCCGCCATTCCGCGGGAACTCTTGGAAAGCGAACTTTTCGGCCATGAACGCGGGGCGTTTACGGGCGCAAACAGCCTTCAGTACGGCCGGTTTGAACAAGCCAAAGGCGGCACCCTCTTTTTGGACGAAATCGGCGACATGCCGATGGAAATGCAGACGCGTCTGCTGCGGGTGTTGTCCGACGGCAGTTTCTACCGCGTGGGCGGCTGTCAGTTGATTAAGGCGGATGTGCGGGTCATTGCCGCAACGAACCAAAATCTTGAGGAACGCGTGAAGGAAGGGCTTTTCCGTGAGGACCTCTTTCATCGCCTGAACGTGATCCGGCTGCGGCTGCCGCCTTTGAGAGAGCGCCCGGAGGATATCCCCGCGTTGGCGGATCATTTTCTCGCGCGGGCGGCGGAAAATCTGAAAACGGAACGAAAGCGTCTTGCTCCCGACGCCGCAGAATTCATTTCGCGCTTTCCGTTCCCGGGGAACGTCCGGCAGTTGGAAAACCTCTGCAATTGGTTGACCGTGATGGCGCCGAGTCAGACGATCCGCAAAGAGGATCTCCCGGCGGAAATTCGGGAGGGCGGCAGCGAAAGTACTGCGGCCGCGGGCGGCCGTTGGCAGGAAGCATTGGAGCGCGAGGTCGCGGCGGCGCTCACGGAAGGGCGCCCCGACGTGATGGCGGACTTTGCCGCCGACTTTGAGAAGACCGTGTACCGTGCGGCGCTTGGTTTTACGCACGGACGCAAAGTGGAAGCCGCCGTGAAACTCGGGGTGGGGCGCAACACCATCACCCGCAAGATTCAGGAGTTGGGACTTGAATAGAAAAACGGCGGGCTTCTCTCGGGAAAAGTCCGCCTGAAGACTCAGCGGTTGCCGAAGTGAGCGGCCTTACGGGCCCGCACGACGCCTTCGGCCATTTCAAACCGGACGCTCTCCAAGCGCCGGCCCAGCACGGTGAGACTTGCCTTCAAGGCTTCGGCGGCGCTCACGGGGGACACGGCGCCCAAAAGGAGGTGCGACGCCGCGCCGGGCATCGTAGTGTAGGTGCCGTAAAAGCCCACGGGGCTCTTCATGTCCCGAAGCGGAATGTCGCTGCGGCTCGTGGCGTTGATGCCGGCCTGACGCATGCCGTCTTCCAGACAAAGCGCGAGCATGCTGTTGTCCCAGCGGCTTGCGGCAATCAGGGCGCCTGAGCCCACCGTACGGTCAAACACGCAGCGGAAAACCGGCAGATCGGCAATGGGTGACAACGTTCCCGCGGTTTTGGTGCCTTTTTGGCACGTGTAGACAAGACGCGTCGGCTGAGAATCTTTGAGAATCAGCGTCGTGCAACGTACGGCCGTTTTCGCGGCGTTTTCTTCAATCTCACCGCCCAACTGCTGCCAACGCGCAATAAAAACATCAGCGTTGAGTTCGTCGGGAAGCGCTTCAGGTTCCATGCCCGCCAATAAAAGGAACGTGCGGGGCAGGGGATCGGCACCGACGGAAAAATTACCGGAACTTTCAATTACGGCTCGGGGGCGGGGAAGAGCGGAATGCGGCGGGGTACTGGTCATATCTCTGTTCTGTTACGATCGGGAGACGATGGGGGAAAATCATCTCGTAATCCTTTAATTGTGCGCTATATCGATGACGAAAACAAAATTTTCGATATTCTGAACTCATTGGCTTTGTTTTAAGGCGGAAAATTTCCAAGGCCAAGGTGACATCCATAAAAGGACGATGCTGTGAAAAAGACAGTGTCCCCTATAATTCCCCTTTCTTTTTCAAAGCATACGACTTATTTATGGCGCAGGGCACCTCTTTATCGTATTTCACCGACAAAATGACGGCGCTCGGGGCGTCACCGAAACACATCCATCGCGTTTACCGGGCATGGCTCGGTTTGGGAAGTTGGGAAGCGAAGTCCGACTGCCGGTACCCGGCAGCCTTGGAAAAAGAAATTCCTGCCATTCGCCGGGAATTGGAGGGACTCTCCCGGGTGTTGCCGGTGCAGAGCGCTCAGGCGGAAACCGTCAAACTCATCGTGGGGTTGGCTGACGGTGAATGCGTGGAAAGTGTGCTGTTGCCTCGGCGTGCGCTCTGCATCTCCACTCAGGTGGGCTGCGCCGTCGGATGCCGCTTCTGCATGACGGGAAGAGGGGGCCTGACGCGCCAATTAGGAAGTGCGGAAATTGTGGCGCAGGTCGTGCAAGCCCGCAAGATTCGGCCTGATTTGAAGAAAGTGGTGTTCATGGGGATGGGCGAACCCAGTCACAACCTGCGGGAAGTGATGGAAGCGGTAAATTTCCTCGGCTGCACGCTGGGGCTGGCGCATAAGGAAATTGTGGTTTCTACCGTGGGGGACAAACGGTTGTTTGACGCCTTGCGGCAAAGCGACGTCCGCCCGGCGATTGCTTTGTCGCTGCACACGACGGACAACGCGAAACGTCGGAAACTTCTTACCAATGCGCCGAAACTCACCGCGGAAGAGGTGCTTGAAATGACGTTGTCCTATGCCGAGGAAACGAAGTATCCGGCGCAGATTGAATGGACGCTGATCCGAGGTGTGAACGACAGTGAAGCGGAAGTGGCACGGTTGGCGGAACTTCTTAAAGGGCGCTATGCGATGGTGAACTTCATTGCCGTGAACCCCGTGGAAGGTACGGGGTTTGAACGGCCGGAGCGCAGCCATATGGAAGACCTCATCACCATTTTGCGTAAAAACGGCACCGTGGCTACCATCCGCGACAGTGCCGCACAGGATATCGAGGGCGGCTGCGGGCAACTGAGAAGCCGCGTCATCGGCATGAAGGAGGCCGCATGCAGCGCCGACCGGTAAAAATGGGCAGGGCCCGAGCTCGCACGGGTTGGCTTTTGTGGCTCGCTTGGGGCATCTTCGGTTCGATTTTTCTTTTTGAAGATAACGCGGGCGGCTCGCTGACGTTGTCGTTTCTCCTGACGTCGCCCTTGTGGTGTCTCTTTGCGGCTTGGCCGTTTTTATGGCTGTGGCGGGTGCTGCAGAAGGATTCGGCGATGGTGACGGTGGACGACGACATCGTCGTGGGGGACGTGAAGGCGAGGCTCGTGGAAAAAGACGGCATTCGTTACGTCGAAGCTGCGCCTTTCTGTGAAGCTTTTCAGTGCGAGCGTCCGTCCGTTGCCACGGTGACATTGGCGGGCGGGGATGAGCAATTCCTGCCGCTCGAGGCTTTCCGAGGGGCGGCAAAGAAAAACGAAGCGCTCGCCGCGTGGTTGGAAACAGCGGACGGTATCGGCCGTTAAAGGCCGGTACGTCGGTTCGCCGCAGTTTCGTGAGCAAAAAAATCCCTGCCGCATCGGGCAGGGACTGAGGACTACTTGGAATCCACCGGATCAAAGAGAATCTGCATTCGTCTCGGAATGGGGGAGCCGTCCGACGGCCTCGGAAACTGTCGGCAGCGTGTGATGGCGCGATCCACGGCGGCGTCAAAGGCGGCGAGTCCCGAACTTTTCACCATGGTTTTTCCGGCCAATTCCCCGTTGGGGAGCAGGTTCACTTCGAACGTGGCGATATTGCGGCCGCGTTGTGCATTGGGGGGCACGTTGTAGGCAATGTGCGGGCGGATGCACGCAATAACGCGCGCCGTGTAGGCGGCTGTGAGCGACCCCCGCAGGTTCTGACGAACAGCTGAAGGATCGCCCTTCGTCGAACCCACGCGGCCGGTTTCTACGGTGCGGGCGCCGGTGATGCGGGCCAATTCCGCCTGACGCATTTGTTCGGCGATCCGGGCCTGACGGGCCTTTTCCTGCGCAATACGTTTCTGGCGGGCTGCTTCTTCCTTACGGGCCTTTTCTTCGGCAATCCGTTTTTCTTCGGCAAGCCGCTTTTCTTCGGCAAGCCGCTTTTCTTCCGCGAGGCGTTTCTCTTCGGCTAAGCGTTCTTCTTCAAGGCGTTTTTCCTCAGCGAGGCGCTCGGCTTCCCGACGGGCCTCTTCTTGCGCTAAGCGCTTCGCGGCTTCGGCTTCTTCTTTTTCTTTGGCAAGACGCGCTTCTTCGGCTCGCTGTCGGGCGAGTTTGATTTCCGCTTCCCGCGCGAGTTCTTCCGCGGTGGGGCCCGGATCCGGTTCGGGTTCCGGTTCCTTCACGGCCGGGGGCGGCGCAGTCTTCACGGGTTCGGGCGCAGGCGTCGGTTGGGGTTCGGGAACCGGCTGCTCTTTCGGCGTCGGAAGCGGTTCTTCTTTCGCCGCCAATTCCGGCGCCTGGTTCATTTCGGGCTCGGGCGGCATCTCGTCCGTCGTTTCGGATGACTGCCCCTGCACGTTGCGCCCCGAGGCGTCTTCCGGTGCCCAGAGTTCGGCGTAGACGGTTTCGCTGTCCGTATTCCACTGAAACACGTAAAAAAGGGCGAAAAAGAGCGCTACATGCACCGCGGCCGCCGCGATGAGCCCCAGCGGCGCATCAAAGAAACGGCTGTTTTTGGGTGCGAGTTTTTCCACTGGCATGACGTCGCTCATTTTGAACGTTCGATCTTGAGCGCGAGTCCCACGCGTTCGACCTTGGCGTCCTGCAGACTCTTCATGACGTTGACGACGGTTTCGTAGCGTACGTCGCGGTCAGCGGAAATGACGACGGGGGTAGCGGCTTCCCCTTGAGCCGCACGCACGTTCGCGATCAAAGCCGGCATATCCACCGTATGCAGCCCGTTTTTCGCCTTCACGGCAAGGTGCCCGTCGGCGTAGACCACGACCTCCACGGGATCCGCGGGGGCGGCGGACGCCTTGGAAACGGAGGGGAGATTCACCACCGACGGATTCACGAAGGGCGCCGCCACCATGAGGATGACGACGAGGACGAGCATGACGTCGATGTAGGGAACGACGTTCATGTCGCTCATCATGCGCCGTTTGGGGCGCGCACCGGAACGCAGGGACATGACGCCTCCTTAGTGCTGACGCGCGAGGATGTTGAGGAACTCTTCGCTGAAGCTGTCAAAACGGTTGGTGACGCGTTCGAGGCGATTCGCAAAGTAGTTGTAGGCAGCCGTTGCCGGAATGGCTGCAAAAAGGCCGATCGCCGTCGCGACGAGCGCTTCGGCAATGCCGGGGGCGACGACGGCGAGGGAGACGTTGTCCAACGTGGAAAGCCCCGTGAAGGCATTCATGATGCCCCAGACCGTGCCGAAAAGGCCGACGTAGGGAGAAACGGAACCGATGGACGCCAAAAGAGGAAGCCCTTTTTCAAGGTCGTCCACTTCCCGCTGAAACGCCGCCGTCATGCCGCGGCGTACGCCGGACAATTGTTCGGCTTCGGGTTTGCCGGAAAGCTTCACGAATTCGGACATACCGGCGACGAAAATTCGTTCTTCGGCCCCCGTGCGGTCGCTGCGGCTCGTGGCGGTTTCAAAGAGTTTCGCAAGATCGGTGCCGGACCAGAAGCGCCCTTCGAATTCGTCCGTCTGGCGCACGGCGCGCGACAAAACGATCATTTTGGAAAAGATGGTGGTCCAGCTCAGGAGCGAAGCGAGCACCAGAAGCCCCAGAACGCACTGCACCACGACGGAGGCGTTCATGACGAGAGTGATGATGGAAAGATCGGCGGACGAATTCATGATGAGTTATCGGGCAGAGTCGTCGGAAAGGGTTTGAGAAAAAAGCGAGCGGAGCGCTTCGGGGATCACGACCGGAATGCCGCGCGTCTTGTCGACGGCTGCACAGCGGATTTCGCCCGTGACGAGAAGCGTCTCCCCGCGGAAGATCTTTTGTTCGAAGACGACCGAGGCGCTGCGCATGAGTTTGATGCGGGTGCGGACGGTGAGCAGGTCGTCCAACTTGGCGGGACGGTGAAATTTGAGCGACGCATCCGCCACAACGATGACGGGTTCGCCCGAGGCCTGCATCCGGTGCTGTTCGTAGCCCAAGTCCCGCAGCATTTCGCCGCGGGCCCGCTCCATGTACCGGAGGTAATTGGCGTGATAAACAATGCCGCCCGCGTCGGTATCTTCCCAATAGATCCGCACGGGGAGCGTAAATTCTCGCTGGGTCATGAAAAAAACGAAGGGAATACGCTCTGCTGCCGAGGAAAATTTCGGTTGAATCGTTCAGAATCCGAAACTGAGGGCGGGCAGAAGCGCAACAATTTTCTGTAAACCCGCAAGTATATTTGTTTTTCCTTCGGTTTTCGGGGTGACGCATTGAATTATCGGGCGAAAAAATTCGCGGGGATCCTTTTGGCCGGAGGGCTGACGGCTTTGACGGGGTGTACGGACCCCGTGAATGCCCCGCGTCCTTTGGCAGACTACGCCGGCAATACGATTTTCAGTGCCTTTTCCGGGCGCAGCCCCAAGACGCTCGATCCTCAGGTCTCCTATTCGAATGATGAGTCCTTCTATACCTACGCGGTCTACGAACCGCTTTTGGGATACCACTATCTCAAGCGTCCTTACGAAATCGTTCCCAAAACGGTGACGGAAATACCGACGCCCGATGTGCTTCCCGACGGTCGTACCCGTTACCGTTTTACGCTGCGGGACGATATTCGCTACGCGCCGCACCCGGCGTTTGCGAAAGATGCCGAAGGCCGCTATCGGTATCACCGGTTGTCGGACGCCGTGGCGCGGGACTTAAAAAATCCCCTGGATCTGCCGGAAAAAGCTACGCGGACCCTTTCGGCCGAGGACTATGTCTACGGCATCAAGCGTCTCGCGGATCCTCGTGTGGTGAGTCCCGTGCTTTCCGTCGTGTCGGACTATCTGCCGGGACTGAAAATCCTGAATGCCGCTCTGCGGCGGGATATTGGGGCGGCCAAGGCAGCGGGACGACCGGCGCCGGATTTGCGCGATTATGCGTTGGACGGCGTAGCGGCGCCGGATGCGAAGACGCTTGAAATTACGGTTCAAGGCCGGTACCCGGCGTTTTTAAATTGGCTCACGATGGCTTTTTTTGCGCCGGTGCCGTGGGAAGCCGCGGCGTTTTATGACGCTAATCCCCTCTTGAAGACGAACGGCGTGACGCTCGCGGCTTGGCCCGTGGGTACCGGCCCCTATCAACTCACGGTCTCGCGCACGAATCGGGAGCATGTTCTTGAAAGAAATCCCTTCTATCACCGGGTGACGTATCCGTGTGAAGGGGCGCCGGGCGACCGGGAAAAAGGACTCCTTGAAGACTGCGGTAAGCCTCTGCCTTTCGTGGATCGCTACGTGATGACGATGGAAAAAGAAGCGGTGCCCGTGACGAGCAAATTCCTGCAGGGGTATTACGACAGTCCGCAGATTGCGCGCGTGGATACCGGTCAGGGCTTTTTGGTGGCGGCTGCCGACAGTGCGGACAAACGGACGCTTTACGAAGAGCGGGAACTCGTTTT
>ERZ827156.4507-NODE-4507-length-11297-cov-4.085572_pt1 | contig 11297 bp, 7 predicted proteins | sample MGYA00519919_ERZ827156 | MGnify/ENA primary metagenome ERZ827156 (study PRJEB31778, sample SAMEA3449269) | human gut metagenome | biome: human gut; feature: human-associated habitat; material: faeces | place: United Kingdom | collected 2010/2012 ... | reverse complement strand
GTATCGAACATCTCTATTTTGACGAATGGGTGCGCGACATGAAACAGAAACGTACGATCAATCTGCATTATGCCGATATGACGGATTCAAGTTCACTGATACGCGTGATTCAGATGGTGCAGCCCGATGAAATATACAACCTCGCTGCCCAAAGTCACGTAAAAGTTTCTTTCGACGTTCCTGAATATACGGCAGAAGCGGATGCCATCGGTACACTGCGTATGCTCGAAGCGGTGCGTATTTTAGGTTTGGAAAAGAAAACGCGTATCTATCAGGCTTCTACATCCGAGCTATATGGCAAGGTACAGGAAGTACCCCAGAGCGAAACGACTCCTTTCTATCCGCGCAGCCCTTATGCAGTGGCCAAACAGTACGGTTTCTGGATTACCAAGAACTATCGTGAAAGCTACGGTATGTTTGCCGTAAACGGTATCCTCTTCAATCATGAAAGCGAACGCCGTGGTGAAACATTCGTAACCCGTAAAATCACATTTGCCGCCGCACGCATCGTGCAAGGCGAGCAAGACAAACTTTATTTAGGAAACCTGGATGCCCGCCGCGACTGGGGATATGCCAAGGACTATGTGGAGTGCATGTGGCTCATCCTGCAACACGACGTTCCGGAAGATTTCGTTATCGCTACCGGAGAGATGCATACCGTACGTGAATTCTGTACGCTTGCTTTCGCCGAAGCCGGCATCAACCTGCGCTGGGAAGGCAAAGGACTGGACGAAAAAGGAATCGACACAGCTACCGGAAAGGTATTGGTAGAGGTTGATCCGAAATATTTCCGTCCGGCAGAAGTAGAACAGTTGTTGGGAAACCCCACCAAAGCAAAAACCGTATTGGGATGGGATCCTTGCAAAACTCCATTCCCGGAATTGGTGAAAATCATGGTGCGCCACGATATGAAGAAAGTACAAAAAATGATTGCAACTAAACAGGAATAAAACCGATGGATAAAAATGCAAAGATATATATAGCAGGACATCGCGGCCTCGTGGGTTCTGCTATCTGGAAAAACCTGCAAGAGAAAGGATACACCAACCTTGTAGGCCGTACTCACAAAGAGCTCGATCTGTTGGACGGAGCAGCCGTTCGCCGCTTCTTTGATGAAGAACAACCGGAATATGTATTTCTGGCTGCTGCTTTCGTAGGCGGTATCATGGCCAATAGCATCTATCGTGCCGATTTTATCTACAAAAACTTGCAAATACAGCAGAACGTGATCGGCGAAAGTTTCCGTCACCAAGTGAAAAAACTGCTTTTCTTAGGAAGCACCTGCATCTATCCGCGCGATGCGGAACAACCGATGAAAGAGGATGTGTTGCTGACTTCGCCATTGGAATATACCAATGAACCGTATGCCATCGCCAAGATCGCAGGACTGAAAATGTGTGAAAGCTTCAACCTGCAATACGGAACGAACTATATTGCCGTAATGCCCACCAACTTATACGGCCCGAACGATAACTTCGATCTGGAACGCAGCCACGTATTGCCCGCCATGATTCGCAAAATACATCTGGCTCACTGCCTGAAAGAAGATAACTGGGAGGCTGTCCGGAAAGACATGAATCTGCGCCCCGTAGAGGGTATCAGCGGAGAAAACTCCAAAGAAGAAATACTAACGATTCTGAAAAAGTACGGTATCAGCAATACGGAAGTATTATTGTGGGGAACCGGAACACCGCTACGCGAATTTCTTTGGAGCGAAGAAATGGCAGATGCCAGCGTATTCGTGATGGAACATATAGACTTCAAAGATACCTATCAAGAAGGAAGCAAAGATATCCGTAACTGCCACATCAACATCGGTACCGGCAAAGAAATAAGTATCCGTAACCTTGCCGAACTGATCGTAGAAACCGTAAGCTACAAAGGGAAACTCACCTTTGACAGTACTAAACCCGACGGAACCATGCGTAAACTTACCGACCCTTCCAAACTGCACCAATTAGGGTGGCACCATAAAATAGAAATAGAGGAAGGGGTGCGGAGGATGTATGAATGGTACTTGTTTAGTTGAAAATTGAAAGTCTTAATTTAGTTGAAAGGTGAAAGGTGAAAGGTGAAAATTAAAAGGCCTGTTTAGTTGAAAAATGAAAGTCTTAATTTAAAAGTTGATAGGCTGCATACAACGTTACAACAAATAGCGCAGCCCAACTTTCAACTCTCAACTTTCAACTTTCAACTAAATCAAGACTTTCAACTAAATCAAGACTTTCAATTTTCACCTTTCAACTAAATAAGTTTTCTATTCTCAATATAATAGCTATATTTGCACAATTTAATCTCAAATGTGCAATAGACAATGGAACAAAGTTTTATAGCTTACATTGAAAACAGTATCAAGAATAATTGGGATCTGGATGCCTTGACAGACTACAAAGGAGCCACCCTACAGTATAAAGACGTAGCCCGCAAAATCGAAAAGTTGCATATCATCTTCGAAGAAAGCGGCATTCGTAAAGGAGATAAAATAGCCGTCTGCGGGCGAAACAGTTCCCATTGGGGAGTCACCTTTCTTGCTACTTTGACTTACGGCGCAGTAATTGTCCCCATCTTACATGAGTTCAAAGCCGATAATGTACACAACATCGTCAATCACTCCGAAGCCAGATTACTCTTTGTCGGCGACATGGTATGGGAGAATCTGAACGAATCGGCCATGCCACTGTTAGAGGGTATTCTGATGATGAACGATTTCACCTTATTAGTGTCGCGCAGCCAAAAACTGACACATGCCCGTGAGCATCTCAATGAACTGTTCGGAAAAAAATATCCGAAAAATTTCCGGAAAGAACACGTGGAATACCGGAAAGACCAGCCCGAAGAGTTGGCAGTCATCAACTATACATCGGGGACTACAAGTTATTCGAAAGGGGTAATGCTCCCCTACCGCAGTCTGTGGTCGAATACAAAATTCGGTTTTGAAGTATTATCCCTGAAACCGGGTGACAGAATCGTTTCTATGTTGCCTATGGCACATATGTACGGACTGGCGTTCGAATTCTTATACGAGTTCGCCGTGGGTTGCCAGATTTACTTCCTTACCCGCATGCCGAGCCCCAAAATAATTTTCCAGGCTTTTGCCGAGGTAAAACCCAACTTAGTGGTAGCCGTACCGCTTATCATTGAAAAAATCATCAAGAAAAATATCCTGCCGAAACTGGAAACCCCGACCATGAAACTGTTGTTGAAAGTACCTATCATCAATGACAAGATCAAAGCAACCGTACGCGAGCAAATGATACAGGCTTTCGGTGGAAATTTCGAAGAGATAATCGTAGGTGGCGCCGCTTTCAATCAGGAAGTGGAGCAATTCCTCAAAATGATCGATTTCCCCTACACCGTGGGATATGGTATGACGGAATGCGGCCCGATCATCTGCTACGAAGATTGGAAACGTTTCAAGCCGGGATCATGCGGTAAAGCCGCACCACGCATGGACGTACAGGTTCTCTCATCAGACCCGGAAAATATACCGGGAGAGATTGTCTGCAAAGGGCCGAACGTAATGTTGGGATATTATAAGAATGAAGAGGCTACGGAACAGGTTGTCGACAAAGACGGCTGGCTGCACACAGGTGACCTTGCCTTGAAAGATGCCGAAGGAAATATCACGATCAAAGGACGCAGCAAGAACATGCTATTAGGGCCGAGTGGTCAGAACATCTATCCGGAAGAAATTGAAGATAAGTTGAATAACCTGCCTTATGTATCGGAAAGTATCATCGTGCAGCAGAACGACAAACTCGTCGGACTGGTTTATCCGGACTTTGACGAAGCCTTTGCACATGGATTGAAGAACGAAGACATGGAGCGTGTGATGGAAGAAAACCGGGTGGCGCTGAACGCGATGCTGCCGGCTTACAGTCAGATTTCAAAAATGAAAATATATCCGGAAGAGTTCGAAAAAACTCCGAAGAAATCGATCAAGAGATTCCTGTACCAAGAGGCTAAAGGATAAATAATTGATCAATGTGCCAATGTGCTAATGTGCCAATTAAAGAATGTGCTAATTAAATAATGGAGGGAATTGAATAATGTGTTAATGCGCTGATTACCATTCAGAATAATAGCGCAGCTAATTGGCCATTGGCATATTGATATATTGGTACATCGACGCATTGATGCATTGTCTCATTGGCACATTGGCATATTGACACATTGGCACATTATTAATTATGAGAAACAAACTGTTATTATCGGCGGCCATACTCCCGATATGTGGCATAACGGGTGAAGCCCAAGCGGCAGAAGCTCAGAAACATCCCAATATCATTATGTTTCTGGTAGACGATATGGGGTGGCAAGACACCTCTCTGCCCTTTTGGACGCAACGTACACATTACAATGACATTTATGAGACGCCCAATATGGAGCGCCTGGCGGCACAAGGCATGATGTTTACGCAAGCGTATGCCTGTAGTGTAAGTTCGCCAAGCCGCGTCAGCCTGTTTACCGGAATGAATGCGGCACGACACCGGGTGACCAGTTGGACACTGCATAAAAACAAGACACACGAACAACCGGACTCTGTGCTGATATATCCGGAATGGAATGTAAACGGCATATGCCAGGAACCGGGAATAGAGCGCACCACTCAAGTGACGACATTGGCGCAAGTATTGAAAGAAAACGGCTATCACACCATACATTGTGGAAAGGCTCATTTCGGAGCCATAGATACCCCGGGAGAAGACCCGTTGAGAATGGGGTTCGAAGTGAATATAGCCGGGCATGCGGCCGGCTCTCCTGCCAGCTATTACGGAAAAGAGAATTTCGGGAATAAAACCGATGGAAAGAATCCGCCGGCTGCCGTACCGGGATTGGAGAAATATCACGGCACAGATACATTCCTTAGCGAAGCACTCACGCTGGAAGCGGAAAAGGCATTGGATGATGCACAAAAAAGCGACAAACCATTTTTTCTGTATATGGCTCATTATGCCGTACATACACCGATACAACCGGACATGCGCTTCTATCAGAAGTACATCGACAAAGGGCTGCCGCCGGTAGAAGCCGCTTATGCCACTCTTGTGGAAGGGATGGATAAAAGCTTAGGCGACCTTATGGACTATCTGGAAGAGAAGAACCTACAGGAAAACACCGTCATTCTATTTATGTCGGACAACGGCGGACTGGCCGCACATACGCGTGCCGGACAGCTCCATACACAGAACTATCCACTCAACAGTGGTAAAGGTTCTGCCTATGAAGGAGGCGTACGGGAACCGATGATCGTAAGCTGGCCGGGTACAGTAAAACCCGGAAGCAAATGCGACCGTTATCTGATGATAGAAGATTTCTTCCCTTCCATATTGGAGATAGCAGGAATATCGGACTACCAAACAATACAACAACGGGACGGCATCAGCTTTATGCCGCTACTCACCGGAAAAGGCAAGATGAAAGATAGAGATATCTACTGGCACTATCCGCATAGCTGGGGGCCTTCGGGACCGGGAATCGGCGCAACCTGTGCCATCCGTTCGGGAGACTGGAAACTGGTGTATTACTTTGATTCCGGTAAAAGGGAACTATTCAATATTCCCAACGATATCAGCGAGAAACATGATCTGGCAGCTCAAAAGCCACGCATCGTAAAACAACTGGCAGGAAAATTAAGTAACTATCTTCGTTCGGTAAACGCTCAACGACCTACATTGCGTGCAACACAACAACCTGCACCATGGCCGGACGAAATTAAATAAAAAGAAGAATGAATAAAAGAAAACTATTTCTATCCCTTGCATTGTTTTTGATGGCAGGCAGTACATTGTCTGCACAAAACAAGAGTGCAGGTATCAATCTGTCCATATGGAAGGGAGTCAGCACACAACCCGCAGACAGTGCCCAGACTACCTATTTCAATTTGGGTATCCTGTCGGCTATGAACCGGCTAAACGGTGCAGGCTTCAATGCATTCGGAAGTGTTATCAGCCACAACATGAACGGCATACAGGCATCGGGACTTGCCAATATGGTGGGTGGAAGCATGCGTGGCCTGCAACTCTCTGCAATCAGCAACATTAACGGCAACAACATGATAGGATTCTCGGCTACGGGACTTGTCAACATCGCCGGTAACGAAAGCAAAGGAATGTTGTTCTCCGGGCTGACCAATATCAGCGGTGACCATACTTACGGTGTAATGGCAAGCGGTGTGATGAACATATCGGGCGATAAAGCCGGCGGTGCACAGCTATCCGGACTCGCCAATATCACAGGCTCTACTTTTAATGGAATAATGGCCGGAGGATTATTGAACGTAGTAGGCGAAAATCTGAACGGTGTGCAACTGACAGGGCTTGCCAATATAGTGGCTTCGCGCATGAACGGTGTGCAGATAGGTTTAGGCAACTACGCGACGAAAGCGAAAGGATTGCAAATCGGTTTGGTGAATTACTATAAAGAAGAAATGAAGGGGTTTCAGTTGGGACTTGTCAACGCCAACCCCGACACAAGAGTACAAATGATGGTCTTTGGCGGAAATGCCACCAAAATCAACATAGGTGCCCGGTTCAAGAACAAACTATTCTACACCATTGTAGGTGCCGGTACGCATTATCTCGACTTTAGCGATAAATTCTCCGCTTCATTGTTTTATCGCGGCGGTATCTGGCTGCCTTTATGGAAAGACCTGACCATCAGCGGCGATTTGGGATACCAACACATCGAAACCTTTAAAAATAAAGATTACGGCATTCCGGCGCGCCTATACGGCTTGCAGGCACGCCTGAATCTGGAATATCAGATTACAAAGAAGTTCGGCATTTTTGCAACCGGAGGTTATGTTTCAGCACCTATGATTTTTGCCTGCATAATCACAAAAACGCCTTATATGATGCATGATTGCGATGCCATGCCGGGGCTTGTTACAAGAAAGTTATGCAAAAGGGCAAAGTATGTTTCTCTGGCTTTTGAAAAAGCAAAAAAATATATTCCCAACAAACACGCTGTTGTAACCGGCAACCCTATTAGAGAAGAGTTTGCAACATTGAGTAAAACTGCAGCGCGTGCAAACATGGGACTGAATAACAAATTAACTTTATGTATTATGGGAGGCTCGCAGGGAGCTAAATCTATTAATAATACTACTATTGAACTTTTAAAAGAATTTTCTCAGGAATTGAATTTACAGGTAATTTTCCAGACAGGCAAAAAGAATTACGAAGATGTTATTGAAAGAGTACGTCAGATTTATCCGGCATTTGAGCAGGACAAAAATCTCATAATTAAACCATATTTTATGGATATGATATCAGTTCTTAAGTCAAGCGATATTGTAGTTTCACGTGCAGGTTCACTGAGCCTTTCTGAAATCTGTGCGTCAGAAACAGCACCAATCTTAATTCCTTTTCCTTATGCAGCTGCAAACCATCAGAGAATTAATGCAAAATATCTTCTTGAGATGGGTGCATGCATATATATAGAAGACAAGGAACTTGACCCTAACAAGCTTAGAGAAGCTGTGGTTGAACTTCTTGAAAACCCTATCAAGATGAATTACCTTAAACAAAATACTTCACATCTCGCAAAGTTTGATGCTACTGAAAGAATTGTCGAACTTCTCAAAAACTTATAAATTAGTTTTATTATCGAGTTTAAAATAATCAATAAGTATTAGAAGTGACGCAATCTCATCATAAAAACGACTGATTTTTTTAGAGTTTGTTACAGTTGAGAATAAACTTCCCAGCTCAAACATATTCCTATTTGCTGGTATAGCGAGAATTAATTTATTCTGCGCAAAAGAGCAGCGCAGGCGATTAGTTTTAAAAACTTTACCAACGTGCAAAAATCTATCTATAAAGGCTGTAGTGAGAAGATATCTGCCTTCCACCTGATCATATGAATATGCCTGATATAATTTGTTAAACTCTGTATCTTCCAGATTAACTCTCTGAAAATTTCTTCTGAATCTTAGTTCCTTCAATACAAGAATATCCATAAACTGCCAGCAGGCAAATGCAAATATGCCAAGTCCGCCCAAAATCCATAAAGAAACAGGCAGAGAAAATCCGCCTGATATCATTGACTTAATACCAAAACCAAGCACCGCTGCTGCAGCGGCTGCAACCAGTAATATAAACATCATTACTACAAGTTTGCTGTAGCTCAGTTCAAAGTCCACTTTGGGCTTAACAATTGTTGTACTTTCTATTTTCTTGTTTGCTTCAAAAAAGCCAAATACACCGTGAAACTGCTTCGGAACCAAAGTTTCAGTCTTTTTGTCGCCGGTGCAAAACGCTCTGTCAGCAATGTCAGCTTCTGCTATTTTAAGCTTTACACCATTATAATTCCCATAGAAAATATCGTCCTCACGCATACAAACTTTTGCACTAAACAATTTACTCTTTTGAATGCTTGAAGAGTATGTATATTCAAAATCGCCTTGGAGCCATTTTAATCCAACTGTTTCAGCTATACAATCATAGTATGTATTTTTAAATTTAGCAGCAAAACTCTTCGATATGTTGTTATATACTAATATAACTAAACTCAAACCGACTATTAATACTACTAATGCTTCATACAAGTTTTGACTAAGCAGCACCAATCCCAAAAATATAATACTTGTAAGAGGTACTGCAAAAATCAGATAGAATAAATAGCGCTTTCTCTCTTTTTCAAAAAATCTTATATTAGTTTTCTTGTAAATCTCTTGATAATATTTTGTCTGAAGAGTCCGGCTTAAGTCACGAACCTGCATTTCAATATTATTAGCTCTCATACGAGAATTATAACATATCGCGTTGATTTTTCAAAAACTATCCTTAATATTTATACAAACGACTAATTTCTATACTTAATCGCGGGCTGGATAATAATCGTATGAAAAAAGTTTTGAGTTTGGTGATACTTAGTATATTTACACTGCTGCCTATAAATGCCGCAACCTTTCAGGGCGGAGTTGCCGAGCAGGGAAGCGGAAATGCAAGCAGAATTATTGACAAACAGACAGGTGAAGGTGTAGGCGGGGCTGATATACGCCTGCCTAAACAAAACTATTCTACCAGAACCGATTCCAGCGGCTTCTTTGAACTTGATACACAAATTAACGGCCCGAGCATCATGTCGGTTCAAAAAGAAAACTACAAGCCTTTTACAATGACAATTAACGATAAAACATTTGATGCCCCTATTGTTGTTGGTATAGAAAAATCTAACGCTTCTGATTTGGCACTTGACGCCAACATGTGGGTGATGACAGTTACTCAGATTTATCTGCTAACGCAGGCGAGTTTAGAATGCAGGCAATCGGCCCTTTTTACACAAAAAGGTTTACGCTGAGAAACCTTAATCTTTCAAAACCGATTTATCTTGTAATTGGTTCTATTATTGGTATTGATACAGCAATGGCACGTTCTATGGGGCAGAACAAAATTCCTAATGCTTTTGCTTCACCGCCGGAGGTTTATTTCAACGGTAACAAGATTTCTGAAATACAACTTAACGGGGATGGTCAAAAAATTAAACTGCCTTCAAATCTGATTAAGAAAAATCAGGTGAATGAAATTACTATCAAAACAGGCCGAAATCTTATGCAGACAGCATATGTTGATTATGATGACATAGAGTTTATGAACCTGATAATCGAAAACTAGTGGTCTGCACAGGGATAAATTTTTACAATAATTGTAGCGCTATAGCAGGTGTTTGATTTGCTGTAGACATTAGGGTTGCCGCGGCTTGCTGTAAAATCTGATTTCTGATATAAGCGCTTGACTCCTCAGCAATATCAGCATCTCGAATAGTTGATTGTGTTGAAGTCAGATTATCAATACTTACACCAATAGTTTCAAGTGCAGACTCGAGCCTATTATAAGCTGCTCCATACTCCGTTTGCTTTGTATTTACACGTTTTATAAGTTCGTCTATTTTTTCTAAAGATTTACGGGCATTATCAGAAGTTGACAAATTTATCTTTGGAACGGTCAAGGCAAAAGATATATTTAATGAAATACGAGAACTGTCTGAAGAATCAACTCCAACTTGAAACTCTGTAGGTGAATATGTCAACAAAGAATCTGCAATCTTTGGCAATACACCATTACTTATCATTTCATTAAGCTCTTTTGTACTTACCCCGGCTACCGTTCCAGTAGAATTATTATGCCCTACTGGAGGATATTTATTAGAAGTTTTTTCGTTATTAACATACGAATTCAATATTGTTGAAGCACTATCAACCATACATGCGAATCCATAACAAAAGCTAGAAGATGTTACTGAGCTGTAACAATTTTCAACCACTGCATTGTTTATTTCTCCTATAAAACCTCCAGACATACCAGAATGCATTCCATCCATATTTCCTTCTGAATACGAATTCTTTATGCTGCCACCCCCGAAGTATCCTATCAAACCGCCGTTACATCCTGTTGAAACAGAAATAGAAACATTGGTATAACAGGCTTCCACTGTTCCACGTAATTTTAAAGCCAATCCACTAACACCTGCTCTTGCTTTTAGCTTCCCTGTAACATAACAATTTGTAATTGATGCGGTACTATAAGACATATAACTACTTGGGTCATCAGAACCTGCGAGCAAGCCGGCCGTATATTCATTACTGATGATATCAACATTTTCTAGTCCAACATTCTTTATTATTGCATTTGAAGCATTGCCAAAAAATCCTTGCATTGTTTCTGAAGGTCTATTAATTGAAAGATTTTTTACGACTTTTCCGTTACCATTAAATACGCCCTTAAATGGCCCCATATCATTATTGCCTACTGGAGTCCATTCATATCCAGAAAGATCTATATCATTCATAAGAATATATTTACCACTCAAGTCATATTGCATTGCCTGAAGCTCATCTGCAGTTGTTATGATTGTATAACCCTGAGCAATTGCTTCGTCCTCTGTCAATGGCCTAACAGCCTGAATAAAATCCCCGGTGCGCTCTGGTTCTCCATCAAAGAGTTTCACATTATTAAACTCTGTATTTGAAACTAATCTAGTAATCTCGTCTGAACGGGCATTTATTTCAGATTGAATGGATTGCAAAGAGCTTGCACCATAAGTTCCATTAGCAGCCTGCTCTGCTAAATCACGCATTCGTGATAGATGACTGGAGATTAAATCAAGACTATCCATTGCAGTCATAACCATATCTAAGCCCATATATACATTATCCTGAGCGATTTTATAGGACGACAATTTACTTGAGAGCTTTGTATTTATTGAATAATTAGCAGCATTGTCTTTCGCATGGTTTATCTTAAAACCAGTTGACATGCGCTCTATTGCTGTATTTAATCCGTTGGTTGATG
>ERZ827156.4499-NODE-4499-length-11316-cov-2.779238_pt1 | contig 11316 bp, 11 predicted proteins | sample MGYA00519919_ERZ827156 | MGnify/ENA primary metagenome ERZ827156 (study PRJEB31778, sample SAMEA3449269) | human gut metagenome | biome: human gut; feature: human-associated habitat; material: faeces | place: United Kingdom | collected 2010/2012 ... | reverse complement strand
TCGGCAACAAGATATGGAACGCTTACCGGCTGGTAAACGGCTGGCAAGTGGACGACTCGCTGGCGCAGAGCGACAGCAACCGGCTCGCCGTATCCTGGTTCGACGCGATGCTGAACCGTACGCTCGGCCAAATCGAAGAGGATTTTACCGAATACCGCATTTCGGAAGCGTTGATGAAGCTGTACCGCCTGTTCTGGGACGAGTTCTCCGGATGGTACCTTGAAATGGTGAAACCGGGCTACCGGCAACCGACCGACCGGGCGACGATGGACGCTACGAAAGCGTTCTTCGACAGGTTGCTCCGGACGCTGCATCCGTTCATGCCGTTCATCACCGAGGAAATCTGGCAGCACATGGCTCCGCGCAAAGACGGCGAAAGCATCACGGTCGCCGCGCTGCCCGCGCCGCAGCCGTTCGACCAGGCGCTGCTCGAACGCATCGAACAGCTCAAAGAGGCCGTCTCGTCCGTGCGGAACATCCGCAAGGAGCACAACATTCCGAACAAGGAAGCGCTGGAACTGTACGTCATCGGGGACGACAATTATCATCGCGAATACAACCCGCTGCTGCAAAAAATGGCGAACCTGAACCGCGTGGAGGAGATCGCCGAAAAGCGTTCCGACGCAGCCGCGTTCATCGTCAAAACGACCGAATATTTCGTCCCGCTGGGCGGCAGCATCGATGTGGAAGAAGAACTCAAGAAGCTGAAGGCCGACCTCGCCTACCAGGAAGGATTTCTCGCCTCCGTTCTGAAAAAACTGTCGAACGAACGTTTCGTACAGAACGCCCCGGCCAAAGTGATCGAAACCGAACATGCCGAACGGCACGACGCGGAAGCCAAAATCAAGGCGCTAAAGGAACGTATCGATCAGTTACAATAAAATTTCACAAGACGAAAAGAGCCCGGAAAGATTCCGGGCTCTCGTTTTAAAACATAAAGTTATCTTAAAAAAAACATCCATACAGGAAAATATCTCCGAAAAGACTTCTACACTACGTCAACGTGCAGACTGTAAATTAAAAACTTTCTCATATAATAATTTCCGCACATCTTCATTAGCCGTTGGATTCCCAACCAATGTCACCCGATTTGTCGAATCCAGTAAAAAACTATGGTAATGAAAATCCTGTGGGATATGCGTATTCAATCTACCAAAAACACCGGATTCATCGATATATACGACATGTATGGATTTATAAGCCTTTTTCTCTGGATTGCATCTTTGTGATATTTTCTCTCACGGTACGGTACAACTTAAAAAGCAACCTACCAACAAAAGTATAATTCACCGTGTAATTTTCATATTTTATTTCAATTGTTGGATACCGATAGCACATCCTCCCGCATGAATATGATCAATAATATGATCGGGTAAAGACACGTCTTTCGGATTCACATTCGTGGTCATGAAATAGGAAAAGATAAACGGATCATCGTATTCGGTAAACAAACTGTTTGAAAATAACTCGACCGGTTGACTCTCATATTTAATTCCATTTTTTCTATCAACGATGAAACACCGCGATTTTCCATGATCTCTCAACTTTCCGATGATTAAATCTCCTTTTACAGCAACATAATCCTTGATAAAACAATAATTTTCGAATTTATCCAATTTAGACTCTACGTCCTTTTTATTTTCATCGGGAACATTGCACGCTCCAAAATCGAAACGAATTATCTGTCTGAGATTCAAATCTCGACTCAACACATACGCATTATTATCAATAGGCTGATTATAAACAACATTCTGTTCGCAATCCGTAAAACGATAAGATGAAAACACATAGGCGGGATCGATATATTCATCATAATACAATACCTGATTCTCCATTTTACATTGTGAATCCGTCTGCCCGATCTTATATCCTTTCGCACGTCCGCTATTCCAGGACGCTAATCCGAATATTATTTTTCCCCCTACCGATTTGAGAATATCCGCCTCAAAATCCAACGTATGACTCGCTATGAAATTAAAATCAGAATCGTACAAATTAACCTTATCGGTATGTGAATCCAATACATACAATACTCCGGACTCCCTGTCTATATCAAAATCGGTTATTTGTAAATATTCGTAAAGGGCCCTGCCTTTTCTTTGGAATTTTCTAATAAATTTCCCGGATCGATCGAATTCCAGAATCGCATTCAATCGTTGATCCAATATGAATAATGAACTATCGACAAATTTCACTTTATCAACCCGCCCGAAAAGAGCATCGGAAACGGTATCGAATGCAACAAACTCCATTTTAGACACAATATCCTCCGGAATCTGTTCAAAATTTCGGCTTGTTAACGATTCGTAATCTATAATAGACACGGGTACATCATAGTCTACCTTCTTCCGAGAATCGCATCCCACGAGGAACAACAATATGCCAATTAATAAGATTGGCTGTTTATCAAAACATATAAACAGACGGATGAGTTTCGACATAACATTCTCTCTTTCTCAAAAATCTGCCCATCCGATTTTCCATAAATTTACAGAAAACCGAAAAAGGCAGACTTTTAGTATTCAACAGATTTTCCCGCTGTTACCCTTTAATTGCAACCAGACAAGTCTTTACAATTTACCGTATTCTCCGACTTACAGTTTCCCGTAGCTTCAGATTTAGTACCTCCGCAAGGAGTGTCCTCACTTTCCCCGCTCGCCAACGCTTCTACATTGGCCGAAAGAAATAAAATTCGATCGGTATTGTCAGAAACCAACAAATAAGCGCCGGCAGCCCATGCGACCGCAAACGAACAAATCGCTCTTTCATAACAATTAACAATCAATAAATAACAAAATTAACGCGATCTTCATTACAATATTAACGATAATTACCATTATCGACAAACCGTCATCACTAAAAAAGAACTTATTAGAAACTATCATCGTTACAGGCTACAGGCGATTTGCTTATCGTAAACGTTCCGGGATCATCGATTCCTATGTAAAAAAGTCCTTCGAAAAACAGGATTGCCGGCAGTCGGCCGGCCAGGGGACGATAAACCCACGGACGTTTCGCCCCGGCCAGAATGATCGAAACCGAACATGCCGAACGGCACGACGCGGAAGCCAAAATCAAGGCGTTGCAGGAGCGCATCGCGCAACTGGGATAAAAACATTTACAAAACAAGAAGCCCGTTGTGTGGAGACAACGGGCTTCCTGTTTTTATCGTTAAAAATCGACCATTCAACGAACCTCATACAAGAACAGGATCGGATTATCGTCCTCTTTCATCCTCTCTATTTTTTCCTTAAACCAAGGAGCCGCTCCCTTAGCGACATGCTCGACATAAATTTTCAACGACGCCTGATTCACCGACGGAAGAAACGCGATATATTTATTTCCGATATCCTGCGTCGGCAGCATCCCGTTGCACGGAATTTGAGTTTGGGTGTCCAGAATCGTCGGGAAAGCCTTCACCTCGTTCGTCCGCGTATCGAGCACGCAAAAGCCCCGGTTATTGACCGAAAAATACAACTTCCCGGAACTCTCTTTGATGTTAGCCAACCCGGTAACGTAATTACGATCCCTCACCTGCTCATCAAACTCCTGATCGGACAGCCGACCGCCTTTCTGCAACGACTCAGGCAGATTGTATTTGCCGAAATCGATCCAGTAACGGGGAACGACGGCGCCTTCGTCATATTGATAAATCGTATTGGCAAAACGCCGTGCGAAATAGGGTTTCGTACTGGTCTGTATCAACGCTCCCGGCGGATAGAACGAACCGATATCGATCAACGGCAGATCCAGCACCTTCTTTTTATGCAACGACCGATCGTCATTGGGCAACTCAACGAGAAAATCATCTCCATTTTGCGCCCGTAAATCCATGCAGATCAAGCGATCCTTCGCAATGGCGAACTGAAAAAACAATTCGTCTGTCAGTACCTCGCCGATAAATTTGCCGTTATAATCAAACCGCATAAATTTCGAAGGCACATCCGAATAAACGACGAATTGCCGCCTGTCATAATCGAAACAACAATCCCGGATCTTTATGTATTCGCCCGGACCGCGTCCCTTCCGGTCGATCGAAAACAAAAACCGGCCTACCGTATCGAACACGCATATTTTCCAGCTCCGATCATCATAAACGGCGATCCGGTCTTCGAAGACGAACACCTTACCGATGTTGCCCAAAAGAGCTCTTTCGGCCGTTTCGAAAAAAATCACGCGACTTTTCGAAAAGATCGAAGTATCGGGCTGGCTGCGGTCGCTATCGGAAAACAAATCCCGGACATCCGCATGCACGAAGGAAACCGAAGCGCCATCCTCCCCTCCCTTGGCATGACACCCTATAACACATGACAAACATGCAACTATCAAAAATAACCTTGTCTTCATTCCGTCGTTCGGATTCGTTCATATATCAACCACCCCCTACGCATTCACGCAAGAAATCGTTTCCACTCCGTTACAGGGCGTGTCCATAAGCTTATTTTACGAACGCCATCCCACAAAACGATCACGGCCGCCGTATGACCCTGAAAAAACGCCTTTCGCCTTGTCCCAAATCAACCATTAGCGGCGACACCCCCATACGACCGCAACGAATACGGAACTGACTTTCTCCGGCAACCGTCCCTAACCATGAACAAATATCAAAATTAATCGGATTTCACTACAATATTAACGATAATTGTCATTACCGGCAAATTAATTATGAATCGTCCCCATCGTGTATAAAACCAATACTCCGCCGCCGTTAACAAGATGCTCTTCCACGACCGGTTCCGCACGTTCAAAACCATCCGCTACCAAACTTTTGTAACTATCGTCTCCTGCAAGAAAACAAACATATTTATCATTATAACTACATAACGGAAACCATAAGCATTTAAAACTGCTCTCCGCCGAATTCATCCCTCCGTTTTTTCCATCATAAAGAAAACAATCTAAAAAATCACCAATACTGACTTCCAATGCAATATAATCCCTACACATCACAGGAGTGCCATAAAGATAATGATAACCATTCTCATTAATTGCGTGTATATCACCACGACTATCCCGGGGAATTTTATTCGGCCCGAAATCGACTGCAATATTGAACATGGTGTCTGCATTATTTTTTGAAAAGACAGTGAAAACATCGGAACCGCACGAATGAAAAACAATGCGATCTTCCGTTGTCGAAAAATAGGTTTGCTTGCCGATTGGATCTTCCTCGGAATAAGTAAACAACCTGCGTTTTATGCGGCAATTGGAATCCATAACAAAAAGCCTGTGCGGTGATTGCTTATCCGACAGGCTGCCTCCGGGTAATGGTGCGAATGCAAAAAGAAAATCACCGTTATCAAAACACTCGACATCCCAGACTACCACGGGTAATTTCTTCTTATTTAAATATTTCCCCGATCGGGAATCATAAACATAAAGTATATGTCGATAATTGTCTATGACATAAATAGAATGATCGTCGACCGCAAAGTTTTTAATTTCAAGATATTCCTGCGGCCCTCTTCCCTTACGATCAATTGCGAACTTAAAATTCCCGGCTAAATCGAAAACAACGATCTTATGATTCCGAAAATCCCCGATATAAATATTTCCGTTTTTCATCACGAGCTTATTAATTTCCGAGAAAGCAGACTCTTTCACATCTTCTAACAAAATATAATCGACTGAACGAACAGACGTAGCAATAAGAGAATCCGGAAACCGATCAAACATAATAGTCCGGTCTATCCTAACGTTTTCCTCATTTTTTACTTTAGAGCAACAAGCAATAAAAACAAATACGCTGAACCAGAGAATACTATTTGCCTTTTTCATTTCGTTAAAATAAAATATAAGAACAGAACCAAATCTCGATTCTGGTTCTGTTCATTATCAAATAATTCAATTAACTTTTGTGTGTCGGGCAACGTTTTGAATTACATCCACTTCCTCCTCCCTGACATGTTATAATCTCCACCTTACATTTTTTACCTTTGGAGATTTGCACGCCACAAATGGAACTATACATATATCCGTCCGGATACTCATACTGTCCGCCTTCATCACGCGTTAACGCCTCGACATTTGATAAAAGAAGTGCCCCCTCACTGGTTTTGTCCGCTGTTAGTAAATAAGCACCGGCAGCCAATACGACCGCAAACGAACATAGAATTACTTCTTTCATGATAATTGATTTTAATAATCAATAAATGGCAAGATTGAACACAATCTTTATTACAATATTAACGATAATTACCATTATCAACAAACCGTTATCACTAAAAAAGAACTTATTAGGAACTATTATCGTTACGGGCAGCAGGTAATTGCTTATCGTAAACGCTCCGGTTCATCAATTCCTATACAAAAAAGCCTTCCGAAAAGCCTGGCTGCGGGGGACAATAAACTCACGGACGTTTCGCCCCGGCCAAAGTGATCGAAACCGAACACGCCGAACGGCACGACGAGGAAACCAAAACCAAAGCATTGCGGGAACGTATCGCGCAGTCGGGACATACACACAAAACAACCGGCCTGCTGTCCTGCGACAGCAAGCCGGTTGTTTTCACTTACATACGAAAGAAGTCACTCGTCGGAGCGGATAGCCGATTCGTACAAACGCCAGATTTTGTCGCTCCCTATCGGATTGCCGACGGCCCGAGGCTGATTACGACCGTTTAATAAAAACGTATGGTAGGCCTCCCGGTCGATATGATAAGTCGCGGCGAAAGATCCCAACGTATCGTAGAGCACAGGCAGCGTAAAGTGAATCATTTTCATCTGGGCATGGATCGCCTGCATATCCGGGACGTGAACGACCAGAACGACCGGAACGCGCATACGCCCTCGCACCACATTCCACATCCGCAGGCTCTGCAACTTACAACCGACGCAACCCGAAGAATCGAGGTAGTGGACAATCTTGGGGCCGGGCATCCGTACGGTACTTTTCGCCAGATCTTCGGGCGCATACAGCCGGCTCAAGTCGATGCGTTGCTCCATAAACGATTCCAGTTTCCGGTACTCGGCTCCTTTCCGTGAATCGCAGCCGGTTCCCATACTCAGCCCCATCCCTACGATCAGCAAAAAGTATCTTGCCAACATCCTAGAAATCCTTTACCTTAAAACATGCCAAAAAAAGATTGGCGTCCGTCTCCATACTGTCTATCATCGCCTTGTATTTGCCCGAAAATCCGTAATCTTTCGCCATATATTGCAGCGTTATCGCATGATGCGGACCGTAACACCAATCCCCGTCGCACGCATAGATAATGCTGGTCAAATAGTCGAAAGTACGATCCCCGCTCATATTTTCAAGCGTTTTATCGTACCGGATCGCATTTCCGGAATTTTTCGAATAAAGGTACATATCGTCCATCCCGGAACGTAACAAGATATGCGATCCGACATTGAAAAACTCCACCGGAAAAAAATAGTTTCGCTTCTCATATTCGGGCAATTCCGCATTGGGATCCATTTCCCGGCGCTGCTCGTCGTTCAGCAATTTCACGTCCTCGTCCCCACTCTCTATAATATAAGCCGGGGATACGGTACGTTCCGACACGGCGACACGGTAAACCGTATCCCCCAAGGTAGGATAGTATAGAATATCCCCGTTGTCCAAATAACCGCTGGCCGACAGGAACGACAAACCGTATTTAGGCGTCCGGTTCCTTATCATGCCCTGGACGACGTCTCCTTTCAGGTCGATCCAGTGCAAATCGTAATCCCGCAGCAGCGAATCCTGGTACTGTTCCTTGTTGTCGTTTTCATACCTCAGGATCATATCGTCGCGGAACGCGATCACTTGTTTTGGCGCGAAATCGACTTTAACCACGTGCTCGAGATTCAGAAGTTCGTCGAAAATAAAAATCTTGCGAACGACATCGTCCGCAACCAATATTTTCTTACTGACCGGATCGGCCGCGAGAAAACACAGCATGAAATACTCGTCGGGCCCGTTCCCCCGCGCTTCGAATTTTTTCAGAAATTTCCCGTCTCGATCGAAACAGAGCAACTTCGTCCCCATCCGGTCGAGTAAATAGAATTTGCCGTTCAGCAATTTCAGGCAGCGCACATAATCGAACATCGATTCCGGGGTAGTCTCCAATTGAACGAAACGGAGCGAATCGAATAATTCGGCTCCGGAAACTCCGTCTTTTTTCGGTTCGATCCACAACCGGGTTAGCGAATCGGACGAAGCCCGGCGATACATATTGCGATTTTTGCAGGAAACGACTCCTGCAAAAACCGCAATAACCAAACACAAAACTTTCGCGATTTTCATCGACTACAAGCTATGAAATCGATCAACCGATCATACAATCCGGACATCCGGCAAGTTCTCCCCCCTCGACATACATACACACCGGAGTCTTTCCCTTAACGAGTTGGGGCGGATCGGTCGGACTAAGTCCAGGGAATGCTACATAACAAGGAGGCTCCAGAATATAAGAAACTATTCTATAACCCATTTTGGGCGGCTCCGGTTTTTCATCTTGCGTCAGCGCTTCGACATTGGCCAATAAAAAATCACCGTAACCACGAAGTCCGCTGTTTTTCAGATAGACGCCCGTAGCCAATAATGTAAAAATGCCCGCGATTCCCCAAAAGATAAATGCTTTTTTCATAACAATAACGTTTTGATAGTTTAATAAATAATTGATAATAAATAACACATAACATCATTGCAATAATAATAACAAACCCGGTAACGGACAAGCAACCTCACCAAAAAGGAATCAATTAACTACCAATCCCGGCTTCGAATCGTCAGGCGGGCTTTCTCTTCATGTTCCGTCCGGAACAGGCGCGGAGCGCTCCGTTTCTTCCCCCCATCCTCCCCTGCGTTACGCTCCCGCACAAAAAAGAGTCCCCCGATTACTCGAAGGACGACTCTAAGAGGCGGCGACCTACTCTCCCACATGTTACTGCAGTACCATCGGCGTAAACGGGCTTAACTTCCCAGTTCGAAATAGGAAGGGGGAACTTCGCTGCTATAATCACCTAAATCTTTATTGTTATCCTACAACATCATACAGACTCAGCGATACCTTTAGTAAAAATTCCTTCTGTTCAATCCGGTTCCCTTGTCTAAAAAACCGAACTTTATGGATTTAATTGATAAATAATTAGACAAGGATTATCGTCGACCTCGATAGACGGGATGATTTGGCGCAATCGTGCGGTTTGTTCGGGATAATCCTTTTCAAAATCGTTATATTCATCTCTCCCATCCACGAACGGTTTCATATTCAATGCACTTATTTCTGTAATGATAGCCTGCTGCGAAATTGCGCGTATTCGACCGAAAGGAAGAAAATACTTTGTCTCATTGACGACCGGTTCGCAGAGCCGACTCGCTCGCGTTTGTTTGTCATATACCAGCAAACGAGGTTGCCCTTCAAATACGAAATAGAATACCCAATAACGTTCGGTCTGCTGGAAACAGTTAATCTTCTGAACAAATCCGTTCGCTTCATTCGGGTCCAGATGTTGTAACTTCTCAAAACGGTTCACTTGTTCCGGCCAACCGTATTTTCCAAAATCCAATCGGAACAAAGGAGTCGCGCCCTTTTCTGAACAACTGTAAATAAGATTCTCACGCGGAGCAAGAAAATAACCGACACCGTCGTACGATGAAAAAGCATATGCATCGTTATAATACATGCTTTCCCATCCCTTTTCTATCGGAATATCCCCTCTCACAACTTTATAGTTTTCATCCAATATCCAGAGTTCATAAGAACCATCTTGCGCATATCCCCCCGCATATCCAACAACACCGTCGCGCATAGGGCATATAGCAACTAATTCTTTCGGCAATTCGGTTTGAGAAATTAGGGAAGTTCCGTCCAGATCGAACGAAAGTATTTCCGACGAATTCCTTGTCAGCAAATTCAACGTACCGGATTGGTCGTCGATAAAAAAATCACGTAGCTGAATGTATTCTCCTGGCCCTCGACCTTTCCGACTGATTTTACGGATTGCTTTGCCTTGCATGTCAAAAATAAATAGAGATTGACTGGCATAAAAATCACCGATATATATCTTGCCGTCATGAATCAGAACTTTATCGATTCGTCCGACCAATACGCTATCGTTTGTTTCCAGCCTTACAATCCGGATATCTTTGATAAGAGACAATCGTTGCAACTCAACCGTATGCTCGTCCAGATCTATCGTAATAGACTGAAATTCACATGTATTACATTGCATCTGACACGAAAATAAAAATAAGCACGAAACCAAGGATGCAACACTCACAGACAATACTTTATTCATGAATTCCAATTCTAAAATAGCCCCAAACGTTAAATGATATCAGCTTTACGGCCTTATTTGGATGGACCCGCACTGCAATTCTGCGGAGTACATAACTCATTCCCCCCTGCAGCACAATGCACCTCTCCACTCGCCGAATAATAATACGCCTTACCCGTTCTATCCGTTTTTAAAGTAAGCGTTACCCTTCGACAGAAACCGTAATTTCTGAATTTTTCGGCCCTGAAAATTCATAATAACAACCATTCGAAGATCTTATGTAAAGATCTGAGTTACCTTCGTCTCGCGCCAATGCTTCTACATTAGCTAATAGACACGGACTTTCATAAGTGGTACTTTCATTTAGCAGGTAAGTGCCAATAACTGACGCAACGGCAAATGAACACAAAATCATCTTTTTCATAACTATTATTCTAATAAATTAATAAATAATGAAATCATATAAGATCATCGTTTCAATCCATTTCATATCAAAGAGCTACTCTCCATTAGTCGAAAGATTAAACGAAACGACTGCAAATCCACAAATTACCCTTACCGTATATAATGAAGAAACTTTACTCATACATGAACATTTAATAAGATAATAAAGATATATATATGACGATAATAATAAAGATAATAGCAATATCCAAACGCATATTTACAAAAAAAACAAAAAAAACAAAAAAAGAACCAAAAAGATACCAAAAAGCAATCACCTTCTGTTCGGAAGCGAAGCTCGTTCCCTCGCACCACGACCGATACTACCCCTATCAATATCCGCACAAAAAAGAGTCCCCCGAATGCTCGGAGGACTCTAAGGAGGCGGCTACCTACTCTCCCACATGTTACTGCAGTACCATCGGCGTGAACGGGCTTAACTTCTCTGTTCGGAATGGGAAGAGGTGGAACCCCGCTGCTATAACCACCTAAATCTACATTGTTATAGCTAACAACATGATATCGTAAAGTTCTTTTGACTCAAACACCTTCTTTCGAGTATTTGACGATTCGAGGATGAGAAAAGGGCCCTCTGTAAAGAAAGTCATTCGGGCTATTAGTACCGCTCGGCTTTGACATCGCTGCCTTTACACCTGCGGCCTATCA
>ERZ827156.4495-NODE-4495-length-11330-cov-4.833259_pt1 | contig 11330 bp, 9 predicted proteins | sample MGYA00519919_ERZ827156 | MGnify/ENA primary metagenome ERZ827156 (study PRJEB31778, sample SAMEA3449269) | human gut metagenome | biome: human gut; feature: human-associated habitat; material: faeces | place: United Kingdom | collected 2010/2012 ... | reverse complement strand
TTGTAAGCTAAAGTGCGAGTTGTTTCAAATGGTATCTTTAACTAAGTGAATCCCCCTGCTCCCAGCGGGACACAGCCTGCCGGGAAACCTCCAAATACGATGCCAGCTCCTCCTGGCTGATGCCCTCCCGCTTCCGCAGGCGAATCAACTTTTCCGAAAAATTCATAGGCAATTCCTCCCTTGCTTCTGCCCCAATTTTACCAAAAAGCGCCGGGCAAGTCCACCACGGCAGGGTTTCAGGGCCGCAACCAAATGCAACATTTGAAAAAAATCTTGCGAAAACGGTTGAAATCCGGTAAACTGGCCTCAGAAATTCACCTGTTGGAGGGGAAGCCGCCATGCTGAAGAATATCTTTTTGGATCTGGATGACACCATTTTGAATTTTACCGCTGGAGAGGCCAAGGCTCTTTCCCAAACGCTGCGGGAGGCGGGCATCGAGCCGACGGAGGCCATTCTGGACCGCTACCACATCATCAATACCGCCCACTGGGAGCTGCTGGAGGAAGGCCGTCTCACCCGTGACGAGGTTCTGGTGCAGCGCTTTGAGCAGTTATTCCGGGAACTGGGCGTTGACCACAGCGGCAAGGCCATCAGCGAGCGGTATGAGGTACTGCTCTCCTGCCAGCATGACTTCATGCCCGGCGCGGAGCAGCTTTTGAAGGATCTCTCCTCCCGGTATGACCTGTACCTCGCCTCCAATGGGGCTGCCGCCGTCCAGAATCCCCGGTTGGATGACGCTGGGCTGCGCCCCTATTTCAAAGGCATTTTCATTTCGGAGGAAATGGGCGCCGACAAGCCCTCTAAGGCGTTCTTCGATGCCTGCTTCGCCGCCATTCCCGGCTTCCGGTTAGAGGAAACCGTCATGGTAGGGGACAGTCTGACCTCCGACATCCGGGGCGGATCGAACGCCGGGCTGCGCACTGTCTGGTTCAACCCCCACGGCAAGGAGCCCCGGCCGGATATCCGGCCGAGCTATACCATCCACGCTCTTTCGGAGCTGCTCCCCCTTCTGGCATCTATACAGTAAAGCAATTTCATTTTACAGCTATTCCGTGGGAATCGACACATCAAAAATCTCGATTCCCCGCCGCAAGGCGTATTCCACCGTGTAGCGGGTCCCGCCGGCGGTGCCGTCAAAGGCGGCGATGAGCAGCATGGCGTGATCCACCATGTAGCGGTCCCGCCGCTGCATACAGGTGGAAGAATAGGTGTCGGAGACCATGGTCTCCATATCGCACCGGGCAACCAATTCCCGGTAGCGATCCCGCTCCGCCTCCGGCCAGGCGTCCGCCTGGGTGGGACAGGGAATGGCGGCCTCCACAGTGACCTCCGGATAACGCTCCCGCAGAGCCAGCACCGCCTCACAGAAATAGAGGTCGCAGCCCTGGGCCATGCCGCAGAGAAAATGCCGGTACCCCTCCTGATAGGCCAGCAGCACCGCATCGGCGATCCGCTCCTTCAGTCTGACGCAGCGAGGGTCTCTCTCGTTGTAGCCCCATGGCAGCTTTGCGGGTCTGTGCCCGGTAAAGCAGCAGGATTCCTGTCTGGCAGGCATCTCCTCACCTCCTCAAGTGTATCACTTCCATTATAGAACATCTGTTCTTTTTTGTAAAGTCAAAAATTAGGGGTTGCATTTTTGTTTCTTCTGTCGTATACTATCACCCGAAGAAAACAACTGAATCTTTGTCTTCAGGGCGGGGTGTGATTCCCCACTGGCGGTAAAGTCCGCGACCGGATACTTCGGTGTCCGCTGACTCGGTGAAACTCCGGGACCAACAGTTACAGTCTGGATGGAAGAAGATGAGTACGGGAAAGCCGTGCGTTTTGTGCGCGCTCCTTTTTCGTTTGTTCACCTTGGAGAAGTCAAAGCATCCAGGGTGTTTTCAAATGAAAAAAGGAGTGTATTTTTTATGTCTGAACCCAATGCCAACGCGATCCCCTCCACCCGTGCGGCCAATCGGAGCCGCACCCACAAGCTGACTATTTCCGCAATGCTCTCCGGCGTGGCTTTCCTGCTGATGTTCATTGAATTCCCCATCCCGGCTCTGATCCCCTCCTTCGTAAAGCTGGACGTGTCCGATCTGCCGGAGCTGTTGGCCGCCTTCTCTCTCGGCCCTGTCTACGGCATCGTGGTCACCTTCCTGAAGAACCTGCTGTTCTCCGTGCTCCACGGCACCTCCTCCGCCTATGTAGGTGAGCTGTTCAACTTCGTGATGGGCAGCGTGTTCTCCTTCTCCGCCGGTTACATCTATTCCCGGAATAAGTCCCGCAAGGGCGCTCTGATCGGCGCTGTTGTCGGCGCTGCGCTGATGGCAGTCCTGTCTGTACCCTTCAACTACCTCCTGGTGTATCCCGCCTATGTGGTGTGCTACGGCCTGCCTCTGGACGCCATCATCGGCATGTATCAGGCCATTCTCCCCTCCTCTGACAGCCTCATCAAGTGCCTGACCATCTTCAATATGCCCTTCACCTTCTTTAAGGGAATGCTGGACGTGGTGCTTTGCTTCCTGATCTACAAGCCCCTCTCTCCCCTGCTGCACAAGTAAACTGATCCGCACATATCGATCCTCAAAGCCGATGCGGTCCCTTTCGGGGCTGCATCGGTTTTTTGTTATGCGTCTTGAAAAACTCCAAATTACCTGATCGCTGGTCTGCGCTGCACCACTAAATATATAAGTGCCACCAGAACGGCAAAAGCCGCATACAGAAGGGCCTCTGCCTTCACTGAAACGGTCACCGCCTGCGGCTGATCCACCCCGTTTCCGCTGTCGGAACGAATTCTTACCTCTTGCGCGGTTTTTTTATCGAAATTCAGCATTTTTGATCTCAAATTCCATAGTTAACCCCTTGACAACGGCGGGTATCTGTGCTATTTTACCAGTAGAGTTTCGGATATTCGTTATATGTTCATGTATCCGAACAGTAAAAGTTTTTTATCCAACCACTACCGCCTTGCGGAACACAGCTCTGAAAGATTGGAGTCCTCCTTCATGGAATATCACAATCCAACCCTGCGGGTCCTCCGGATTCTGGAGCTGATCGACGCCAATTCCGGCGGTCTGAGCCTGACGGAGATCGCCAATCTGCTGGACCTGCCAAAGGGTACCATTTCCCCCATTCTGAAAACACTGGCCGCCACCAATTACGTTGTGACGGACGGCAGTCTCTACAAGATCGGTCCCCATACCTTTGAATTGGGGCTGTCCTACGCCAGCGGCCAGAACGCTCTGTCCATTATCCGCAGTGAAATGCGCAGCATCGTCTCCCAAGTAGACGAAGTCTGCCAGATGGGTGTGCTGGTAGGGCAGGACGTGCACTACCTCTTAAAAGAGGAGGGCCACGCCATCATCTCCATCATCAGCGATGTGGGCCGCCACCTCCCTGCTCATGTCACCGGCCTGGGCAAAGCGCTTCTCTCCGGCCTGACGGACGATGAGGTCCGGCAGCTTTACGCGGGATACCACTTCTTCCCCTACACGCCAAACTCCATTATGGATCTTGATACCCTCATCGCGGCGCTTCAGGACATCCGCAGCGCCGGGATCGCCTATGAAAGCGAGGAATCCACCGCTGAGATCTGCTGCGTGGCAGTCCCGCTGGCTGAAAACGGTCAGGTCAAGGCGGCTATCAGTGTAACCACCCCCAAGTTCCGGTACACCGATGAAAAAAAGCAGCAGATCACCCAGCTGCTTCTGAAAAAACGGCAGTTGATCGAAGAGAGCTGCCGTATTCAGAATTGCAGACTGGTTTTCTGACCTTCATGTGTTACCATCTGCGGATGGTGCCTATATATGTAAAAACAGCATATTCAGATAAGAAAGATAGGAAGGATCTTGCGTATGAAGAAAAATTACGTAGTCATGGACGGCAACACGGCAGCCGCGTACAGCGCGTATGCCTTTACCGAGGTGGCGGCTATCTACCCCATCACCCCGTCCTCCCCCATGGCGGAAAAGGTGGACGAGTGGTCTGCCAAGGGCAAGAAGAACCTGTTCGGCTCCACGGTGGACGTGATCCAGATGCAGTCTGAGGCCGGTGCTGCCGGCACCTGCCACGGTTCCTTACAGGCAGGCGCTCTGACCACCACCTTCACCTCCTCTCAGGGCCTGATGCTGATGATCCCCGCCATGTACGCCATGGGCGGCCAGTTCCTGCCCAGCGTCATGCACATCGCGTCCCGCGTGGTGACCTCCAACCATCACTCTATCTTCGGCGACCATACGGACTTCATGACCTGCCGTATGACCGGCTACGCCATGCTGATGTCCTCCTGCCCTCAGGAGGCAATGGATCTGGCCGCCGTGGCTCATCTGTCCGCCATCAGCGGCCGGTATGCCTTCATGCACTGCTTTGACGGCTTCCGTACCTCCCACGAGATGCAGCGGATCGAGGCTCTGGACTATGAGGATCTCCGTGGTCTGGTGGATCAGGAGGCCCTGCAGGCCTTCCGTCATCAGTCTCTGAACCCCGAGCATCCCACCAACCGGGGCAACAACGTGAACCCCGATATCTACTTCCAGTGCAAGGAAGGCGCCAATGTCAAGGCCAATGCCCTGCCCGACACCGTCCAGCACTACATGGACGAGATCAACAAGCTCACCGGCCGTGACTACAAGCTCTTCAACTACTACGGCGCTCCCGACGCTGAGGAAGTCATCGTTGTGATGTGCTCCGCCAGCGAGACCGTGAAGGAGACCGTGGACTACCTGAACGCCCAGGGCCGCAAGGTGGGCATGGTGCAGATCCACCTGTTCCGTCCCTTCTCCGTGAAGCACTTTGCCGCCGCCATCCCCGCCACCTGCAAGCGGATCGCCGTGCTGGACCGCAACAAGGAGACCGGCTCCGTGGGCGAGCCTGTGTATCTGGATGTTGTCACCGCTCTGAATCAGGCTGGCCGCGGCGATATCCGCGTGGTGGGCGGCCGGTACGGCCTCTCCTCCAAGGACACCACCCCCGGTCAGATCATTGCCGTGTATGACAACCTGAAGCAGGAAACTCCCAAGAACAACTTCACCATCGGCATCAATGACGATGTGACCTATACCTCTCTGGACTACAAGGAGATCGAGCTGGCCCATCCCGGCCAGATCAGCTGCAAGCTGTGGGGTCTGGGCGGCGACGGCACCGTGGGTGCCAACAAGAACGCCATCTCCACCATCGGCTTCGTGGGCGGCAAGTACGCTCAGGCGTATTTCTCCTACGACACCATGAAGTCCGGCGGCCTGACCCAGAGCCACCTGCGCTTCGGCGACGAGCCCATCCTCAGCACCTATCTGGTGTCCTCTGCTGACTTCGTGGCGGTCCATGCTCCCACCTACGTCAAAAAGTATGACACCACCGAGGATCTGAAGGAGGGCGGCACCTTCCTGCTGAACTGCCCGTGGACGGTGGAGGAGCTGGACGCGCACCTGCCTGCCAAGATGAAGCGCGATCTGGCCCGGAAGCACGCCAACTTCTACATCATCGACGCTGCCAAGCTGGCACAGGAGATCGGCCTGGGCAAGCGTACCAATAACATCCTCCAGGGCGCCTTCTTCGCCCTGACCAAGGTCATCCCCATGGATCTGGCCATTGAGGATATGAAGAAGAACAACTACAACTCCTACTTCAAGAAGGCCGGTCAGAAGATCGTGGACCTGAACGATCAGGCCGTGGATCTGGGCGTCAGCGCCGCTGTGAAGGTGGAGATCCCCGCCTCCTGGGCAGATGCACAGGATACCCCCGTTGCGGAGCCCAAGGGCATCACACCCTTTGTCCGGGACATCGTGCTGCCTCTGGACCGTCAGCAGGGCGACAAGCTGCCTGTCTCTGTGTTCCAGAAGTACGGCGTGCTGGACGGCACCTGGGAGAACGGCACCTCCGCTTATTCCAAGCGCGGCGTAGCCGTGAAGGTTCCCAAGTGGGACGGCAGCAAGTGCATCCAGTGCAACCGCTGCTCCATGTGCTGCCCCCATGCGGCGATCCGCCCCGTGCTGCTGACCGAGGAAGAGAAGAAAACGGTTCCCGCCGGTTTCGAGACCGTTCCCGCCAAGGGTCTGGGCAAGGATTCTCCCTACTCCTTCCGGATGCAGGTGTCTCCTTATGACTGCCTTGGCTGCGGCGTGTGCCTGACCGCCTGCCCCGCCGAGGGTGCTCTCACCATGACCTCCTTCGAGGACATGAAGCCCGAGCAGACCCTCTTCGACGAGGTGGCCATGAACGAAAGCTACCTGAAGAAGGACGTTATCAATGACAAGAGCGTGAAGAACGTCCAGTTCGCAAAGCCCTACTTCCAGTTCTCCGCCGCCTGCGCTGGCTGCGCCGAGACCACCTATATCAAGCTGCTGAGCCAGCTGTTCGGCGATCGGATGTACATCGGCAACGCTGCCGGCTGCTCCTCCGCCATCTCCGGCGGCGCCCCCATCCTGCCCTACTGCAAGGACTGCCAGGGTCACGGCCCCGCTTGGGAGCACTCTCTGTTTGAGGACAACGCCGAGTTTGCCTACGGCTTCTTCCACGCACAGGATTCCATCCGCAAGGAGCTGCTGATCCGTCTTGAGGCCATCAAGGCCGCCGGTATCGCCGTGGAGGCTGTGGAAGCCTACGAGAACGGCTGGAAGAAGACGGAGACCTCCCGTACCGTCACGGACGCTCTGATCACCGCTTTGGAACAGGCAGAGCAGACCGAGGACGTGAAGTACATCCTGGAGAACAAGGAATATCTGGCCAAGAAGTCCGTGTGGGCTGTGGGCGGTGACGGCTGGGCCTACGATATCGGCTACGGCGGCATCGATCATGTGATGGCCCAGAACCGTGACGTGAACCTGATGGTGCTGGATACCGAGGTGTATTCCAACACCGGCGGTCAGTCCTCCAAGTCCACCCCCACCTCCGCTACCGCCAAGTTTGCCGCCGGCGGCAAGCGGGTAGCCAAGAAGGATCTGGGTGCCATGCTGATGCAGTATGGCTATGTGTACGTCGCCCAGGTGGCCATGGGCGCTGACCAGGCCCAGACCCTGAAGGCTCTGCGTGAGGCTGAGTCCTATGACGGCCCCTCCATCGTGATCTGCTACTGCCCCTGCCTGGAGCAGCACATCAAGGCCGGTATGGGCACCTCTCAGGACGAGATGAAGAAGGCTGTGGAGTGCGGCTACTGGCATCTGTACCGCTATGATCCCCGCCGGATCGCCGAGGGCAAGAACCCCTTCCAGCTGGACTCCAAGGAGCCGGATACCTCCAAGGTGATGGACTTCCTCATGGGCGAGAACCGCTTCGCCTCCCTGAAAAACAACTTCCCCGACAAGGCCGACGCCCTGTATGCCAAGGAAGTTGAAGACGTAAAGGCCCGCTACGCCAAGTACAAGAAGCTGGCCGAGGGCTAACCCTCCATTCCTCCTACATTCCCTATTATCCTTCTCTATTATCCCTCTCTCAAAAAGGAAGCGTTCCGGTTCTCCCGGAACGCTTCCTTGATCATATAACGAGTCGAAATGCACTTGCTCATCAATTTGCCGGCGGTCTCAGCAAAAAAGCATGGACGGTTCCCCTTAATGGGTTCCGTCCATGCTTTTTGTTTTATCCGCAGCAGGCATCTACCAGCAGGCGGAGCAATTCGTCCTTTCCGCTGCCCTTTTCCGCAGAAAAGGGGATCAGAGTATCCCGCTCCGTCAGTTCCAGCGTCTCCCGGATCAGCTCCAGCGCCGGTTCCACCTGACTCTTTTTCAGCTTATCCAGCTTGTTGGCCACCACGATCTCCGGGCAACCGGTCTGGCGGAACCAGTCGTGCATGACCAGATCGTTGGCCGTGGGCTTATGCCGGATGTCCACGATCAGAACACCGGTGGTGATGGCGTCCGCCTCCCGCTGGAAATAGGTCTCCATCAGCCGGGCCCAGCGCTCTTTTTCCGAGCGGGACACCTTGGCATAGCCGTATCCCGGCAGGTCCACCAGATACGCCTTCTGGTCGATGAGGAAATAGTTGATGTGGGTGGTCTTTCCCGGCGAGGCGCCCACATAGGCCAGATTCTTTCGGCCTACCAAACGGTTGATCACCGAGGATTTTCCCACGTTGGAGCGGCCCGCGAAGGCAAACTGAGGCAAACCGTCCCGCAGAAAGTCCTTGGGCTCTCCGGCGGAGCGCACAAACTCCGCTTTGTTGAAATTCAGAGGCATACGTCCCTCCCTTTACTGCCGTAAGGCTGCTTCTTTACTGTTTTCCACCGGCAAAAATGCGGGGATCGCGTCGGCTTTTGTCTCCACTCTGGAAGGGCAGAACACCTCGGCAAACACCTGATCCACCGTCTCCACCGGTATGAACCGCAGCGCCGCCCGGACGGTCTGGTCGATCTCTTCCAGATCTCTGGCGTTGTCCTTGGGGATCAGTACCGTGTGGATGCCGTACCGCTTGGCGGCCATGGTCTTTTCCTTCAGGCCGCCGATGGGCAGCACCCGGCCTCGCAGCGTGACCTCGCCGGTCATGGCGATTCCCGCCTTGATCTTGCGGTTAGTCAGAGCCGACAGCAGCGCTGTAGCCATGGCAATACCGGCGGAGGGGCCGTCCTTGGGCACCGCTCCCTCCGGGAAATGGACATGGATGTCCTTGGTCTTATAAAAGTCCGGATCGATCCCCAAGGCTTCCGCCCGGCTCCGCAGGCAGGACAGAGCAGCCTGGGCGGATTCCTTCATCACGTCGCCCAGATTACCGGTCAGCTCCAGCTTGCCGGAGCCTTCCATGACATTGACCTCGACCTCTAAAATCTCGCCGCCGGCCTCCGTCCACGCAAGGCCGTTCACCACGCCGATCTCCTCCTGCTCCACATGGACCGTAGGCGGGTAGGGCTGCATATCCAGCAACTTCGGCAGGTTCTTTTCTGTAACGGTAACACGCCTTACAGTCTTTGACAGCAGCTGCATATCCGCCTTTCGGCAGACGGCGGCCAACCGCCGCTCCAGCTGGCGGACGCCGGATTCCCGGGTGTAGTCACGAATGATGGTCCGCAGGGTCTCCTCGTCGATCCGCAGGCTGCCCTTCTTCAGGCCGTGTTCCTTCATTTGCTTGGGCAGCAGGTGATTCTTGGCGATTTGCAGCTTTTCCTCATCGGTATAGCTGGAAAGCTGAATGACTTCCATCCGGTCCAGCAGGGGCCGGGGAATCGTATCCAGCGAGTTGGCTGTGGTGATGAACATCACCTGAGAGAGATCCAGCGGAATTTCCAGGAAGTGATCCCGGAAGGCGTGGTTCTGCTCGCTGTCCAACGCCTCTAACAGCGCGGAGGCGGGATCGCCCCGGTAATCGCCGCTGAGCTTATCGATCTCGTCCAGCACCAGCAGCGGGTTCATAGCGCCGCTGCGACTGATGGCCTCCACGATGCGGCCCGGCATAGCGCCGATATACGTTTTCCGGTGGCCGCGGATGTCGGCCTCGTCCCGGACGCCGCCCAGAGAAATGCGGCTGAGCTTCCGGTTCAGCGCCTTGGCAACAGACAGGGCGATGGAGGTCTTACCCACGCCCGGAGGGCCTGCCAGACAGATGATCTGCCCCTTCCCCTCCGGATTCATCTGCCGGACGGCAATGGTCTCCAAAATCCGCTCCTTCACCTTTTCCAGACCGAAGTGATCCCGGTCCAGCACCTTCCGGGCCGCTTCCACATTCAGGCGCTCCTTGGTATATGTACCCCAGGGCAGTTCCAGACACACGTCCAGATAGTTCCGGATCACCGAAGCCTCCGCGCTGACATAGGGCTGCTTTGCCAGCTTGTTGATCTCCTTTTCCAGATGCTCCCGGGTCTCGTCCTCTAATTTCAGTTCCGTCAGCTTTTGACGGTATTCTTCGATCTCGTTGTCCTCGTCCTCGCCCAGCTCGTTTTGCAGGACCCGGATCTGGGTCCGCAGGATCTGTTCCTTCTGCTGCTGAGCCAGCTCGTCCCGGACCTTGCCTTCCATCTGGCGCTCATAGCCCAGCACATCCCGCTCCCGGGCTAAGAAGCCGTTCAGCTTCCGCAACCGCACCAGCGGAGACAGTTCTTCCAGAATTGCCTGCTTATCGTCATACCGCAGAGCCGTATTCTGGGCGATAAAATCCGCCAGATACCCCGGCTCCTGGCAATCCAGCACCGCCGCAGTGACCTCCTCGGCCACATTGCCTGCCAGATGTGCATAATCCTGGAACAGGCCCCAGGTCTGCCGCAGCAGGGCCTCGGTTTTCGGGCCGTGGCTCACGGCAGCGGATTCCTCCACCACCTCCACGTGGCCCTGCAAATAAGGCTCCGTCTGCCACAGGCGGCGCAGCCGTGCCCGGCGTCCGCCCTCCACCATCACCCGCAGGGAGGTTTTTCCCAGCCGCAGGATCTGGGTCACCCGGGAAATGGTGCCCATGGTGTAAAGGTCCTTCTCCCCCGGACGATCCGTGTTCAGTTCTCTCTGGGTCACCAGAAAGATCTCCTGACCGGATTCCATGGCCACTTCCAGGGCCTTGATGGAAATACGGCGCTCCACGTCAAATGTCAGGTTCGTATGAGGGAAAACCGTCAGGCCCCGGAGGGCCAGAACGGGAAGATTCAAGGTGTTCGCTTCCATAAATTGCTCCTCTCTGGAGAGTTCAAAGAGGGGGAGAGGCACTGCCCCTCCCCCGTGTTATACCCAAAAGGGCCGTCAGGACGCCGACTTCGGCGTACCGGACTCGCTCCGGCTCTCACTTCTGCCAGGGTTCAGCTTCACGGAATAGTTGATCTTGTCGGGATCGTGGGTCAGTTCCGGCTCCGCCGTGCCTTCCACACATTCCTTCGTGACCACCGCTTTCACAACGGTCTCGTCGGAGGGGATCTCGTACATGACCTTGGTCAGCAGGCCCTCCATGACCGCCCGGAGGCCACGGGCGCCGATGTTCCGCTCAATGGCCTTGTCGGCGATGGCGTTCAGGGCATCCTCTGTGAATTCCAGATCCACGTCATCATATTCCAGCAGCTTCTTGTACTGCTTCACCAGCGCGTTCTTGGGCTCCTGCAAAATTCGCACCAAGTCCTCCCGCTGCAGGGCGTTCAGCGGTGCGATCACCGGCAGACGGCCCACCAGCTCCGGGATGATGCCGAATTTCAGAATATCGTGGGGCTGCACCTGAGCCAAAAGCTGGCTGACATTCTTTTCCTTCTTGCTCTGGACATTGGCACCAAAGCCGATAGCCTTCTCGTCCAGCCGCTTTTCGATGATCTTTTCCAGGCCGTCAAAGGCGCCGCCGCAGATGAACAGAATGTTCTTGGTGTTCACCTGGATGAACTCCTGATGGGGGTGCTTCCGGCCGCCCTGGGGCGGCACGTTGGCCACGGTGCCCTCCACGATCTTCAGCAGGGCCTGC
>ERZ827156.4490-NODE-4490-length-11336-cov-4.613509_pt1 | contig 11336 bp, 9 predicted proteins | sample MGYA00519919_ERZ827156 | MGnify/ENA primary metagenome ERZ827156 (study PRJEB31778, sample SAMEA3449269) | human gut metagenome | biome: human gut; feature: human-associated habitat; material: faeces | place: United Kingdom | collected 2010/2012 ... | reverse complement strand
CGAAGATCATCGGCGAGACGACGCTCAAAGCCGGCAAATTCAGCATAGAGGCTTCGAGCGCCGCCAAGATCAAAGCCGCGGTGGAAGCCGTCTCCTGCACCATCGAAACATCGAGCGCCTCGAAGGTCGAGGCCTCGGTCGAGGCCGAAAGCTGTTCGCTCGACGCATCGAGCGCATCGAAAATCATCCTCGAAGGTTCCGCCGGGACGTTCAGGGCCGACATGAGTTCGGCATCGAAACTCAACGCCGAAAAATTCTCGGCCGTCAACGCCTCGATCGACACATCGAGCGCCGCCAGCGCTTCGATCGATTGCAGCGGAAAACTCACCGCCAGCGCATCGAGCGGCTCGTCGGTCCGCTACTCGGGCGACTGCCAAACTTCGCTGGAAAAGTCGAGCGGCGGCAGCATCCGCAAACTCTGAATTCCGAAACGACGCGACAACCATGAAAGAGGTTAAAAAATGCAGCATCTCGGGCGTGGCGTTCACGATGGACGCCGACGCTTACGAGGCCCTCGAAACCTATCTCGAAAGCCTCAAGACAACCTATAAGGACACGGCCGACGGCGCGGAGATCGTCGCCGACATCGAAGCCCGCATCGCGGAACTGATCCTCTCGGCGCAGGACAACACCCGCATCGTGGATAAACCGCTGATCCTGAACATCATCCGGCAGATGGGTTCGGCCGAGGACATCTCCCGGGAGAGCGTCGACCGCGACCTGCACTGCGACACGCCGCGCATCCCCCGCCGGCTCTACCGCGACACGGAAAACGCCAAGCTGGGCGGCGTCTGCGCCGGAATCGGCAAATATTTCGACATCGACCCCGTGTGGGTGCGCCTCGGGCTGTTTCTGCCCCTGCTGTTCACCTGCTTCGGGTGGATTCCCTTCCTGCACTGGTTCAGCCCAATGTTCGGCAACCTGTTCGCATCTTCCTGATCTGCTATTTCATCATGTGGTTCGCCGTTCCGGCGGCCCGTTCGGCGCGGCAGAAACTCGAAATGAACGGCGAGAAGATCACCGCACAATCCATCGGCGAGGTCACCGCGGCCACCGCCACGGCCTGCGCCGAACCCGACGCCAAGGCCAAACCGATCGTCGCCGAAGTCGTATCGGTCTTCGGCAAGGTGGTGCTGATCCTGCTGAAAATCATCGCCGGGTTCATCGTCTTCGGACTCATCATGGCGGCCTGCGCCCTGATCATCGGCATGTTCGCCCTGATCGTCGGCGGAGAGGGTTTCTTCACGCCCGCCGTCTTCGGCAACACGGTGTCGATCTGGATCGCGAGCCTGGGCATCCTGGCCACGCTCATCCCCATCATCCTGCTGATCTACGTGCTGATGTGCCTGATCGCCTCGCGCAAACCCGGCGGCAAGACCGTGCTGGCCATCTTCCTGCTGTGGCTGGCCTCGATCATCGCCGTATCGTGCGTGGCCATCCGCGAGAACGTGGGCGACAAGTTCCGGACGAAACGCAGGGTTCTCGAACAGGTGTTCCAGAGCGAAATCGTCATCGACGGCGACACCACCACCCTCGAACGCCTGCTGGAAGATTACGACGACGAAAGCGTGATCGAGGAGGGCCGCAAGACGCTCCACATCTCCGTGCCCTCGAAATCCATCGACATCACCGTCGACAAGAAGCAGGGCGAACTGCGGGTCAACGCCGACGGCCGGAAGGTCTCGGTCAAAGCCTCCGAGACCGGCGACGAAGCCTCGGTGACGATCCGCCGGGAAACCGACGCCGCCGACAGCGCAAAAACGACCCGCGGCAGCGCCGCCCGGTCCCGGTAAGCGAAGCCGGAAATCATTCGCGTTAAAATAAAAAGTTCCCGGAAATACGGGCGGCATCCTTTTTGGGCCGCCCGTATTTTTGAAATTTTTGAAATATTTTCGTACCTTTGAACGGTTTTGTTTTTAACAAATGAGAGTATGGCCGGAATCAAGAGCATAGGCATTCTGACATCGGGCGGCGACGCGCCGGGCATGAATGCGGCAATCCGCGCGGTGACGCGCAGCGCAATCTACAACGGATTTACCGTAAAAGGAATCATGCGCGGATTCAAAGGTTTGGTATTCAACGAGATCGTTGAATTCAAATCGCAGAGCGTGAGCAACATCATCCAGCTGGGCGGCACGATCCTGAAAACCGCCCGCAGCGAAGAGTTCAAGACCGTGGAAGGCCGCAAGGCGGCTTACGACAACATGGTGGCTGCGGGCATCGACGCTCTGGTGGTGATCGGCGGCGACGGATCGCTGACCGGCGCGGGACTTTTCGCCGAGGAATACAACGTGCCGATCGTGGGGCTTCCCGGAACGATCGACAACGACCTCGGAGGCACGGACTCGACGATCGGCTACGACACGGCGCTGAATACAATCATGGAGTCGGTCGACAAACTGCGCGACACGGCGTCGAGCCACGAACGCCTCTTTTTCGTCGAGGTGATGGGCCACACGGCGGGTTACCTGGCGCTCAACAGCGCCATCGCGACGGGTTCCGAGGCGGCGATCATCCCGGAGATGGAGACCGAGGTCGACCAGCTGGCGGAACTGATCAACCACGGGTTCCGCAAGAGCAAGAACTCGGCGATCGTGATCGTCGCGGAGAATCCCAAGACGGGCGGCGCCACGGCGCTGGCCGAACGTGTGAAGAAGGAGTTCCCGCAGTACGACGCGCGGGTGACGATTCTGGGCCATATCCAGCGCGGCGGCTCGCCGACGGCCGTGGACCGCATCCTCGCCTCGCGCATGGGCGAAGCGGCCATCGAGGCGATCCTCGACGGACAGCGCAACGTGATGATCGGCACGATGAACGGCAAGATCGTCTACGTGCCCTTCGCCAAGGCCATCAAACACGACAAAGGCATCGACCGCGGAGCGCTGGAACTGGTGAAAATCCTGTCGATTTAGACAGCTCCGCCTGCCCGCCGCCGAACGGCCGCAATGCAAACGAATTCAACCAAAACCCGAACATAAGCGAATGAAACGCGTAATTGGCATCGGCAACGCCCTGACCGACATGCTGGTCAACCTGAAAACCGACTCCGTGCTGGGGAGGTTCAAATTAGCCAAAGGCTCGATGAGCCTCGTGGACACCCGGCTCCAGACCGAAATTTCGAAATCGGTGGCCGGACTCCCCTATTCCCTCTCGCTCGGAGGATCGGCCGGCAATACCATCCGCGCCATGGCGCAGCTGGGTTGCAGCGTCGGGTTCATCGGCAAGGTGGGCCCCGACACCACGGGCGACTTCTTCGTGCAGGCGCTGGACAACCTCGGCATCGAGCCGATCATTTTCCGGGGCAGGGAGCGTTCGGGCAAATGCGTGTCGCTGATCTCCGCCGACGGCGAGCGCACGATGGTCACCCACCTCGGCGCGGCGCTCGAACTCTCGGCCGGAGAGATCGAGCCGTCGATTTTCGAGGGGTACGACTGCCTCTACGTCGAAGGTTATCTGGTGCAGAACCACGACCTGATCCTCAAGGCCGCCCGTACGGCCAAGAAGTGCGGCCTGAAGGTCGCCATCGACCTGGCCAGCTTCAACATCGTGGCCGAGAACCTCGAATTCCTGCGCGGGCTGGTGAGCGAGCACGTCGACATCGTTTTCGCCAACGAGGACGAGGCCAAGACCTTCACCTGCGAGGCCGAGCCGCTGAACGCCCTCCAGGCCATTTCGCAGATGTGCGAACTGGCCGTCGTGAAGATCGGCACGAAAGGCGCGCTGATCAAACAGGGCGAGGAGGTCGTACACGTGGGCATCATGGCCGCGGCCAAGCGCGTGGACACGACGGGAGCGGGCGATTTCTACGCCGCCGGATTCCTGGCGGGGCTTTGCGACGGACTTTCGCTGCGCCAGTGCGGCACGATCGGCGCCATCACCGCCGGCAAGGTGATCGAAGTCGTCGGCACGACCTTCGGCGAGGAGGCCTGGGCCGACATCCACCGGCTGGTGAACAAGGTCAAAAACGAAAAGTACCTGTTTTAAATACAAAGGGCTGAACAAATGTTCAGCCCTTTGTATTTAAAACAGCAGCGCATACCGGAATCATAACCAATTTTCTTCCGGAGAATTCGCTGTCGCCCGGCGTTCTTACGGCGTTCCGCCGTATTTACAATTCTGCCCCCACCCCAAATCCCTCCCCCTCGGGAGGGGCTTATCGCATGCGACCAAAGCCTGCAACTCCTAATTTTTAATTTTCGTGAACAGCCCCCGGCTGATTTCCAGACGCATGCGCAGCAGCCACCGCGATTTGCGGGGCGGCATCGTGCAGCAGAGCACGAGCGTCGCCGCCCATTTGGCGATCTCCAGCACGAAGGTCTTCGGCAGCCGGCGGTGGATTTCGGCCCGCAGCCGCTGGCTCACCCCGACGTTGTAGCTCAACCGCCGGAAATAAGCCCCGGTGAGTTTCGCCGGCGGAATGATGTGCCACATCACCGCCCCCGGCACATACCAGATCGTCTCGCCGCCGAGCAGGAGACGTTCGAAAAAGTCGTTCTCCTCGCCGCCGATCAACTCGCCGTTCACGCGCCCCAGCGTCGGATCGAACCCCCCGTAACCGGCCAGCCCCGCACGGCGGAAAGCCATATTGCCGCCCCCGGGAACGCGCCCCGCCGGGAACGGACGCACCCGCTCTCCGAAATCCATCGGATTGGCGATCGGCATTTCGACGTATTTCGACATCCACGCCGGACGTCCCGCGGGGTATTCGGCGACGATGCGCCCCCCGGCCACGACGGCCCCGGGACGGGTTTCGAAGAATTCGAGATAGGCGCGCAGAAACCCCTCGTTGACCCGTTCGTCGTCGTCGATGAAGGCCACCAGCGGCGCCTGCGCCTCCCGCAGTCCGCGGTTGCGGGCGTACGACACCCCCGGTCCCTCCTCCGCGACGAGCCGCAGGCCGCACCCGGGATGCGCCGCAGCAAAGGCCGCGAAACGCGCCTCGGTGTCGTCCGTGGAGTTGTTGCTCACCACCACGCACTCCCACTCGTCGCGCGGAAGATCCTGCCGCACGACGGATTCGAGCGCCGCAACGAGTTGTGCGGCACGGTTGTGGGTGGGAATGACGAGCGAGATTCGAATCATCGTGCGAATGTAGCAATTTATCCGTAAAAAACCCGTATATTTGTCCGAAATATAAAAAGCGACACGACTATGTACAAACTGATTCGCACCCTCCTGCCGGTCCTTGCCGCAATGATCGCCACGACCGTCTCGGCGCAGAGCGTCAGCTGGAAAAGCTCGGTGCAGCACCTCGACGGCCAGACCTACCGGATCGTGCTGGAAGCATCCATTCCGGCTCCCTGGCACATGTACGACATGGGACCCTACGAGGGCGGGCCCAACGCCACGACGATCACCTTCACCCCGGGCGAAGGCGCCGTCCTCGAAGGAGGCGTCAAGCAGCTGACCCGTCCCGAACGCCACTACGACAAAACGTTCGGAATGGAGATCGGAACCTTCGCCCGAAAGGCGCAGTTCGCCCAGAGCGTGAAACTCACGGCCCCGCAGGCGACCGTCAAAGCGGAACTCGCATGGATGATCTGCAACGATACGAGCTGCCTGCCGCCCGACGACACGGAACTGACGATCACCCTGCCCGCAGGTGCGACGCCCGCCGTGCAGCCCGCGGAAACTCCGGCCAAGGAGAGCGCCGCGGCACCGGAAACCGTCCCTGCGGCCGAAATCGCTCCCGCACAGAAGGACGCCGCAGGCGGCGGCTCGCTGTGGGGGCTGATCATCGAAGCCATTCTGTGGGGCTTCGCCGCCCTCCTGACCCCCTGCGTCTTCCCGATGGTCCCGATGACCGTTTCGTTCTTTATGAAAGGCTCCGGAAGCCCCGCGCTGGGCCGCATCCGCGCCGGCATGTACGGGTTCTTCATCGTGGCCCTCTACACGCTGCCCATCGCGGCGATCATCCTGATCACCCGCCTGGTGGGCGGCGACGCCGTGACGGCCGACATCTTCAACTGGCTGGCCACGCACTGGCTCCCGAACATCCTCTTCTTCCTGGTGTTCATGGTCTTCGCCGCATCGTTCTTCGGCGCGTTCGAGATCACGATGCCCTCGTGGATGGTCAATAAAACCGACTCCAAAGCCGACTCCAAAGGCCTTGCCGGCATCTTCTTCATGGCCCTGACGCTCGTGCTGGTGTCGTTCTCGTGCACCGGACCCATCGTCGGCTCGGTGCTGATCAAATCCACCGCCGGGGAGTTCTGGAGTCCGATCGTGACGATGCTGGCCTTCTCCGTCGCCTTCGCGCTGCCGTTCACCCTCTTCGCCTTCTTCCCCTCGATGCTCAAGAAGCTGCCCAAGAGCGGCGGATGGCTCAATTCGGTGAAAGTCGTGCTGGGATTCATCGAAGTCGCGCTGGGCATGAAGTTCCTCTCGGTGGCCGACCAGACCTACCACTGGGGACTGCTCGACCGGGAGATCTACCTCGCCGTGTGGATCGTGACCTTCTCGCTGCTGGGTCTCTACCTGCTGGGTAAAATCAAGTTCGTCCACGACAGCGACATGCCCTACCTCGGCGTAGGACGCCTGGCGCTGGCCATCGTCACCTTCTCGTTCGTCGTCTACCTCGTCCCCGGCATGTGGGGCGCCCCGCTCAAAGGTCTTTCGGGCTACCTGCCGCCCCTGCACACGCAGGACTTCGTCATCGGACAGGACGGCTCCGGACCGGCCCCGGCAGGCGGCGAGGCGCGCATGCTGCTGACCGTCGACGGACAGAAGCCCAAACACAGCGACTTCCTCCACCTGCCGCACAACCTCGAAGGATTCTTCGATCTCAAGGAGGCCGAGGCATACGCCGCCAAGGTCGGCAAGCCGCTCTTCATCGACTTCACGGGCCACGGATGCGTCAACTGCCGCGAAATGGAGGCCCGCGTATGGTCCGACCCGCAGGTGCTGGACATCCTGCGCAACGACTACGTGATCGTGGCGCTCTACTCCGACGACAAGAAAGTGCTTCCCGAGAGCGAATGGGTGACCACCGATGCGGGCAAGGTGCTCAAGAGCCTCGGCAAAATCAACTCCTACTACGCGCTGAAGACCTTCGGGGTCAACGCCCAGCCCTACTACGTGTTGCAGGGGCGCGGCGGGAAGGAGTTGGTTCCGCCCCGCGGCTACGACCTCGACGTGCAGGGATTCGTCGATTTCCTCCGCAGCGGCGTCGAAGCCTACGACAGGCAGAAATAGGGATTCCCTCCCCGAAAAAAGCCTGCGGCCGAAACGGCCGCAGGCTTTTTCAGTATTCCGGACGGAGGATCAGTCCGAGAACTCGTCGAACATCGTCGTGCTCAAGTACTTCTCGGCCCGGTCGGGGAAAACCACGACGATATTGCCCCGCTCGATCTTCTGCGCCGTACGCACCGCCGCCAGCATCGCCGCGCCGCTCGACATGCCGGCGAAGATCGCCTCCCTGCGGATGATTTCCCGGGCCATGGAGATCGCCTCCTCGCTCTCGATCATCTCCTGCACGTCGATCTGCGACGGATCGTAGATGTCGGGCACGATGGCCTCCTCCATGTTCTTGAGCCCCTGAATGTAGTGGCCGCGGATCGGCTGTGCGCAGACGACCTTGATGTCGGGCTTCATCACCTTGAGGAAACGCGAAAGACCCATCAGCGTCCCCGAAGTCCCGATCGCGCAGACGAGGTAGTCGATGTTGCCGCCGGTCTGCTGCCAGATCTCCAGCGCCGTCGACTGGTAGTGGGCCAGGTAGTTGCTGGCGTTGGCGAACTGGTCGGGCATGAAATACCTGCCGGGAGCGTCGGCGACTTTTTTCCGCGCCAGGCGGATCGCCCCGTCGGTCCCCTCCTCGGCGGGTGTCAGAATCACCTTCGCACCGTAGGAGCGGATGATCTTCCGCCGTTCGATCGACACCGCTTCGCTCATCACGATCTCCACGGGATAGCCCTTGACGATCCCCACGATGGCCAGCCCGATGCCCGTGTTGCCCGATGTGGGTTCGATGATCGTCTTGCCGGGCGTCAGCCGTCCGTCCCGCTCGGCGGCCTCGATCATCCGCAGCGCAATGCGGTCCTTGATGCTTCCCGTAGGATTGAAGCCTTCGAGTTTGGCGAATATTTTCACGTTCGGATTGGGGCACAGCCGGTTGATCCGCACCATCGGGGTCGTGCCGATGGTCCCCAGAATATTCTTTTTAACCATAAATCACCGCTCATTAAACCGCGTAAAAATAATCATTTTCCGGAAAAAAGATTAATTTTGTGAAATGTCATGTCCGTCTCGTGAAGACAAACGGGTCCCGGCCTCACGAAACGGCATCCCCGGACAAGGACCCACCCTACCCGAATGAACCCATCGAGATTCAGGCCGGCCGCCGGCATGGCGCTGCTGACCTTCGCCGGAATTCCTGCGGCACAGCACGCCGACGCACACCCGAAACGCCCCGGACAACAGCCGCCGAACATCGTGCTCATCCACCTCGACGACATGGGCTACGGCGACCTGACCGCAACGGGGGCCACCGGATACCGGACACCCAACATCGACCGGCTCTGCGCCGAAGGCATGCGCTTCACCAATTATTACAGCGCCCAGGCTGTCAGCAGCGCTTCGCGCGCCGGGCTTCTGACGGGATGCTACCCCAACCGCATCGGATTCGCCGGGGCGCTCGGTCCGAAATCGAAAACAGGACTCAACCCCGACGAGGAGACCATGGCCGAAAACCTGAAGAAAGCCGGCTACGCAACCGCCATCGTCGGCAAATGGCACGTGGGATGCCGCCCGGGGCTTATGCCCCTCGACCACGGTTTCGACGAATACTTCGGGCTGCCCTACTCCAACGACATGTGGCCCCACCATCCGCAGACGTCGTCCTATCCGCCGCTGCCGCTGTACGAAGGGCGCAAGGTCGTCAACCCGTCGGTCTCGGCCGCAGACCAGGCGCAGCTCACCACCCGGTACACGGAACATGCCGTCGACTTCATCACACGCAGGTCCGAAGGCCCGTTCTTCCTCTACCTGGCCCACTCCATGCCGCACGTGCCGCTCTTCGTCTCGGACAAGTTCAAGGGCAAAAGCGAGCAGGGACTGTACGGCGACGTGATGATGGAGATCGACTGGAGCGTGGGCGAAGTGCTCAAGGCGCTGGAAAAGAGCGGCGCGGCCTCCAATACGATCGTCGTGCTCACTTCGGACAACGGGCCGTGGATCAACTACGGCGACCACGCCGGCTCGACGGGCGGTCTTCGCGAAGGCAAGGGAACCACCTTCGAAGGCGGGCAGCGCGTGCCGTGCATCGTGTGGTGGCCGGGGACGACACCCGCCGGAACGATCTGCAACCAGCTGGCCTCGTCCATCGACCTGCTGCCGACCTTCGCGGAGATCGCGGGCACGCCGCTCCCGGCGAAGCAAATCGACGGCGTAAGCATCCGCAGCCTGTTCGAGGGCGTGCCGGACGCCACGCCGCGCACGTCGTTCCTGTTCTACTACCGAAAAAACAGCCTGGAAGCCGTGCGCGACGGACGCTACAAACTCGTGTTCGCCCATCCGGGCCGCAGTTACGAAGCATTCCCGCCCGGCAACGGCGGACGCCCGGGCAAGGTGGCCGAAGGGCACGAATTCCCGCTGGCGCTCTACGACATGCGCCGCGACCCCGGCGAACGCTACGACGTTCAGAACCAGCATCCCGAAGTGGTCGAGGAGCTGATGCGGATTGCCGATGCAGCGCGCGAGGACCTGGGCGACGACCTGCGGGGAATGCCCGGCAGGAACAGGCGTCCGGCAGGCAGGGCCGAATAAACGACGAAGGGCAGGTCCGCCCGGACCCGCCCCTTGCCTTTGCGGCGCGGGAAACGGACTATTTACGCTCCTTCCCGGTTTCGGCGAAAGCCGATTTCACTTCATGCTCTTTCTGCTGACGGGCTTTGGGCGTCGGAGCCTTGCCCTCTTTAACCAAACGATTGATGTTACGCTCGAAATTCTGCTCGCAAGGTTCGCAGGCGGTGTCTTTGTTCTCTTTCATGGCTTTGGAAATTTTATGGTATCGACTCCTGCTGCAAATAGCGCGCCGTTTGCCCGACCATCCATTCCGGCAAACAAAAAAACGGACAACTCCGTAGAATTGTCCGCTTTGGTAGCGGGAGGAGGACTCGAACCTCCGACCTTCGGGTTATGAGCCCGACGAGCTGCCAACTGCTCCATCCCGCGATATATCTTTAGACCGATGATCTATCGCTTTTGCGTGTGCAAAGATAAGACAAATTTTCCATTCCGGCAAATTAATTTCAGCGAAAAAACTCCTTCACACACCCTGCACGCTGTTTGTCAACCGGTTAGAGGATCGAATCATTTTATAGCTGCAACCACGATCTCCGCCAGATCGCGCACCTCGCTCTTCGTGCCGCGGCCGATGGCCTTTTTGCAGAGCGGGCAGGCGGTGACGATCACCTCGGCCCCCGTGGCGTCGAGCTGCGCGGCGACCGACCGGGCGATCTGCACCTGCTGGCCGTCGGAGATGGCCGTATTGGCCACCGAAGAGCCGCAGCAGAGGGCGTTCTCGCGCGTCGAGGCGGGTTCGAGCAATTCGCCCACGGCTTCGATCACCGCACGCGGCTCGTCGTAGATGCCGCTGCCGCGCCCCAGTTCGCAGGGGTCGTGGTAGGTGAAGCGCATCGCGCCATGCTCCAGCGAAAGGCGGCCCGCACGAATCAGCCGCAGGATATATTCCGAATGGTGCAGGATCTCGATACCCGGCAGGTCGTAATCCTCGCGGAAGACCTTGAGGCAGATCGGGCACGACGTGACGAGCGTCGTGATGCCGTGCTTACGGAACAGGTCGGCATTGTATTTCATCATCTTGCGCGCCGAATCGGTCTCGCCGGCCAGTTTGAGCGGCCGGCCGCAGCAGACGCCGCCTTCGCGGTCGGCCCACCAGACCTCCTCGCCCGCGGCCTCGAAGATCGCCGACATCGCCGACATCGTGCGCGGCGTCAGCAGGGTCATGCAGCCCGCAAAATAGCCCACCTTGCCCGCACCTTCGGAGCGGTCGAGACCCTTGAAATAGCCGTAGCGGCGTTCGTCGGGCACGTTGTGCATCTTGTCGCGCGAGTTGACGCGGAGCGTGTTGAGATCAATGCCGACGGGGCATTTCTCGGCACAGCGGCCGCACATCAGGCAGTTGTCGGCCGTCTGGAGGCGCAGCATGTTGTAACGGCGGTCGCGCAGGAAGTAGACCGACTGCACGTCGTCGACGCCCAGCACGCTCTGCAACTGGCAGGGGTCGATGCAGATGCCGCAGCGCGAGCAGGCTTCGACCTGGAAATTGTCGTAGGAGGACTCCTTTTCGCCCGATTTCAGCCGGTAGTGACGCA
>ERZ827156.4489-NODE-4489-length-11336-cov-13.130396_pt1 | contig 11336 bp, 10 predicted proteins | sample MGYA00519919_ERZ827156 | MGnify/ENA primary metagenome ERZ827156 (study PRJEB31778, sample SAMEA3449269) | human gut metagenome | biome: human gut; feature: human-associated habitat; material: faeces | place: United Kingdom | collected 2010/2012 ... | reverse complement strand
CTGAGATGGGCAGATTCTACCGTCATGTACTGATCGAGAAGAACTTCCCTCATCATGGCGCAGTTGCATTCGGTCACTATGGCAAGGCTTTATATGAAGTATTCAAGTATGCAGGAGTACCTGTAGAAGATATCAACTTCAATCAGCCTAAGGGAATGCTCTACAAGACAGAGAATCCGTTTGCATAAGCTCGTATTCAATAAGTACATATCAGGGGGCGCCTTTGGTGCCCCTTATCTTATATAAAAGGAGGAAGAACATGTATTACATAGGTGTTGATTTGGGAACTTCTGCGGTAAAGCTGCTTCTTATGGAAGGAAATGGCAAAATTGCAAATATTGTATCAAAAGAATATCCGTTATATTTTCCACATCCGGGCTGGAGTGAACAGAAGCCTGAGGACTGGTGGGAAGCTGTTAAGTGTGGTTTGAAGGAATTAGTAGCAGGATATGATGCATCCAAGGTAGCCGGTATCAGCTTTGGTGGTCAGATGCATGGTCTTGTTATTCTGGATAAAGACGATCAGGTAATCAGACCTGCAATTCTCTGGAATGATGGCAGGACACAGGAAGAGACAGATTATCTTAATAATGTGATTGGTAAGGATAAACTCTCCCAGTATACAGCCAATATTGCCTTTACAGGTTTTACAGCCCCCAAGGTATTATGGGTAAAGAATAAGGAGCCTGAGAATTTCGCACGTATTGCCAAGATTATGCTGCCAAAGGACTATATCGCATATAAATTATCAGGAAGCTTCTGTACAGATGTATCGGATGCATCCGGTATGCTTTTGTTTGATGTGGCACACAAGTGCTGGTCCAAAGAAATGATGGAAATCTGCGGCGTAAAGGAAGAACAGCTTGCAAAGATCTATGAAAGCTATGAAGCTGTTGGAACCTTAAAGCCTGATGTAGCAGCAGAACTGGGACTTCCAGAGACAGTTAAGATTGCAGCAGGCGCAGGTGATAATGCGGCAGCGGCAGTAGGTACAGGTACAGTCGGTGATGCCATGTGCAACATTTCCCTCGGAACCAGTGGAACCATCTTTATCTCCAGCAGGAATTTTGGCGTGGATAAGAATAACGCACTCCATGCATTTGCCCATGCAGACGGACACTATCATCTGATGGGCTGTATGCTCAGTGCTGCCTCCTGTAATAAGTGGTGGATGGAAGAGATCTTACAGACCAAGGAATTTGCAAAGGAGCAGGCTGCGATTACAGCAGATAAACTGGGTAACAATCATGTATATTTCCTGCCATATCTGATGGGAGAGCGTTCACCACATAATGATGCCAATGCCAGAGGTACATTCATTGGTATGACAATGGATACGACAAGAGCTGATATGTATCAGGCTGTGCTGGAAGGCGTTGCCTATGCCATCCGTGATTCCTTTGAAGTAGCCAGAAGCCTTGGAATTGATATCAAACGTTCCAAAATCTGTGGAGGCGGTGCTAAGAGTCCTCTTTGGAAGCAGATTTTTGCAAATGTATTAAATATCAATCTGGATATCATTGAAAGCGAAGAAGGACCGGGATACGGTGGAGCAATGCTTGCAGCAGTAGCATGTGGAGAATATGCTTCTGTAGAAGAGGCAGCTTCCAAGCTGGTAAAAATCGTAGATACAGTAGAACCGGATGCAGAGATTGCAGCCAGATATGAAGAAAGATATCATAAATTCACACAGATCTATCCTACAGTAAAGGAACTGTTCCCTAAGATCATGTAGGAATTATGCGAAATGAAGAAGAGGACGCAAACCATGCGGTTACGTCCTCTTTTATTGTCCTGATAAGGATTATTCGTGTGGTCTCTGGTAGAAGTGGCCTGATATCTGCTCAGTCTTAATAACATTGACAAAAGCTTTGGGGTCAACTTCTTTAATGGCATTGAGTACATGCTTGCATTCAGCGCTGGATACTACAGAATATACTACCTTGCGTTCATGATGTTCATAGGAGCCTTCTCCGTTCATAATCGTTGCACCATGATTACACAGCTGGGCAATGGCTTCAATGACCTCTTCTGCACGGTTCGTTACGATAAACAGTGTATTCTGTTGATACTGTTTATACAGAACGTGCAATACCTGTGTGGAAGTATACTGAAATATAATGGAATACAGAGCCTTGTCCCAACCAAAAAGGATACCGGCTGCAATCAGTATGATGGCGTTGATCCCTAGTACAATGTTAAAGGAATCAATGCCTTTTTTCTCAGAGAAATAAATAGCGATAAAATCAGTTCCGCCTGTAGTAGCATTCATCCACAGACACAGGGAAATGACAAAACCATTAATCAATCCACCGAATATGCTGATGAGCAGAGTGTCATAAGTAATCGCAAAGCCTGGAATAATATCAGTCAATATATTGGTCAGCATAATGCACAGGCAGGAATACAGAGTAAATTTCCTGCCAATGAAGCGAAAACCAATATAAATAGGAATAATATTCAGTATTACATTAACAATAGTATACGGAATCTCAATCTGAAAGAACAGTTCGAAGGAACGCTGTATCAGAAGGGTAAGTCCGGTAGCTCCACCAGGGTACAGCCCGCCTGTCCGTACAAAAGATTTGATGTTAAATGCCATCAGGGCAGATGCAAAAACAATCACAAGAATGCGTCTGCCGTCTTTTTTCATATCAAATTTCATATAGGACCTCCTTGTAAAATAAAAGCAGAGATATTATAGCATATTTAGTTTTGGAACGGTATAAGCTTTTTATGAAATAAATGTCAGAATATATTGCAATAATATCAGAAAATGATATACAATTAGAGTAACTATTCAATGCATGGGGTTCTGAATAGTTACTGATTATAGGAGAATGTTTTTTCATAAGTTTACGTGTATCAGGGCATACTTTTTCATATCAAGGAAGAAATAAGTATGAAAAGAGGAAGCTTATGAAGATAGCATTTTATTCTACAAAACCATATGACAGAATATATTTTGAACCAAAGAGCCAGGAATATGATATGCAGCTGCATTTTTATGAAACCGGCTGTAATGAGGAAACGATTCCTCTTGCCAAAGGACATGATGCTATTTGCATTTTTGTCAATGATCATCTGAATGAAAATATGATCCGGCAGCTGAAGGAAATGGGAATCAAAGCAATACTCCTGCGGTGCGCGGGCTATAATAATGTGGATGTGCAGGCGGCGCATGCCTGTGGAATCCCGGTACTGAGAGTACCAAGCTATTCTCCGGAGGCAGTGGCAGAGTTTGCAGCAGCATTGCTTCTGACAGTAAATCGGTATACACATAGAGCTTATACACGAACAAGAGATTTTAACATGAATATCAATGGCTTTATGGGGATGGATCTGTATGATAAAACAGCAGGAGTGATAGGAACTGGCAGAATAGGACAGGCTATGATCAGAATTCTAAAAGGGTTTGGCATGCATATAACAGCCTATGATCCGTATCCGGTCAAGGGTCTGGATGTGGAATATGATACGTTGGAGAATGTATTTGCCCGGTCGGATGTGTTGACACTGCATTGTCCGTTGACATCCGAGACGAAGCATATTGTACAGGCTAAGACCATAGAAATGATGAAAGATGGTGTATATCTGGTCAATACCTCAAGAGGTGATCTTATCCGTACACAGGATCTGATTGATGGACTGCTTGCCAAGAAGTTCGGTGGAGTCGGATTGGATGTATATGATGAAGAGGGTGGGGTTTTCTACGAAGACTGTTCTAATGACATTATGGAAGATTCCAATCTTGCAAGACTGACAACATTTCCTAATGTACTGGTGACTTCCCATATGGGATTCTTTACAAGAGAAGCAGTAGAAGCTATTGCAGATGTTACACTAAGAAATGCGGATGCAGTCCGAAAACAGGAAAAACTGGATAACGCAGTATAAAATCCATAGGAAAGGCATGAAGTTAGTATGATTTTGGGGAGAAGAGAGGGTAATATCATTAAGGCGCAGTATGTAAGACAGCAGGAAGGGGCAATCAGTGTGCGCCCTGCATATAGAGAAGAGTGGGATGATGCCATGGCACTTGCGTGGCGGACCTTTATGCGTTTTGAAGCACAGGACTATACACAGGAAGGAATCAAAAGCTTTCAGGATTTCATTACGGATTCTGTTCTACACAGAATGTTCCTGATGGGTTCTTACCAGTTGTTTGTCGCATGTGAAAATAACAGAGTGGTCGGGATGATCAGTCTAAGAAATGAAACGCATATTTCCCTATTATTCGTAGAGGCGGCCTGCCATAGACGTGGAATTGGCAGGGCGCTGATCGAATATCTCAGTGATTATGTGAAAAAAGAAGAAGGCTGCAGAAGGATAACAGTCAATGCTGCACCTTACGCAGTGGGCTTTTATCATAAGCTGGGCTTTTACGATACACAACAGGAACAGGCAAGTGATGGGATCCGCTACACACCGATGGAGAAAATGTTGTAGCCGCGGCAGAAGAAGGAGGCAAAAGAGATGGCAATTGAATATATTACAAGTAAAAATTTATTTTATCTGATATGTGATACATTGAAATTAATGGACGAATCTCTGATCAAACATGGAACCAGAGTCAGCTACATTATGTCGAAAATGTTAGAATGCAAGGGCGGATACGAGAAATTTGAGATTGCAGATTTTATGCTGCTGGGCGTTTTACATGATATAGGTGCATATAAGACGGATAATGTGCGCAAACAGCTTACGTATGAAGCAAAGAACCCGATGCCTCATTCAATTTATGGATATCTCTTTCTGAAGTACCTCTCACCATTGGAAGAACAGTCCAAGATGATCCTGTATCATCATGTGGATACGGATAAGCTTCAGGATGTGGATTATCAATATAAACTGGAAACGGAAATCTTAAAAGTGGCAGAGATCATGGATATCTGGAATACGGCATTTGGGGAAAAGTTCGATTATCACATGATTGAGCGTTACATTGGTACGAAATTTGATAATAGAGCCTGTGAACTGCTCTACCAGGCGGTAGAACAGTATGATATTTTTAACAAATTGACAGATGGTTCCTATTATAATGAATTTGAAGAAAGCGTAGAGTACGTTCTTTTGTCTGATGAAGAAAAAGAAAAATACCTGCGAATGCTGATGTATACCACTGGACTTAAAAAGGAAAGCATGGTAGCAGACACCATAGAGACTATCTATGTCTGCAAGGAAATCGGCAGAAAAATGCAGCTGAGCGAAATGGACAGTGCAGAGATTTATTATGCGGCACTGGTACATGATATTGGTATGCTGGTAATCCCGGAAGATATTATTGATGCACCAAGAAAGCTGGAGGATGCGGAAAAGAATCTGATACACACACACGTAGAACTGATGCATAAGGCAATAGAAGGTAAATTCTCACAAAATATTGTAGATATTGCAGTTGCACATCATGAACGATTCGATGGCAGCGGATATCCCAAGGGGCTTAAAGGCAGTGGAATGAATACGAAGCAGGCAATTCTGCAGACAGCAGAGACGGTTGTAAGTATGATAAATGATAAACCTTACCGAAAAGCCTACAATAAAGAAGATATTATGGAAGAGTTGAATAATGGCATTGTATCCGGTAAATATGATGGTGTGGTAGCAGATACATTTCTTAGATATTATGATGAGATTGTTGAGAAAGCTTTCCAGAAAGCACAGGTGACTCTTACTACACATCAGCGTTTATTACGTAATTATGAGCAGGTTTATAAGAATTTTACAAAATGATTTTGTGCAATGTGTTGAAAACACAGATAAAACATAGTATGATACTCAGAGGAAGAACCCTGAGAGGAGAAATACAATATGTTTAAACTTGACAGTCCACTTATGAATTTCCTGAACAAGCTCTGTGATATTATGATACTGAATATCCTGGTGCTTGTTTTCAGTCTGCCTATATTTACGATTGGTGCGGCAGTAACAGCAGGATATTATATGAGCTTCAAAATGGTAAAGAATGAAGAAAACTATATTGTGAAAGGCTTTTGGAAGGCTTTCAAAGAGAACTTCAGGCAGTCAACGGCACTGTGGCTGATCATCCTGGCAGTATGCGGTGTGCTGTTTGTGGATTACCGCATTGTCCTGTATTCCGGCCTTTCCTTTGACCGTTGGCTGAGGCTGGGGCTTATTACAGTTACATTGATCATTGCATTGGGAGTATCTTTTGTATTTGCGCTGCAGGCACGTTTCACGAACACGGTGAAGCATACATTGAAGAATTCATTCCTGATGGCACTTTCCCATCTGCCCAGTGCTGTTTTGTTTGTAGTATCCTATGCAGTACCTGTTATACTGCTGTATTTTATCCCGCAGATACTGCCGGTCATTGTATTACTGGCAATAGGACTACTTATCTATCTGAAATCCTTCCTTTTCCTGAAAATCTTCAAGAAATATGAGGATGCACTGGATACGAAGGCGGATGAAGAGGCTGACAATGAATCAGAGGACCTGGGTATCTTCGCAGGCAGCGAAAGTATAGAGCAGATGTCAGAAAATAAAGACTCAAAAGGCGGAAATGAGACAAAATAGGTTTTCATAATTCGTCAATCTGTACATGAATATGGAGACAAGTTGAACAAGTTGCTTACTTATAAGTGGAAATGGCTTATAAGTAAGCACTTTTTACATAATGTCCAAAAAATCTTTGTGGAATTATGGCATAGCAATTTCCCGCATAATATTTTATACTAAGTACAGTTAATCAATTAAGACAATTTTTCTCGGGAGGAAAAAGAAATGGCAAGTTTATCTTTAAAGAATGTCTGCAAAGTATATCCTAACGGATTCGAAGCAGTAAAGAACTTTAACCTTGAAATCGCTGATAAAGAGTTCATCATCTTCGTAGGACCTTCAGGTTGTGGTAAATCTACAACACTTCGTATGATTGCTGGTCTGGAAGATATCTCTTCTGGTGAATTAAAGATTGGTGACAGAGTAGTAAATGATGTAGAGCCTAAGGACAGAGATATCGCAATGGTATTCCAGAACTACGCTCTGTATCCTCATATGACCGTATTCGAGAACATGGCATTCGGTCTGAAGCTCAGAAAGGTTCCTAAGGACGAGATCGCAAGAAAGGTAGAAGAGGCTGCAAGAATCCTCGATATCTCTCACCTTCTCAGCAGAAAGCCTAAGGCTCTTTCCGGTGGTCAGAGACAGCGTGTTGCTCTTGGACGTGCGATCGTTCGTGAGCCTCAGGTATTCCTTCTCGACGAGCCTCTTTCCAACCTGGATGCGAAGCTCCGTGCTCAGATGAGAACCGAGATCTCCAAGCTCCACCAGAAGCTGGGTACCACATTTATTTACGTAACACATGACCAGACAGAGGCTATGACAATGGGTGACCGTATCGTAGTTATGAAGGATGGCTTTGTTCAGCAGGTTGATTCTCCTCAGAACCTTTACACCAACCCTGTAAACCAGTTCGTTGCAGGATTCATGGGATCTCCTCAGATGAACTTTATCGACGCTGTTCTCAGAAAGATCGAGGGCAAGTACACTGTAGAGTTCGGTTCCGAAGATACCAAGACCACCCGTGGAAAGAAGTACTATGTTGAAATTCCCGAGTCCAAGGTTGATGACCTTGCACTTTCCGAGCTTGTTGACAAGGAGATCATCATGGGTATCCGTCCCGAGAACATTCACGATGAAGAGATGTTCCTCTCCGCTGCTAAGACCGGCGTTATCGAGGCTGACGTTGAAATCACCGAAATGATGGGTGCTGAGACTTACCTGTATCTCACCTGCGAGGGTATTCCCCTTACTGCTCGTGTTGATCCTCGTTCCACAGCACGTCCTCAGGATACTATCAGAGTTGCTATCGATCCTAACAAGATCCACATCTTTGATAAGGAAACCGAGAAGACTGTTATCAACTGATAACATCACAATCGAATTTATTGAGCCGCACTCTTTTGGGTGCGGCTTTTTGTTTTATATGATAAAAAATTTATCAAACTTTTTGTGCAGCTATACAAAAAAGTATGCTTTTATAATATTTTTGAAAGAAAAAGGTGCTTTAATGACGTTATATAATAAAAGCTTCCAAAAGTAGAAAACTCAAAGGGGCAAATATTTTTATGTATGATGAAATAGTAGATAAGTATTACAATGAAATATATAACTACTGCTGCACAAAGCTGAATTTCAGCCGAACAGCGGCGGAAGATGTTACACAGGAAGTATTCTTTGCATTGTATAAAAAGCTGGACCGTCTGAAACTGAGTGAAAATATCAGAATATGGCTTTACAGGGCAGCGGATCTGGAGATAAAAAATTATATAAGACACAATCCCTCATTTGTTTCTCTGGAGGAATGCTCTGATGAGATAAGCGCTGCTCCCATTGATTTCCCGTTCTTGTCAGATAATGATCTTGACTGCCTGTCAGATAAAGATAAGGCTATTATCTCTGATTATTACAACGGCGAGGATAAGGAAAGCATAGCAAAAGCCAACGAAATGACGCTTAACGCATTATATATCCACATACACAGGATAAGAAAAAAGCTTGCGGTCAGTGCGAGAAAAGCAAACAAACTAAGGCTGTAATTTTTGTGCACAGCTACAAATTAAAAAATTGTTTTGATGAAAGAAAAACTGTGCTTTCTGACGTTTATACATCAAAGGAGAATGAGTAATATGAAAGGGCTTGCACAAAAAATTATTTCCGATAAAGAGCTTGAAAAAAAAGCTTTTTTATATTTGAAGCGACAGCTTGATGAGGAAACAGCCAAGCCGTCAGGCAAGCGTGATTATGATAAAATTGCAGTCCTTACAAATGAACTGTGCGAACTGTCGGACGGACTTGATCAGTCAAGTGACATTGTGGGGCAGAAGCAAAGATTATACAGTAAAATATCCGAATACAATGCCGGGAAAAACAAAGCTTCCGTCAGGACGCTCAGAAAAATAATACCGATCATCTGCGCTGCTGCCATAGTATTTGCAGCAAACTGTATTTCAGTTTCAGCATGGAACATGAATATATTTTCTCTTGCTGTAGAGCTTACACAAGGCGGCGTGAAAATAGATTTCGGCAATAAAAGTGAAGAGATAGTTCTGCCTACATCTGAAAATGACCCTTATGGAATTATCGGAAAATGCGAGGAAATGGATATTACTGCCGAAACCCCACACTATCTCCCTGAAGGTTTTATGCTTGTATGTATGGAATCCGATAAAAATGATTATATGGATTATATTTTATTTACTTTTGAAAATGGTTCCGAAAAGATTTCCTTATCATATCAGTATTTCCATGACGGCGACCTGTCAAATATCTGTATTCCCAGCGATGAACACAATATTTCAGAAATAACCGTATGTGGTCATCAGGCGATAGTATCAAAGGAAGATAACCAAATGAATCTGATTTTTAACTCGGGTTATTGCGTTATCGATATTTTTACACAGAATGTTGACTATGCGGAATGCGATAAAATTGTTAATTCTATAAAATAACTGAGCAATTATGAAAAAATTTCCATTGTTAAGTTGTTTTATAAGTATAAAGCAAAAATCAGACCGAAAGGAAGGTTCATTATGAAGAAAAACAGAATATTATCAATCATCGCAGCAGCGGCAGTTGTGTCATCGCTTTCAGCATCGGTATTCGCCGATGACTACAGCAAAAGCAAAATCGAAAACAGCATTGCTCTGCTTACACAAAATGAGGAAGTGAAAACCTATTACGACAAGATAACCGCCGATATGTCGTGGCTGAGGACTACCACCGATTCTTTTGCCATATTTGACGTTACGGGCGACAACATTCCCGAGCTTATCGTTACAAGCACCGTAAAGGACAAAGCGGAAAAGGGCGGGGAATATGACAAGAAGCTCCACAAATTCTACAGCCTTAAAGGCGACAAGGCGGAATATATGTACTCAGCAAGTATGTCCTGCCCCACGATCGCACCAAGCATGGTGGGCAAAAAGCTTAAATGGGTATATGACGATCATATGCTGGCTCATGACGACAGCGGTCTGACCATGAACAGCGAATACGGATATATGACCTTCACCGATGAAAAAATTATCCGTGAGCCTGTGTTCAAGGCCACAGAGTCGGTTGACCCCGACACCGATACGATGGAATATTCCTACAAAGGCAATGGCGACAGCTACGGCGCAAGGACGGTAAGAAACTACTCCAAGAAAAAGAAAGGCGCAGATTCATCGGCATCATCAAGATACAACACATGGCAACACGCCGCAGAAAGCTGGGAGGGAACTCAGTGCATAAGCAAAAAGCTCTATCTGCTGGAGCCTGTTGATGACTGCTATCTGCTCATGGCAGACGGCAGCAAGGAATGCGTTTCGGCTTCCACACCCATTGATGTATATGGCTATTCCGCAGAGAACGGAGAGGCTCCCGTAAAAAAGACCAAGACCATGTTCAGGATGAATGTGGCAGAGCTTCTCAATTACTATTTCAATGAGGAACTGTGGGCCTTTACAGTGGAGGGCTATAATGTGTACGGCGACGAAGATAATGTGCCCGCCGCAAAGCCAGTTATATATCTTTATCCCGAAAAGGAACAGCAGGTGTCGGTAAAAATGGAGCTGAACGGCAAGTTCATGTGCACATATCCCGAATATAAGGACGGCTGGGACGTAACAGCCAAGCCCGACGGAACCATAATCGCCGACGGCAAGGAATATTCCTACCTTTTCTGGGACGCTTCCCTTAATGCAAAATGGGACTTTTCCACAGGTTTTGTGGTAAAGGGCAGCGACACGGCGGATTTTCTCCGTGAGAAGCTTTCGTACATGGGACTTACTCCCAAGGAGTATAACGAGTTCATCGTATATTGGCTTCCTCAGATGGAGAAGAATCCTTACAACCTTATAAGCTTCCAGACAGAGGCATATGAGAATGCGGCAAAGCTGCACATCTCCCCCGAGCCTGACAGCATTCTGAGGATATTCATGGCATATAAGCCGCTGGACGAATATACCGAGGTAGAGGAGCAGAAGCTTGATATCTTTGAGCGCAAGGGATTTACGGTTGTAGAATGGGGCGGCGGTCAGTGCTGAGGAAATGGTAAAAAGCTGAGCCACGCTGTAGCCTTACAATAATAAAATAAAAATCATAGTGAAATTCAAAATATGACGGACAATTTAGCCAATCCCCACCGCAGAGCCAAGCAAAACAAACAGCAGATACTTGATATGTAAACGCCAGACCGCAAATGAGCGGGGCGGCGGTGAAAGGTACGAAACAATATTTGATATAGGAGACAAACAAAAAGTTAAATACAAACTGCAAAAGCGGGCTTAGTGGGGGTGAGAGGGTAGGGAAGAGGAGTGCAGAGGAGAAAC
>ERZ827156.4482-NODE-4482-length-11370-cov-2.483164_pt1 | contig 11370 bp, 14 predicted proteins | sample MGYA00519919_ERZ827156 | MGnify/ENA primary metagenome ERZ827156 (study PRJEB31778, sample SAMEA3449269) | human gut metagenome | biome: human gut; feature: human-associated habitat; material: faeces | place: United Kingdom | collected 2010/2012 ... | reverse complement strand
AGGAAGGCAGTGAAAAGCTGCGCGCGATCATCGACAGCCATGCTGCCGAGATCAGGACCGCCGTGCTCTGCGACCTGATCGTCTTCGGCGTGGTCGAGGGCTATACCAAAGAGTGGGATATCAACGGCGAGTCCGTCACGCTGGCTGTCAAGAAAAACGACGCAAAATAAACCACATTTATTCCATAAAATAAACTTTTCCGACACTTTTTGGATTCGTGACTTGCAATTTTCAGCTGAAACGCGAAAAACTTCTCGGAATCTTCATATTATTGTCACATTCGGGTTGTACAATAAAATCGCAGTAAATTAAAATGCACTTTACAGAAGAACATTTTGATCACGGTATGGAGGTTTTACAATGAACGTGCTGAAAGTTTCGTCCAAATCCAACGCCAATTCGGTTGCCGGCGCGCTTGCCGCCGCCATCCGCGACTTTTCCGAGGCTGAGCTCCAGGCGGTCGGTGCAGGCGCCGTCAACCAGAGCGTCAAGGCGATCGCCATCGCATCCGGCTTTCTCGCGCCGAGCGGGATGCTGCTCTACGCACAGCCGTCCTTTGAAGCAATCGAGATCGACGGCGAGGAGCGCACGGCGATCCGTTTCAAGGTCACCTCGCAGAAAATCTGACCTGTTTCGCACGTGCTTTGCAGAATATTGAATCATTTGCAATTATTTTGTAAAAAAGCCTTGACAAACCAATACGGTGATGTTAGAATCGTATCGAAAAGTGAACTTTTCACAAATTTTTATACCAACAGGAGGAAACAAACATGACGATTGATAGCGCAAAGGATCTTCAAATGAACATTGCAAAAGAGGGACTGGCACTGCTGATGTTCCATCCCAGCTTCAATGTGCAGCCCCATAGGGAGTGCATCTTCCTCATTGGCACAGCGTGGGACATCCCCGTGGGTGACACGCAGGAGGTCATCTCGCTTCTGGATCGTGAGCTGGATGCGATCCGCGCCGCAGGCGAAGGTGGCACGGTAGCGCATGTGTTGCCGGAGGATGAACTCCCGATGAATGCCACCGGCTCGGAAACACTGGACAACATCTGGGACCTGTTCGAAACGAGCCTGCGCATGGACAGTATGCAAGCCAGAACAAAGATGTTCGAAATGGCAAAGTGGTTGGAGGAAAGCCAAAACCTTCTGGACTAAATCGTGCAGGCACCGAAGGGAAAGCAGGCATGGATGGAGCCGACAAACTGAGCGCTCCCTATAGGTGGGCGGCTCCACCCTTCCCCACCGTGTTCGCCCCTGTGAGCCGCCGTGTGCGCTTTTTACAGGCACCCCAAGGTAACCACCCCCACACGGGGATTTGAGCGGGTGTTGAGCCACTTGTGGGGGAATTAACATCCGGTAAAAAAAGCAGAAAAAAGGCTCGTAAAATTGGTCTATTGGAATTGACGTTTTATGTATTTTCACGTATACTTAATTTACAGATTCACGCGCACATTTACAGATCATTCATCCGTCATCACAAGATGCTGGGGGTTCGAATTGCAAAACGGAAAATCGAGCCTCAAAAGCCCGCAAACCCTTGCGGCACAAGGCTTTGCTCCTGCATCTTTTTTGTCAACGCACTCCAAGTAAAAACCCTGTAGTTTCAATGGCTACAGGGTTTTTCTTTTGCCTTTTAGGGATTGTTTTCCCTTTAGTTTTCCCTTATGAGAGTGAAAAGGGCTCATTTTTACCACCAGACACGCTTTTAATGAAGTTATCCATGCGCTCCGAACTTGCCTGCTTCATTTGCTCTGTGACATGACCGTAAACGTCGAGAGTGAAGGCAGCAGTTGCGTGACCGAGATTTGATTGCACAGTTTTGATATCATCACCAGACTGGATAGCGGCGACTGCGTAAGAGTGCCGCAGGTCGTGAAAGCGAGCGTCAGGGCGTCCAATTGCTGTTGCAGCCTTTTTGAAAGCGCGGTAAATGGTCGAGTTATCAAAGTGATGTCCACATTCATTTGTGAAGACAAAGTCATTATTTTCCCAAGCTGTACCAGCTTTAAGCCGCATTTCTGCCTGTATTGCTTTTTGACGCTTGAGCAGATCCATTACGGCTGTGGCAGGTTTAATAGTCCGGCCTTTGCTGTTTTTGGTGGGCACAATGCGGTAAACGCCCTTATCCTCGCGAAAGCGCTGTAACTGGCAGTTGATAAGAACCGTACCGTGTTCAAAGTCAATATTGTGCCAACTGAGGGCCAGTACCTCACCTTCACGCAATCCCATAAAAAGAGTCACCGACAGTAGAATTTCAAACGGATTACCTCGAATTTCAGTGAGAAATTTCTGTATGTCCTCGGTATCGAGAGGCGTTAACTCTTTACGGACTACCTTGGGGATATTGCAGGCGTCAGTGGGATTAAATCTCAAATAACCGATAGCAACTGCTTGACTAAGAGCCTTGTGAAGAATGCCATGCAAGTCTTTTATTGTTTTAGGAGAGAGCATGATCGCGCGTCTTACAAGGTGAGCTGAGTCCATTGCAAAATGCTTGAATCGTCGGTGTGTCGAGCGCTTCTAAGCGAATGGCACCCAAGACGGGCTTTATATGATTGCGGATCGAGGCTTTATAAATCTCACGTGTGCGAGGCTTGACGTTGTTTAAATAGTCCTTTTTCCAAATGTCAAGCCATTCGCCCACGGTCATCTTCAGCGGCTCCTTGTAAGTCCCGCTATTGAGCTCTACAGCCGCGGCCTGCATCTTTTCTCGCACCTCTTTTTGGGTTTTGCCCGAGAAGGACCGTTGAATCTGCCTGCCAGTGCCGGGATCGTAGCCCGTCGTGATGCGGGCCTCCCAATAGGTGTAAGCGGCACACCCTTGCGTGTGACGGCCTTCTTTCTAATCGTGCCCGCGCCCTGCGCGGCGCGTGAATTACTCTTTCTCGCCATTTTTTCCTCCTTTAAAACGCGTAAACTCTGGGTTAAAATGAAAATGCGGGAGGAGACTCCTCCCGCATTCTCTTTAAGCTCTCAAAAACTCGGCGATCGCGTCCCGCGGTACACGGATCGTCCTGCCAACACGGACGCTCCGGAGCTTTCCGCAGCGGACGATACTGTAGGCCGCCGTGCGGCCAATGCGAAGCGCCTCCCCAGCCTCGGCAACCGTGAGAACGAGCGGAAGCTCACCATCTTTACAGGAAGGAACTTTATCCGGCATTGCGCTGTCCCCCTTCCGCACCCGTCTGCTCCTTGAGGATAAAACAATAAATATCTTTGTAATCACGAAGGTCCTGCCTCCTGTACACGTTTTCAGGGTAGCGCTCCGCCAGCGCTTCCTCCGCCCAGCGACACGCTTCTTCATAATTTTCAAATTCCTCGAATTCGGGATTCGGAAAAAAACACTTCAGGTTGAGCGCCTGACTCATACTGTGCAAAACACCGGCACCAGTCCAGCTGATAATAACAACATAGCTGCTCTTCATTTTTAAACATCCTCCTCGCATCTATCCGCGGCGTTCAAAAGACTGCGGACGGTGATCATTTTGTTAATTTTGAACGGAATCATCCCAAAAATCGCGTTCGGGAAACGATCCGCAAGCATGGCACTTGCCCAGTCACAGGCCTCCTGAAAGTCGTTAAAACCTCGATAGCTGGGCCTACGGATGTACTGGCGCATCGCCTGTGCCCGATTCCAACTGCTCATGACAGCAGCGCCGTTTGCTCCAACAACAGTGTAATAGAGAAACATATCCTCAAAGCTCCTTTCATTTCAAGTTTTCAAAGCCCCAAACAGAATTGGCCTTCGGGGAAGTGCGGTCCTTGTCTTTACCGACAGGATAACCGGCGGATAAGGCAATCGAAAAGAGCAGCCCAGAAAAAGATTTATCGCTGCAGAGATTGCCAAATTTTCTGACAAACGCTGCATACAGCGTCCCGGTAGGCGTCCACACGCCAAGGGCGATCTCACAATCCTCCCTCAAAAAATGTGATACACTGTCAGCGATTCTTTCCCCGCCATCTTCGGTGACAGCGTTGATCGGAAAATCACCGGCGAAGCGGTAGTTGCTCTTGACAAGACGGCGATAAGCGGCCAACGCCTGAAAAATGATCGCGTCACGCTCAGCGTCGAGCTTTTCTTCCAGCCGGAAATCACGCTCATCCGACGGAACCGTTCTTGCAAACGGGATAACGACAAGCCGGTCGTAGAATGCGGCGTCCTTGTTCGGGAGCAGGACGACATGGTTGCTGCCGTAGAGAAATTTGGCGCTATTTTCAAACTGCAAATAATCGCCGAACTTTACGTCCCCCGAAATAGAATCCGCGCCGGTCAACTTTTTTAATACACTGACAGCGGTTCTGTCGAGCCGCTCGTCGGACAGATCTGCGTCTACGCAAAGCTTTTTTCCGTACAGGCTCGACGTCGCAAACCTACGGTCAAACTCGTTCACCGAAAGGGCAACAACGAGCTCGTCATCAAAGCAACGTTTCACGACGTTGACCAGAACAGACTTTCCGGAGTGCTTGCGGCCTTGAAGCAAAATGATTGCTTTTCCATGCTGATCGGGGACAAGAAGATAGCCAACGGCCTGCCAGATCCGTTCCTGTAGGACGGGATTGCCAAGCGTGACATCAGCTAAGAACCTCTTGAATTCAGGACAATCCGTCCGCTCGCCGCAGTTGAACGACGCCTGGAGATGTGTCGTGACCAGAATTGCCGGCGTTGGTACAATCGTTTCCCAACGGTCGAGGTCAAGGACGCAGTCATCAAAAGCGATGCAGTTGCGATTAAAGTTGGGGTGGATAAAAAGCTTCGGCTCTGTCTTCAAAATTTTGAAGATCTGGTCGACAAAATTTGCGCTGCCGCACTGTTCGACAGCAGGTCTGCAAACCTCCATAATGATTCTCTTGATGTCTTCGCTGCTTTTCAGGGCATAGTGTCCCTGCTGGTATACCAGCCATCCCTTCCTAATACAAAACATTGGTATCGTCTGGATCAGGCCTTGTGCAACCTCATAAGGTGTGATATTATTTCCAGAACCGACACGACCGCGAACAGCGTTTTGAACTGAACGCGGGAGCACCGTTCCGCGGACAGGCTGTATCACCTGGGCAGGGCTGCCCGATGTTTTTACCAGAGCCGCGCTCTGGGTGGTATTCGCCTGAACCGGCGCGGGCAAGCACTGGTTTACGTCGGCTTCTTCCTGGGCTTCAAGCTCCTCAACCGGGTACGCCGGATCGAAAAGCTCAAATTCCCGTGCCCGGTCCCACGCATCGTCTTCCCACGTCGCTTTCCATTCGCGCTCTTGCCGCTCCATCAAGCCTTTTTGAATTGTTACGAAAAAATACCGTCACACTGAAACAATTCAGTGTGACGGTATCGTCATCTTATGTGAGAGTATGATTAGAATGTTTCCGTGATAAAGCCCAAGTCTTTGCGTGTATCATAATATGCGTAAAACTTATCCCCGATCCAAACGCTAAAAATCTCTTCGTTCCCTCGCTCCTGCATCAAAGGTACAAATCGGTCGTTCTGCCGGATCGCCAGGTGGTGAATTCCTTCGCCGTGCTCCTGTAGAAACTCAGCATAGGGGCTGCTCCCTGAAATCGGCTGAATAATCTCTAGATAAAGATTACCGAGTTCGCTCATTGCAACAATTGCGTCGTGCGGTTCATCATCTGGAATTGAAACGCCATGAAATTTACGTCCACGACAATTTTCCTCGGTTGCGTGAACAATTTCCCATGGACCGATTCCGTATACTTTTTCCCATGTTTCTGCGGCTTTCTTTGCATCTTTGACTACCGTACATACCTGAAGAAATGATTCAAATGCTTTTTCGTTCTTTTCCATGATTATTCGCTCCTTATTCAATGTATTTACCAAAATGGCATTTCTCTCAAAACACAGAAAAATTGATTTCCGTTAATTAACAGTAGCATAGATATTGACTCGTGTCAATATTGCTTTGGTTGACGCAGGGGAAAAAGAGTGGTATAATAACAAAAATATTGCAACAAATAGGTGTAGTCGATGGCTGTTTATAAAAAGAGCGCAGAAATGCGGAAGAGTATCGTAGAAACGATGGCGCTTCTTGTCAGAAAGAACGGATATGAAAAGACGAATATCAGAGATATTTCCGAGTATTTGAATATCCCGCGTTCGCTGATTTATTACTACTTCAAAAATAAAGACGATATCATGCACGTGCTTTATTATGAACGATTTTCCATGACGGAACAGCTTGCAGAAAAGGTTCTGGCGCGCGGTGAAGAGCCGCTGGTTCGTTTGATGCTGAAATATTTGCTGTACCGCAGGAATATAATCTGCGATCCATTGTTTGCAGAGTATATTGCTACAGCTCCGGAATACGCTTCGCGCGGTAAAGAATTCTCTAAAGATCAAATTGCTTTGTATTATGGCGACAGCAGAGATGCCTTTGCGTATTTCGGCAAGCCGACTGACGGGAATGAGTTTTACATTCATGCACTCATGGTTGAGAGCATTGCGCGCGGTCTGGTTGTTGGCTCATTCTACGGGATGATCGAGCTGAGTGATCGAGAATATATGACATATTTTGGCGAACGGGCGATTATGCCGACGTTTGATTTGACAAAGGAACAGCTTGCGGCCATCGTTGACCGTTCATTTGAGTTGGCTGAGGGTGCAAAGGTATAACGTTAGTTTGCAGAATGTGCATTTGCTGAAAGAACTCTCAAAATAACATACCCAGCAAAACCGGCAGCAAAACCGATGGTACAAGGGCGTCCCGCTGAATGACGGGACGCCCTTGATTTTTGACGTAAGGGCAAATCCAATATTGACAACGGTCAATATTGGATTTATGATGAAATCAAAAAAGGAGGCGGAATGATGAATTTTGATCGAGTTAAAGCTGCGCTTAAGAAGCGAGGCTATGCGGTATCATCTTTCGAAGCAGCAAAAGACGCCGCAGACTATCTGGACCAACAGATAAATGGGGTGAGTGTATCGTTTGGCGGTTCATTAACGCTTTCGGAAATGAATCTGCCAAAGCTCCTGGCATTGCATAATACGCTGTGCCTTCCATCGCAGATGTACGACGATGTGTTGGGTGAAGTGGATCCGGTCAAAGCGATGTCCACAGATGTATTTCTCACATCGGTTAATGCCCTCGCAGAAACGGGAGAAATGATCAGTATTGACGGCATTGGCAACAGAGTGGCGTCAATGATGTACGGGCATAAAAAAGTATATTTGGTAATTGGGCGCAATAAGCTTGCAGAAAATTTTGAAAAGGCTGTTTGGAGGGCACGGAATATTGCGGCACCCCAAAATGCGAAAAGGCTGCACATGAAAACGCCCTGTGCTGTGACTGGCCGCTGCCATGATTGCAGCAGTCCGGAACGAATTTGTCGCGGCGTCAGTGTTTTACTGGGGAAAATGTTCCGGATGGAGATGGAAGTTGTCCTGATCAATGAGGATTTGGGATTGTAAAAAGATCTATTTAGGGCCGAAACGGTATAAAATTACCGTTTCGGCCCTAAATTTTTTCCTGATTATACAAAAGATAAATGATTATTTTGTCATAATAGAATATTGACTATTGTCAAAAAAACGTGTATTTTGGCATTAGTCAATATTGAATTGCGACAAAATTGGAGAGACAGGAGATGTTACTGACATGAGAAAAGTCATTGATTTGTGTCTGGATATGCCCATGGGGGCGGAAGCGCTGACCAATATGCTGGGCGCCATGTGTCTGGACCCGCTTTACAGGGGCTACAAAAAGACCTACGGGGCGGGAGTTGCTGCACAGGTAGGACTCACGGTGGAGGAAATTGATGCGATTTATGAGTCCGAGGGTCGCGACGGTTTTTTGCGGATCATCCGCGAGGCGGCGGAGAAGCACGCGGTTAAACCTGCGGAATTTGTCCGGCATCTTGACGAGGTCGGCGTGGAATGGGGAATCACCTGCGACGGTGATCACGACAACCGCAAGACGGCTGAGATCGTACAGGCTTTTCCCAAAAAATTCAAGGGTTTTATTTTTGTAGATCCCAACAGGGGGGAGGAGGCTGTCCGTGAGCTTGAGGTGTGCGTGAAAGAATACGGCCTGCATGCGCTGTATTTAACCGCATTCCGCACAAAGCTCAATGCGGCGGACAGGAAAAATTATCCGCTCTACAGCAAGGCGTGCGAGTTGGGAATTCCGGTCCATATCTATTCCAGCCTGAATCTTTCCAAGGCGGTGCCGTATGATATCGGACACCCCCGTTATATCGATCAGGTGGCAAGGGATTTCCCAGAACTAAAAATTATGGCGGGCGTCAGCGGTTGGCCGTGGGTGCTGGACTTCCTGTGCCTTGCTATCCGCCACGAAAATGTTTATCTGAATTTTGAAACGCATGCTCCTGAAAAGATCGCAATGCGTGGTTCCGGTTATGAACCATATCTCTACTATGGAGAAACATCTTTGAAAGAGCGCATTTGCTTTGCTTCCAATTGGGGTACGCAGAGCATGCCGGTAGAGAAGCTGATTGCTCAGGTCGAAGCGCTTCCGTTCAGCGATGATGCGAAGGAACACATCCTCTACAATAACGCTAAAACATTTTATGAGCAGCTTTAAAGAGAAGCTTTTACAGAGCGCAGAAAGGGAGGGATGAACCAAAGAATTTCGAGCGCATTCCCCGCTAAGAGTGTAGGAAAACATATTTTGTAAATTAGGAGGATCACATCGAGATGAGCTTGTACACATTGATTATCGTCACCTTTATCGTTTTTATGGCGATCAACGTAATCATCGGACTGCGCGGGCGCAAGCACGCCAGTACGACGAAGGACTTCCTCACGGCATCCGGACAGTCCGGCATCTGGTTTATTATCGCATCGGCGGTAGGCGCCAGCATTGGTTCCGGCGTCGTCATCGGTACGACACAGTACGCGGTAAAGCTGGGCGTTGCCGGTGCATGGTACGCGATCGCGTGCGGCATTGCATGCGTTGTCCACGCGTTTGTAATGACCCGCTTTATTTACCGCAATAAGCTGGTTTCTTTTTCGGACTATTTCAAAAGAAGATATGACAGTAACTTCATCGTCCTGCTTTACAGCGGCATCGGCCCCTTTGCCTGCGCTGCATCCATGGGCGGTCAGCTGGTTGCTGCAAAGGCCATTTTCCAGGCGTTCGGCATTGACCCGACGATCGGCCTTGTCATTACAGCGGCAGTTATGCTGGTCTACACGATGTTTGCAGGCCTTTGGGGTTCCTACGCAACGGCGGTATTTCAGGTCGGCGTGATCATTGTCGGCGTTTTGGTTGTAGGCATCTCAATGTTCACACAGGGCGGCGTTGCGGAGATTCACGCATTCTATCCGGCGGAGAAGTTTGACCTTTTCAACATTTCTCCGGAGCTTTGGATGATGTTTGTTGGCCCGATGGTTCTTTCCGTGCTGGTCGACCAGACCTCTGTTCAGCGCGCGGCGTCCGCAAAGACGGAAGCAACGGCATTTTGGGGACATCTGCTCAGTTGCATTCCTCTGTTCCTTTTTGGGTGGCTGATGGTCTATATCGGCATGTGGAGCGGCGCAGAGTTCCCTGATGCTGGCGGAAATGCGTTCATTGTCATGCTGATGAACAAGGTTTCCCCGATCGTTTGTGCTGTAATGATTTGTGCGATCTTGGCGGCGATCATGTCGACTGCCAGTGGTGCGCTGGTGGCGACGGATGCGCTTGTTGTTCATGACCTGTACTGCGGCTTTATTAATAAGAATGCAACGGAAGAGCAGCAGAAGCGCCTGAATCTCATCGTCAATATTGTTGTTTCGGTGGCAGCCGTTGTATGCGCGCTTGCGTTTACAAATGTTGTTGATCTTCTTTCGGTCGGCTATACCATTATGCTCTCCGGTACGCTGGTCCCGCTGCTGGGCGGCATCATCTGGAAACGCGGCACGACAAAGGGCGCGGCAGCTTCTGCGGCAGTTGGTATGATCACAGCTTTGCTGAGTATCTTCGGCATGATCACAGTTCCGTTCTCCAGCATTTTCCCCGTGCTCCCCGGCGCAGTGGCCTACATTGTTGTGAGCCTCTGCACCAAGCATGCGCCGACTGAAAACACTGCAAAGGTGGCAGACGTTGTTAAGGCTTCTGCCAGCGAAAAGAACAATAACGCTGCAAACTGACGAAAAAGCTGTTCAGTGAAGTAAAAAATAAAGCGGCGGCTCTGGCGGAATGAGCCGGCAGAGCCGCAGAAAGGACAGATATGGATTATTTGACAATCAAAACCGAGATCGTAGAGCGCGTGGGAGTGATCACGCTGGATCACCCGCCGCTCAACTCGGTCAGCAAACGCATGATGGTTGAAATGATGCGCGCTTTGGACGAATTTGAACAGAATGATGTTGTTCGCGCTATCATGGTAAAAGCGAATGGGCCTGATTTTTCCTATGGAGCGGACGGCGGCGATGTAAAAAAGGGCATTAACGGCGAAGCAGAGGAGATTTCGGAAAGCTTTTCCGTTCTTGGCAACCGCTTGGTTGAGCGTATCGACTGCTGCCCTAAACCGACGCTCGTTGCGGCAAAGGGACGGTGCATCGGCGGCTCCACGGCGATGTTCAACGCCTTTGATATCCGTATTGTTGGAGAAGGCTTTCGGATGCACGATGGCGATATCTACTATGGTACGGTCGGCTCCTGGGGCATGAGCTCTCTGCGCCTGCCTATGTGGATCGGCAGAAACAAGGTGCTTGACTACATGTTCCTCAACGAGGATTTCACAGGCCGTCAGTGCTATGAACTGGGGCTTGCAAGCAAGGTTGTAGCAGATGAACTCGTTGAGGTTGTAGGCCTTGCAACCGTAAAGAAGATGTCCAAGGCCGCACCAATTGCGGTAAAATATTATAAGGACTGCGTCAGGAAAGCGACACAGAATAACATTGAAGAAGCGCGCGCATTTGAGCTAAAGGCGGCCGAAATTGTATTCGCAACAGAAGACAGCAAAATTGGGCTGAAATCGGTTGTTGAGAATCATGGCGTACCGAATTGCGAATTTTACGGCAGATAATTTGATACATCTTTTTCATTGCTGACCTCTCTATTGCTGCAAAATGGAAATCCTGCGGGTTTCATCAGTGTTCGGGTAAACGCTGACGAAGAACCTGCAGGATTTTCCATAAGAACTATTCTATAGTAGCATCAAAGACAAACAATGACGCTTAAGCATAGGACAGAGAGCAGGAACGCCTTTGCTGATGAAACATCAGGCACAGGAGACCAGAAAAATGATGGAAAAAGAGAAAGCAGAGATAGTGGGGATAGTAGAAAATATGGTAGAGTTTAGTCAATGATGCAGTATGTCAACAAGGAAGTATTGGTCCAATTCTATGCTCAACAGCCGAAAGGCAAAGCGACAGACGTGGATGAAGCCAGCAAAGAGAGATTCTGGAGGG
>ERZ827156.4481-NODE-4481-length-11370-cov-2.769421_pt1 | contig 11370 bp, 9 predicted proteins | sample MGYA00519919_ERZ827156 | MGnify/ENA primary metagenome ERZ827156 (study PRJEB31778, sample SAMEA3449269) | human gut metagenome | biome: human gut; feature: human-associated habitat; material: faeces | place: United Kingdom | collected 2010/2012 ... | reverse complement strand
TAAACAAGTCAACCATTATTAGGGAAGTACATAAGCCGAGTTTGTTTTAAGGTATGAAACTACAGTTCCCATTGCTTGAAACTTTGGTTCCCATTACTTGAAACTCTAGTTTCATACGCTTGGAACTTTTGGTTTCAAGCCTTTGGAACTACAGTTTCTCACTGATGAAACTCTAGTTTCAAGCAGTGAAACTAATTAAGAAATCAATTGATGAACTCGTAATCTGTCAGTTGATATCTTTTCTGCTTGTATTCTTTTGTTCTTTTAAGTTTTACCTTTCCTTTTGCGGCTTCCAGCGTTACTTCGTTGAATTGTCCTTTTTGGAAATCGTAACTTATACCGTCATCTTCGAGAAGGAGGAACGTTGCCGAAGGAGCGCCGTATACTTTGCAATGCAGATCGAATACGGTTTGAGCATCCACATAGGGGACAGGTGCGGCCAATGGCAATAACGTTCCCTGGCGGACGTAGAGTGGCAACTGATCTAATTCCGTCGTAATCTCATATTCACGGTTGCCTTCATATTTCTCATTGGTATTGAAGTTGTACCATGTTCCTTCGGGGAAGTAGACCGTTCTCGTTTTCTTGTTCTGGTATAAAGGAGCAGCCATCAATCCGTCTCCCATCATATACTGGTCACTGATAGTGCGCAAACGTTCATCTTTGGGATAATCCATCAATAACGGACGGAAAGGAGGTACACCTTCTTTATAATATGTATAAAAAGCACTGTACAGATAAGGAATCAGCTGCATACGCAGATTAATCAGTGTGCGGGCATATTCTTCATACCTCTTTGCTTCCGGCAGGAACTCGCCACGTTCGTTCTTTCCACGGTCGAATTGCAGCCACGGAGCGTATTGCAGATACCATGCATTGACCATAGCCTGCGGAGAAAGAATCACCGTTTGCAGACGATGGAAGAAATCTTCGGCAGAATGTGCCTCACGCACTTCAGGACACCACAACAGTCCTCCGAATGCCGAGTTGCAAAGTGCCTGAATGTACTCTTTGGGATCGTATGTATCACTATAAAGTACGGCGTTGCGTGGAGACATGAACATACCGGACGACCGGTAATCCTGATAGGTGCGGGTATTCTTTTCACGATAGATACTGTCCATCGCATTCACATAAAGGGAACCGAATACCTGGTGCATCTTTTCTCCGTCGATGCCCGAAGGGAACTGTGCCATATCCGGGAAGCACCATGTGGCGGAAGCAAAAGATATGTTCGAGTTGTCACATTCGTCCAGTTTGAAGCCGGAGATGCCTTCTTCTATCAGTGTGCGGTGGTAATCGGTAAATATTTTGTGTGCTTCCGGCTGGATGAAGTCCGGTACCAGTCCGTTCCATACAAGGAAATCGCCTGAGTAGGGCTCCAGCGCCTTCCGGATGGGGGAAGAAGGATGAACATACGCGTGTTCCCACAGGTTTACTTTGTATCCTTTCTGCTGCAACTGGTCCAGCATTTCTTTGTGCCTTGGGAAACGGTCGTCGCTCCAGCGATAAGAACAGGAGTAAGTGGCCGTCTGCCATCCCGGTTCGAGTCCCAGTACGTCGCACGGAATCTGTTTCTCGCGGAAATAGTTGGCAAAACGCATGACGGAGTCCTGCGTCGCATCTCCTTTGACACGGTATTTGAATCCGAGTCCCCACATCGGAGGAAGACATCCGCCGCCGGAGAGGAGGTTGTATCTCTTGACTACATCCAGCACTTCCGGTCCGGTGATGATAAATACCTCAATGCCTTTGGCGCCGGGTACGTCGATATGGACTTTATTTCCGTTGCTTCTGTTCTTATACAAGTCTTCTGTGGTGGTAGCAATGTGTTTTCTTTCTTCCGCTTGTAGTTGACGACTATGCTCGGTTTTCTGATTGGAGCCGCATAGGAAAGTGGTATACCGTGCCGTGTTGACCAGAATACCGTACCCTTTGGTAGAGACGTAGAATGTCTGCGGAGCATGTGTATATCCGAGTCCGTTCAGCGGATTGTCGTTTACTATCGGGCGCTTGCGCAGGCCACGCTGACCGAAAGTTTCGAATTGAAGTCCGAAGCCGTATATTTGTTCGTTGTCCTCCAGAGGGACTTCGATCAGACAGCCACGGTCGGTTATCTTTATTTGCACTTCGTCGGGGCTGAAGGGCGGCTTTGCAGTCGGGAGTTGTTTCATTGCTTCTACGGCAGGTTTCCCGCCGAATAAGGAATAAGGGGTAAAAGTGTCAATTTCTCCCGCTTGCAGCTTGATGATTCCCGGAGCAATTTCTTCTTGAGCGGATGCTTGCCCGGCAAACAGGAGACCTACTGTGGATAGAAAAAGGTTGAGTAATAGTTTTCTCATTATAGTTTATTTTATCATGGTTATATTAAAATAGACTTTTGAAATGCGATTTTCCACTAAAATGCAATAAAAGAATATTGCAAATATAGGAATAAAACAGATGCGGTATCAAGTATTAATACCTGAGAAGTCAGATAAAGTGACCTGTCACGACATATATTAATGTTTGTGACGGGAGATATTAATATCTTCTTTTTTTGACCGTGATTCTAAAAATAAGGTTTTATATTTGTCCTTGTTTAAGAATGAAAAAGAATAAAACCATGAAAAAGAATTGTTTTCTCCTTCTCTTTTTGCTTTGTGCCTGCCTCGTTCAGGCACAGGATACGTATCGTACCGACAAGGATGTACCTTACATTTCCGGCTCCGAAACAGATGCTTATCGTCTGGAACGTTGTAAACTGGATGTTTATTATCCCGAGAATAAAAAAGATTTTTCCACCATTGTATGGTTTCATGGCGGTGGTATGGAAGGAGGAAGTAAATTTGTTCCCAGGGAACTGACGGATCAAGGCTTTGCAGTAGTGGCAGTTAATTATCGTTTGAGTCCGAAAGCAAAGAATCCGGCTTATATAGAAGATGCCGCCGAAGCTGTGGCATGGACATTCCGGAATATCGAAAAGTATGGCGGTCGCAAGGATCGTATCTTTGTTTCCGGTCATTCGGCGGGAGGTTACCTTACGTTGATTCTGGCAATGGATAAGAAATACATGGCTGCATACGGAGCCGATGCGGATAGTGTAGCTGCCTATCTTCCGGTCAGCGGGCAGACAGTCACTCATTTTACCATCCGCAAAGAACGTGGCCTGCCCAACGGAATCCCCATCATTGACGAATTTGCTCCGGTAAATAAGGCCCGCAAGGATACCGCTCCTGTTGTGCTGATTACGGGGGATAAGAATCTGGAAATGGCTGACCGGTACGAAGAGAATGCACTGCTGGCATCGGTATTGAAGAATATCGGCAATCGGAAAGTCTCTTTATATGAACTGCAAGGATTTGACCACGGACAGGTACTCGGTCCTGCCTGCTATCTGATCGTTAATTATGTGAAGAGGTTCAAGTAATAGACCTGTGATATTCTTTCATTTGATATGGATAATGTGTATATTTGCACGAAACTCATATCAAAAATGTGTAAGTTCTCACATTTCAGATATCAAAAATGTGACTCGGTATGTTTGAAAGAGGAATTATTCAGCTGTTAGTGGCTTGGAAAACGGATGTAAACAGGAAGCCTTTGGTTATTCATGGGGCGAGACAAGTGGGTAAGACGTGGGCTTTGAAGTATTTCGGTCAGAAATACTTTGAAGATGTTGCCTATTTTAGTCTGGATAAAGATGAAAGCGGACTTTGTGATATCTTTAAAACGACTAAAGACCCCGAGCGCATTATACAGCAATTGTCCTTTTTGCATGGACGAAAAATTAATCCTCAGACTACTTTGCTGATATTGGATGAGATTCAGGAGTGCAATGAAGCGCTGAACTCTTTGAAATATTTCTGCGAAGAAGCACCCGAATATGCAGTGGCTTGCGCTGGTTCTTTACTTGGAATTTACCTGAATCACATAGGCAATTCCTTTCCGGTTGGAAAAGTAAATCATCTGTCTATGTATCCGCTGACTTTTACGGAGTTTCTGAATACGAAAGATCCGGCGATGTATCAATATATGTGCTCTGTCAAAGAAATAGCGCCTCTTCCCCAAATCTTCTTCGACAAACTGCGGGAAGCCTTCATTGCCTATTCTATTTGTGGCGGTATGCCCGAACCTGCTTCTTTGATGGTTGACTTTAATGATATGCAAAAAGTGGATTCATCGCTTCGGGATATATTGAATGACTATGCTCTGGATTTTGTGAAACATACTACACCTACGTTGGCGCCCCGTATCAATTATGTATGGAACTCTCTGCCCTCTCAATTGGCGAAAGAAAATCGTAAGTTTGTTTATCAACTGGTTCGTCCCGGAGCACGTGCGCGTGAATACGAAGATGCTATTTTATGGTTGGAACAAGCTGGTCTTGTCAACAAAGTAGTTCTGAGCAAGTCGCCTAGGCTGCCACTGAAAGCCTACGATGATTTGAGCACTTTTAAGCTCTATGCATTGGATATAGGGTTGTTGAGGCAATTGTCCGAACTGGGTGCAAGTGTTTTGTTATTGTCCACTCCCGGATATACGGAATATAAAGGGGCATTGGCAGAGAATTATGTATTGCAAAGTCTTACAGCACAATTTCAGGCTTCGTTCCGTTACTGGACTTCCGGTAATAAAGCAGAAGTGGATTTTTTACTTCAGCATGGTAATCATATTTATCCGATAGAAGTGAAAGCGGACCAGAATATAACAGGTAAAAGTCTGATTCAGTACGAGAAACTTTATCAACCTGCTTGTCGGATTCGATATTCGATGCTGAATTTGAAACAAGACGGCAATCTGATTAATATTCCTTTATTTCTTGCGGATAAGACGAAAGAGCTGCTGAATAATAACGTGGGATAAAGAATAGAGAGAAACGGCCAAGTGATGAAAAATACAGGTCATTTAAGGAAAATATCTGTGAAATGTAACGTTTCTCATAGTCTGTGAATCATTTATTATATCAGAAATCGGTCGTATTGGCTACATTTACTCCGATTTTACAAACTAATAAATAAAATAGCTATGAAGACATTAAGCAGAACTGTACTTACTCTTTTTGTTTTATCCTTCTCCTGTTTGGCAGCGATAGCCGGAGAAGTATCTTTTAAAATAACCAAGCAATATCTGAACTTCCCCATCTCCCATAAAGAGAACAGAGGAAGGATGACTTTTGAAGTAAACGGCAAGCCGGATTTATCCGTCGTTATCCGTCTGGCGCCGGATGAAGCGGAATACTGGGTGTTTAAAGATGTGTCGGCTTTCAAAGGAAAGACGATCAAGATAACCTACGACGGCAATGAGAAGGGATTGAGTAAAATATACCAGTCCGACGAAATCGAAGGACAAGCTGAACTGTATAAGGAAAAGAACCGTCCGCAATTCCACTTCACTACCCGGAGAGGCTGGATCAATGACCCTAACGGATTAATCTATTATGAGGGCGAATACCACCTGTTCTACCAGCACAATCCTTTTGAAAGAGACTGGGAGAATATGCACTGGGGCCATGCGGTCAGCAAGGACCTGATACACTGGACAGAATTACCGGACGCTCTGTATCCCGACCATTTAGGAACGATGTTCTCCGGTTCGGCAGTCATCGACTATGATAATACCGCCGGATTCAATAAAGGCAAGACTCCAGCCATGGTTGCCGCCTTCACTGCCGCCAGCAGTGACAGACAAGTGCAGGGGATAGCCTACAGCCTTGACAAAGGACGTACCTTCACGAAGTACGACAAGAATCCGGTGATTAACTCCAAGGAGAAATGGAACTCTCAGGACACACGCGACCCGAAAGTGTTCTGGTATGCGCCCTCCAAACATTGGGTACTGGTACTGAACGAGCGCGACGGACACTCCATCTATACCTCTTCCAATCTCAAAGACTGGAAATACGAGAGCCATGTTACAGGCTTCTGGGAATGTCCCGAATTGTTCGAACTGCCGGTTGACGGTGACAAAAACCACACGAAGTGGGTGATGTACGGTGCTACCGGTACGTATATGCTAGGCTCTTTCGACGGCAAAGTATTTACTCCCGAAGCCGGAAAATACTGCTATACCACCGGAAGTATCTATGCGGCCCAGACCTTTACCAATATTCCGGCAAGCGACGGCAGACGCATCCAGATAGGCTGGGGAAGAATCTCCCACCCCGGTATGCCTTTCAACGGAATGATGATGCTCCCCACCGAACTGACTTTGCGTACCACCAAAGACGGCATCCGCCTTGTCAACGTTCCCGTAAAGGAGGTCGAATCCTTGTGTAAGCCTCTTCGTTCCTGGAAATCTCTTTCTTCGGATGAGGCCAACCGCCATCTGAAAGAGTTTTATGATGCCGACTGTCTCCGCATTAAGACAACGATCAAACTCTCTCATGCCACGGATGCCGGATTCAACCTTTTCGGCCAGCGCATGATCGGCTACGACATGAACTCCAATACCCTGAACGGCCGTTTCTACTCTCCCCAAGACCCGACCAGCATGGAATTGAGTGCCGATATTTACATTGACCGCACCTCTATCGAAGTCTTTATCGACGGCGGACTGTATTCTTATTCCATGGAACGCCGCCCTGACACTAACAACAGAGAAGGACTCCACTTCTGGGGAAACCGTATCGAAGTGAAAGACCTGCAAGTCTTTTCCGTAGAATCCATTTGGTAGACGGAAATCAAAAGCTATCTTTGTTTTCAGTTATTTAAATAGGAAAGAGAATATGAAAACGCGTAGTGAAGTTTTTCAGTTTGAGAAAGAGTTGAAATGGGAGCACCCCGCTCCGGGAATCCGTCGTCAGATAATGGGATACGACGGACAGTTGATGATGGTCAAGGTAGAATTTGAGAAAGGAGCGGTCGGTACGTTGCATGAACATTACCACAGTCAGGCTACCTACGTGGCAAGTGGAAAGTTTGAACTGACCATCGGCGACCGGAAAGAGATACTGTCGACCGGCGATGGCTACTATGTAGCACCCGACGAACCGCATGGATGCGTCTGTCTGGAAGCGGGAGTATTGATAGACACATTCAGTCCCATGCGGGCGGATTTTCTGGAATAGTTCCTGATGAATGGTAGGTTACCGGATAATGATGGTATAAATTTACCACATATATGGTATTTCCTGTCAACAAAAACTGCACTATCTTTGTAATATCTTAAAACAAAGGAAATTAAAAACAGATATATATGGAAAAGATTGCAAGGAAATTGACGGATTTGATAGGTAACACTCCGTTGTTGGAACTAAGTAATTATAATAAGAGTAACGGCTTGAAGGCTCGCCTGATAGTGAAAATCGAATCATTCAATCCCGCGGGCAGTGTAAAAGACCGCGTGGCATTGGCAATGATTGAAGATGCCGAAGTGAAAGGAGTCTTGACTCCCGGCGCAACGATCATCGAGCCTACCAGTGGAAATACGGGAGTAGGATTGGCATTCGTGGCTGCCGCCAAGGGGTACAAACTGATTTTGACGATGCCCGATACGATGAGCGTCGAACGTCGTAACCTTTTGAAAGCTCTGGGAGCGGAACTTGTGCTCACTCCCGGTGCCGACGGAATGAAAGGGGCGATTGCCAAAGCGGAAGAGTTGAAAGCTGCCACTCCGGGCAGCGTTATCTTACAGCAATTTGAAAATCCTGCTAATCCCGCTATGCATCTACGCACTACCGGACTGGAAATATGGAGAGATACCGAGGGGAAAGTCGATATCTTCGTTGCCGGTGTAGGTACTGGCGGGACAATTAGCGGAGTAGGAGAAGCATTAAAGATGCGCGATCCCAGTGTGAAGGCGGTGGCGGTAGAACCTGCCGACTCTCCGGTACTGTCCGGCGGAAAGCCCGGACCTCACAAGATTCAGGGAATCGGCGCCGGTTTCGTACCGAAGACTTATAATGCTTCTGTCGTAGATGAAATTATTCAGGTGCAGAATGACGACGCTATCCGTACCAGTCGTGCGCTGGCGGAAAAAGAAGGGCTGTTGGTCGGCATATCTTCGGGAGCAGCCGTCTATGCGGCTACCGAACTGGCGAAACGTCCCGAAAACGAAGGGAAGATGATCGTAGCCTTATTGCCTGATACGGGAGAGCGTTATTTATCCACTATCCTGTACGCGTTTGAAGAGTATCCTTTGTAAAGGAACGTTTTTTTGAAAGAAATATAGAGAATAATCCTGTGGTTACTTGGCAAAACCGTATATTTGCCAAGTAACCATTTTTATTTAATACTATGCAAAACAAGACGTTAGGGATTCTGATGATTATTCTCCTGCTGTTTTCTGCCTGTAAAGATGAAGAAACTCCTCTCTCTTCAACGAAGCAATTAATCAGCTATTCGATTCAGAAGAGTGACAATCAAGGTAAAATTAAGAATGACGTGAGAGGTTCCATTAAAGGGAATGTGATAACGCTGTCAATGGATCAATATGATGACCTGAAGTCATTGATTGCTACATTCAAGTATGAAGGAACGTCTGTAAGCGTGAATGGAGTCGGGCAGGAATCCGGCATCACTTCGAATGATTTTTCCCGGCCGCTGATGATTCTCGTAGAAGCAGAAGACGGCAGCAGGGAACAATATACAGTCGAAGTTGTCTTGAAAGATGCGCAGGTGTTATCCGAATTTCGCTTTTTGAGAAAAGATAATGCTTTGCTGACTGCTGATGTCTCATGTACGATTGAAGATGAGACTATTGTATCTTCCTACACATTCCCACAATCGAAACTGATTCCTGTCTTTATGACTGATGCCGTGAAAGTAATGGTAGATGATGTAGAACAGGTCAGCGGTGTGACGGAAATTGATTTCGCCTCTCCGGTCACTTATCAGTTTGTGATGCGGAATGGAGAAGTAGTCCGATACATCCTGACGCTGGACTTTATCCTGATTCCTCAGTTTACGATCACGACAGAAGACCCTAGTATAACGGAAATACCAAGTAAGGATTATTATTTGAATGCGACTCTCACCGTGGATGGCAAGGGGATTTATGAGAACTATACAGGCAAGACAGAGGTGAAAGGAAGGGGAAACTCCACATGGGGATATCCGAAGAAACCTTACCGGTTAAAGCTTGATAAGAAATCTGAGATTTGTGGTTTGGGAAAAGCGAAGAATTATGTATTACTGGCTAATCATATCGATCCTACCTTGATGCTTAACTCAGTTGCCTTCAAAGTCGGGCAATTGCTGAATATTCCTTTCACCAATCATGCCATTCCGGTGGATGTGGTTCTGAATGGCAAATACAAAGGTTCCTATCTACTGACGGAACAGATAGAAATCAAAGAAAATCGTGTGGATTTGGATGAGAATAACAGCGTGATGTGGGAGCTTGATTCCTATTTTGATGAAGATCCGAAATTCAAGTCCGAAGCATTCAATCTTCCGGTGATGGTGAAAGACCCTGATTTGACTACAGAGCAGTTTGAGTATTGGAAGAAAGATTTTAATGCATTTACCGTGCAGTTTGCAAAGGAGCCGTTAGAAGGAAATATGTATGTGGATATGATTGATATTGAATCAGTTGCAAAATATCTGATTACCTTTAATTTGGTACACAATATGGAGATTAACCATCCGAAAAGTATCTTTATTCATAAAGAGGGGAAGGGTAAGTATGTTATGGGACCGATCTGGGACTTTGACTGGGCGTATGATTACGAAGGTAAAGAGACACATTTCGGGAGTTATGAAACTCCGCTCTTTTCTGATGATATGAATGGGGTGGGAACTGCTTTTTTCCGACGTTTTCTGCAAGATAGCCGGGTGAGAACTATTTATAAAGAGGTTTGGCAAGACTTTAAGTCAAATAAATTAAATGAACTGTTGCAGTATATAGATGATCAGGCCAAGCTTATTAAACCATCTGTAACGAGAAATAGTGAGTTATGGGAAAACACCCGTTCCTTTGATGCGAAAGTGATAGAGCTGAAGAATTGGTTGAAGAATAGGGCCGATTATATAGATAGTGAAGTGAATCAATACTGATAGAGTTTCATATATTAGCATTTCACTTCTCAGTCATTAACACTTGACTTCTCAGATGTTAATACTTGTCGTATCAGGTATTAACACCTGAGAACTTGAGTATTAATGCCTGATAGACTGACTTATAACATCATGAAAATACATGATTTTGCAGGTGATTCCATGAGATTTGTACATCTCATGGCTTTTCGTCTGCCCGCAGACCGAAAACTTTTCCTGTCATCTGATCTACAGGTACTTTCCATACTTTGACATTCCGTACGGCAGGATCGGAATAGCTGAACTGATCCTTTGTGTAATGGCGCATGATAATGTCCAGTGCATGACGTTTTTCCTCCATATCTTCTATGAATTCTACTTTCCCACGGCACATGGCACTCTCCGAGCGCATACTGTAGCTGCAAGCTACCTGCTTGTGCTGATAGACAAGTTTGTGTCCGAGGCTGAACGTGATACACACGTTGTTATTACGTTGCAGCATTTCTATCTTTCCCCCTTCGGGACCGGAATGGAGGTAAAGAGTATCGTTTTCATAACCGAAGTTCATAGGAACTACGTATGGATTGCCTTCTAAGTCTGTTATGCCTACAAAGCAGGCATCAGCTTGAAGAATAATGGATTCGATTCGTTGCTTGTCTTCGATAACGATTGTTTTCATTCTAATGTCGGTTTTTACAGGTTTGTGCCAAGCCTCTGGCACAGTTGTGCCACCGCATTGGCACTACTATGCCAAGCCCTTGGCACAAGCGTGCCAATAGAGTGGCACAGAAGAGTATACTATTAATCCGTTTTTACAGTACTTGTTTCTATTTCTCAATCAGCGCAAAGTCTAATTGCTTCTTCTCCAGATTGGCGCGTGCCACGCGAATGGTGATGGCATCTCCCAAACTGTATATCTTGTTCTTACGGCGTCCGCGGAGGCAATAATTCTTTTCGTCGAATTCATAATAGTCATCGTCCAGATCACGGATAGGAACCATGCCTTCACATTTGTTCTCGTTGAGTTCAACGTAAAGGCCCCATTCCGTAACACCGGAGATCACACCGGGAGTAACACCTGAAATTACACCGGGAGTAACACCGGGTACAGATAATCCTTCCACTTCCTCTCAGAGAGTTAAGACCGGAGATAACACACCGATCATGATGTGGATGGTGATTCTGTTTGTGGCTGCTGTGGCAGTGGGATTTGTGATTGCACGTAAGAAAAAGAAATAGTGGAAAGATCAGTTGAGAATAATCTGCTGATGAACTAAAAATAAAACTCGGAATATCCGGCTGTTTTCAGAAGACCGGATATTCCGGTTTTTTTCATATTAATGATCAGGGATGGGCAGTCACCGGAATAAAAAATGAAAACAGTAAGTGCAGTGCCGCAGGAATTATGAGTTTC
>ERZ827156.4479-NODE-4479-length-11371-cov-3.485949_pt1 | contig 11371 bp, 9 predicted proteins | sample MGYA00519919_ERZ827156 | MGnify/ENA primary metagenome ERZ827156 (study PRJEB31778, sample SAMEA3449269) | human gut metagenome | biome: human gut; feature: human-associated habitat; material: faeces | place: United Kingdom | collected 2010/2012 ... | reverse complement strand
TGTCTGTTTTTGTATATGCCGATTTTAACCCTGGTAGTTCTTTCCTTTAATGCTACCAAAACAAGGGGCCGGTTTGCCGGCTTTAGTCTGCGCTGGTACCGGAGCCTGTTCCAGGATCAGAGCATTCTGCATGCGCTGTTTACTACCCTTCTCATTGCTTTGATCTCAGCACTGGCAGCTACGGTATTTGGTACTATTGTGGCCTTTGCCATGAACCACATGAAGAAGTGGAAAAAGACCACTCTTATGTCTCTGACCAATATTCCTATGCTGAATGCGGATATTGTGACAGGAATCTCGTTGATGCTGTTATTTATCGCAGTGAATTACACTATGGGATTTTCCAGCGTACTGATAGCACATATTACCTTTAACCTGCCATTTGTGATCCTCAGTGTGGCACCGAGACTTGGCAGTATGAATACCAGTGCTTTTGAAGCGGCACAGGATCTGGGAGCGTCAAAAGCCTATGCATTCTGGAAAGTGATCTTTCCGGATATCATGCCCAATATCCTTACAGGATTTTTGCTGTCATTTACCATGTCGGTAGATGATTTTGTCATTACTCATTTCACCAAAGGCGTAGGAATCGATACCTTGTCTACCATGATCTATACGGAGCAGAAAAAGGGAATCCGGCCGGAAATCTATTCTCTGTCTACATTGATGTTTGTGACCATCTTTGTACTGCTGATTCTTTACACCTTGCATAAAAGCCATGCAGAGAAGATCAAAAGCCGTGCTTCCTCCCGGATGGAGGCAGCTTCCCGGTGGATCTCACTGTCCCTGGTGCCGGTGGTATTTCTGGTGGTGCTGTTTGGATATTACAGTACAAAGACAACCAGCACCGGCAGTCTGAAGGTTTACAACTGGGGGGAGTATATGGATCCCCAGGTGCTGGAACTGTTTGAAAAAGAAACAGGTATTTCCGTTACGTATGATGAATATGAAACCAACGAATCCATGTATCCAATCATAGCCAAAGGGGCAGCAGACTACGATCTGATCTGTCCATCGGATTATATGATACAGAAAATGTCCGATGAGGGACTGCTGGAACCTATCAACTGGAGCAGAATCCCCAATGCGAAAAATATTGACGACCAGTATTTTGAATTCGCCAGAGGATATGATGAGAACAATACTTACAGTATGCCGTATCTGTGGGGGACAGTGGGAATCCTCTACAACAAGAAAATGGTGAAAGGTCCCATTGACAGCTGGGGCGTCCTGTGGGATACCAGATACCAGGACGATATCCTCATGCAGAAAAGTGTGAGAGATGCCTTTGGTGTGGCACTGAAATATCTGGGATATTCCCTGAATACCACAGACGAGGCCCAGTTAGACGAGGCGAAGCAAAAATTGCTGGAGCAGAAACACTCCGGGGTGGTACAGGCATATGTGGTAGATGAAGTCCGGGATAAAATGATTGCGGGAGAGGCGGCCATGGGCGTGATCTATTCCGGCGAGGCACTTACCTGCATGGAAGAAAACGAGGATCTGGCTTATGTGATCCCCAAAGAAGGCAGCAACCTGTGGATGGACAATTTTGCTATTGTCAAAGGAGCGAAAAATAAGGAAAATGCGGAGAAGTTTTTGAACTTCTTGTGCCGTCCGGAGATCATGAAGATGAACTTTGAATACATCACTTATTCCGTCCCAAGTTCCAAAGCAAGGGAACTTCTGCCGGATGAATATAAAAACAGCACCATCGCTTTTCCGGCACTGGATTCGCTGAAAAACTGTGAAGTACTTAAGTATGTAGGAAAAGACGGTGACAGTCTGTACAATCAAAAATGGAAAGAAATCATGTCTGAATAACAGATACGAAGGGAGAAAATTATGGATATTGCAAAGAAGATTGCAGAAGAATTGAAAATACAGGTGTGGCAGGTAGAAGCTGTTATCAAGCTGATCGACGAGGGAAATACCATCCCATTCATTGCCAGATACCGAAAGGAGCAGCACGGCACCTTAAACGATGAGCAGCTGCGAAATCTGGAAGAGAGACTGACCTATCTTCGAAATCTGGAAGATAAGAAGGCACAGGTGATCTCCAGCATTGAGGAGCAGGGAAAACTGACGGCGGAACTGAGAAAGCAGATCGAAGAGGCACAGACTCAGGTGCTTCTGGAGGATCTGTATCGTCCTTATCGTCCAAAGAGAAGGACCCGGGCTACCATCGCCAAGGAAAAGGGATTGGAAGGCCTTGCTAATATTATGTGGCTGCAGATGACAGACAAGCCCATGGAAGAAGAGGCGGCTGATTATGTCGATCCGGAAAAAGAAGTGAACACGGCAGAAGAAGCACTGCAGGGAGCCAAAGATATTCTGGCAGAGGCAGTGGCAGATGAAGCGGATTACCGTACTGCCATCCGAAAGACTACTATGGATCAGGGACTTTTGGTTTCCAAGGCTAAAGATCCGGAAGAAAAAACAGTTTATGAAAACTATTATGATTTTGACAGTCCGTTGAAAAAGATCAGCGGCTATCAGGTATTAGCCATTAACCGCGGAGAAAAGGAAAAAGTCCTGACGGTAAAGATCGAGGCACCGGAAGAGGACATTCTCCGTTATCTCACGAAAAAGGTTATAACACGAGAAAATGAGCATACTACACCATACTTACAGGAAGTGCTGGAAGACAGCTACAAGCGTCTTATCGCACCGGCTATCGAGCGTGAGATCCGGAATGATCTGACAGAAACAGCAGAAGATGGCGCTATCCGTGTTTTTGGAAAAAACCTGCACCAGCTTCTGATGCAGCCGCCTATCGCCGGCAAAGTTGTCCTTGGCTGGGACCCGGCTTTTCGTACCGGATGTAAACTGGCGGTTGTAGATGAGACAGGCAAGGTGCTGGATACCGTGGTAGTATATCCTACTATGCCCCAGAATAAGGTGGAAGAAGCCAAACGAACCGTGAAAAAACTCATTGATAAATATAACATTGACCTGATCTCTGTAGGAAATGGAACGGCATCCAGAGAGTCAGAACAGATCATTGTAGATATGCTAAAAGAGATCAACCGACCGGTTCAGTACATCATTACCAACGAAGCGGGGGCCTCTGTTTATTCAGCCAGCAAACTGGCAACAGAGGAATTCCCGCAGTTTGATGTGGGACAGCGTTCAGCCGTATCCATCGCCAGAAGACTGCAGGATCCATTGGCAGAACTGGTAAAGATCGATCCAAAGAGTATCGGAGTCGGCCAGTATCAGCATGATATGAACCAGAAAAAATTAAGTGAAGCACTGGGAAATGTAGTGGAAGATTGTGTAAACAGCGTCGGTGTGGATCTGAATACAGCATCGGCTTCTTTGCTGGAGTATGTATCCGGCGTGTCCAAAGCCATTGCGAAAAATATTGTTGCCTACCGAGAAGAAAATGGCCGGTTTGAAAGCCGCCGTGAACTTTTGAAAGTGGCGAAACTGGGACCGAAAGCCTTTGAGCAGTGTGCCGGTTTTATGCGTATCACCGGAGGAAAAAATCCGTTAGACGGAACCAGTGTGCATCCGGAGTCTTATGAGGCAGCCGGGGAACTGTTAAAAAGCCTTGGTTATACTACAGAAGATGTGAGAGGTGGTATTACAGGCTTGTCTCTGATGGCGAAAAACCATAAAAAGATGTCGGAAACTTTGGGAATCGGAGAAGCGACCCTGGAAGATATTATGAAAGAACTGGAAAAACCGGGAAGAGATCCTCGAGATGAGATGCCAAAGCCGATCCTTCGCAGTGATGTACTGGAAATGAAAGATCTGAAAGAGGGTATGATTCTGAAGGGAACCGTCCGTAATGTCATTGATTTTGGTGCCTTTGTAGATATAGGTGTCCATCAGGATGGACTGGTGCACATTTCCAAACTGACGGACAAAAAGTTTGTGAAACACCCACTGGATGTAGTGAGTGTAGGAGATGTAGTAGAAGTAAAAGTTCTCAGTGTGGACATGCAGAAAAAGCGGATCCAGTTGTCCATGATACTTTAAAATTAAATTCTTATCGATCATTTACAGCCAGGATGACAATGTTGTCCTGGCTGTAAACGATTTCGTAGGAACCGGCCAGCGTGTCATAGTCAGAAATCTGGTAACTGCCCAGTTCCCAGGGACCGATCACAATATAATTTACGCCGTACTCATCCAGCAGAGAATCTCTGGCATCCGGATCTTCGTACATGGATTTGACTGCTGCTTCATTGCCGGTATAATCCACTCCGTGATAGTACAAAAAGGAAGAGGAGCCGCAGACGATATTGCGCCCGGTAAGAGAGGCAATGGCGTTGTTGTGGTTGGTAGCGGTAAGGAATGTATCAGTTGGCTGTGTGTTTTTTTCCACCCACTGACAGGCTTTTACATAACCGTTGTCATACAATTCGTAGTCAGAAACCCACTCCCGTCCCATGGTAAGGATGGCGGCAAAGACGCCGAGGACGGCGGTAACCGCTACAGCGGCCGGCCGGACAAAGCGTCCCAGTCTGGCAAAATGCTGTGGCAGGGTATCCCACACATAATCGGCTGAGGCAATACAGAAAAACAGGTATGCTACTAACAAAAGTTTGTTGTTGTCATAACTGTTGGGCTGGAACAGGACAAATTCGCACAAAAGCCAGAGAAGTACGCCGGGCATGGCTATATGCCGTTGTTCTTTTTTCCCGAAGATCAATAGGAGAATCGGAAGCAGGAACATGATGCCCAGATTTTTCAGATAGAAAATAAAGTAAGTATCCTGAACTTCCGGATTTGAATTAGCCCAGTTGAAGCCGCCCCGGACAAACTGTTCTCCCTGCGCCTGACGGAATGTAAAGCCGAAAAGCTGAGGCAGGGCAAGCAGCAAAACAATGGCTAAAAAGAAGCCCCAGCGCAGCCATACACTTTTATCTTTTTTCCAGACATCCTGGCTGTTGTAGGTAAGAACACCCAGGATGGCAAAAAAGCAAAGCAAAATCATATAACCGAAAGTCAGCAGCATAGAACCGGAAAAAGGTTCTTCGGACAGCTGACGAACACTGACAAACTGTAAAAAGAGCAGCACGCCACAGACAAGGACAGTGCGCCATGACAGGGAAAGAGAAGGGGCTTTTTTCTCCGCCAGAGAGGCCAAATCCTGGGCAACAAAAACGGCACAGCAGATGCCCAGAGCCAGGAAGGAATGGGTGTGGATCAGTACCAGTCCGCCTGACAGAATGGCAGACAGAATCCAGTATGTTTTATCGTGTTGTCTGCGGCCCTTTAGTATCAGAGCAAGGACCGGAAAAAGAATGGCCCAGCCAAACAGGGTAGCCCGTTGTGGAATCAGCATATCACAGATGACATTGTGCCATTGAACATTGGCCTGTACATAGTTGGTAGGTGTTTCGTAAAAAGCGGTAAAAATTCGTCGGAAGTTTTCACTGTCCAAGCCTTGATTGATGAAATAGTAAAATCCCAATCCGCCATTGAAGAAGAACAAGGCAAAGGCCAAAATCGATTTACCCCGGTAACTAAGTCCCAGGTTTGTATAGATGGTTTTGGCTACGGCATACATACCGAAAAACACCTGCGCCAAAGCGGCATACATAGGAACCAGGTAGGCCACCCGCAGCGAAGTGCCAAATAAATACAAACTGGAGGAAATGCTGTCGGACAAAAACGGATAGGCAAGTTTCGTCCCCGGCAAGATGGAATATTCAGGTGGAAAGATCTGCTGTTTGGCAATGCTTGTGATAAAGCCAAGGTGCATATTCATGTCACCATAGGTACTCTGGCCGGAATGAAGGGAAAGTCCCTCCCCTGCAGACAGAGTATGGCCTGTCAGCATAACGGCGGTAAACAAAAAGACCGGGATCAAAAGCAGAATAATGGGATCGTTAAGGATCCACTGCTTACATGAAATATGAAAGGACCGTCCGCTGCGCCAGTCACAGTCGGATACTTTCAGCCATAAAAAGGCGGTCACAAGAGCCATGGCTGCCAGAGCCAGAATGTGGGCTGTTTTACTGAAACCAAGGAAAAAGGCGAAAAGAACCGGAATCCACTGCAGCGAAAAACTGCCTAAAACCGATCCGGCCAGTAAAGTAAATCCCCACTTTTCTTTTTTCAGGAATAAGGAGGCAATGATGATCCCCATAAACTGAAACAAAAGAAAGTACAAAATCCCCATAAGGTTGCCTGCCATAGAACCAAACATAAAAAATCCTCCAATCAAAACAATGTTGTGAAAATTATACTTTATCCCTATGGGGATGTCAATTTTCTTCCGGGGGGCTGTCGGGGTTAGGTTCCGTCCTGTGGCAGAAAGATTTGCGCTCCGTGGGCGTTTGCACTTGTTAAGTGCGTAGCGGTATGGATGCCTATGCTGACGCATGTACAGGCATCTCATACCGACGCACTTAAAACCCACTCGCTGCAAACCTTTCTGCCGCAGGACTGGGAGGTTAAAGGAGGACAGCAATTTTTTGGTACGTCCATCTCCCGGAAGAAAATCGACACAGGAGAGGTTTCTGCTCTGCGGGGAGGATTCCCCGGACCGGAAGGTCCCTTTTCAGTATTGCAGTAATTTTACCGAAGCCGTTTCATGGAATGAGTACAAAGACGCAAGTATCAGGCATGCGTCTTATGCATGCCGATACTTCTGCGCCTTTGTTGTAGCGCAAGCGCTCATGGAATGAAACGGCTTCGGTAAAATTACGGAAACTGAAAAATCCTTCCACTTGTCAATGAATCCCGCTTTTGCTATACTAAGATAGAGAAAGAACAGATGGAGGTATCGAAGGTGTCGTTTAGAGTACAAGTGAAATTAGATTTTAAATCCTTAGGACAATTTTTGTTATATCATTATTATACACAGGTTTCCGGCCTTTTCAGTCTGCTTTTGAGCATTCTGGCATTGGTGTTTGCCGTATGGCGCTGGCCGGTGCTGACGGTGCAGGGCAAATGTGTGCTGATCCTGATCGCCCTTATGTTTACGGTTTTGCAGCCGCTGATGATTCTGATGAGAGGCAAAAGACAGCTTCAGTCAGAAGATTTTCAGGATTCATTCAGTTACTTATTTAATGAAAGCGGCGTCAGCATCAGTCAGGGAGACAAAAGCCAGCAGTTCCCATGGGAAGATATTAAGAAAATCCGTTACCGCAAGGATGCAGTGTATGTATACATGACTTCCGTTCAGGCATTTGTACTGCCGAGAGAGCAGTGCGGCAAGCGGTTTGACGAACTGGTAGCCTATATGAAGGAGAAGAAAAAATAATGGTTTGGGAAAGCTTTTGCGAAAAAGATACAGCAAAGATCGGGGAGACCCTGGCCAGGGAAGCAAAGCCGGGAGAAATCTATTTATTAGAGGGAGATCTTGGCGTTGGAAAAACCGTATTTGCCAAAGGATTTGCCCTGGGACTGGGGATCACAGAACCCATTACCAGTCCTACGTTTACCATCATTCAGGAATATGAGCAAGGGCGTCTGCCTTTTTACCATTTTGATGTGTACCGGATCGCAGATGAAGAAGAAATGTTTGAACTTGGCTATGAGAGTTACTTCTTTGGACAGGGCGTGTGCCTGATCGAGTGGGCATCTTTGATCCAGGGACTGCTGCCGGCTGAGTGCCGCACGATCCGTATCGAGAAAGATTTAGAACGGGGATTTGACTATCGCCGGGTAGAGCTGGTGGATGGAATTGCCCTGATAGGAGAGATGACAGAGTGAAAATTTTAGCAATAGACAGCTCCGGGCTGGTCGCTACGGTAGCTTTATTAGACCAGGATATTCTGGTAGGAGAATACACGATACACAATAAAAAGACTCATTCCCAGACATTGCTTCCTATGATTGATGCTATGTTGTCTATGGCAGAAGTGCCAGTGGAAGAACTGGATGCACTGGCTGTATCAGCGGGACCGGGATCCTTTACCGGATTGCGTATTGGAGCGTCTACGGCAAAGGGCCTGGCCCAGGGACTGGACATTCCTATTGTGGCTGTCCCTACCCTGGAAGGGCTTGCCTATAACCTGCAGGGGGCAGACAGTGTAGTTTGTGCCATGATGGATGCCAGAAGAAACCAGGCTTATTATGGCGTGTATGATGTGAAAGAAAACACCCCTCAGGCGCTGGTTCCCCAGGCCGCCGCACCAATCGGAGAAGTGATCGAGACTGTAAATAAACTGGGACGGCCGGTTATTTTTGTAGGGGATGGTGTACCTGTATTTAAAGAACAGATCGAAGCGTCCCTGACTGTTCCGTACCAGTGGGGAGCCGACAGCGTAAGATACCAGAAGGCTGCTTCAACAGCCGCTTTGGGAAAGATTTATCTGGAGCAGGGAAAAGGGACTGCGGCCAGAGATTTTGCCCCGATTTATCTGAGACTTTCTCAGGCTGAGAGAGAACGCATGGAACGGGAAAAATCAGACAAATGATGAGGAGGTTAGAGTTTTGCTGGATGTATGTCTGCTGGGAACAAGTGGAATGATGCCATTGCCCAAACGAGCGTTGACGGCATTGATGACGAGATTTAACGGAAGCAGTCTGCTGATCGACTGCGGAGAGGGAACCCAGGTCAGTATCCGCCAGCAGGGCTGGAGCATGCATGATATTGACTTGATCTGTATTACCCATGTACACGGAGACCATGTCAGCGGCCTGCCGGGACTTTTGCTTTCCATGGGAAATGCAGAGAGAAGACAGCCCCTTCTGATCATTGGGCCCAAGGGAACCAGGCGGGTGGTAGAAGCACTTCTGACCATTGCCCCGGGACTTCCTTTTGAAATAACGATCCAGGAACTGACACAGCCACAGGAAACGATCCGGGTCCATGGATACACCATCCGGGCGTTCCGTGTAAATCACACGGTGACCTGTTATGGTTACAGCCAGATCATAGAACGGACCGGGAAATTTGATGTGGATCGTGCCAAAGAAAGCCAGATCCCCATGAAGTTCTGGAGCCGTCTGCAAAAGGGCGAGACCATAGAGGAAGAAGGAATGGTGTACACGCCGGACATGGTTTTGGGAGAACAAAGAAAAGGCATTAAAGTAACCTATTGTACCGATACAAGACCGGTGCCTGTGATCGCAGAAGAAGCAAAAGGAGCGGATCTTTTTATCTGTGAAGGAATGTATGGAGAACCGGAGATGGCGTCGAAAGCCGTGGAAAAGAAACATATGACATTTGTGGAAGCGGCAGAACTGGCCAGAGTGGCAGAGCCGGGGCAGATGTGGCTGACCCATTTTTCACCATCGTTGATCCGGCCGGATTTTTATATGGAGGAACCAAGAAAAATCTTTGAAAGGACTTATCCTGGAAAAGACAGGAAGACCGTAGAGTTGAAGTTTCAATAAAAGAAGGGAGTGAGGGATATGAAATCTTTCAAACCATCAACAGGAAAAAAATTAGCAGCCTTTTCCTTTTTTATGTGCATGGTAGTGATCGGCGGCATGGCGGTTTATTATCAGTATATGAAGAGGCAGCAGCTTAAGTCAACGACCCAGACACCCACTACAGAGGTGCAAAAACTCATTGACAAAGACTTGGACCAGGGGTATCCGGAGACACCTGTGGAAGTAATGAAACTGTGGGGCAGATACAATCAATGCCTGTATAATTCGAATATGACCGATGAGCAGAGAGAAGAACTGGTAAAAAAACTGCGTTATATGTACAGCGAGGAACTGGCACAGAAAAATCCGGAAAAAGAACATGTACAGAAATTTCAGGCAGAGGTAGATCTTTTTAAGAATAAGAAGCAGCGTATCGTCAGTTATACGACAGATAACGGCATCGCGGTTCAGTATAAGAATGTGGGGGATAAGCAGTGTGTCCGGGTAAGACTTTCGTATTTTATCAATAACGATGGAAGTTATACAAAAAGTTATCAGGACTTTATTCTGGCCAAGGAAGATGACCGGTGGAAAGTTATGGGCTTCCGGGCAGTGAAAAACACCGAAAGTACCAAGGAAGAAGCAGAAAAAAACAGTGACAAAAAATAAAGAGGTGTTAATTTGAGTAAGGAAAAGACAACGGTGCTAGCCATTGAGAGTTCTTGTGACGAAACGGCAGCAGCGGTAGTAGTAAATGGAAGAGAAGTACTGTCTAATGTGATCTCCTCCCAGATCGATATACACAAATTATACGGTGGTGTGGTGCCGGAGATCGCATCCAGAAAGCATATAGAAAAGATCAACCAGGTGATTCAGGAGGCGTTGGAGGAGTCTGACAAAACGATGGAGGATATAGATGCGGTCTGTGTTACTTATGGACCGGGTCTGGTAGGTGCGCTGCTGGTAGGAGTAGGTGCCGCTAAGGCACTGGCATATGCCACTCACAAGCCATTAGTGGGAGTCCATCATATTGAGGGACATATTTCCGCTAATTTCATTGAAAATAAGGATCTGGAACCACCGTTTTTATGCCTGGTAGCGTCTGGCGGCCACAGTCATCTGGTGATCGTAAAGGAATACGGAGAATATGAAATACTGGGACGCACCAGAGATGATGCGGCCGGAGAGGCCTTTGATAAAGTGGCAAGAGCCATCGGACTTGGATATCCGGGAGGACCAAAGATTGATAAACTGGCCAAAGAGGGAGATCCGGATGCTATCGAGTTTCCTAAGGCATCTATTGATGGTGCACCATATGACTTTAGTTTCAGCGGTGTAAAATCGGCTGTGTTAAATTATATCAACGGCTGCAAAATGAAGCAGGTTCCATATAACGAGGCAGACATAGCAGCATCTTTCCAAAAGGCAGTTGTAGGGGTGCTGGTAGATCACACAATGAAAGCAGCAAAAGACTATGGCATTAAAAAAGTAGCCATTGCGGGAGGTGTGGCGTGCAACTCAGCACTTCGCCAGGCGATGGAGGATGCCTGTCAAAAGCGCGGATATAAGTTTTACCGGCCAAGTCCTATTTTGTGCACGGACAACGCAGCTATGATCGGAGCAGCAGGTTACTATGAGTATAAAAAAGGAGTCCGTCACGGATGGGATCTCAATGCTGTACCGGGATTGAAACTGGGAGAAGAATGAAATAGGCGGAATTTGTAAAAAAGATTAAAAAAAACTTGACATTTCCTCTAAAAGGGTGTTATACTAATCAAGCAGTCTTGTGGAGAGGTGTCCGAGTGGTTTAAGGAGCCGGTCTTGAAAACCGGTGACTCCGAAAGGGGCCGTGGGTTCGAATCCCACCTTCTCCGTTTATGGTATTTTACCATATTATATATTTTAATTTTATTCAGCTGGAGAAGTACCCAAGTGGCTGAAGGGGCTCCCCTGGAAAGGGAGTAGGTCGTTAATAGCGGCGCGAGGGTTCAAATCCCTCCTTCTCCGTTTGATTTACCTAGCCTAGATCAAAACGAACCTTTGACAAATTAATAACATGTTAACCCTGAAAATTTCTTTAAGATAT
>ERZ827156.4477-NODE-4477-length-11379-cov-13.512187_pt1 | contig 11379 bp, 9 predicted proteins | sample MGYA00519919_ERZ827156 | MGnify/ENA primary metagenome ERZ827156 (study PRJEB31778, sample SAMEA3449269) | human gut metagenome | biome: human gut; feature: human-associated habitat; material: faeces | place: United Kingdom | collected 2010/2012 ... | reverse complement strand
GGGTAATATTAAAATCGCTGAAGGAAAGTTTAGATTTTTCCACAGTGCAAGGGCAATTTATAGCTAACTTTTTAGCCTTAATGGCGGAATTTGAGAGAGAAGTAATACATAGTCGTGTCGTTGAAGGTGTAGCCGCTGCAAGAGCAAGGGGGCGAATCGGTGGCAGACCTGCCACACCTGAAAAAATATTGGACAAGGCTTTAAAAATGTATGATTTGCACAACTTAACAGTATCAGAAATATGTAGGGCATGCGGTATCTCACGTCCCACGCTATACAAAGCCTTGCGCGAACGAGAAAATAAAAACGATCTGGATGAAATGGATAATCAATAATACATTAAGGGTAGGTTTTTAGCCTACCCTTATGTTATAATAACTCTGTATATTTTCGAAAGGAGTACTTACAATGAAAAAGCAAATCATCTTATCAGATAAATTGCTCAAAATGTACATACAGTACCTTAGGGAGCAGGAACGCAGCAAAAGCACAATCAAATCTTATCAACGCGAGTTAATGTCTTTACAGTTGTTCTTAGACTGTCAGCCTGTGACTAAAGATAAATTATTATCATACAAAACAATGCTAACGTCTCATTATGCACCAACAACTTGTAATGTATCTATTGCCGCTCTAAATAGCTATCTCAAATACATAGGCAGACCAGATCTCATGCTTAACCCCTTAAAAATACAAAGACAAATATACGAACCAGCAGACAAAGAATTGACACGCAGGGAATATGATAAACTAATCAGAGCAGCCAATATTAACGGTCAGGAGAAATTGTCCCTAATTATTCAGACTATCTGTAGCACGGGTATTCGCATATCTGAATTGCAATACATTAGTGTAGAGAGCTTAAAAGAGGGTAAAACACTAGTCACCAACAAGGGGAAAAGTCGGGTTGTATTCATACCAACTCAGCTTCAAAGAGTGTTAAAAAAATATGTCATAAACTCTAATATATCATCTGGACCAATCTTTGCAACCCGCTCTGGTAAACCCATTGACCGTTCCAATATTTGGGCGTCTATGAAAAAACTGTGTCATATAGCGGGGGTCAATCCTCAAAAAGTCTATCCTCACAACCTTCGCCACTTGTTTGCGCGCACGTATTACAATCAATATCATGACCTATCGAGGTTATCAGATTTGTTAGGACATACAAGTATCAACACAACTAAAATATATACAATGGAGACCGGAGCCGTTCATGCTAAGCAGATAGCGGCTTTAGATTTAGTTCATGATACCACATAAAAATACAACATAATATTTATTATGTGGTTAAATCAAAAATGTATAATTATCCATATTTAATTATAGCATAGCAGTCAGCCTTTGTCAAGGAGTTAATAGTTAAAGGAAATAAAAAAATAATAGAAAAACGCAAATAATTTGAAAATCATAATCTCACAAAGCCTTTTGTAATGCGGTCTTGAGTCATATAACCACATAATAAATATTGTGTGGTTTATGTTCGCACATGACCTATTTACAACATCTTTTCACATAGAAAGGAAACCTGATATGAAAAAACTAACTGCTATACTGTCCGTGCTTCTCGCTGCACTTCTGCTTCTCACAGGCTGTAACAACATTGCAGCTGATACCGTAATGTCCTCCTCTTCCGCATCCGAATCTTCATTATCAACATCAGGAATGCAAACAATAATAGGCGCAGACTCGTCCGTCAAGGTGCTTAATGCATACGAATCATTGGACATGCCCTGAACAAGCTGGAAGGCTACATTGAGCAGGGTATTGTAGAAGAAGACTACATGGAAACCTTAAAGGTACTTTCAGTAGCGTTAAAAGACATAGAAACAGACCTTAATGCAGACAATGCAAGCTACATAAAGGATTTAATGGTAACAGCAGACGACACCGTATCCAGTGTAATGTATATGAGTGATGATTCAGCATACCTCAATAGTTTAAATGACATCTCAGCAACAGTAAGCAGGATAAAAGAATCAGCAGATAGATTAATTTCAAATACAGGTACAGGTGGTAACAAGGAAGATACCAACACTTCAAGTGATAGGGTAACTGTGTCCTCAGCAGAAGATAATACTACTAATAATGAGGGTACCACCACTTCCAACGCCACAACCATGACTCCCGCAGAGGAAGACAGCGAACAAACAATAGACACAAGTAAGATAGAGCAGGGCGACTACACAGCAGGCGGTTATGCCCCCACAACAGCAGATTCAAGATATAAAGACAATGGCATAGTATGTGGTTGGGCAACAAATACAGGAGTAAATTTTGACAGAACACAAATACAAGACCTATACAATTTCGTAAAATCAGGGTATACCAGTGCAAGAACAGTAGACGCTCGAATTCAGTCAAGAAAAGGTGGAACAGACAACCCCAGAATAGCATGGTTTGAAAGTTATGAAATGGGTAAGGATAATGTGTTTGTATCGGGTTATGATGATGGCTATGTGGGTAATACAATATCAGTAACTTATGAAAATATGACTTGCAGCGATAAGTTATTAGAGTTATTAAAAAAGCCAATGGTAATAGATGCAGACGGCGATGGGGCATTTGAATCATCAACAAAAAACTGGGATGCCTTATTAAAGCTGAATGAAACAGAAGATGTAGAGAAAGAGATATGTGCTAAACCAGAGAATACATCAATAACTTATAATTTCCGAAATTATTGCGGTGATATAATACAATTAGGTATAAGAGGTCCAAATGTAAACAGTCATTCTTCATATGATAGCATAGAGGGTACAGAATTTAATAAAGCATTAGCAGGAGTAGATTATACATTAACTTGTGATGATGACCCAGAAGCATTCAAACTAATATCAGGTGATGAGTTAAAGAATTATTATGATTTCTCAACAAAGTTTGGTTCAAGTTTTAATGAGGGAGAAACTCAATGCTTAGTAAATAAAGGGTTATTAGATTATAGACAACCGGTATCCAGATGTGACACCTACAGTATAGCAGGCGTAACCAAACCAAACACATTAGGAGCAGGAGCACAATACTATGCCGGCGTAAAGCCAGGCATCTATCACTGCACAATCACCCTTAAAGATGGTAAGCAGATACCAATAGTAATCGAGAATCTTCCCATACACTATGAAAATATGTTATGGGGCTGTCGTACCCAGGCAGAAATGGACGTCTGCGTAAAGTTCGCCCAAAACGACAGCCAAGGGGTATACGGACAATACATAGGTGGAACAGGCATAAGAGCAAATGGCGATAGAGGTAAGGGTACAGATAAAGAGTTGCTTAAAACAACAGATGATTATAGAGAGTTCGTAAAAGATTTCAATAATGTAGGGTATAAGACCTTTGAGGGTGAATCAGTAAAACTAAAGAACACAGAACAAGCCGCAAACTGGTGGAGGCATTACACAGGGATAAATACAGAATACTATGCAAGAGGGGTAAGCGGTACTTACAGAGCCTTAGATGCAATGACAAGAAAAGGCGGCGACTGCGAAACCTACTCAGCGTTCATGTCTTGTATGCTTAATGTATCAGGTTATACAACAAGATATATAACAGGCGGCAACCATGCATGGGTAGAAGTCAAGGTACCAGCAGAAATAAACGAATCGGGTAAAGACTTATGGTTAGCAATAGATAATGGTAATCTGATGGCATATGTAACCCCAAAAATGAAAGAAGCAATGCTAAAGACAACAGTATATAATGAGGTCAAAGGCTGGGACACTTATTGGAATGCGGATATGCCACGGTAAAGAAGTTAAGGGGTATCCTAATTAAAGGGTGCCCCATTTTTATTGACTTATATATGCATTGATACTCATAAATCTTTATGGATAAAGGGTTTGTGGCTACTACATACTAGTAATATAGTAGTAATTAATATATACTAAGTACCCTTAGAGTTGCATGGATAAAGGGTTCAGAATATTTGGTATATAGTAACTGACCCAGCATCAATACCCGAAGTCTTACAGGGCAAGGGGATAGGGGTACTTTTATTTTTTTACCTCTCTATCTTATTTACTATCTACTAACCTCTAACTTCTGATTTTGTTCCTTCGGACTCCATTTTGCCTTTTTTCTCCTCCCTCCCCATTTATATATTAATGAATCCTAATTAATTAGAAAACACCAAAAAAATCTGAGAACACTTAGCAAAACTCTTCAATCAAATTACCAATAAACATTGGCAAATAAGGATAAATTGATGTTTTGAAAATTATTTATAACAGTATCATATAATGAAGTGTAAAATAAAATCATGATATTTTTAATGAATTACACAGAACTCATATTAAGGCAACACCGCACAAAGACCATTTATTGGATTTTGCACGTGTCTTGCTTGCATATTTTCCGTCATCTTGCACAATACACGCACAATCTTTGTGCGGTATTGCCTTAAATTTATTTCCGAAAACTACCTACTCTACCCCTTCAATCATCAAAGGACTCGGAAATATCAATGTGGATATGCTAACAAGTACAGCGCTGTGTTCTCGCTGGAGGACACAGGCAAGTATGTAAACCTAAGATGGAGGAGTTGGTGGGCGGTAAGAAAAAGCGGGGTGCATAAATAAAAATGCTGAAGCCTTCTCAGGCTTCAGCAATCATTAAAGTTGAATTATTCCAGAATTAAGTTCTTCCTCGTTGAACTCCATTTTTAGTTCTTTTCGTAAAAAATTATATTCCCTTACAATGCAGCAAACGAGTTCTCTTATTAATCGGAATTCTTCTTCGTTGGCAGTATCTTCAATTGAAAAATGTTTTCCGCTTTCATTGCCGGCATAATAAGTATTGGCATAACGATACGAAACTGCCAATTTTAATAATTCCGGAGAAGCCACATAACTTTTTTGAATGATATGTTCACATAATTTCATTTTATTGAATTCAGAAATTGGAGTGCTAATATCTTCTGAATGTTGTGTGGTTTTTGCTTCTTCGCCTTTTTTCCACTCTATTTTTGTTGTAATTCGGTGTGATTTAGAAACTTCTAAAAAAGGCGCTTCTTCAAATGTTATATTTTTATCATCGCTCAATTTCATAAAATAACGCACATATTCAGACTGTATTATAATGCCATATATTTCACTATACAACTCACAATACTGTTTGTAATAGTAATCGTACTTAAAATGCACATCAGATGTAAAGATTTCAAAATTTTCTTTAAATTCTTTTTGTACCTCTTCGGTCTTTAAAGTGATTTCTTTTATATCCTCTTTTGTTGCTAAATTTTTGCCTTTTTCATCCATATAAGATGGTAAGTAATTTTTGATGATTAATGTGGCAAAAAAGCAGCCAATGATTATGATGATATTTAAAATAGAACAAATGATTACAAAAATTTCCATTTAGATACCTCCTAATATAATATATTTTATTATATCATATTCCCCTCGAAATTTCAATATTTTAAAACGAAAGGGGTTCTTAAATGTTAAAATTTGAAACTGTCTGCGAAAACTGGACAGACATAACAGCAAAGATGTATAAGCAGAGTTTTTCCAATGCAGTTCTCATATATCAGCATAACTGCAATGCCACAAGGTTGCAACTCTTGAAACTTAGAACAGGCTGGGCAGGCTTGTATTGTAAATAAGGGTGAACACAGTATTTCTAATCTCTCTAACCACTAGTTTAACTATTATCTATTAACCTTGTTAGTTCGGACTCCTTCCTGCTCTAATTATCCTTTTTTACTCCTCCCCCCCCCACTTATATATTAATGAATCCTAATTAATTAGAAAACACCAAAAAATATCAAAAACACTTGATAAAACTCTTCACTTCATCGTCATTAAATAGCCATAAATAAAGACAAATTGATATTTTAGTGGATTGAAAATAGTCTTAGCTTAAATTTTAGAAGTTGCAGTAAAGAGCATTTATTTGTGCATTTTAGATGTAAAAACATGGGCATAAACTATATAACGTTGGAAAATGTAAATAATAAATGTGATATTCTGCACATCTAAGAGGTAATGCATTTTTAATGTTTTTTTGTAAAAATCATCCATTTCACCCGCCCAAAACCCTAATTTTAAATATTCCGAGTTGTATGTTACTTTATTTATATATAGTTGTTTTACAAATTTCAGGTAACATTTACACTATTCAATTTTACCAATCTACATTAAAAATAAACATAAAATATTCCCTCTTTGGTTTCGCTGACAAAAACCAAAGAGGGAATATGTATTAAGCATTTATGTTAGTTACTAGCGAATATAATGTGTCACCCAAAATCTGATAATGTTTAGATACTGATGTACCTGGGGAGCCAGATTTCTGAAAGCGCATTGCAGAGCCATTCACGGCATGCAAGGCGCTTTCGCTGTATCTGGGCAAATTACAAAAAGGTGTCAGTGGATTCAGTTTTACTGCTGCAGAAGTATCAGCAATCGAATAGCTTATCGATATGCGAGTTATGCCGGCTGCGCTGGAGCTTCAAATTAAACGCTAAATGCAGATACATCTGCGTTGTCTGAATGTCGCTGTGTCCGAGGATAAGCCGGAGGGTCTCCAGATCTCCGCCGTCAGCCAGGTAATACGTAGCGAACGTGTGCCGGAGTAAATGCGGGTGAAGCCGTTCTATTCCGGTGGTGTCCTTTAAACGCTTGAAAATCTGCTTGATAAGGTTATCCGAACAGCGTTCCCCCGTTCTGATCGACGAAGAACGTCTCGGATCCGGAAGCGCCGTGACGATATTTCAAGCAATAATTCAAAAGCTGCTCGCACGTCTGATAACCTATAGGGATAAGACGCTGCTTGCTTCCTTTGCCGCGAATGATCATAGATTTAGTATGAAAAGTGACATCACCCATATTGATTCGTGGAATTTCTCCGCGGCGCAGTCCGCTATCAAGCATAAGACGCACGAAGCATTTATTACGCAGACTGTAATGAGAGAATGAATCATCACAAGCGCGCAGCAGCTTGATGATCTCCTGATCATCAAGTATTAACTGCTCCTTGCAGTGAACCTTAGGCAGCCGGAGCTGTCGGGAGAAGTCCTCGAGGTAATCTTCGCCGATACAAAAGTTATAGAAAGCCTTGACGGCTCGCAGTGATCCGTGAACCGAACTGCTGCTCAGTCTGTCGCCGTTCCGCTTGGTCTGCAATTTAAGATACACACCATAACGCTTAAAATTAAGCAGATTTAATTCTGCAGGATCATTATAAGCTTTCGGAATACTGTTCATAAGCCAGATAAAGAATTCCTTGAGCTGCTCTTTATACCAGCTGATAGTAACCGGGCTGTTGTTCCGGAACTCCTGCTCAAGGAGAAACATATCATACATTTCACGTATCGTCAAAAAATCAACTCCAATGCGCATGGGGCGCCCCGCTCGCACACGCGCAGCCCCATTACGGATGTGTTTATGTTATCGGCGTTAGGCAGAATTGCCGAAATTGAGAACGCCCGCAAGGAAATAGACCAACTCAGCGGTGAGAAAACGCAGGAGATGTTCAGAGTGACGGGATAATTTTATCAAAACATAAAGGTGAGGCATTGATTGTCTCACCTTTATTTGAAATACAGTACAGTCAATTTATTATATTTCACAAACTTCTTCTACAACATTAATTTTATGCTTTTCTATTTCGTTTACAATATAATCTACATCACCATTGGGAGCCTTTCTCGAATTTATAAGTTGAATTATTACGTCTTCAAGCTGATCAATATAAGATATTGGATAATCCTTACAATTCTCCGCTCCCTTAATTATCAGCGATGAATTTGAGAAACACAGAATACTATACACTGGAACATTGGGGAGTATACTTTTCATGAGCATTTCATGACGTTTCATCTGAGAGACGGGGTTTTTTTCACCAATTATCTTCCCATTGTTTTCTGAATCCCTGATCCACTTTCCGTCTGGCCGAATTTCAACTTGTCCTTTCCAGTGCTTTGTTTCAATTAGAATGACTCCTGAATCACACACTAGGATATGATCGTATTCTTGCGGTTCATCTATGAAATCAGGATTTTTAAGCAAAATACAGCCATAACGGTATTTGCTTTCGCAGTTCTTTTTGATTTCAATAAAAGAGAGGTTAGAGTCTGATTTCAACCATTTAATTGCATATGCAACTTCTTTTTCTCCAGGATCATTGCTGTCTAATATCTTCTTGATTATTGTCTTGATTTCTCTTTCTTTTTGAAATATATCAAAACCACAGTAATCCTCTAGAAAGATATTATTATCTACAACTAACAAATCATGATCTTTGACTTTAGCATTAGCTTTTTCTATTGATAATAAAGAACGGATTTCTGAATTTTTCTGGATGAAAAAATCATTAAGTTTTTTATAGTTTCCTGTTAATTTTTTTTGTTGCCCCAAATTATTCTTTTTTGATTTTTTAATGCCATATATGACAAATATATTCACCTCTTAATCTGTTAAATATTTTAACATAAAACAAAAACCAAGTCAAACATATATGTAAGTATACTATATGATACTTAATATTTGACCTGGTTATTACAAGTTTATTTAAATAAATTACCAAAAAATTGTGAAATTTTATCTCCTATTTCTTGAAAAAATGTGGATTCATCTTGAAGTTCAACTGAATTATTAGTTTTTGAAGTATCAACATATATAGTTTGATTCTTATCTGGCTTCTGCATTCCTAATTTTTGCTTTGCATAAGCTTCTATCTCATTTAAATCTGTATTTTGTTCAACATCTATTTGAGAAGTAACAAGTGCTGACTCTGCCTTAGTCAAGTCACTTGCTAAACTTTGTGATTTCAAATTTTTTTCATTTATAATGTTATATCTATATACAAGAACTAATGCCATAGTAAATACGCATACAATCATAATCACAGATGATGCTTTAGCCTTTGATTTTGGCTGAGCTTTTGCTTTTTTATTTACATTTTTTCTTCTTGCCTTTTTTTCATCATATGTATAATCTATTTTCCTTGCTGCACTTCCTGATTCATAATAATTATATCCGTAACTTTTTCTTGCTGGCATATGTTCTCACCTCTTTTCATTATATTTTTTCAAAAACTCTTAATTTGGCACTTCTTGCTCTTGGATTGTCTTGTAATTCATTCTCGTCACAAACTATTGGTTTTTTTGTAATTATTTTTCCATATGATTTACATCCACACACGCATACTGGAAAATCTTTTGGACATGTACATCTACCTTCTAGTTCTTCATATGTATGTTTAATAATTTTATCCTCTAAAGAATGGAAAGTAATTATAGCAAGTCTTCCTTGTGAATTTAAAGAATGTACAATATCTTTTACTGTTTGCCTTAACCTAATTAATTCTTCATTTACTTCTATTCTTATTGCTTGGAAAACTCTTTTAGCAGGATGTTGTTTCTCATTTAATGCCCTTGCTGGCATTGATGATTTTATAACATCTACTAATTCAAAAGTTGTTTTTATTTCGTTTTCTTTTCTTTTTAAGCAAATACTTCTGGCTATACTTTTTGAATATCTTTCCTCTCCATATTCTCTAAATATAGCTGCCAATTTTTCTTCTGGATATTTATTTACAACCTCGTAAGCTGAAAGTGTGTCCTCTCTATTCATTCTCATATCTAATCTTGCATCATGCATATAACTAAAACCACGTTCTGCCTCATCTAACTGATAAGAAGATACTCCTAAATCAAGCAACATTCCATCTATTTTAGTTATTTGTAGTTTATTTAAAATTTCTATTATATTAGAATTATTATCGTGTACAAATTTTACATTGTTAAACCTACTTAGACGCTTTTTAGCAGCTTCAATTGCATCATTATCTCTATCTATTCCAATAAGAAGTCCCGTGTTATCAAGTTTTTCTAAAATATTATATGAATGTCCTCCACCGCCCAAAGTTCCATCTACATATATTCCGTCTTTTTTTATATTTAAATTTTCAATACATTCGTTTAAGAGTATTGATTTATGTTTAAATTCCATTTCTACTCCATTACTAGTTTTATAAATATTAAAATTATATCTTTTGTACATTTGCTTTTTTTCTTTTGTATAAAATTCTTTTGTTTTTTATTGTTCATAAGTTTATATATTTATATCTTTTGTTAATATATTTAAATGCCTAAATTAGACATTTGAATAGCAATTTCGTTTACATCCATGTTTTCTTTATCTGTATATTCAAGCCATTTATCTTTATCCCATATTTCAACTCTTGTTGAAACACCTACTATAAAAACTTCTTTTGAAAGTCCTGCATATTCCCTTAAATTTTGTGGAATATTTATTCTTCCTTGTTTATCAGTTTCACATTCAGTAGCACCAGCAAAGAAAAAACGAATAAAATTACGTGCATTTGGATTTGTAAGTGGAAGAGATTTAAGTTTTGTTTCAAATGTTGCCCATTCTTCTTTTGAGTATGCAAACAAACAATTATCAAGTCCTTTTGTTACAATAAAAGAATGTCCCAAATCATCACGAAATTTTGCAGGAACGCTAACTCTTCCTTTATCATCAAGTTTGTTATTATACTCTCCAAGTAACATTTAAAAGCTCACCTCCGTTTTTACCACTTTACCCCATTTTTTACCACTTAGCTATATTTTAGTATATAATTTAGAAAAAATCAATACTTTTATTAAAAAAAATAAAAAAAATATATATTAAAATTATGTACTTTGAATTTTATATTTAATATTATAAATACCATATTAATAATAAATTAAATCTCCAATTAAAAAAACAAAAGTGACATAGTTTTCTTTACTATATCACTTAAAAATAAAACATTAATCTTAAAATTATAACTTCTACTTGATATAAAGCCTAGGGCGAAAACCTATATTGCCAATCGCGTTAAAGGCACTACTGTAGTTACGATATGAAACAGGATAGTCACTACAGTCATTATTGTAGCTACCGCCACGATAAACGAAATTAGGACTGCCAGCCTCGCTCGTCCATTCCCATACATTTCCGGCTAAATCATAAATATTTTTAGTCTTCCAATTCTCACTAAATCCTGCTGTTCTCTTTGTTCCACTATTTTCATTAGCTGGAGCTAAAGAATTTTTATAATTTCCATAATATCTACTATCTGTTAAACTTGCTGATGCATTTATACTACTTAAACTATCTTCTATCCAGTGACATGTTGTATCCCATGCTTTTCCTGTTAACAATCCTGTTTGTACATACTCACTATTTATCATTTTTTCTGCACTTGCTTTTGCATTTGTATAATTAATATCCGTCCAAACTATTGCATCTTTTTTACTTACTGGAATTCCTGTTTTATTACTAGTTGATGAATCTCCTTCTGGTATTCCAGCTTCATATCTTCCTATATAAAAGCCTCCATATTTTTTTACATCTGCTGTTTCATCTGTTATACCATTTGGTAATGTAT
>ERZ827156.4476-NODE-4476-length-11383-cov-4.365996_pt1 | contig 11383 bp, 13 predicted proteins | sample MGYA00519919_ERZ827156 | MGnify/ENA primary metagenome ERZ827156 (study PRJEB31778, sample SAMEA3449269) | human gut metagenome | biome: human gut; feature: human-associated habitat; material: faeces | place: United Kingdom | collected 2010/2012 ... | reverse complement strand
TGGAGAGGAACTGCGCCTTCTCTTTCAACACCGAAGCAATGCTAAGAGCCATTGGGTGGATCTGTTTCTGTTTGTTGCGTCCTCTCTCTTCTCCATTGTCCCTCCTCGGGGATCTGCTTTCCGGAGCAGTTCTCCCTCTTCCAACGCTCCTTCCATTTAAACCCAGCTCCTTCCTGCCATTTTGCGTATTCGCAAGGAATGGAAAAGAAGAGTGTAATACCGGTAGTAGGAGTTGAAAGAAGCTCTTGCTTGGCATTTCCTGTATGTCCTTCGATTTTGTGGTTACACTGTAGAGTCATGACGAGCTCCATCATTCGGAACGATCAAAGGACCGTTCGTCGTGCTGTGTTTCCAAATCCCTTCCTCTGCACGACAGCAACATACAGGGGACTCCAGGGAAGTCAACAACGCCAACCTCCCAACCTACAGGTAGAAGGAGCGTTCTTTCCTTCCATTCCCCTTCGATTGCACATATGGACACAACGATTGTTTGCCTTGTCTTCCCTTTTGATTTGTAGAATGACAGCAACTGCCTATCGCAAACCAGTATTGACAAGGAAACCACTTCCCTATCCTCCATTCCCGGCTCCCAGTGCGACAGCAACGGAGAGCACAAGAACCCGCAGCTGGATCCTTCCATACACGGAATGGAGCTGAATGAGCTGATGGCCCTGTGCAGCGTCTATCGCGACCGTGTGGTGGAAAAGGGCGAGGCGCATGACATTTCCGCACTTCAGCGGATCAACGACGCCATTGCCTCCAGAATGGCGGGGTTTTCAACTTCTGCGTCGACGAAGGACCCCGTAGAGAAGAACGAATCTGCAAGTGCGTTGGACGCCTTTAACGAGGAAGAAGCGGAGCGTCACTTCTTCACCTCCCTGAAGAAGAAGCTCGATTATGGTGTCAATACGCATGCCATCTTTGGTGACGCTGACGAGGACACGACGGCAATCGACATGCCGGCAATCTCCCTCGTTCCCGCAAACAACAGCTCCTTCTTGATTGAAGATGGAGAGGGCGTGCCCTTCAGCAGCGAGCTGCTCAAGAACCTGGAGTTGAAGCCGGTGCGCGTGCGGAGGAAAGGAGAGAGTGACAGTGGTAGGGACAAGCGCGTTCATGTACAATAGCCATGTTTCTTGAACAAACAGACATCCAGTTTGATTCGTAGTCTCAACTAAAAAACTTACATCAGAACACGGCTGAAAGGAAGACCTCCAGGAGCGCAAACGTTCACAGCAACCTTGCCCTTCTGTCCGTCGGCAAGATCGAACTCGACCTAAGCAGTGACGGGATTCAGGAGCACGTACGCTCTCTCCCTCCTTCAGGAATCTGAAGCCGTTGGACTTGATCGAAGTCTGGTGCACGAAGACTATTCCGTGATTCCAGCAAAGCAGTTCCCACCATCCGTAGAGATATCAGGGTTGGCATCAGGAATGATGAAGCCGTAGCTACGGATAAGCGCAATGCGCAACACCGAACCCCTTCTTGTTGTTGAACCACTTCACTTTGCCCGTGTACACAGAGCGCACGAAGATGGAGGTCTTCTAGAAGGTTATTGCTTTTTCCGCCACGCATTACGGGGACCATCGAAGCAGTAGACTTCAAAAGACCAAACATTGCTCGATTCTATAGAAATATGAGCCATGCCACCAGTTCCCCGAAAGCCCTGAACCGCGGGAATTCGGCGAAAACAAATCCTCCCTCAGGAGCGTATGCAACAAGGAAAAGACAACAACAAGCAATGGACAACACTTAAGAATAGACACTCTACTACTTAAGCCAGACATCATCATCGCAGCGGATCTCCTTGGGCTCGGAATACCACGAAAAACCCAACACAATCAACTTGTCCTTGTTGCTCGGCGCAGAAACGGGCTGAGTCGATGTCAGCGATGGAGGGGACTCTGACTCGATTTCCCTTTCCTCCATCGTCGATGCCTTCGCCATCCGCACCTGCGCTTCTTGGCACGGAATGAGCGAGGGAACGATGCCCTGTGTCGCGGAAGGCTCCGTCATCCGAGGAATCATGATCGCGGGTTGTGGATGCAGGTTGATCACGGCAAACAAGTTCTCCGGGATGTACTGCAGATCGCTTGTGCCGATGTCCTGGTTGTTCGAATAGACGACCGGGTTGATGATGGGCATTACGGGAGGAGACGGGATCACGCAAGGAATGTGCAAACCGGGAGGAGCCGGACTAAATCCCACTGCAGCGTGAGTGGGCATCGCGAGACACTCGCGAATGTAGTAGTCCTCCATGTGCATGAAGGGGGGAACGATGTAGTCCCTGGGCACATCGAAGCAGACGTTATCACCCGGCGTGGGCGCCACAGAGGGAGTCCCATCAAAGCAAGGCTGGGAGAACGGGGAAGGGACGGGAATTCCCTGCTGGAGCTGGGGACACCGTGCAAATTCTCCCTTTGCAACCAGCAGGGGCTGATGGACGGGCTTTCTCACCTTCTTGTGCGCCGCACAATGTGCAGCCAGGCGACCCGGCTGAAAATCCATCACGCCGCACTACTCCTCATTCGCCACACAGTGCCCTCTTACGCACGCCGTCTGGTGCTGCTGCTCTATAGAAACAAACGAATTGAATGAAGACGACAAACGACTGTTGCCTTTACGGATTGACCCTTTCGTGTTTGAGTCGTCGGATGAAACTCCCGCACCAAGATCCAAACAAACACATCCGCTTATAGAACATCGTTGGACCACTTCTTCCACGTCTTATCGTGCGAGCAGGACACCACGCCCACCTTGTCCGCCATAAAGTCAATGCCCGACACGCGGCTGTCATGTCCCTCCAACACGCGCAGGCACTTGTAGTTCCGCGTGGACCACACTACTCCTCACACCCCGTCGCCTCTCCCACCCTTCACGGTATGATCGAAGGAGCATGTCGCCAGGAACTCTCCGGTCTTGTCAAACCGCACGTCCGGAACCACGCTGTTGTGCGCTGGCACCGTGTAGATGGACTTCTGCTTCCGCAGGTCCCAAATCTTCACCGTGTTGTCGTCGCTGCCCGTCGCGAACTGAAACCCGTTGGGCGCGAAGCAGCAGCACAGCATTCCCTTCACGTGTCCCTGCGCCTCACGCACGCCCCTCGCACCCACCTGCAGCGTCGACACGCACCGACCGGTCCGCAGGTCCCACACGCGGCACACGCCCGACTGGTCGCACGTCGCCGCCAGACTGCCGTCGCACTGGAAGTCCAGCCCGAACACTTCGCGCGCGTGACCGTCCTGCAGCAGCAGTTGTTGCCCCGTGGCCACGTCCCACAGGCGGAAGGAGCAGTCGCAGCTCACCGTGCCCACGAAGCCGCCTAGGCGTCAGAGCCCGTCCGCGCCGTCACCGGAGGGGTGGAACTTCACCGTGGTCACACGACCCAGATGCCCGGAGAGCGTCTGCAGCAGTACGGGCGCGTCGTCCTGCCAGCCCCACAACTTGGCCGTTTCTACGGTGGAACCAGAGGCAGAGGCGTACTGTCCAGAGAGGAGGAGGCGCAGAGCGGACCCCCCGCGCCGCAAGGATTCCAGTCCACGCTGCAGATACGATCGTCGTGGGCGCGCCATGATTTCAGCATGTTGCTGCTGTCCAGGTCCCATAGGCGCAGCTCGCCGCCGAAGCATCCCGTCAGCAGGCGCGTGCCGTTGACGCGGCAGCAGGAGATGGGGCGCTCGCTGCCGAATTGGGAGCTCTCCACGAACAGGTTCTATTTCGTCAGATTGCTTTCCAGGACAAACGCTATATTGATCCCACAACTGCCTGACAGACTTTTCGTTCTCCGCGAGGTAGGCCAAATCGGTCTCCTCCTCCTTTTGTTTCTGCAGTCTCTCTCTGCATCTAGTCCTTATTGCATGAAGGAAGAGTCACCGTTGAATGGAGTATTGGAAGATGGTCCTTCTCGCGGCGATGAGTGCTTCACTCGCTCTTTCATATACGGATTCCTGTTGCACTTCCGTTTTGTCTCCATTCTCATCCTTCAGCCCAAGAATCTCCCTCTGGGCGGCGATATCCTCGTCCGACACGGATTTGTAATCCAAAACAGATCGAAGACGCTCTCTACGATCTGCCGGCCCTTCTCCGAATAGACAAATGGGTTCGCCGCACGCACGAAGCTAAATCCGTAACGGCTCCGCAACACACGACCTACCTGCATCTGAACCTCGCTGTCAAGTGTGGGGACGAAAATCGCCTTCATTCGGAGCTTCGATTCCACACTCTCCACAGTATCAGCGAACCGCTTCTGTTCCAGCAGAGACGATGCAGAAAAGGCTACAGAGGGTGAGAGAAGGGAGGAGAGGGAGAACCCTACCGGACATTTGAAATGTGTGGAACAAACAGGGCTAATACATGCCGAAGATTAGAGATTCTCTCTCGTCATGCGAACCGTTTTGAACAAGTGATTCTTCACCTTGTCCTCAGTGAGTACAGTCTCAACATCACGTCCCTTCACGAGTTGAACGAGAATACGATTCTGAACAACGGGAGACATGCTCTTAATGATGTTGTAGATTCGGTGCGAAATCTTCTCGTTCGTCAACTTTGTTTCGACATAGAAGTACATGCACAGAGAACAGGAAATGACCTTGAAAACAGGAGTCGTCTTCGTGTAGTTCGTCTCCTCCTTCGGCGCGTCCTCGGGGTTCATGTTGTCGAGCTTAATACGTAGAGCAAACACTTCTCTGCCAAGATTCTCTCGTAAGTTCGTAGCATAGAGATAGCCGTCAGAAATGAAAGAGAATGCCTTGGCAGTGTCCTCTTTCTCCTTCTTCTCGAAATAGTATGCATATGAGAAGCAGTTCTTGTAGCCCTTAAGGAAAGCGTAACTCTCTCTGGGCGTACCATCATCCTTCTTCTTATCTGGGTAGGTATGATGCCCCAGATTGGGCTGGTCATCAAATACGGCCTTTGCGAGTTCAATCCGTTTCATGACCTCCAATCCAAGACCCTTCTTCAACTCCTCCCCAGTGAATACTTCTGGCTCGGGTTGCTCTTTTCGCTCTTCCTTCACCTCAACAGGAGCAGCAGCCTCATGTTTCGGAACAACAGGAGGCTCCTGCTTTATGACAGGAATGAAAAGCGGTTCAGTCATACATTTAGCATCATCCACGTTGTGGACATCCCTCATCTGTATCTGCTTGTGGACATTGTAGTTCTCTTGTTGAACTCCATCAGCAGGGCAATAACTATCCGGCACAATGATAGGAATAGCAAACATCGTTGGAAGTGGATATAATTAAAAATGAATTGAATCCTTAGCTGACTTCATTAGGGAGTTTCACTCGCGGGAATTTGGCTAAAGCCGCGGCCTTTCAACCCACTATTTGACAAGAAGTAACTCGTAACAAACGAACTGCTGCAACATATTATCAGTTACATCCCATTGCTTACTGTTTTTGGCACCCGTTTACCACATGAGAAGAGGGTATAGAATTTGGCGGGAAGAATTGTCATAAAAAGATTCACTACTCCCGTCATCATGCAGCCAGAAGAGCAGATTGTGACACTAAGCCTGAGGAGGGTGTTACTTGTAACGAGAATCACTTCATGAAGTACTAACTCTATTGTGATGAACTGCGCCTGCCATGAGATACAAGCCCACTTCAGAAGCATACGCTACACATAAGGACAAGAAAACCGTTCATTCCAATCATTACGAGCAAGGCCTCCAGTATCGACAGCACTAATGATGGGCAGCGGCTTCTCATGAATATCTCATTCACTCATCATCGATTCACGTCCCATCCTTCTAGAACCTTCGTTCCTCTTCGTTGATCCAACAAACACCCAACCCATCCAATTTCACCTTCTTGGAAGGCTCCACGTCCGACTTCTTCGCCACTGCAGATTGCCTCCACTTCTCCAGCTCCCTCTCCACGTCATCGCGAACAGGGTCGAACCACTTGTGCGCCATGGCCTCCTTCGCCGTCAGGCGATCATTGTGATCGTAGACCAGAGTGCGGTCCAGGAAATCAAACAGATCGTCGTTGATGAACTTCTCCGTCGCGCGATTGATGAAATCGCTCCACGGACGCTTCTCGAAATCGCCCAGCAGACACTTCGTTTCTTTGTTCAGCTTCAAGTTGTACTTGGTGATGTAGCGATTCAGGTCCTCGCTGCCCAACACTTCCTCGATCTTCCGCAATTGCTCGAAATTGTCCTTGCCGCGGAAGAAGGGCGTGCGGTTGAACACAATGCCGAGAAGCATGCACGAGAGAGACCAGATGTCCAGCGAGTAGTCGTAATCCTACGCATCAGCTCCTCTCCCTCCGCCCACGTTATCGTTCGTGAGCAGCTCGGGGCCCTTGTAGTTGCGCGTGCTCACACGCACGTTGTACTTCTCATCTACGCATCACGATCCCAGTCCCTCCACTACGCGGCTTGTAGTAGTCCGCCAGACCCCAGTCGATGATGTACACCTCCTTCGTCACATAGTCGATCAGGATGTTCTGCGGCTTAATGTCGCGGTGCATGATGCCCTTGCTGTGGGCATAGTCCAGCCCCTACGTCCTCACCCTGCTCTATCCAAATCTACCACCAAGATCTTGTAGAAGTAGTAGCGAAGCTGATAATCGGTCAGGTTCATGTAAAACTCCTGCAAATGAGAGGGAGAAACGATCACCACTCTGTAGTCCTTAGTCTCCACCCACTTCGTAATCAGACTCGGCGCCTTCGTTTCTTCGTTCATCACGGTCGACAGCAGCTGGAAATAACAGAAAAAGAAGAACTCTTACTGGCAAAATGGATGGGCCTCCAGTGAGTTGCTGCATGATCTTGATCTCTCTAGAAACAGTGACTGCACTTCCAAAAAGCATACCTCTTGATCTTCTTGAAGCGGACGGGCTTCAGGTATTTGATGCTGATGGGTTCGCCCGTTTGCATGTCAATCCCCTTAAACACCTCGCTGTACTTGCCTCTCCCCACCTTCTTCACGATCTGGTACCTGTCCGGAGATCTGTTCACGTGAAATCCGCATCGAAACCCTCCTACTCCCAGGTGATGTTGACACTGTCGTAATCAGCATAATCGGGCGGCATATTGCTCACGACGTCCGCGTACACTCGAGATACGCTCATCCTCCTGTCCTCTTTGGCTTTTCCTGTTCCTTCCATGGGCGTTTCATCGATAACGTATCAAACAAACACGGGAAATGCAATGCATTATTGCACAAACTAGGTTATACTTGTTTATGGTATGAATAAGATCACAAGAAAAGCGATGGCGACTGTCATGATGCCGGAACGCGGATGCCCTTCTCCTCGCACTGCGATCCGTATCCGTACAGCATGAGCGTGGGCGCATCGGAGCAGGCCCTCTCTCTACTCATCACTCCCACTCCCCATCACAACAATCCGGTTCCAATGCTGGGCGGAAACGAGAAGAGGTTCTTCGGCTCATCCTGGAGCCCAACGTCCATCGTGAAGGCGGGCGTGGCCGTCGACGCCTGCCGACTCATGGCTGGTCTCACGACCGGCGTTTCGGTGGGTCGAATGGGTGCGGGGAAGAGGGGTGCAGGGTAGTTTGAAGGGATGAGAGGAGCGGGAGAGTTTGAAGGGATGAGGGGTGCAGGGTAGTTTGAAGGGATGAGAGGAGCGGGAGAGTTTGAAGGAATGAGGGGTGCAGGGGAATTGGAGGGAATGAGGGGTGCCGGAGAGTTAGAGGGAATCAGAGGAGCAGGACTGTTAGAAGGAATCAGAGGAGCGGGACTGTTAGAAGGAATCAGAGGAGCGGGACTGTTAGAAGGAATCAGAGGAGCAGGGGAATGAGCAGGCATAAGCGGCTGCGGGGCGGACGACGGCACGATGGGCACCGGCTCCTTCCCCGCGGACGGCGCCACGTGCGGCCGCTTCTCCGCCTCCTCCTCCGCGTGGGGCCGCTTCGCCACGCTCTCGCGCCGCGGCTTCTCCTCCTCGCAGAGGACGGTGGGACTGCGCGTGTGGTCGCCCGGGTCGCGGCGCGTCAGGTCCGCGATGAACTTCCGCCGTGCGATGATGTCTACGCGTGACGCCGTCGCCGTGCAGGCACCCTCCATCTCCTTCTCGGGGAACTCCTGGACCCAGCTCGCCTTGTACCGAGGGTTCTTGGTCAGGCCCGTGACGCGCAGGGCGTAGAAGACCGAGGCGGCTGCCACGACCTTGGGGGAGTGGTCGACGCAAAGGAAGGAACCCATACTAGGATGAAGGAGGAGGGGCGGAACTACCAGTAGCGGAGGAAGTGCTTGATGAGCTCCGAGGGCTTCCGCGGATCAGGATGCTCCGCGTTGGGAACGTAGAGCCTGTCCACTTCGTCCACCTTCATATCTAGCAATGAGGAGAAGGCAATATCAGTACTGAAGGCCGCTCGGATGAGTTTCGGAACGTAGTTGTGAGGAATGTCAACGCCGAGGTCAAAGTCAATTCCCTGGAACAAGATGCATTCCACACGAGGAAGGATGTAGGCAACCACCTTCAGCGTCTAGTGATGAAAAGGCCAGTGTGCCCCGACCCTTTCTTTCACGTATGGTTGCCATACCCTCCTTGTCAATTCCAGAAACTCATTGATCGAAATGATGTGTGTTTTTTCCGAATCCTGAATCTTCAGCACAAGGTACACGCACGCTAATGCGATATACTATAGCTCACCATCCATCGACCGGGCTCTACAGCATAGCTGTACTTTTCCAAGTCGTTATGCCTGTAGAACTTCGCGAAGAAGTATTTCGCCCAGTGCACTGCCTTATTGTAGGTTCCCGTTAAGGAACACACTCACCACACCCTGATTATGCATAGGATATATGCAAATGCGGCCAATAGCAGGCTTCTTCTCCCAATCCATTTCAACACGCTTCAGCGTGCCCTCGATCAGAATGGACCCATCATAGATGGTTCTATACCACTGATGCTCAGCGTTGGGGTCTTACTTCGCACAACGTTCCTCTTCCTTCCCGCTTCCACTACCATGTGGCGCTGAGGAGGGAGAATCAAACGATGGACTTCCAGACATCAGAATGCAGGATTCTCAAAACAAACCAAATCGATAGAGAGGAAACTACAAGCAAGTTCTATTACCTTAACGCAGTTATAAAACTCCGAAAACGGTAAAGAGAGATGCCAGAGTAACAATCTGTGGCGCACACTCGTCTCGTTTCCGTCGAGTCACAGAAGTGACAAATAACCGCGGTGAATTGATAACTCAACTAAGAGTGGGATTATCAGCAAAACAAGCCTTATAGGTGAATGCTAGAGGTGAAAGCAGCGGAAGGAGAAGGAAAGAGAGTGCATGTCGATGAAAAGGGATCGGGTAGAGACAGAGTCAATGGTTGGTAAACGCGGTCTACAATGCATTCCACATGAAATAGGAGAGAATCATTCAAAACTGAATAGATGCACTTCCTTCTTCAGCACCCTCTCCTCCTCAGCTTGGCAATGAATGCATTGTCTCGGCGTTTATGCGTACGATTGGCCATAATCAGCCCGTCTAGTCAGGCTCCAAATCCAGGGACTTTTTCGCTCACTCCCCCAGAACCAAATTGCCCCGATTTTCGCTGGAACGGTTTTTTCGGCAGAAAGAGGAATGGGAAGAGTATCTATCATCTACAACAACAGGGATTATCCTGTGACCTATGACGATAACGGGACAATAGGTACTTTGAAGAACTACATTGCTGTGAGAATCGAAGGCGTGTCGTCAGTTTCTAGGAGCAGGTTCATGTTTCTACGGAGGACCTAATCATGGGCGTCGACGGAGACATTGTGAAGGACAGTGTGAGCTACAAGGAGGCCAATATCACTCCATCTTCATACATCGAAGCGTTTAAGAAGTTTCGAGAAAAGGTTGTCACCGTGAAATTCCGTGGCAAACTGCATGAGTTCCTTCTAGACGACCACTGTACTCTGCAGCAACTGATTGTGGAAGTGCTGGTGGGAGAGGCCTGGGAGGAGTGATCCGTAGCAGTTGGAGGAGGGATTAAGCGACTATCTCCCCACGAACTATGCTTTCGCCTGCAATAGCATGATTCTTCCGAGCAACGCCCAAATCAAGAAGTTGCACCTGGAAAGAACGGACATTCTAGTTTTGGTCCATGGCGTGTCCTTCATCCACCTGAAGGATAACTCTGGCTCGGTTGTTTTCCCCACCATCCGATTCAGGCAGAACAATCGTCTCTCCACCACATCCACCGATTCCCGCTATTCCTCCATCATGAACCAGAACATCATGCAGGAGATCGAGGACCTCCGCCAGGAGCTGGAGATGGTGCGCAGCGAGTGCGCCGCCACGCCGGGCCCCGCGGCCGACGAGGGCTCGGAGCTTGTCTCGCCGTCAATGCAGAAGGAACTGACGTCGCTGCGGCGGAAGGTGGCGGCGAACGAGACGTCGACGCAGGCGGCGCTGGACGACGTGCAGAGCCAGGTGGCGACGGTGAGCGCGGAGGTGAAGCGTGTAAAGGTGTCGGTGGACACGGTGATGAAGTCAATGACGGGCTCTGGCAATGGCTCTGGCAATGGCAATGGCTCTGGCGGGTCGTCGAACGACGTGCGCGTGAGCACGCTGCAGCAGTACGTGACGGACCTGCAGAACCTGGTGGGCACGCCGCACACGGCGTCGGACCCGCCGATCCTGGTGCAGCTGTCGAGCGTGAGCACGCGCATCCAGTCCATCCAGCGCGAGTACGGGCACATGAAGGCGGCGGTGGGCGATCTGGAGGAGCGCATGGACGACCTGGAGGAGGCGGGCGTGAAGTCGGCCAGCCAGTCGGCGGGCAAGGCGACGGGCAAGTCGGGTGAGGCGTCGGGCGAGAAGTCGTTGGTGGGGCTGTATGACTCGGTGACGAAGAGTCAGGAATTGATGGAGGAGAAGCTGAAGTCAAGGGACGAGGCGCTGGAGAAGCGACTGAAGCCGCTGGAGAAGAACGTGGAGGGCTTGACGAAGCAGGTGGATGCGTTTAAGATGAATGACTCGCTGACGAAGACGAAGGTGGTGCAGCTGGACGGGCGTGTGAAGAGTGCGGAGGAGGAGGTGGAGGAAGTGAAGCAGAAGGTGGGCAAGATGAGAATGGAGTTCGATGACGAGAAGAGAAGGAAGGAGGAGGCGAGACGGAGTGTGGAGGAGGTGAAGAAGGGACTGAATGAGGTGAAGAAGAGTGTGGAGGAGGCGAAGAAGAGCGCGGGAGAGAGCAAGGCGGTGGCTGGAGTGGAATCGTCGGTGGAGGAGGTGAAGAAGGGTGTGGAGGAGAGTCTGAGAGGTGTGAGTGAATTGAAGGCTTCCTTGGAGGAGGTGAAGAGTGGAATGGAGAAGAATGTGGAGGAGGTGAAGAAGGAGGTGAGTGATGTGAAGAAGAGCGTTGAGGAGAATGTGAGAATAATGGAGGAAGTGATTACATCAACGGAGGAGGTGAAGAAGG
>ERZ827156.4475-NODE-4475-length-11385-cov-7.005825_pt1 | contig 11385 bp, 8 predicted proteins | sample MGYA00519919_ERZ827156 | MGnify/ENA primary metagenome ERZ827156 (study PRJEB31778, sample SAMEA3449269) | human gut metagenome | biome: human gut; feature: human-associated habitat; material: faeces | place: United Kingdom | collected 2010/2012 ... | reverse complement strand
GGTTCTGACGGAAGCGGCCCTGTTTGCCCTTGAGCATATCGCTGAGGGACTTGAGCGCGCGGTTATTGGCGCCCGTGACGGCTCTTCCGCGGCGGCCGTTGTCGATCAGAGCATCGACGGCCTCCTGCAGCATGCGCTTTTCATTGCGGACGATGATATCCGGCGCCTGCAGCTGAATGAGCCGCTTGAGGCGGTTATTGCGGTTGATGACGCGGCGGTAGAGGTCATTCAGGTCGGAGGTCGCAAAGCGGCCGCCGTCCAGCTGAACCATCGGGCGAAGTTCCGGCGGAATAACCGGCAGCACGTCCATGACCATCCACGTCGGATCATTGCCGGACATACGGAACGACTCGACAACCTCGAGGCGCTTGATGATGCGCAGCTTCTTCTGGCCAGAGGCGTCCTTGAGTTCGCTTTTCAGCTGCTCAGAGAGTTCTTCCAGATTGATCTGCTGCAGCAGTTCCTTCACGGCTTCCGCGCCCATGCCGGCCTTGAAATCATCCTCATATTTCTCGCGCATATCGCGGTACTCTTTTTCGGATAGGATCTGGTTCTTGGCCAGCGGGCAATCACCGGGATCAGTGACGATATAGTTGGCAAAGTACAGGACTTTTTCGAGAATGCGGGGGCTGATATCCAGAAGCAGGCCCATGCGGGACGGGATGCCCTTGAAATACCAGATGTGGCTGCACGGAGCGGCCAACTCGATATGGCCCATGCGCTCACGGCGGACCTTGGCGCGCGTGACCTCGACGCCGCAGCGGTCGCAGATCTTGCCCTTGTAGCGGATCTTCTTATACTTGCCGCAGTGGCACTCCCAGTCCTTGGTGGGCCCGAAGATGCGCTCGCAGAACAGGCCGTCCCGCTCCGGCTTCAGGGTGCGGTAGTTGATGGTCTCCGGCTTTTTCACCTCGCCGTAGGACCACTCGCGGATCATTTCCGGAGAAGCGATGCCAATTTTGATGGCGTCAAAGGTTGCGTAACTCATATTTCAGCTCCTCCCTTTCCTTAAAATTCATCGCCGTCGTCGCCGCCGTAGGAAGCGTCCACTTCCTCGTCCGCGACGTAGTCGAAGCCCGCGTCCGCCAGCTCGTCCTCGTCGGCGTAACGGTTCTGTCTCTCGTTGTCAGCATCCATACGGGCCAGGTTGAAGGTGTCCAGGGCGTCCTCGTCCTCCTTCAGCTCGATCTGGTTGCCGTCGGCATCCAGCACCTGGATGTCCAGGCACAGGGACTGCAGCTCCTTGACCAGCACCTTGAAGGACTCCGGCACGCCGGGGGTGGGCACGTTGTGGCCCTTGACGATGGACTCGTAGGTGCGCACACGGCCGGTCACGTCGTCGGACTTGACGGTCAGGATCTCCTGCAGCGTGTAGCTGGCACCGTAGGCCTCCAGCGCCCAGACCTCCATCTCGCCGAAGCGCTGGCCGCCGAACTGGGCCTTGCCGCCCAGCGGCTGCTGGGTGACCAGAGAGTAGGGGCCGGTGGAACGGGCGTGGATCTTATCGTCCACCAGGTGGTGCAGCTTCAGGAAGTACACATAGCCCACCGTGACCTTGTTGTCAAAGCGCTCGCCGGTACGGCCGTCGTACAGCCAGCTCTTGCCCTCGGGGTCAAGACCAGCCAGCTCCAGCGCCTCGGAAATATCCTTGTCGGTGGCGCCGTCGAAGATAGGCGTGGCCACCTTCCAGCCCAGGGTCTTGGCGGCGTACCCCAGATGGACCTCCAGCACCTGGCCGATGTTCATACGGCTGGGCACGCCCAGGGGGTTCAGCACGATGTCCAGCGGCGTGCCGTCGGGCAGGAAGGGCATATCCTCCTGGGGCAGCACGCGGGACACGACGCCCTTGTTGCCGTGGCGGCCGGCCATCTTGTCGCCCACCTGGATCTTGCGGCGCTGGGCGATGTAGACGCGGACCACCTCGTTGACGCCCGGCCCCAGCTCGTCGCCGTTCTCGCGGGTGAACACCTTGGCGTCCACCACAATGCCGCTCTCGCCGTGGGGCACCTTCAGGGAGGTGTCGCGGACCTCGCGGGCCTTTTCGCCGAAGATGGCGCGCAGCAGGCGCTCCTCCGCGGTCAGATCGGTCTCGCCCTTGGGGGTGACCTTGCCCACCAGGATGTCGCCGGCGTGGACCTCCGCGCCGATGCGGATGATGCCGCGCTCGTCCAGGTCCTTCAGGGCGTCCTCACCCACGTTGGAGATGTCGCGGGTGATCTCCTCCGGCCCCAGCTTGGTGTCGCGGGCGTCGATCTCGTACTCCTCGATATGGATGGACGTGTACACGTCCTCCTTGACCAGACGCTCGTTCAGCAGAACGGCGTCCTCGTAGTTATAGCCTTCCCAGGTCATGAAGCCCACCAGGATGTTGCGGCCCAGGGCGATCTCGCCCTGATCGGTGGCAGGACCGTCGGCCAGCACGGTGGGATCGTCGCCGCCGTGGACGCGCTCGCCCACAGAGACGATGGGCTTCTGGTTGATGCAGGTGCCGTGGTTGGAGCGCAGGAACTTGATCAGCTTGTAGTCCTTGGTCTCGCCGCTGTCATACTTGACGGAGACGTTGGTGGCGTCCACCTTGGTCACCACGCCGTCGCCCTCGGCCAGCACGGCCACCTCGGAGTCCAGGCAGATCTTGTGCTCCATGCCGGTGCCCACGATGGGGGCCTCCGGCCGCAGCAGGGGCACCGCCTGGCGCTGCATGTTGGCGCCCATCAGGGCGCGGTTGGCGTCGTCGTTGGGCAGGAAGGGGATCATCGCCGTGGCGATGGACACCATCATGCGGGGAGAGACGTCGATATAGTCCACGCCGCTGCGGGGGACCTCCACGATCTCGTCGCGGTGGCGGCAGGTGATACGCTCGTTGGTCAGGCAGCCGTTCTTGTCCACCGGCTCCGCCGCCTGGCCCACCACATACTGGTCCTCCACGTCGGCGGTCATGTAGGTGATGTCGTCGGAGACGTGGCCGGTCTCGTGGTCCACGGCGCGGAAGGGCGCCTCGATAAAGCCGTACTCATTGATGCGGGCATAGGTGGCCAGATAGGAGATCAGGCCGATGTTGGGGCCTTCAGGGGTCTCGATGGGGCACATACGGCCGTAGTGGCTGTAGTGCACGTCGCGGACCTCCATGTTGGCGCGCTCGCGGCTCAGACCGCCGGGGCCCAGGGCGGACAGACGGCGCTTGTGGGTCAGCTCGGCCAGGGGGTTGGTCTGGTCCATGAACTGGCTCAAGGGGGAGGAACCAAAGAATTCCTTGACCGCTGCCATAACGGGACGGCTATTGATGATGGCCTGCAGGGTGATGGATTCAATATCCTGGGCCTGTGTGGTCATTCTCTCCCGGATGACACGCTCCATGCGGGCAAAGCCGATGCGGAACTGGTTCTGCAGCAGCTCGCCCACGCTGCGGATGCGGCGGTTGCCCAGGTGGTCGATATCATCGGTGGTGCCGAGATCGTACCGGAGGCCGCACATGTAGTTGATGGAGGCGTAAATATCAAATTTGCGGATGTTCTTGGGGACCAGCTCATCGGCGCGGCGGGTCAGCTCTTCGGCCATTTCCTCGCGGTTAAGGCCCATATCCAGGATCTCGGAAAGGACGGCAAAGCGCACTCTTTCCCGGATGCCCATGGCCTTCAGCTCTTCGGCGGTGTAGTCGGTAAAGTCGGCCATATCCACCATGCCGTTGGAGAAGATCTTCAGCTCCTCCACCCCATCGTCCTCGGCCATCTGCAGGCCGGCGGGGGTCAGGCCCTGGGTGGTGATCCAGACGGTATCAACGCCGTGGGACTCCAGCAGGCGGGCGTCGTCGCGGCTCAGCAGGGCGCCGGCCTCAAAGAGGATCTCGCCGGTGCGGGGATCGGCCACAGGGCGGGAAAGCACCTGGCCGGTGATGCGGGGCACCAGGGAGAGCTTTTTGTTGTACTTGTAGCGGCCCACCCGGGAAAGATCATAGCGGCGGGGATCAAACAGCAGCTGAGCGAGGTGCTTCACGGCCGATTCGATGGTGGGGGGCTCGCCGGGACGCAGCTTGCGGTAAACCTCCAGCAGGGCCTCATCGCCCAGCATTTCGGCATCCTTGCTTTCGGCGGTCTTTACCAGGTAGGCATAGCGGCCAAACACCTCGTAGATCTCCTCATCGGTGCCGCGCAGGTCGGTCAGGGCGTTGTTCACATCGGCATTGATCTGCTCGACGGTGACATCATCCCGCAGGCGCAGCAGCGACCGGATAAAGGTGGTGATGGGCAGCTTGCGGTTTTTATCGATGCGGACGCTGAACACATCGGCGGAGTCGGTATCATACTCCAGCCAGGCGCCGCGGTTGGGGATCACGGTGGAATCAAACAGTTTTTTACCGGCGGGATCGTGGTGCATGCCATAATAGACACCGGGAGAACGCACCAGCTGGGAGACGATGACACGCTCGGCACCATTGATGATGAAGGTACCGGCATCGGTCATCAGGGGGAAATCTCCCATGTAGATGTCGGATTCCTTGATCTCGCCGGTGACCTTGTTGATGAGCCTGGCGCGCACGCGCAGGGGGGCGGCATAGTTTACATCCCGCTCCTTGCACTCCAGCAGGGGGTACTTGGGTTTGTCATCCAGCGTAAAATCAATGAAATCCAGCTGCAGATTGCCCTGATAGTCGGTGATCGAGGAGATGTCCTTGAATACGGCCCGAAGACCCTCATCCAGGAACCACTGATAGGAATTTTTCTGTACTTCGATGAGGTTCGGCATCTCGGCCACTTCATCGATGTGGGCAAAGCTCTGGCGGATATTTTTGCCCAGTTTTACGGGTTTGGTGTTTACCATCCGATGTTCCACTCCATTCCATCATTTTTTCGCCATCACTTGGACATCAATGACTGCATAAATATTTGTTGATTATGCACAGTATCACGAGAGTATTATCGTGACTTATGCACACTTGACAATACCGTTTAGTCATAAAAAGCCATTATGATACAGTATATTATTGTAGTCCCGAAACGGGGCCTTGTCAAGCAGAAATTCCAAAAAAAATGGTGAAATTTTAGTGACGGAAATTTTGACCAGAAACGCCCCGAAAGACGGCGAAACGCCCCGGACGCTATCCCATAAATGGGACAGGCCCGGAGCGTGATGACGCAGAGGGGAAATTACTTGTAGAAGGCACGCATGGCACGATAGGTCATGTAGACATCGGCCTTGGCGACGACCTCGAACGGGGCGTGCATGGAAAGCACCGGAACGCCCAGATCGACGGTATCGATATTGTGCTGGGAGACATACATGGCAACGGTGCCGCCGCCGCCCTGATCTACCTTGCCCAGCTCGCCGGTCTGCCAGCCAACATGCTCGGCATCCAGAATACGGCGGGCGAAGCCCATCATCTCAGCGGTGGCGTCATTGGTGCCGGCCTTGCCGCGGGCACCGGTGTACTTGGTCACCACGACGCCGTAATTGATGTAGCTGGCGTTGCGGCGCTCATGCACCTCGCCGTAGATGGGATCGAAGGCGGCGTTGACATCGGCGCTGAAGCAGTGGCTGTTAGCGGCCACATGGCGCACCTTGCAGCCGGCCATATCGGCCAGATCCTCAATGAAATCCTTGAGAAAGTAGGAGTTCATGCCGGTGGGGCCGTTGCTGCCGGTTTCCTCTTTATCCGCCAGAATGGTAACGGAGGTATACTCGGGGGATTTCTCATCGATCTCCGCCATGAGGATGGGATAGGCGCAGACGCGGTCATCGTGGCCGTAGGCACCGATCATGGAACGGTCGAGGCCGAGATCCCGGGCCTTGAAGGCGGGAACGGCGCACAGCTCGGCGGAGAGGAAGTCCTCTTCCACGATGCCGTATTTTTCGAACAGCAGCTTGGCAATGGCGACCTTGACCTTCTCGGAGCCGGTGTCATCCCGCAGAGCGGCGCTGCCGATGAGGATATTGAGCTTTTCGCCCTCGATGCCTTCGGCCAGGGTCTTGCGCATCTGGTCGGCGGCGAGATGCGGCAGCAGATCGGTGACGCAGAATACGGGATCGCCCTCTTCTTCGCCGATGGCTACGGACAGGCTGGAGCCATCCTTGCGGATGATGGTGCCGTGCAGGGCCAGCGGGATGGCGGTCCACTGGTACTTCTTGATGCCGCCGTAGTAGTGGGTCTTGAGGAAGCACTGCTCGCCCTCCTCATACAGGGGCCGGGGCTTGAGGTCCAGACGGGGGCTGTCGATATGAGCCACACCGATGCGGACGCCTTCGGCGACGCTGCGGCGGCCGAGGGTAGCGGCGATGAGGGCCTTGCCGCGGTTATTGAGGTAGACCTTATCCCCTGCCTTGTACTGCTTGGCGTGGTCAAAGGGGACATAGCCGGCCTTTTCCAGCATGGCTACGGCAGTGGTAACAGCCTCGCGCTCAGTCTTGGCGGCATCCAGGAAGGCCTTGTAGCCCTCGCAAAAATCGTAAGCAGCCTTCAGTTCTTCCTCGGACATGGTCTCGGTGAGATTCTTGGGGTTCATCAGCAGCTCCTCGCGCAGCTGCTCGCCCTTGGTTTTTTCACTCATGGGTATTTTACTCCTTTCGGTTTTTTGATAATTTTATGGATTTATAGGCACAAAAACCGGCGGCAGCGCTCCACCTCTTTTTCCAGGTGGGCAAGATCCGACGAATTTGTGATGACAAAGTGGGAGCGGCGGGTGTAATACTCGTCCTCGTGTTGGTTGCTCATACGGGCTTCGGCGGCTTCCCTGGTGATGCCGTCCCGTTCCAGCACCCGGCGCAGGCGCTCCTCCCGCGGGGTCACCACGCTGACAATAACATCGCAGAGTTTATCGCCGCCGCTTTCAAACAGGGTGGGGGCGTCCAGCACGCAGGCGCGGCAGCCGGCCGCTTCAGCGGCATCCATGCGGGCTTCGCACTCCGCCAGGATAAGCGGAAAAGTGATGCCGACCAGCCGGCTCAGTTCCTCCGGCCGGGAGAAAACAATGGCGCCCAGTGCTTTGCGGTCGATGGTGCCATCCGGCAGGCGGGTGCCGGGGAAGGTCGCCGCGATGGCCGCGGTGCAGGCGGGGCTGTTATTCACCCCGTGGGCGATGGTATCGGCATCCAAAATCTCGATGCCGCCCCAGCGGCGCATGAGGGCGGTAACGGTGGATTTGCCGCTGCCGGTGGGGCCGGTCAGGCCGATACGGAGCATGGGATCACCTCGGTTCTGGTTTGAGTGGGAAAAAGCCGGTGGCTGCCAAGACGGGCGCCCGCAGGGCGCTCCGGCGCAGCCGGAGCCGGCGGCTCAGCCGCCGAAACCGCCGCAGGCGGTTTGCCCTGCGGGCGTCCCGCCGACGGCAGCGGGGCAAAGCAAATAATCAGAGGTGGACCACCCGGAAAGCGGCGGCGCGCAGCAGGCGGTTGTAGACGGCAAGGCCCATCTCTTCCGGTTCCGGGGCGTGGACATACACCTCGGTGGCCTGCAGCTTATCCAGCTGCCGCAGCACATCAAAGAGGTTCTGTGCCTGGGAGGGATAATCGTAGGCCACGCCGTAGCTGATGGTGGGAGCCTCCAGCAGGGAAACATCCTCATCGAAGCACATGGCGTAGAAGCCGTCCTCCTCCCCTGCCCGCTGCAGGGTCTCGTAGTATTCGTTCACCCGGGCGGCGTAGTCCTCCCGGCTGCCGCACAGCAGCGTAAGGGTGGCGGCAGGGGCGTAGTGTTTATATTTCATGCCGGGGCTGGGGGCCGCGGCATCCTGCGGGAGCATATGTAGGACGGCCTCGGCGACCGAGACGCATCCGCACCGCCGCTGGATCTCCTCCGGGGTGACAGCGCCGGGGCGCAGCACCTGCGGGGTACCATCCGGCAGGAAGCAGAGAACGGTGGATTCCACCCCGACGGTGCAGTCGTCGCTTTCCACTATGGCATCCACCAACCCCCACAGGTCATCCACACAGTGGCGGAAGGTGGTGGGGCTGGGGCTGCCGCTGCGGTTGGCGCTGGGGGCAGCCAGCGGCACACCTGCCGCCCGGATGACGGCACGGGCCACCGGGTGACTGGGCATCCGGATGGCAACGGTTTCCAGACCGCCGGTGGTGGTCAGGGGGATCTTGGACGAGCGGGGCAGCACCATGGTGAGGGGTCCGGGCCAAAAGGCCTCCGCCAGAATTTTGGCGTTTTCCGGGATGGCGGTCACCAGCTCCGGCAGGGCGGAAAGCTCCGCGATGTGGACGATCATGGGGTTATCGCTGGGGCGGCCCTTGGCGGCGTATACCGCCTTGACAGCCGCTTCATCATAGGCATTGGCGGCCAGGCCGTACACCGTTTCGGTGGGAATGGCGACCAGTCCGCCGTGTGCGAGGATATCCCCGGCGCGCAGCACGCCCTCGGCGTCCTCAGCGGGGTCATATATTCGGATGAGTTCGGTTTTCATCATAATTCGGGATACTCCCTGTTCTGCAGTTTTTCGGCCTGCTCGTGCGCCAGCAGCGGCTCGATGAGCAGGTCCAGTTCGCCGTTCATCACGGCATCCAGCCGGTACAGCGTCAGCTCGATGCGGTGATCGCTGACCCGGTTCTGGGGAAAATTATAGGTGCGGATGCGCCCGCTGCGGTCGCCGGAACCGACCTGGCGGCGGCGGTCGGCGGCGATGGAATCGTTCTGAGCCTGCTCGGCCTGCTCCAGCAGGCGGCTGCGCAGGATCTTCATGGCGCGGTCTTTATTTTTATACTGGCTTCGCTCGTCCTGGCATTCCACCACCAGCCCGGTGGGCAGGTGAGTGATGCGGATGGCAGACTCGGTTTTATTGATGTGCTGGCCGCCTGCGCCGCTGGAACGGAAGGTATCAATTTTGAGGTCCTTGGGATCGATGTGAATTTCCACCTCATCGGCCTCCGGCAGCACCGCTACGGTCACGGCGGAGGTCTGTATCTTGCCCTGGCTATCGGTGACGGGCACCCGCTGCACCCGGTGGATGCCGCTTTCAAACTTTAAGCGGGAGAAAACCTTTTCCCCCTCCACCGAAAACACGATCTCCCGGTAGCCGCCCAGCTCCGTTTCACCCGCGTTCATCAGCTCCACCTGCCAGCCGCGGGCCGCCGCATACAGATTGTACATGCGGTACAGGTCTGCCGCAAAAAGAGCGGCCTCCTCCCCGCCGGTGCCGGCACGCAGCTCCATAATGACGCTGCGGTCATCCCTCGGGTCATGGGGCAGCAGCATCAGCCGGGCTTCCTCGGTCAGGCGGGTGATCTCCTCCTCAGCTTCCGCCTTTTGCTCGGCGGCCATAGCCGAAAGCTCGGCATCGTGGGAATAGAGCAGCTCCTTGGCTTCGGCCAGCGCTTCCTCGGCAGCGGCCAGCGCCAGGTACTGGCGGGAGAGCGGCTCCAGCTCCTTATATTCCTTCATCAAGGCCCGGTAGCGGCCGATATCCGACGCGGCATCGGGCTGGGAAAGCTGGGCGGAAAGTTCATCGTAGCGGCGGTGCGCCGCCAAAAGTCCTTCGAGCATGGCAAAAACTCCTTATGCGAATTTAGTGGCATAAGGCACCGCTACTGCTCCTCCGGGTGGGTGATTTTTTTGATATGGCGTTCGGCCTTGGCACGGGGAATCATGATCTCCCGGCCGCAGGTGCGGCATACCAGCTTAAAATCCATGCCGCTGCGGGTGACGGTGAATTCCTCCCCGCCGCAGGGGTGCTTTTTCTTCATCAGCAGAATATCGCCGACGCGGACATCCATGGGAGTCCCTCCTTTGCCATTAAGTCGATTTTATATTATACCACGGGGGAAAAGTTTTTGCAATGAGGGGGCAGGGGCTTACTTTTCCTTGAGGAGAAGTAAGCAAAAAGTGTTCAAGCTAAGATTGTGGTCGCCTATCGGCGGCGAAAGCCTTTTACAAAGGTCTAAACTGTTCGCCTGCCCCCCTAAAGCCTCCCCTGTGTAAGGGGAGGTGGCACGGCGCAAGCCGTGACGGAAGGAGTTTCTATACCCTACCACCCTATTTGTGAAAATTTCAAATCCCTACTTGATTTATCGGATATGCCGTGCTATACTCACATTGTAAGTTACATACCCCATTAGGGTAAAGGAGATTCTTATGGATAACGAAAAAAAATCCTGCTGCTGTTGCGGCACGCCCGCCCAAACAGCCCCCGAGGCAGCTGCCGAAAGCTGCTGTCCCGCTGCAGCCGACACTGAAGGTGCAGCCTGCTGCCGCCACAAAGACCGCACCCCTGAGGAGCACAGGGCCCTGCTCAATCGGCTCAGCCGTATCGAGGGTCAGGTGCGCGGCATCCGCGGAATGCTGGAAAAAGACGTCTACTGTGTGGACATCCTTGTGCAGGTGGCGGCAGCAAACTCCGCGCTGAACAGTTTTTCCAAAGAGCTGCTGGCACAGCACATCTCCACCTGCGTCGCGGACGACCTGCGCGCGGGCAGCGAGGAAAAGCTGGACGAACTGATAAAGCTTCTGCCCAAGCTCATGAAATAAAAAGCTCCTTTTACAAGCATACTGAACGCAGGAGTGAGATTTTATGGAACAATTCAATGTTACCGGCATGAGCTGCGCGGCCTGCTCTGCCCGGGTGGAAAAGGCCGTGAAAAAGGTGCCCGGCGTTACCAGCTGCTCGGTGAGCCTGCTGACCAACTCCATGGGTGTGGAAGGCACAGCATCCGACGCCGCTATCATCCGGGCTGTGCAGGATGCGGGCTACGGTGCCAGCCCCAAAAAGGCGGGGACGGCTTCGGCTGCGCCCGGCACCGGTGCCGACCTTGACGCCCTGACCGACCACGAGACCCCCAAGCTCAAGCGCCGCCTGATTGCATCACTGGGCTTTCTTCTGGTGCTGATGTACTTTTCCATGGGGCACATGATGTGGGGCTGGCCCCTGCCCCACTGGTTTGACGGCAACCATGTTGCCATGGGCCTTGTCCAGCTGCTGCTGGCGGGCATCGTGATGGTGATCAACCAGAAGTTCTTCATCGACGGCTTCAAGGGGCTGATCCACGGCTCCCCCAACATGGACACGCTGGTGGCCATGGGCTCCATGGCCAGCTTTGTGTGGAGCACCTACGCCCTGTTTGCCATGACCCGCGCACAGGTGGACGGCAACGACGAGCTGGTCATGCACTATATGATGGAGTTCTACTTTGAGTCGGCGGCCATGATCCTGACCCTGATCACGGTGGGCAAGATGCTGGAGGCCCGCTCCAAGGGCCGATGCGCTGAAGAGCCTGATGAAGCTGGCCCCCAAAACGGCCACCCTGCTGCGGGACGGTGCCGAGGTGACCGTCCCCATCGAGCAGGTGCAGAAGGGCGACATCTTTGTGGTGCGCCCCGGTGAGAACATCCCGGTGGACGGCGTCGTGCTGGAGGGCAGCAGCGCCGTGAACGAAAGCGCTCTGACCGGCGAGAGCATCCCG
>ERZ827156.4466-NODE-4466-length-11404-cov-3.212530_pt1 | contig 11404 bp, 9 predicted proteins | sample MGYA00519919_ERZ827156 | MGnify/ENA primary metagenome ERZ827156 (study PRJEB31778, sample SAMEA3449269) | human gut metagenome | biome: human gut; feature: human-associated habitat; material: faeces | place: United Kingdom | collected 2010/2012 ... | reverse complement strand
TTATCTCGGCCTGAGGGTCGGACAGGTGTTCGAGGCCGCTATCCCGATCGCGATCATCGCCGTCGGCGTCGGCAATCTGACCGGCCGCAGCGGCATGCTCGGACAGAACGTCATCATCCAGTCGATCGGCTCCAGCTCGGGCGTGATCGTCGCCGGGGCGATCTTCACGCTGCCGGCGCTCTACATTCTGGGGCTGGAGGCTCATTTCTACCAGATATTCCTGTCGTCGCTTTTCGGGGGCCTGCTCGGGATTCTGCTGCTGATCCCTTTCCGCAAGTATTTCGTCAAGGACATGCACGGGAAATACCCGTTCCCCGAGGCCACCGCGACGACCGAGGTACTCGTGTCCGGCGAGAAGAAGGGCGATCAGGCCAAGCTGTTGGCCTGCAGCGGTCTGATCGGAGGACTGTACGACTTTGCGGTCGGCACGTTCGGCTGGTGGACCGAGAACGTCTCGACGCGTTTGGCCGAGTGGGGAACGCTGCTGGCCGATAAGGCGAAGCTTGTCTTCAAGGTCAATACCGGAGCCGCCGTGCTCGGTCTGGGCTATATCGTCGGGCTCCGCTATGCCGCGTACATCTGCGCCGGTTCGTTTACCGTATGGTTCGTACTGATTCCGTTCATCAGCCATTTCGCCGACGGACAGACGATCGCCGTCGGCGAGGGCGTGACCGCGTTGCTCCGCGACATGTCGCCCGAGGAGATTTTCCGGAACTACGCGCGCCATATCGGGATCGGGGGCATCGCGATGGCCGGCGTGGTAGGTATCATCCGTTCGTCGAAGATCATTCGCCAGGCGCTGTCGCTGGCCGTGACCGAGCTGCGAGGCCGTCAGACGCCCGGGCAGGAGACCGGCCGCACGCAACGCGACCTGCCGATGAAGCTGATCCTCGCGCTGCTGATCGCGACGCTGCTCACGACGTTCGTCTTCTTCCGCTTCGGTGTGCTCGATAACTGGTTCCATTCGGTGATCGCGATCCTGATCGTGTTCGTCATATCGTTCCTGTTTACGACCGTCGCCGCGAATGCGATCGCGATTGTCGGTACGAATCCGGTGTCGGGCATGACGCTGATGACGCTGATCCTGAGCTCGCTGGTGCTCGTCAGCGCCGGCCTGACCGGAACCGGCGGAATGACCGCCGCGATGATTATCGGCGGAGTGGTGTGCACGGCGCTCTCGATGGCCGGCGCTTTCATTACGGACCTGAAGATCGGCTACTGGCTCGGAACGACGCCCGCGAAGCAGGAGGGCTGGAAGTTTCTGGGTACGGCCGTCTCGGCGGCTACCGTGGCCGGGGTTTTGATGATACTGAACCAGACGTACGGATTCGTCGGCGAGGGTGCGCTCGTGGCGCCTCAGGCCAATGCGATGGCCGCCGTCATCAAGCCGCTGATGGAGGGCGGAGCCACGCCCTGGATGCTTTATCTCGCCGGGGCCGCTTTGGCGCTGATCCTGACGATGATCGGCGTCCCGGCGCTGGCTTTTGCGCTGGGCATGTTCATTCCGCTCGAGCTGAATACTCCGCTGCTGATCGGCGGGCTCGTCAGCTGGTGGGTCGGCAGCCGCAGCCGCGACGAGCGCACGAACCGCGCGCGCCGCGAACGGGGAACGCTGATCGCTTCGGGCTTTATTGCCGGCGGGGCGCTGATGGGTGTCGTGAGCGCGCTGCTGCGCTATTTCGGAGCCGACTGGTTCGCCTCGTCGTGGAACGCGTCGAAGGGTGCCGAGTGGCTCGCCGTGGGAATGTACGCGTTGCTGATCGCCTATTTCGTCAAGGACAGCCTGCGGGCCAAAGGAGAATAGGACCTGAGCCGTTGCGCGGGCCTTTCCGAGGTCCCGCTTCGCTCCGGCGATTGTGAAAGCGGTCGGGAACGGAACGGGCGGTGATACGGAGAGGAGAGCGTTGGGGCGAGTTTTTATGCAGGCGCGATCCGATCGGAAAAAGCGGAACCGCCCGTACGATTACGTTTCCCGGTATTCGGAGCGATCGCGTTATTCGGAAAGGAACAACCAAATGGAACGAAATATGGATTTTATCGAAGAACTCAAGGAGCGCTTTCTCCGCTACGTCGCTTTCGATACGCAGAGCGATCCCGAGAGCGAGACTTTTCCGTCGACGGCCAAGCAGCTCGCGCTGCTGAACCGTCTGGTCGAGGAGATGATCTCGCTCGGGATGACCGAGGTCGAGATCGATCCGAACGGCTACGTGACCGGGACCGTTCCGGCCACGCCGGGGTGCGAATCGAAACCCGTGATCGGCTTCATCGCGCATGTCGATACGAGTCCCGACATGAAAGGGGCGGACATTCGTCCCCGCTTGATCGAGCGCTACGACGGCGGCGATATTCCGCTGAACGACTCGCTTTCGATGCGGGTGAAGGATTTTCCCGAACTCTCTTTTTTCAAGGGGCATACGCTGATCGTGACCGACGGTACGACGTTGCTCGGGGCCGACGACAAGGCCGGCGTGGCCGAGATCATGACGGCGGCGGCCTGGCTGCTCGCCCATCCCGAGATTCCGCACGGCAAGATCCGCATCGGATTCACTCCCGACGAGGAGATCGGCCGGGGAGTGGACTTTTTCGACGTGAAGCGCTTCGGGGCCCGTTTCGCCTACACGGTGGACGGAGGCTTCGAGGGCGAACTCGAGTACGAGAACTTCAACGCGGCTTCGGCGCGGATCGTCCTGCAAGGGCGCAACATTCATCCGGGCTATGCGAAGGACAAGATGATCAATGCCCTGCAGGTGGCCTGCGAGATCAACTCGCTGCTGCCCGCCGTGCAGCGCCCCGAGCATACGCAGGACTACGAGGGCTTCTATCATCTGGTCGGTCTGAGCGGCACGGTCGAAAAAGCCTCGATGGAGTATATCGTCCGCGATCATTCGCGCGAGCTGTTCGAGGAGAAAAAACGGTTTCTGGCCGACGCTGTCGCGCTGTTGTCGCGCAAGTACGGCGAAGGGACGATCTTGCTGACGGTCAAGGATCAGTATTACAATATGCGCGAGCAAGTGGAGCCCTATCCCGAGGTGATCGGCAAGGCGATGCAGGCGATGCGCGAGGCGCAGAAAATCTTTGCCACCTACGATTAACGCTCCCCAATAGAGGGCATTGGCCGGGACCGGAAGGCCTATGAAAGAACTGGTTTGCCGCTCGTCTACGTTAAAATTAGCCAAACGTAAAGCAGAAAAAATAGAGATAAGGAATGCCAGATAAGGGATATAATCTCTTAATCCTGTCAGAAAGTCGGGGTATATCAATCCGGGTTCTTTCAAAAATGAAAAAACAAGTAAAGAAGGGGCTACTCCAAAACTGACGTCATCCGCCAGTGAGTCGAGTTCTTTTCCTATCGGAGAATATGCATGAAGCAGTCGTGCCAGCATGCCGTCGAAAAAGTCGAAGACAGCACTTAATATAATGAAGATAAAAGCTAGTTCATACTTAGCTTCAAAAGCCATCACGCCGGCAATGCAGCCTGAAAAAAGGTTCAGGCAGGTTACTGTATTGGGTATGTGGCGGGTTATAGCATTTGCCATTATTGTTTCTTATTTTAATTTGGCGATAACAGTTTGGTTACCGGTGGTCAATTGTCCCATGCTGACACAGATTTCTGTGCCTAACGGGAGATATACATCTACACGTGAACCGAATTTTATGAATCCCAAATGCTCGTCGATATAACATTCTTCTCCCGGTTCGGCATATGTTACAATACGTCTTGCCATTGCACCGGCTATTTGCCGTGCCATTACCTCTACTCCCTCAGGAGTTTCGATGACGATCATTGAACGTTCATTTTCTGTACTGGCTTTCGGAAGCCATGCTTTCATGAATTTACCATTATCATGAGTGACTTTCTTGACCACTCCGTCTACCGGATACCAGTTGGCGTGTACATTTAGTATGCTCATGAAAATAGATACCATAATGCGGCGATCGTGGAAGTATTCATGTTCATCTACTTCTTCGATGACTACGATTTTTCCATCTGCCGGTGCAACTACAATCTTTTCTGTATCCTGTCCGAAAAGCCGGATGGGACAACGGAAAAAGTTAACCATCAACAGATAGACAACGATACTTACCAAAGCCACCAGATAGAATGGTATTTTACAATCAATTCCCCAGTAAAGAGCCAGATTTATGATCAGTAGCAGAAAAAAACTACCCCATAAAATATGTGTTCCTTCACGGTGAATTCTTATCTTTTTTAATTTCTTAAGTCGACCCATTTGCGCTATTTAATGATAATTATCCGCAAAAGTATACTTATTTTAAAAATCCAGCAAGCATTTGCAGGTAGAAATGACTTATGTTGATAACTTTTTGATGTTTATCTTTGTTAGTAGCTGTAGACATTGTAATTTTATGGCTTCAAATTATCAACCTATAACTATGCAGGATTTCGTTCATTTACACGTCCATACGCAATATTCTCTTCTGGATGGTCAGGCCAGTGTCAGTGCATTGGTCGATAAGGCTATGAAAGACGGGATGAAAGGTATTGCCGTTACGGACCATGGAAACATGTTCGCCATTAAAGAGTTTACGAACTATGTTAATAAGAAAAATGGAGGTCCGAAAGGAGAAATAAAGGACCTGAAGAAGCGGATTGCAGCTATTGAAGCCGGTGAAGTGGAGTGTGCGGATAAAGATGCCGAGATTGCTGACTGTAAAGCTAAAATAGCGGATGCGGAAGGGCGATTGTTCAAGCCTATCATAGGCTGTGAGATGTATGTGGCTCGCCGTACAATGGATAAAAAGGAGGGAAAGCCTGACCAGAGCGGGTATCACCTGATTGTGCTCGCCAAAAACGAGAAGGGGTATCATAACCTGATAAAATTGGTTTCGCGGGCATGGACCAAAGGTTACTATATGCGTCCCCGTACAGACCGGAACGAGTTGGAGAAATATCACGAAGGTTTGATTATCTGTTCTGCGTGTTTGGGCGGTGAAGTGCCCAAAAAGATAACTCAGGGATTGTTGGCGGAAGCAGAAGAAGCCATCCAATGGTATAAGAACCTGTTTGGAGACGATTATTATCTGGAAATGCAGCGCCATAAAGCGACAGTGCCTAAAGCAAATCATGAAGCTTATCCGTTGCAGGTGAATGTAAATAAGCATTTGATTGAATACTCCAAAAAGTATAATGTCAAGTTAATCTGTACGAATGATGTTCACTTTGTCAACGAAGAACATGCTGAGGCGCACGATCGGCTGATCTGTTTGAGTACGGGAAAAGATCTCGACGATCCGAACCGGATGTATTATACGAAACAAGAGTGGATGAAGACGAAGGCAGAGATGAATGAACTCTTTGCCGATGTGCCCGAAGCATTGAGTAATACACTTGAGATTCTGGATAAAGTAGAGTATTATTCAATCGATCACGCACCGATTATGCCTACTTTTGCAATCCCCGAGGACTTTGGAACAGAAGAAGGATATCGGCAAAAATATACGGAAAAGGATCTTTTTGATGAGTTCACCCAAGACGAAAACGGCAACGTGGTGTTGAGTGAGGAAGCAGCCAAAGATAAAATAAAACGTTTGGGAGGCTATGATAAACTGTACCGTATCAAACTGGAAGCCGACTATCTGAAAAAGCTGACTTTCGACGGAGCTAAGAAGTTTTATGGCGATCCGTTGTCACCGGAGGTCAAAGAGCGGCTGGTCTTTGAATTACATATTATGAAGACCATGGGTTTCCCGGGATACTTTCTTATAGTACAAGATTTTATTGCCGCCGGGCGTAATATGGGAGTCTCCATTGGTCCGGGACGTGGTTCCGCTGCCGGTTCTGCCGTAGCCTATTGTTTGCAGATCACTAAAATAGACCCGATCAAATACGATTTGCTGTTTGAGCGTTTTTTGAATCCCGATCGTATTTCATTGCCTGATATCGATATTGACTTCGATGATGATGGTCGTGGCGAAGTGTTACGTTGGGTGACGGAGAAATATGGACAGGAAAAGGTGGCGCATATCATTACCTATGGTACTATGGCTACGAAACTGGCTATCAAAGATGTTGCCCGTGTCCAGAAACTTCCGCTTGCCGAATCGGATCGCTTGGCCAAATTGGTTCCGGATAAAATTCCGGATAAGAAACTGAATCTGAAGAATGCCATAGAATATGTGCCCGAATTGCAGGCGGCTGAAGCATCTCCCGATCCTTTGGTGAGGGATACGATGAAATATGCCAAGATGCTTGAGGGGAATGTGCGTGGAACGGGTGTACATGCCTGTGGCACTATTATTTGTCGTGATGATATCACGGATTGGGTACCGGTCAGCACGGCTGATGATAAAGAGACCGGCGAAAAGATGCTGGTTACCCAATATGAAGGTTCGGTGATCGAAGATACCGGATTGATCAAGATGGACTTTCTGGGGCTGAAAACATTGTCTATTATAAAGGAGGCTGTCGAAAATATTCGTTTGAGTAAAGGAATGGAACTGGATATCGATTCCATTTCAATCGAGGATCCGGCTACTTATAAACTTTACAGTGACGGACGAACGATCGGTACTTTCCAGTTTGAGTCTGCCGGTATGCAGAAGTACCTGCGTGAGTTGCAACCTTCTACGTTTGAGGACCTGATTGCGATGAATGCCCTTTACCGTCCGGGTCCGATGGATTATATTCCTGACTTTATTGATCGTAAACATGGACGTAAGCCTATTGAATATGATATTCCTGTCATGGAGAAATACCTGAAGGATACATACGGTATTACGGTCTATCAGGAGCAGGTCATGCTTTTGTCACGTCTGCTGGCCGACTTTACGCGTGGTGAATCGGATGCCCTCCGTAAAGCGATGGGTAAAAAATTGCGTGATAAGTTGGATCACATGAAACCCAAGTTTGTAGAAGGCGGAAGGAAAAACGGACACGACCCGAAAGTTCTTGAAAAGATTTGGGCAGACTGGGAGAAATTTGCATCGTATGCGTTCAATAAATCACATGCCACCTGTTATTCTTGGGTTGCCTATCAGACTGCTTATCTGAAAGCCAATTATCCGGCTGAATATATGGCTGCTGTCATGAGCCGAAGTTTGTCGAATATCACTGATATTACCAAACTGATGGACGAGTGTAAAATGATGGGAGTACAGACGTTGGGACCGGATGTGAATGAAAGTAACCTGAAGTTTACCGTAAACCGGAATGGAAATATACGTTTCGGATTGGGAGCCGTCAAAGGTGTGGGTGAGGCTGCCGTGCAAAGCATCATGGAGGAGCGAAAAGAGAACGGTCCCTTTAAAGGTATCTTCGACTTTGTGCAGCGTGTCAACCTGAATGCTTGTAACAAGAAAAATATGGAATGCCTGGCACTTGCCGGTGGATTCGATAGCTTTCCTGAACTGAAGCGTGAACAGTATTTTGCTGTGAACAGCAAAGGAGAGACTTTTCTTGAGACATTGATGCGTTATGGCAACCGTTACCAAGCTGATAAGGCTGCCGCCGTTAATTCTCTGTTCGGTGGAGATAACGTTATCGATATAGCGACTCCAGAAATTCTACCGGCGGAACGTTGGAACGATTTGGAGAGACTGAATAAGGAACGCGAACTGGTAGGTATTTATTTGTCGGCACATCCGCTTGATGAATATGCCATTGTGTTGGAACATGTTTGCAATACACATATGAGCGAACTTGATGATAAATCGGCTTTGGCAGGAAGAGAGATTACGATGGGAGGCATTGTTACCAGTGTCCGCCGGGGTATCAGTAAGAATGGAAATCCTTATGGTATAGCTAAAATAGAAGATTATTCCGGTTCGGCGGAGATTCCTTTCTTTGGAAATGACTGGGTTACTTTCCAAGGCTATTTAGGTGAAGGTACTTTCTTGTTTATCAAAGCCCGTTGTCAACCTAAACAATGGCGTCCCGATGAACTTGATGTCAAGATTACTTCGATGGAATTGCTGCCCGATGTCAAGGAACAACTGATAGAGAAGATTACGATTCTGATTCCGCTTGCCGAACTTAATTCGGCTTTGGTAACCGAGCTTGCTTCTTTAACGAAAGAACACCCGGGAAATACGGAACTTTATTTCAAAGTAACGGATACGGAGGGGAAGATGTATGTAGACCTGATTTCCCGTCCTGTGAAACTTTCGGTCGGCAGAGAATTAATTTCCTATTTAAAGGAACGTCCCGAACTTGCGTTTCATATAAATTGATTATCTTTGCCGCATAACAGTGATAGATACTTAATAACTAACAATTAATAATTATAGAAAATGGCTTTAGAGATTACTGACAACAACTTTAAGGACATCCTCGCAGAAGGATCACCGGTTGTTATTGACTTTTGGGCTCCTTGGTGTGGTCCTTGTAAGATGGTAGGTCCTATCATCGATGAACTGGCTAAAGAATATGAAGGAAAAGTGATCATGGGTAAATGTGATGTAGACGAAAACAGTGATCTACCTGCAGAATTTGGTATCCGCAATATTCCTACTGTTCTATTTTTTAAGAATGGAGAATTGGTAGACAAACAAGTCGGTGCTGTAGGTAAACCTGCATTTGTAGAGAAAGTTGAGAAATTATTATAATATACTTTCATTAAAAATATTTGTTTATGGGACTGGAAGACGATTTTTTGTTAAATGACGCCGATGATGAAAAGACCATCGAGTTCATCCGGAATTATTTGCCTCAGGAATTGAAGGAAAAGTTTTCGGAAGACGAGTTGTACTATTTCCTCGATTTGATTGATGAGTACTACTCTGAAAGCGGAATCCTGGATGTTCAGCCCGATGCTGACGGTTATGTTGACATCGACTTGGAGCAGGTAGTAGAATTCATCGTGAAAGAAGCCCAAAAAGATGAAGTGGGTGAATATGACCCGGAAGATATCTTATTTGTGGTGCAGGGAGAAATGGAATACGGCAACTCTCTGGGACAGGTGGAGTAAGCCAGTCTTCGTAAACCAAGAGATAAAAAGCGTGTAGAAACACTTCTGCACGCTTTTTTGTTGCATGTATGTGTGATAGTTTACTTCGTCTTGATTCTTCTCCTCCTACTAAAGTGCATTATGTTTTTTCGAAGTATCAGGTGTGTATAGGAGTCCGGATATTTACTTGAAAGTGGGATGAATAAAAGCCCGGTTTAGTCTGTTTTTACGAAATAAGATATACTAAATTTCTTCTAATGCATAGTATTGGTAGTCTCTTACAACGGTCTGAAGAAATTTTTCATCGTTTATATTTGTTTGATCTACAGATAGCAGGGCACGAACTTTGGGTGCCAATTGTGCGATGTGTCTTGTCCGATCCTTATGATGTAATTCTAATGCTTTACTGATTACGTTTATTTGTTCCAAAGACAGGTCGGCAGCTGATGGAAAACTGGGATGATATCCTTTAGTCAGATAATCGAACTCGTCAAGACTTACCTGTATTTTGCGATAGTTCTTTTCTTTAATTACCATTGTACCGGCAGCCAGATCTCCCAAACGTTGGCTGTTTTTGGTCAATAGTATGACCAGTACGCCCAATCCTCCGGTAATAGTTACGTCTATCCCATAGAGCAACCACCTTAGCAGATACGCGCTCAGGCTGGGTGTCGTACCGTCTGCTTTTACCACACGGATATTCATAAGTTTCTTTCCGGCACTCTGTCCTTGGTTAAAAACTTCGCAAAGTAACGAGTAACATAGTACAGGCAGATAGATGAACAGGAACAACAGGAAAAACATACAATTCATATACAGGTAATATAAACCACAAACCAGAAGATAATATACTTGCACCAGTATCAACAACAGGTTTTCAATACTATACATCAGCAGAACAGGGTGAAACAAATAGAGGACAAGAACTTCAATTTTATAGTGGTGAAGCAACATCAACAGAAGTTAAAAATATAACAGCAGTTAAAGAAACTAATACAACTTTAAAAGATTACCAAGCAGGATATCCTGGATATTATGCATTTGATGTCTTTTTAAGAAATAATTCAAGAACAACAGATCAAGATGCAACAGATGCATTACAAATAACAAAAGATTCATTATGTCAAATTTTACAAACAGCTAATACTGATGCTAATCAAAAAAATGAAGCAACAGGTTTACAAAACGGAATGAGAGTTGCATTCGCATTATATAATGGAAAAGGAACAACAACAGATAATGCTGCAGCAATTATAGGTGCAACAACAGGAAGTAGTGCAACAATTAAAAATGTAGCAATTTGGGAACCTAATGCAAACTACCATGTTGCTTACACACAATCATATTTTAGTAGAAAAACACCACAAATTATAGTTACACCAAGTATGATAACAGATTTAACAAATTTAAATGCATCAGCAACAGCTCCATATTATACATTAGATGCTATAACTGGAGATGCTACAAACAAAATTTTAAGATTAGGAACACAAGGTGTATATAATACATATGCATTAAATTCTACATCAGCAGTAGCTGGAGGTGATACACAAAATCCAGGAAATGTATTAACAGACGTTTATAATCATACTGTTGACACTACAAAAGTAACATTACAAAAAACATTAAAAACAAAATTAAAATTCACAGATAATGATGCAGTTAAACCAGAAAATTATAATATTGTAACAACAGGTTATCAAGATAGACAATTAATCGTTGCAGATTCAGAATCAGATAATACAAACTTTGCAATTCCAGCAAATGCTACAGTAAGAGTAAGAGTATATGTATGGTTAGAAGGACAAGATGTTGACTGTATAGCTAATGCATCACACGGAAAAGGTGTAAACTTAGTTATTGGATTAGAAAAACAACCAACAGCAAATACATAATATAATAAAAATAAAAGACACTAGGATTATTAGTGTCTTTTATTAATAAAAATACTTAGTTGAAAAATAGAATATAACTTATTTTCAGCAAAGTTTTATACATATTCTCTGTATAAGGAAGGAATAAGATAAAATGAATTTATTAAGATGGAAAAGAAAAAGGCTAAAAAAAATAAATATAAAAAAATTTCTTATAATATCTTTTTATTTTATAATGACATCATTTGCATGGTTTTCTTTTTCAAAGAGATTAGATAATGAAATAAATTTAGATATGGTATCTTGGAATGTAATATTTTCAAAAGACAATAATGTAATCACAAATACAGAAAATATAGATTTATCATTCACAAACTTATACCCAAGCACTTCTGATAGCCTAACAATAGATATTCAAAACAATGGACAATCACCAGTAAAAATAGTATATATAATAAAAAATATAACAATAATGGGAAAAACTTATAATATTAAAGATGATATTAATGCAGAAAAAGGTAAAGACTATATAATATTAGGAAATCCATCGATTATTGATGAAAGATATGGTCAAGATATTCTTAATAATGAAACATTACTAAATAATCCAAATATATTAGAAGG
>ERZ827156.4465-NODE-4465-length-11404-cov-4.337122_pt1 | contig 11404 bp, 9 predicted proteins | sample MGYA00519919_ERZ827156 | MGnify/ENA primary metagenome ERZ827156 (study PRJEB31778, sample SAMEA3449269) | human gut metagenome | biome: human gut; feature: human-associated habitat; material: faeces | place: United Kingdom | collected 2010/2012 ... | reverse complement strand
GGACGCGGGGAACACCGTGGTGGTCATTGAGCACAATCTGGACGTCATCAAGTGCGCCGACCACCTCATCGACCTTGGCCCTGAGGGGGGCGACGGCGGCGGCACCATTGTGTGCACCGGTACGCCGGAGGAGGTGGCGGCCTGTCCTGCCAGCTTTACGGGGCAATATCTGAAACGGATGCTGAATTAAGCGGAAAACCGGCACTCCACGCAGCGTTTGTTGCGGGAGTGCCGGTTTTTTGATACAATCAACCCAGCAAAAACCGAAGGGGGATACGTTATGCGGCAGACGGATACCGGCGCGCTGATCGCACAGCTCCGAAAGGAACAGGGACTGACTCAAAAGCAGCTGGCGGATCAGCTCCATATTTCAGACCGCACGATCAGTAAATGGGAGCGGGGGGCCGGGTTTCCGGATGTGTCTCTGTTGGAGCCTCTGGCGGATGCGCTGGGCTGTTCCGTTGTCAGTCTTTTGGAAGGGCGGCTGGTGGAGGAACCGGCGGAGATCGACGTCCGGTCGGCTTTGACGGTGCTGATACGGGAGAGCCGCTCCGCTCTGCGGCGGGACTGGAGACGCCGGTTCGGGATACTCTGCTGTCTGCTGATAGCGGGCTTTGTGATCTTTGGAATTTTGGATCGCAGCGGCGCGTTTCTTCAAAAGGTAGAGCGGTCCTATACAGTTGGAATCTGGCAGGATGGAGAGAAAATCGGCGAAACAGCCGTTACGATTTCCGGGGAACGAAGCATCTGGGGACGGAGCTACGTTGGGCGGTTTGCCATAGACGCAGTGGAGAAAACCTGTCGGGAACGCATGCAGGCAATGATCCGTTGGGAGAAGAAAAGCAACTGCGCCAATATCACATTTGCTGAGCCGGGATTTTTTGGCGCTCAGGCGGGAATCGAACATTTCTTGTACTGTGACCGGGAACTGAACTGGTTTGCCCTGTCCTTGGAGGATGGCCGGATCATCGCCAGCGATCAGGGGTGGGCCCAGCTTCAGGCGCTGCGGCCCTATGAATATCCGGTATATGTGAATTGAGAACAAAAAAGCAGACGCAGGTTTTATCCTGCGTCTGCTTTTTGCTGTTGTTTGAAGAATTTGCGGTTACAGGACCTTGGAGAGGAAGTCCTTTAGCCACAGGACGGAATTGCTGCAAAAAAATGGCGATATAGCTAAAAAACGCCATATTTGCATGGAAAATAGATAATTCATTCACGAATTGGCAAATGCTTGAATAATAGAATGAATATTTTGCGGAATATTCATTCTGGGCAGCTCATCAGCCCCAACTGGTAAAAGGCCACGGCGCTGGCTGCCGCCACATTCAGGGAGTCCACCCCGTGAGTCATGGGAATCATCACCGTATAGTCGCAGTGAGCAATGGTGTCGGAGGCGAGCCCGTCCCCCTCCGTGCCCATGACCACCGCCAGCTTGGGCTCCCGGGCAAGATGAGGGTCATTTAGACGGATGGAGTCCTTCCGCAGGGCCATGGCAGCAGTCTTGAAACCGTATTGCCGCAAAGTTTCCGTCCAATCCACGCCTTCGGGCAGATAGGTCCAGGGCACCAGAAACACGTTGCCCATGCTGACCCGGCTGGCCCGGCGGTACAGGGGGTCACTGCCGGCGGCAGTCAGCAGCACCGCATCCATCCCCAACGCCGCTGCGGAACGGAAGATGGCGCCAATGTTGGTAGGGTTCATCACGTTTTCCAGCACGGCGATCCGCCGGGACTTGGCGCAGATCTCCTCCACCGTGGGCAGCGGCGGCCGCCGCATGGCGCAGAGCATCCCACGGGTCAGGTGAAAGCCGGTGAGTTGGGTCAGGACCTCCAGCTCCGCCGCGTAGACGGGAATATCTGCCGGACAGCGGGCCAGGATCTCCGCACCCTTGCCGTTGACGTGCTTCGTCTCCATCAGGAAGGATACCGGCGTACACCCGGCGTCCAGCGCCCGGCCAATGACCAGAGGACTTTCCGCCACGAACAGGGCGTTGGCCGGGTCTGCCCGGTTCAAAAGCTGATTTTCCGTCAGCCGGGCATAAATATCCAGTTCCGGGGCGGCAAAATCGGTGATGGGGATGATCGTGGGCATGGCGGCTTCCTCCTGCGCGGTATCGTCTGAAAATGGGGCGATGCGACAAAAAAACTCTGTCCCTCTATTATAAAGGGACAGAGTGGGAAAGGCAAGAGGTGTTACAGCTCCGGGAACCGCTTTCGGCCAAGACCTCCGGCGGGGATCAGAGAAGCGGCTCCGGCAGGTACCCGATAGATCAGGGGATAGGCTGCGGCGCAGACAGCCAGCCCCGCCAGCACATCCAGAACGGAGTGCTGCTTGAGGAATACGGTAGACAGGCTGATGAGCACGGCCATGGTCAGAAAGCCCAGCCGCCAGCCCTTGGCGCGGAAGCGCCGGATGTCCCGGGCAGCGAAGTACACCGCAAAGGAGCCGATGACGTGAATAGAAGGGCAGACGTTGGTGTTGGTGTCTGCGGCGTACAGCTTTGCGGTGAACCGCGTCAGCAGGTCGCCGCCCAGCAGTGTGGGCCGCAGATGCTGGCAGTTGGGGAAGAGAAGGTAGGTCACCAGAGCAAAGGAGTACGTCAGGATGATGAACCACATCATCCGCCGGAAAGCGGGAATGTTATAAAATAAGGTGTAGAGCAGCATCCCTCCTACAAAGAGAAACCAGAACGCGTAGGGGATGACGAACCACTTGCAGAAGGGGATCCAATGATCCAGCGCGCAGCGCATGGGGGCGTAGTAGACGGTAGGGCGGTAGTTTTCCAGATAACAGAATACCAGACTGAAAATCGGCCAGAACAGCAGCAGCTTCAGATGCCGGAACTGCGGGGTATTCAGCCGGCTCAGACGGAACTGACGGTAATCGATTAGAGGCAGCTTCATAATCAGGATCCTCTCAGCCGCGGAAGAACGCGGCGTGTCAGTAAAATAAAAATCACATTTTGGAGATTATAGGCGGTTCTGCGAGAAAAAGTGTGAAAAAATTTTTAACAAATATTAAACACTTGCAGAGAATGGAACATAGCGCCGCTGGCCGGAAAAACGGCAGGGACCTCCACAAAAGCTTGTTTAGGAAGCCTTAACAAAAATTAACGGCTGTTTTGTACAAAATGACCATTGCAAAAATCGGGGAAAGCGATAGAATAAGGGCCTTGTGAAAAAATGTGTGTATGCGGTGGAACCGCATGGAGAGGAGTTTTTTGTGTCATACCATTATTTACTGGATCTGGCGTTGATTTTGTTAAGTACGAAGCTGCTGGGCCTTCTGACACAGCGGTTTCAGATGCCTCAGGTAGTGGGCGCCTTGCTGGCGGGCCTGATCCTTGGCCCTGCGGGACTGAATGTTCTGACAGAAACTGAATTTATTTCCCAGCTCAGCGAATTGGGCGTCATCGTGCTGATGTTCTCCGCCGGTATGGGAACGGACATCAACGAACTGAAGCACAGCGGCAAGGCTGGCTTCTGGGTGGCTCTGCTGGGTGTGATCGTGCCCCTGCTCATGGGTACGGCTCTGGCATGGGGCGCTGCCGCCGCAGGCTTGATCGAGAGCAACGGTATGCTGGAAAATGTATTTGTGGGTACGATCCTTACGGCGACCTCAGTCAGCATCACGGTGGAGACCCTGAAGGAGATGGGTAAGCTGGAAACGAAGGTGGGCAACACCATTCTGGCAGCAGCCCTGATCGACGATGTGCTGGGTCTTGTGGCGCTGACTCTGGTCAGCAGTCTGGCCGGCGGCGGGGAGAGCGTTGGACTGGTCCTGCTGAAGATCCTGGGCTTCTTTATCTTCGCGGCTGTGGCCGGTGTGGGGGCCAACCGCCTGTTTTGCTGGATGTTGAAGCGGCAGGGAGGCTGGGCCACCCACCGCAACTCCGTTCTGGCCTTTGTGCTCTGCCTGGTGATGGCCTACTGCGCGGAGGAGTTTTTTGGCGTGGCGGACATTACCGGCGCCTATGCCGCCGGTCTGGCTGTGGCCTGCACCCCCAAGGGAACCTATATCCAGTCCAAGTATAATCCGCTTGGCTATCTGCTGCTGACGCCGGTGTTCTTCGCTGCCATCGGCATCAACGTCAAGCTGGACGGCGTCAGCGGCGGGATGCTGGCATTTTCCGTCCTGCTGCTGGTGATCTCCGTTATTTCCAAGCTGGCGGGCTGCGGCTTGGGCGCAAAGCTCTGCGGCTTTACGGAGCGGGAGAGCATTCAGGTGGGCGTGGGCATGGTCTGCCGCGGCGAGGTGGCATTGATCGTAGCCAACCGGGGGCTGTCCATGGGCGTCCTCAGCAGCGCGATGATGACGCCGGTGGTCATTACCGTGGTAGGCGGCACGATCCTGACGCCGATCCTGCTGAAGCTGGTTTTCCGCGGCGAACCGCAGGAAAAGCTGGTGGAGAGCCGCTTGGCGGACCGCTACGAGAAGCCGGAGCAGTTGGAGGACGCCTCTCAGCAGCTGTTGGATGCTGATGCGGCCATGATGCGGAAGAACAAGTAACACGGCTGCCAAAGAAGGCCCATTCAATTTTAAATCTGTAATAGAAACATACGAAGAACCGCCCCGGTCTTGTCGTGAAGCAAGACCGGGGCGGTTTTTGGCAGATGATTATGTGGTCATAGGGCAGTGGGCAGCATGGCCGCGCCGATGATCCCAGCGTGGTAGCCCAGCGTACAGCCGAGGATGCGGGTGTGAGTCTGCAAATACTGATTGCCATAGACCTGGGGCGCAACGGCTTCCCGCAGGGGAGCCAGCAGCGCCTCTCCCTGATTGGCGATGCCGCCGGAGAGCGCCACCACCTCGGGATAGAAGCAGTTGATGACGTTGGCGATACCTACGGAGAGGTAGTGGATGTACCGCTTCACCACGGCGACGGCGGTAGGGTCCCCCTGCTCCTTGGCACGGAAAATGGTCTGGCCGTTGACATCACCAACCTCTGCGGCGGTGGCGTGGAGCAGGCTTTCCGGATGCTGGGCCATGGCCTCCTTCGCCATGCGGATCAAACCGGTGGCGGAAGCGTAGGCTTCAAAGCAGCCTTTTCTTCCGCAGGCGCAGAGCGCGCCGCCGTCCTCCACCACCATGTGTCCCAGCTCTGCTGCACCGCCGGTGCAGCCCGTCAGGATCTTTCCATTCAGCACCACACCGCTGCCTACGCCGGTACCAAGGGTCAGGATCACGGCGCTGTCCACATTCTGAGCACAGCCCGCTACTACCTCGCCCAGCGCGGCGGCGTTGGCGTCATTGGCCAGACGGACGGTATAACCGCTGTATTTCTGAACGGCGGCCCGGAGATCAAAATTTTCCCAATGGAGGTTGGCGGAGTAGCGGACGATACCGCTGTGATCCTCCACAATGCCGGGACAGCCCACGCCCACGCCGCCGATCGCCTGGGGATCGTATCCTTCCGCCAGAGCTGTGATCAGACCTGCGATCTCGCGGGCCACGTGCTCAGGCCCTGATTCCCTCTGAGTGGGGCAGGAGGCTTCCTTCAGGATCGTGCCGCCTTCTGTGACAACGGCCCCTTTGATGCTGGTGCCGCCGAGATCAATACCGATGTAGTGCATACGTTACCTCCTTGATGCGTTCCCTGCAGGGCGGTGAGAAATTTAACTTATATGCAATTATATAGCAGAAGCCGGAAAGAAGCAAACGGTTCCGGCGGGAAGTGCGGAAAAATTGACGGACGGAATCTGCACCGGGATTTGGTGGGGGATCTTTTTGTGCAGAGCTTCAAAAGTTGAAATGAAAATTTTACAGATTGCTGTCTTTTCATAAGAACAGATTTGTGATAAAATGGCTGAGAAAAACGATTACTTCATAATGGGAGAGAATCGGCGTTTCTTTTGAAATGGCGGAAGGAGTGCGTGAGATGCGAAAGACAAAGATTGTATGTACCCTTGGCCCCTCCACGGACAGGGAAGGCGTCCTGCGGGAGATGATCCAGGCGGGAATGAACGTGGCCCGCTTCAACTTTTCCCACGGGACCCACGCGGAGCATAAGGCGCGGCTGGACGCGCTGAAGGCGCTGCGGGAAGAGCTGGACGCCCCGGTGGCGGCCATGCTGGATACCAAGGGCCCTGAGGTTCGTCTGAAGGACTTTGCCGGTGGACGGGTCCATCTGACCGCCGGTCAGGAATTCACCCTGACCACCGTTCAGGTGGAGGGCGATGCGCACCGCTGTTCCATCACCTACGGAGAACTGCCCGGTGACGTCAAAGCGGGAGATACCATCCTGCTGGACGATGGTCTGGTGCGGCTGACCGTTCTGGAGACCAGCGAGACGGAGATCCGCTGCCGGGTTGAAAATGACGGTGATATGAAGAACCACAAGGGGGTCAATGTCCCCGGTGTGCGGCTGAATATGCCCTACATGAGCCAGCAGGACCGGGACGATCTCCTCTTCGGCGCGGAGCAGGGGTTCGACTATGTGGCAGCCAGCTTTGTCCGTTCTGCCGCAGATGTGCGGGAACTGCGGCACGTGCTGGACAAGGCCGGTTCTCGGATGCGGATCATCGCCAAGATCGAAAATCAGGAGGGCGTCAGCAATCTTCCGGAGATCCTGGACGCGGCGGACGGCATCATGGTGGCCCGCGGCGATATGGGCGTGGAGATCGACTTCACCGAGATCCCCATTATTCAAAAGGATATGATCTCCCAGTGCGTGGCCTGCGGAAAGCCGGTCATCACGGCGACCCAGATGCTGGATTCCATGATTGAAAATCCCCGCCCCACCCGCGCGGAGATCACCGATGTGGCCAACGCCATTTACGATGGCACCTCCGCCATTATGCTCTCCGGCGAGACGGCGGCGGGCAAGTATCCGGTGGAGGCGGTGAAAACCATGGACGCCATTGCCCGGAAGACAGAGAGCGATATCAACCATGTTAAACGCATGGCCCAGATGGCCGGCGGGCGGACGCGGCTTTCTGTAGCGGCCGCCACAGCCCACGCGGCCTGCACTACGGCGCAGGAGATCGGCGCAGACGCCATCCTCACCGTCAGCCAGAGCGGAACCACCGCCCGGCTGGTGAGCCGCTTCCATCCCGGCACACCCATTGTGGCCTGCCTGCTGGATCAGCAGGTGCGGCGGCAGATGGCGCTGTACTGGGGCGTGGAGCCGATCATGATGCCCTATGTCAACAGTACGGACGAACTGGTGAGTCAGGCGGTGGAATGTGCCGAGGCAGCCGGGCTGGTCAGGCGGGGCGATCTGGTGGTGGTGACTGCCGGCGTTCCCGTAGGTGTGTCCGGGACGACCAATATGATCCGCGTCCAGCAGGTGGGCGGCGCACTGCTGAACGCCGTGGGCGTGGGAGATAAAAAAGCATCCGGCCCGCTGTGCGTCTGCCGCACACTGGCCGAGGTGGCGGAAAAATTCCATTCCGGCGATGTTCTGGTCGTGCCGTATACCACCAATGATCTGCTGCCCTATATCCGGCAGGCAGCCGCCGTCATCACTGAGGAGGCCAGCACGGACTGCCATGCCGCCACGGTGGGGCTGACGTTGGATAAGCCGGTGATCGTGGGGGCGGCCAACGCCGTCAGCCGCCTGACAGACGGCACCATGGTCACAGTGGACTGCGTTCGGGGACTGGTCTGCACCATGCCCTGAGACCGGGATCAGAGCCGCCTGCGGCAGCCGCCGCAGGCGGTTTGTCTGTATCCGGCGGAGAACAGCGCAGTCTGGCGATCCACAGGCGGCGGACTTTCCGCCATGCGTTTTGCCGCGCGGGCGCTGTACTGACAGCCAGGATGAACCGCCCATAAGGTTTTCCTTGCAAAATGCGTGCAGTCCTGCTATACTGTAAAAGTGTGTCGGCGGGACTTTCCCGCGATTTTGGGAAATATAACCCTGGAGGTTTTAATAGATGGCAAAAAATCCGAGCAAGAAGGCTGTCGGAAAAGACGAGCCGATGAACGGTGCGATGAAATTCTTTCTGGCGGGCTGTGTGGCGGAGCTGTATCTGCTGATCCTCCGCCGTTTTTATGTGAACGCGGGTTCCGATGTGGCGCGTTTTGTATGGTATGACCACTATCTGTGGATTCTGGCGGGGATCGGCGCCGGTGTGATGGCGGTGTGCGCCGTCGGTGCGCTGGCTCTGCGGAAAGACCCGAAGCGGCGGACGGCGCTGTGGATCGCTGCGGCAGCCGGACTTTTTGTGGGCGCAGCCGCGCTGCTGGTGCGTTGGAACATGGCAACGCTGTCCTTCCTGTCGATCGTGGTGCCGGTCATCATGATACTGGGGATCCTCTGGGCGCTGTATGACCGGGAGTGCGCTCTGGCGCTGACGGTGCTGGGCGCGTCCCTGTTCGTCTTGTGGGGCGTGCGGCGGTATGGCTCCAGTATGTATGTGGGTACGGCGGTGAAGGTGTGCGTTGTGCTGTATCTGGTTTTGCTGGCTGTGATCGCGTGGCTTGCCAAAGCGGACAAGCTCAGCAAGATTCTGCCGCCCAAGGCGGATAAGCTGTCGGTCTATGCGGCTTGCGGCCTGTCCGGGCTGGCACTGCTGGCCTCTCTTCTGGGGACCGGCGTTTCCTACTACGCCATGTGGGCGCTGGCGGCCGTTGTGTTTGCGCTGGCGGTCTATTACACCGTAAAGCAACTGTAAAACAGACAGAAAGAAGCCGTTCCGAAATTTTCGGAACGGCTTCTTTTTCTGAACGGGAAAAGCTGTCTCTGTCGGCCAGCAGAGATGGTTTTCATTGATAATAGATCCCCAAAACGGCTTTGTGCGGTTCTGACAGAGGGGAAATGGCGATGTCCATATCGATTTCAAAGGCACGCGCCCATGGGAAGCGGTAATTGGAGAGCGTCACAGTCCCCCAGCCTGCCAGCGCGGTATCCATATGCGGCTTCAGACCGATCAGCAGATTGCTGTGTTCCAGATTTTTCAGAACGGACGCTGTGGCCGTGTCCATTCCCGCCGTCAGCCGGGCGGTGATGGCGTCCCGATCCAGCTCCGGGCGGCAGAAGTTGTTGGCGTCTCCGCCCAAATCGCTGCGGACACAGGCAAGGATGTCCTCCCGCACCACATTTTTGTAGCAGAAGTCCTTCAGAATACTGTCCGATAGCGTCTTGCAGAAGGCGGACTCCTCTGCCTGAGAGGTTTTGCCCTGCGTCAGATGGGCGTAGCGGGCTACGCCGTGGCTCAGGGCGGTGCCGGTGACGATGGCCATATCCAGAAAACCGGCGTAGCTCAGCAGCTTGCCCAGTTCTACTTTTTTTGTCAGGGCATCGTGGAACGCCGTGCCGTATTGGCCGTTGCCTGCATCAATGAGGATCACCGGCAGGTTGGCTTCCAGCCGCTGGTTCAGAACCCGGATCAGGTCGCTGATATACTGCTGCTTCTGCCCTGCGTCCTCCGGCTGTGTCAGCACCAGCACATAGAGATCTGCAAAGGAGGGAGTCTCCTCCTCTGTCAGATGAAAGTAATCCAGATGCTCTGCCATAATCTCCGTCAGGGGTTTGTAATCATAGTCGCAGGCAGGCTGGGCCTCTGTGCCGCCGAAGTACTGCACATTGACAGAAGCGCCGTCCCATCCAACCTCGCTGAGATACAGCTTCGCCACCGCCTTGAACGCCAGATCGTCCACGCCGGAGAGGATCACGTCCCCCTCCCGCAGCCGTGCGTTCAGGTAGGCAATCTCGTTTTTCTGGATGCAGTCCTCGGAGGAGGAATCGTCAATGCCGATCAGCGCATGGAAGCGGTCGTGCCCCAGCCGGTCAATGGCTTCCAGCAGTTCGCCGCTGAGCGCCAGCTTGTTGCGCCGGTGTTCCATATACCCCACGGCGGCGTCGTACATCGCGCTGTCGTTTCCGAAGTCCAGCAGATTTTTGCCGCCGGCATCCGTATCGTAGGTTTCCCGGATGCGATCCAGCGTCAGCTGATCGGCGGAAAGGGTTTGCCGTGGAGCTGCGCCAAAGGCCCGCAGCGCATTGTATTCTTCCAGCGTTCCACCGTTGTAGCCCACGGTAGGGGCCAGCCGCATCACGCTGTCCAGTAGCCAGACCTCGTTATTGGGGTCGGCAGCCAGCGCCGACAGCAGGCTTTCCAGAAGATCCGACAGAGCCAGAGTCGCGCCGTCCTGCTCTGTGGTGGTTTCCGCCAGCCGGGAGGCCACCAGCCCGCCGTACAGCAGCTGATCCATGGAGAGAATGTAACGGTCGCAGCCTGCGGCCTCCTGCTCCAGCACCCAGCGGCTCAGCAGCGCGGGATAACCGCTCTGTCCTGTCCAGCTTTTGATCTCCAGACCATTTTCCGCGTAATAGTCCTCTATCTGGCCGTCCAGCAGCGTCTTGTACATCCACTCCTCCGGCATATGGAGCGTGTAGCCAAGACTTTCCGCCAGATATTCCACCCGTCCCACGTTGTCCGGGCGGTCGTCCAGAGGGACGTAGGCAATGACGGGGCTGCTGTCCGGTTGTTCCGCTTCCGGCAGCGGCGCAGGTGCGCCACTGCAGCCGGCCAGCAGGCTCAGGCACAGCAGCACCGCCAGAATTGTCTTTTTCATTGAACCTCCAGTTCCAAAAAGAGCGGAGCAAATGCTCCGCTCTGGGATTGCCGGTAAAAAAGCAGATGCGCTTTACCGGTAAGGAAAGGCGTGTGCGGAAAAACCCAAGAGGGGGAAACAGGCGAAGCGCCGCCAGCGGCGGATGCAGCAAGCCTGTTTCAAGGATGGCTCCCGGTTTTCGGGCATAAAAATACACGGAAACCGGTTGAGCCGACGGTGTATTCCTGCACTGCTTTACAAGCCCTGCTTACAGGCCGAACCCGCTGAGATCCAGACCGCCGGTGACGCCTTCCATGCTCTTGTCCATGGCGTCGTTGGCCTGACGCAGCGCCTCGTTGACGGCGGAGACCACCAGATCCTGAAGCATTTCCACATCGCCGCCTTCGAGGGCTTTGGGATCGATGGTGATGGACACGATGTCCTGCTTACAGGTGGCGACGACTTTGACCATGCCGCCCCCGCTGGAGGCTTCAACGGTACGTTCGGCCATTTCCTGCTGCATCTTGGCGATTTTGTTCTGCATGACGCCGGCTTGGCGTACAAGATCATTCATGTTGCGCATTACGGTCTCCTTGAAAGGATCGGTTGGGGAGAGGTTTCCCGAGGAACCTCCGAGGGTTCCTTCAACTCCGTGTGTGCTCCACCGGGATACACCGAATGAGAGAAGCGCCGAAAGTCTCGGTGAGAGACTTGATCACGGGGTGGGAGGCAAATTCTTTTTTGAGTTCGGCCTCGGTCTTGTGCAGCCGTTCCGGGGCGGACACCTGTACGGAGACAGCCTTGCCGGAATAGTCGCTGGCCAGCCGTTCCAGCTCGGAGAGCCGGGAAGGGGCCGAAAGCTGTTCATACTGGATGGCGCTGGTTGTGGCAAGCGTCAGGACTC
>ERZ827156.4464-NODE-4464-length-11404-cov-4.420566_pt1 | contig 11404 bp, 12 predicted proteins | sample MGYA00519919_ERZ827156 | MGnify/ENA primary metagenome ERZ827156 (study PRJEB31778, sample SAMEA3449269) | human gut metagenome | biome: human gut; feature: human-associated habitat; material: faeces | place: United Kingdom | collected 2010/2012 ... | reverse complement strand
GCGGCTTCTCGAGTTGTGTACTCCATGATGGAAAGGAACACTGAGGGAAGGAGTCCCTATCAGAAGATCAACCTCATCGTTGACACGAACTGCAGTCACAAGCCTGGAAAGGCGAGACTGAGAACGCTGGAGACTGCTATGTTCATTGTGATACTGAGAGAGCTGGGTGTGAGATTTGACTTGTTCGTGTCCTGTGGAAGGAAGAAGTTCGTGCAGGTGGAGCTGGGAGAGTGTTCTGTGGATCAACTACTGGCAGTTGCTTCTGATGTTGAGGGAATCGTGAAGGTGCCTTCTACTCCCTTGGATTTGTTGTCTTCTTTCAAGGATGACTCGGAGTCGGTGAATGTGATCATCGGAGATGGTTTCAGTGAGCAGCTCATGTCCAGAGAGACGTGTGTGACGGATGCTTTCACTGTGTTTAAGGACAGATTGTTCCTCTTGTGCATCGTTGGCAGTGGAGATGAGGCGTTGTCAGGAGCAAACCAGACCAAGCTGGAGAGTTGTTTGAAGGCCAACTTTGGAGAGAATATGGTGCTTGTGAAGACCATGGAGGATATAGTGAAGAGTGTGGACTTCCTCTCCTCCTGCATCCTGTCCAAGAAGCCGGCATCCAAGCAAGTGGGTGGCGAGCCAGTCAATGCGGGAAGTGGAAACATGACTGTTCCTCCTGTTCTGAACACCAACTTGGAGTCACCCCAGTCTGCCGTTCTTGTGAGCACCATCACAGCCATCAAGAAGGCGACTCCTGTGGACATCCGCGACGCGGATTTGAACTACGTCCCTATGATCAAGGGAGGAGAGGGCTTCATTCGAGGCATGAGTGGCTGTGTGAAGCCGGACAACTACTTCGACTCTCTTGATAGTTCTTTCTTCCCTGCTTTGTATCGTCCTGCTGTCTATTCTAGCATTGGTTTGCGATTGGATATTGCGAAGTACATCAAGTACCTTGTCACGAAGAGTGGAGATGGGAAGTTCTTCAAGAAGCTGGGCAGTGCCAAGACGCGATTCTACAACTGTGGGTTCGTGATTGACTGCTCTTCGCTGGCGTTCAGTGAGACGAATCGTGCTCATTCCCTCATCACCCTGTTCACTCTCCTTCGCAACATCAGCAATCTGCAGCTGCCGTGTGTTGACATTTGGGTGGCGACAGATCGAGTGGTTCGAGTTGCCACGGGCGTGCCTTCTGCTGACCTGTGGGAAACACCCGTGATTGCTGCCGTGCTGGAGGCGATCAGTCAGCCTGTCCCCAACACCGTTCTTCAGGACTGTCTCCGCTACGCGTGCTGCACGTGCAACTCTCGCTCCTTCTCTTCGGTGATGATGGTGTGTACGAATGGTGTTCTATGCAAGGAGACGAGAGAGGAGGTCCGATCCATCGTGAGCACCTTTGAGATGAGCTATGTGGGTGTGGGCATCGGCTCCTATTTGTGCGGTTTCCACGACTTGTTCCCCAGCATGATTTGGCACGCCAATCCCCTTCGACTGTCTGATGTTATTGCTTCCAAGGACGACGCTTCCAGATCCACGAGTGTGTACGGTGTTGAGGAGAAGAAGGCGGATTCCGTGCTTCTGACGAAGAAGAATGGGCTGTACTATGATGAGATGGTGAAGACGATTTGCGATGTGCAGAGTATGGTAGAAGCGGATCTAGTGAATATCAACATTAATGACGTGACAGAGGGGAAGGATGGAAGCAAGATTAGTGACATTGAGAGCAACAGTAAGTACGACCTGGGACTTGATGGTGGTTTCACTGACTACACCATTCTCTTTGTGGTTCTATATTTGTGCAGAGGCGAGAAAGACAGTGATGGAAGTGTGATTGATGAAGACATCACGGAAGAGGTGTTGATGTATGGAAGGGAAGTGAATGGAGAGCGATTCTCTCCTGCATTGAAGTTGGGAACCACCATGAGTAATGGCAAGCAGATTGGCAAGGGATTCAACATTGAGTACGCCTACGACTACAAGACTGCGATTGACAAGTTGCTGAGTGGGAAGATTCGAGTGGCTTTCATAACCTGTTCTCCAGGAGATGGCAAGTTCCCAAAGAGTGGTGAGAAGAACAAGAACTACTGCAACGCATTCCTTGAGACGGTGAATCACTTCTATCACAGAGGAGGTGGTGTGTTCTGGTTTTTGGAGCATTATCCCTACATCTACGAAGCGGATTTGTACTTCAAGAAGTTCTATGGCTATGAGATTGTGAAGGACAAGGAGAAGAGCATCGATGGTGGAAGGTTCATGACAAGAGTGAAGAGTGATACGCCAACGAGTGGTCATTTTGCTACCTACGGAGGGGATGTGTTTGACATGAAGAAGATTGCGAAGCTTGACTTTGGTTTGACGGCCATCTATGAGGGTGAGACGTTGTGTGAGATGGATGAGAGGAGACTGGTGAGTAATGGATTCCGTGTGTTTGCTCGTGAGAGTACGGGATGCGCATCCATTGTGTTCAAGCCAGATGGCGATGATTCGGACGGAAGAATGGTGATTGACACGGCTGCGTCGAAGCTGTTCAAGGAATTCACCTTCAAGGGAACGGCTCGGTGGATCAGCAATGCGGCTGTGTGGCTGTGCAACACGGGGAGGTTCAATGTGGAGAAGTACAACAACCCTTCTGCGAGGACTGGAATTGATATAAATTGGCTGGAAGTGGACAAGACGAAGGTAGTGACCTTTGTTCCGAGGGAATAGGCGAAATGCAGTAGTGATTCCATTCTTAGTGTTTATCATTGTCACTTGTTCAATTGTTTGTTTTGCTTCTCTTAGATTCCATCCTATGTTCAGACGCACCTATTACTCACGAATAAGCAAGAAAGACATATGAAAGAATAGGGTTTTGGCGCAAAACGTCCCGAATGATTGTGTCTTTCGTTTTTGCGACAGAAGAAAACGTGAAATGAAGAGTGTCTTTGTTGTTCTCTTAATTGCCTTGCTGTGCGTCGTTTCTACTGCAGAATCGAGTAATCGGGTTTCGAATTGTGTCATTCCCTCATCTCGTAGGTAGCTGCTTCTTCATATGGAACAGTGAAAACAGCGGGTGGCCATAAGAATAAGAATAGTGTTGATGATGCTATTGGAAGACCTACTCACAAACCAACGACCCTTCCTCCTACGACCCTTCCTCCCACCACTACTCCGCCTACTACGCTTCCCCCTACCACTACTCCTCCTACTACTCTCCCTCCCACTACTGTTCCTCCCACCACTACTCCTCCTACTACTATTCCTCCTACGACTGTTCCTCCCACTACCCTTCCTCCTACTACGCTTCCCCCTACTACTAATCCTCCCACCACTACTCCTCCTACTACTGTTCCTCCCACTACTCTCCTCCCGACTGTTCGCCCTACGACGTTGCCTCCTACCCTCCCTCCTACCGTTCCCCCGACGGTTCCCCCCACCGTGAAGCCTACACCGAAGCCTACGAATTACGTTCCGTGGTTCATTGTCGGTGGAATCTGCATTGTCATCGGTTTTGTCATCATATTTGGTATTGTGATTAAGAAGAATAAGGGCGGTTACGAGAAGGGCGAGGAAGCGAAGCCTCTGATCTAATTCGCATGGGTTTGTTAAACAAAGAACTGCAACTAGTTAAGCGCTTGATCGCCTCAAGCAGACGCTTGGACTTCTCCTTCCGGATGCAGCTGTGACTATCGTAGGTCAGCATGTCCGTTATTCTACAGATGATCTCCATTCTTCATTCTCACTTGAGCTGAACATCTCTATGCTGTGACTGAAGAACAGGGTGCATGATCTTCTCCAAACGCTCATAATCCACCGTCGGATGCAGATTACAGAACTGTTGTAGAGTCGACAGTTTCAGCTCACCCCATGAAAAGGGTTCGAGACTCATATCGATGGCGGGGAATAGAAAGGCGTTGTTCACAGACGCATTCACGACATTGCCAAAATGCAATTCTTTCAACTTCTTTTCGTGCAGTTTGACAAACTTCAGGAATTCTGGATTCATTTCTTCACTCTGCTCATCGTGATCGAGTAATCGGCATGCTTCTTCAATCCTACACATGAAATCAAATAACAGCCACTACGTCGATCCAACTGTCCTCATTTTGTCCGCAGATGGGAAGAAGGAAAGGATCTCCATTGCCATGACCTTTCCCAGCCCTTCAACGCCCTACTGCATGAGTCCGGATGCTGCACAAGCTACCTCACAATAATCGCACCCTTCGAGCATTGCGTACAGGATAATGCGATCCTGAGTGAAACCCACTTCCTTTTCTAGATCTTCGCTTCTATACGCCTCCACATAGCGATTATCCACGAAGAAGTTGCGATAGAGCGTCTTTCCTCCAAACGCAAACACATCGGAATCGTTACTGACAATTCCGTCCACCAGACCCATCATTTCCAAAAAGGAGCATTGCGCTTCGGCCTCTCCCGGCGCAAACACATACGGTATGCCAAAAACACGAAGAACCTCGACAATGTCCAGAATCACATCTTCGGAGACGAACGCGTTTTGGCTCGAAAAGTGGCGGTATTGCTGGAGGAGATCGTGTTTGTGTTGCTGCAACTCCTGGGGCGTGGAGTGGAGAAGAGCAGAGGTTTGTTCTGGAGTGGGAAGGAGGGAAGGCAATTGTGTTTCGGCGGGGTGTGTGGGATCCCCCCTATTTGAATCCTCTCTTGAGACGAGAAGGGTGCCGTTGTTGAGGACCTCAAAGAGAAGGTCGCCTTCAATCATGTTCTCTTCTTCCTTCTCTGCTTCTTTGCCGTCCATTAGAGTTGGTGGTGATTCTGTGCGGGTCTCCGTCTCTCTCTCGTCCTTCACCTTCTCCTTGACTCCTCCTTCAGCATTCACTTCCTCTTCTTCACTCACTCCGTTCCCATCATTCTCATTCGTGTTACTCCCATCATCGTTCACTTCATTCATTCCATTCTCTTCATTCACATCACTCACTTCATTCACTCCATTACTCTCACCATCACTCATATCTCCTTTCATACCACTCACTCCCTTCACATCTCCTTTCGCTTCACTCACTTCCTTCGCACCACCACTCACACCACCCTTCACTTTGTTCCCATTGTTCACTTCACTCACGTCATTCACACCTCCACTCACTCCATTCACATCCCCACTCATGCCATTCACACCTCCACTCACATCATTCACATCCCCACTCATGCCATTCACACCACTCCCATCACTCACTCCACTCCTCACCACCTCCTCCATCAGCTGCGCCAACTCCCCACCCCCTTCCCTCATCACACTCCAATCCCTCCCATACACGTGCACCGACGGGTCCTCCGTCGCCACCAGCTCCTTCAAGTGCAGGTACACTCCACACCCTTCTCCTTCCTCCTCTGCCTCCACCTCCACCTTCGGCCGCTTGCCCAGAGAGGCGAAGAACGCGTCATTCATCCGTTTCCGCTGCTTGTCAAAAACACCCTCGAATTCGGTGCTCCACTCCTCTTCCGAAGCAGGCACTTCACCCCTTCGGGGACTCGTGTAGTCATCAAACACAGAGTGATTGTTTTGTTGGAACGAGTACTCAAATCCGTTCGTTTTCTGGAGTTCCTGCTGTTCGGGCTGGGTGGATTGAATAAGCGAAAACACCTGCTTCAGCACACGCGAGCGGAAGCGAGTGAACTCGAGCTGACGGCGACTCAATTCGTTGGGGTCCCCCTCACACTCCTCCAGGAGCTTCAAAGCGCGTCGCTGGAGTTTTGCCTTCAACACGCCGAGAATGCGAGGGAACAGTCGGTGGGGCACATCGAGGAGTTGCGGCGTGTTGACGGCTATGTGAAGAACTTCGTTGTGGTAGGGCAAGTCGATATACACGACCTCATTCTCGGAAGTGTGCTGAGTGACGAGATTAGATAATTGCTCCTCTTCTTCTTCAATTCCGATGTACTCTTCTTCCACTTGATCATCTTGTTCTGTAGTTTGTGACGGAGGCGGCATCGAGGCTGCTGGGGAGGAAGTCTAATCCTAACAGGAGAAGGAAAACACAACTTGGTTCAGCTGTTCGACAAGTTCCATGGCAATCAATTCCTTCCGCAGTTCATCCATATGTTTTGCCGCCTTATTGGCCTTCTCACGCCGTTGGGCGATTGTACGCTTCTTGATAGCGGGGGCATCCCCGTCGAACACAATCACAGGCTTGATGCCGTAATACAGGAGCTTGCACAATCGAAAGATCACAATGTAAATGTGGGCGTCATTCACGGTTTCTCCATCCTTGGTCCGTGCTGCCCGCACGATCTGATTCAGCCAAATGCTGATGTCAACCGCAAGCCGCTTTCCGCGAAGACTCTCTACAGATATGTTCCTCCCATGCGGCTCTACAATAGCCCAGAAGTTTTTAATTCCCATAGGTCGTAATAGTGAAGATAGCAATATCAGCTCGTTTTTTGCCTTCTCTTTTCTCAGCAAAAGTTCGATTCCCAACGGAAAAGAAAGGGTCTGTTGATTCGTCCTCGCTCTTCTCTACTCGTTGCCACTACTGGAATACGCCGTTCAGCAAATGAGTCGTCCAAGGGAAGAGAATGTGGGTCGTCACTTTGTCTCTGGAATGTGTGGAGGTAGTCGATGCGATGGAAATTGAAGGGACTAGGTTTTGTGACGACCATCTGTTTGCACCCTCTCGACTTCATAAAGACGCGGTTGCAGGTGAACAGTGAGACGGGATACAATTTCATGAAGAACTTTTGGGTGATTATGAAGAATGCATACAGGGAAGGGGGGATACGGGTGTTCTATCAGGGAATCACTCCAGCAGTCATTGGATCGGTTACGTCGTGGAGTGTCTACTTTGCTTTCTATGAAAACGCAAAGAACCGGTACAAGCGGTTGCTATGCGTCGATCAGCTCAATGGTTTCTACAATATGATATCGTCATTGGAGGCGGGTGTCATCGGAAGCACAATCACGTGTCCGTTATGGTTCTTGAAGACGCGTCTGCAATTACAGAGTCGGCTCTCGAAGGTGGTGGTCATTCCCTTGTGTGAAGACTAGATGCCGGGGTACAAACCGTACAATGGGATGATGGATGCGTTGATTCGCATTGTCCGAGAAGAAGGGTTTCACACGCTTTATTGCGGTCTCATTCCATCGTTGCTATTGACATCACACGCGGCGATCCAGTTTGTGATCTACGAAGAGTTGAAGCGCATCGAGAGGAACTACAACATTGCCATCGTCTTCCCATCATAATCGCCTCACCCGTAGGATTACAAGACGGGTCTGTATTGCGGCGCGATTAGCAAGTTCTGTGCATCGATGATCACGTACCCCCTTCAAGTGTTCCGGTCGCGAATGCAGCAGTTGAACGCAAAGTCTTCTTACAAGAATATGCTGGACTGCGCGCTGAAGATCTGGAAGTGAGAATGGCGATGGGCCTTGAGCCGTAGGAAGGAGGGAATTGTTGGATTTTACGGCGGCCTGCTTCCAAACCTTATCCGGGTGGTTCCATCTTCCTCGATCACGTTAATGACCTACGAGTTTGTGAATTCCTTTTTACGAGAACGCCACCTTCTCGAGTAGCTTTAGAAGCTGTTTGTTAACAAACGCACGAATCCGAAGAAAGCTCCTCTCTGGTTTCGACCAGATGAGACCAGACTTCAATCTGAGGAAAAAGAGAAGCGACCGCCAAATCGATGAGGTGGAGGCAGAAATTCTGGCACATGACCTCGTCCTGGAACTGCTCGAACACGCGCAGCACGCTCAGGCGGATGGACCGTGTGGAGTCGAGCTCCTTGAAGGGACTGAGCAGCGAGTCGGCGAACAGAGCCAGCATGGCGTTCCGCGCCTCATCCTCGTATGATTCCTCCCCTTCGGGATGCAAGAAGAAGGACACGTCGCCTAAGAACCAGGCCTCATCAGGCCAGAAACAAACACGAGCCAAACCCAGCATAAACGCCACATTCTCGCTCTCCACGCACTTCGCTTCGAGACGCGTATAGAGTTGGAACAGGCTGCCTCCAGACACGACGCGAGCAGATCTGATGATAAAACACCTCTTCGTCACCCACTGCTCGAGGAGGGTCTGAAGGAGGTGGAGAAGCGACGAAGAGGAATCGAGCTGCAATACCTCGTCCACAACACCGAATAACCGCGACTCCAGCACCTGCAGCCGTGTGAACGGATCCGCCTCCTCCTCCACCGCCTCCTCCTTCTCTGTTCTTCACACCTCTCACCCACACCCACCTTCTTCTCTCACCTCCTCTTCCTCCTCCTCCTCTTCCACCTCCGCCACACGCGGGCGAATCTCTTCTCCCGGTAAAAAGAGCGCCAAAAAGCTCTTGGTCTGGCGGACGCGCGGACAGTCCAGAATGGCTTGGAAGTACCGGGACAGCGCGACACAGCGAACGCGAAGGTACGTCGGGTCGAAGTTGCTTTTGGCGCCGAAGCGTTTTGGCGGGAAGGGAGGGAATTTTGGCGGGAGAAGAGACCGAACGGCGAGATGAAAGGAATGCAGTGTGGAGAATCGATGACGCACTCTGGGGCTGAGAACACTGCACGGGCGTTACATCCAGGCTTGTGTGGGTGTGGCGACCTGAACGACGAACCACACGACGTTCTTGTTCTCCTGCGGGCTCCAGGCAATAGCGTAGTCGGAGATGTCGATGGAGCAGATCTCGTCAATCTACCGGTCAAGTGGCGCCGCGAAGAAGACGAGGTCCGAAATCATCCCAATTTGGGGAATTGGAGAGGGTGTGCTTGGGTTCTCTGTTCGCGTTTCCATTGGCGTCCTTGAATCGAATCCGAACAAATCCGCGCCCTCTGGAATGCCAGAAATGGTGTCATTTTCTGTCTCTTCTTTTCCCTCCATCTTCCCATTCTCCACCTTCCCACTCTCCATCTTCCCACTCTCAACCCTCACATTCTCCACCTTCCCACCATTCTCCACCTTCGCACTCCCCACCTTCGCGCCACTCACAGGCAGCGAGTGAATGGAGGACTCCTCCGCCACCTCCTCGATGCCGAAGCGAACACCCGCCACGGCCCCCGCCTGTCGCATCACTTCCTTTCGCTACCCTCCACACATCACCGAAAACCCCACGTTTTCCGGAATGGCGAGAATGGCGGAGTGTTTGTAGAACTGCGCCCACTGTGCGGGCGAGAAGGCGGCAAAGAATCCGTACAGCCCCTACGACTCACGCCCCCGTCAAACGCCCACCTGCGTGTTGAGCAGAAACGCGATGGCCTCCTTCGCGAACTGCAGTGTGTTTGCGGGCCGCAGCAGCTGCGCGGGGATGGTCGCCTGCTGCAGGACGGTCCAGATGCCGTCGACGGCGGGCAGCAGCTCGTAGCCCAGAATGGCCGCATACAGGTCCACCAGCGCGACGACGGCGGGGCAGGCGGCGGTGAGCGCGTGATCGGGCTGGCGAAGGTACTGGCGGATGACGGCGGTGGTGGCGGAGCGGAGACTGTGGAGGAGGAAGGAGCGCTGGCGGAGATGGTCCTCCACCTCGTCGAGGCCCGCCATCCAGGAGAGGGAGAGGTCTGGGGATGAGGAGAAGGAGGCGGGCGTGCCAGCGGTCATGTCGTCCTCGCTGGAGCGCAGGTGCCGGCCGCGGTAGGAGGCTGAGAAGGAGGAAGGAGGAGAGACGTACCATTGACGCGGTTGAGCCGTCTTAAAATGGAAGCCTCGTCCTCGCGACACGGGTCGTAGCTCTTCTTCAGCAGGTCCAACTCGATCGCCTCGCCCGCCAGCGCCCTCTTCTTCCTCTCTACTCTTTACGCCGCATCGCTCGCACCACGGCGCACCTCCTTCACCTTGCGTTCGTTGAACCACGGCATGGACTCGCAGCCGATCACGTTGTGCTCCGCGTCCAGTCGCAGACCGTAGTGCAACGCCTCCTTCATCGCGTCCAGCACGGCATCCAGACTCGCGTACGTCGCTCCCGAAACATACCCGTTTTCTGTCTTCTCGATGATGCGGTGGGTCACGACGAATTGCTTCTTCTCCTTCTCGGAATCGAGGCCCGTCGCCACCTTCTTCTCCTCGCCGTAGGAGAGGATGAAGAACGGAGAGAAGGGGTGTGGCGAGCGGATCAGAAAGGTGCCTGCGGGTGCGTGATAGATGAGGGTCTCGGCTTGGAAGCGGGAGCAGTTGTAGGTGAGATACTGGAGGGCGTTGTCTCGGCGGGCGGACTACGCTGAGAGGAGGAGAAGAGAAGTACGAGGGAGTGCGTGGAGGAGGTGAAGGAGTCATTGGACATGGCCACTTGGAGCGTGAGCGCGTTGAGAAGGGATTGGAGGCGGTGGGAGGCCAGAAGGATGACAGCGCGATTGAAGCGTGCGGGTGTGAGCAGGGAGCAGCAGGGCAACAGCACGTGGTTCACCAGGAGCTCGCTGAGCGTGTCGCGGAGGAACGCCGAGTGCGTGGAGACGGGCACCAAGTGGCAGAGCAACTGCTGGGCCAGCTATGGCTCACTCCCTCGCGTCGAACGAACATAGCGCATGTACACGGCGGTCAGCTCCTTGTCGCGGAGGGCGGGGTGGAGCAGGCCGTGGCGCTGGAACTGCTGGTGGATGGCGGCGTGGCGGTCCTTCAGGTTCTGGGCGGAAAAGGCCCCGGAAATGAACTTGGGGCTGTAGGAGCGGTTCTTGCGCTTGGCGAAGAAGAGGTCGTGGTGGGCATAGGCGGCCTGCTCGCGCATCAGACGGTAGGAGGAGAGGTTGTCGGTAAGGAGCAAAAGCAGCGCGTTGGACATGGTGAAGAAGAGATCGGGACGGACGGCGGCCTTCATCAGCTCCTTCTCGCTCTTCAGCAGTAGACTCTCCATTCCCCCATACAGGTCGTTGTTTAGCGAGCGAGACACTACGATCCCAGTTCCACCCCATTCCCTACGCAGAAAGGAAGAGCCGAAGACGCTCCGGAGGATGAGCTGGTTGATGTGGTCTACACTCGACTCTCACTCCCATCCCTACCAATCTCGTGTTGGATGGACTCGCTGGTCATCCACTCCTTTGTAATCTCGGCTCGCAATTCCTTCTCCTGCAGCGATTCGTTGTCGTCGCCATTCAGCCTCTCCTCCAACTGTACATCGTAATCCATTTTCCACTCGCATTTCCTTCTCGTGCGCTTGGAGTGGACGCAAAAGGCGATCAGCTCATAGCCGAAGAACACGGATAAGGCAAACAACCCGAAACGGAGAATTGAAACGCAGAGCTGACCCACAAGGAACGAGAATCGCAGCAATGCCTTCCCATACAGCAGAATGTGCCTCCGCTCCACAATGAGCGTGATGAGCCAGAGGGAAAGCGCGAGTACGACGGGAATGAACCCCATCTTTCGAGAGAATGTGCTCCCTCGCGTTGATCTTGGTGCATTCCGCTGCGTATAAGCAGTAGGGAAGGAACAATACCAGCGGCTTTGTGGTCTAGTGGTATGATTCTCGCTTCGGGTGCGAGAGGTCCGGAGTT